>Ga0256406_1002735_pt1 | contig 23923 bp, 14 predicted proteins | sample RumenRJG_03DNA_FD_185986 | JGI IMG/M metagenome (GOLD analysis project Ga0256406, IMG submission 185986) | Bovine rumen microbial communities from Lethbridge, Alberta, Canada - RJG_03 | ecosystem: Host-associated > Mammals > Digestive system > Stomach > Rumen | place: Canada: Alberta | collected...
TCACTGAGCCCGATGCCGGTTCTGACCTGCAGCATGTCATGCTGAAGGCCACGCAGGATGCTGACGGCACCTGGCGCTTGAATGGTGTGAAACGCTTCATCACCAATGGTGACTCCGACATCCACCTCGTGCTGGCTCGTTCGGAGGAAGGCACACACGACGGCCGTGGTCTGTCCATGTTTATCTACGACAAGCGTGATGGTGGCGTGGACGTGCGCCACATTGAGAACAAGCTCGGTATCCATGGCTCACCTACCTGTGAGCTCGTCTATAAGAATGCTAAGGCAGAGCTCTGTGGCGATCGCCGTCTTGGTCTGATCAAGTACGTGATGAGTCTGATGAACGGTGCCCGTCTGGGCATTGCCGCACAGAGCGTCGGTCTGGAGCAGGAAGCCTACGACCAGGCTGTGGCTTATGCCCGTGAGCGTCAGCAGTTCGGCAAGAAGATCATCACCTTCCCCGCCGTCTACGACATGCTGTCCCGCATGAAGGCTAAGCTCGATGCCAGCCGTGCCGTCCTTTATCAGACAGCCCGCTACGTGGATATCTACAAGACTCTTGAGGACATCTCCCGCGAGCGTAAGCTTACTGCCGACGAGCGCAAGGAGATGAAGACCTACAGCCGTCTGGCTGATGCCTTCACGCCGCTGGGCAAGGGCATGACCTCAGAGTTTGCCAACCAGAACGCCTACGACTGCGTGAGCGTGCATGGCGGCTCTGGTTTCATCATGGAGTACAAGGCACAGCGCCTGTTGCGCGATGCACGTATCTTCTCTATCTATGAGGGTACGACACAGTTGCAGGTAGTGGCTGCCATCCGCTATATCACCAACGGCACCTACCTCAATATCATGAAGGAGATGCTGACCGACGATACCGCTGAGGCGCTCAAGCCGCTGAAGGATCGCATCGCCAAGTGCATCGACCTCTATGCTGAGGCTGTGGATAAGGTGAAGGCTGATGACAATCAGGACGAACATGACTTCCTGGGTCGTCGTCTCTACAACATGACAGGCTTCATCATGCTCTCGTTGCTGTTGCTGCGCGACGCTACAGCCTGCCCTGAGGAGTTTGAGAAGAGTGCCAATGTCTTCGTACGCATGGCTGAAGAAGAGTGCGTGGGCGCACATGCTTACGTGATGAACTTCAAGGCCGACGAGCTCGCTAACTTCGTTACTGAGTAATAATAACAGATCTCACAGACCGCTTGTCTTACATGAGCCGTACCTTTCTTTTGTGCTTGTGTGAGGGAGTAGTCTGTGAGACTTTTTATGCTAATACATGAAATCGCTTAGAGAACTATACAGAATCGGCAAAGGCCCTTCGTCCAGTCATACGATGGGTCCTCAGCGTGCAGCCCGCATCTTTGCCCGTCGTCATCCTCAGGCCGCCGGCTTCAAGGTGACGCTCTATGGCAGTTTGGCGGCTACCGGAAAGGGTCACATGACGGATGTGGCCATTCGTGAGGTGTTGGAGCCCATAGCACCCGTCTCCATCGAATGGAGGCCAGAGGTGTTTCTGCCTTTTCATCCTAATGGGATGAAGTTTGAGGTGGAGCCCAACCAAGCGTCGGACAAGGCAGAGTCGTGGCTCGTATATTCGATAGGCGGTGGTGCATTGTCGGAGGGGGATGCAGCCCAGTTGCCTCAGCTTGTGGGTGAGCAGCAACTCACCAGAGGCCTGGTAAAAGAGTCGCCTGATATCTATGACCTGACCCACCTGATAGATATCCAGAACTGGTGCGACAATCATGGTTGTGCTTACTGGGAGTATGTCAAGCAGTGTGAGGACAATAGCATTGGCGATTATCTCTTGGATATCTGGCATGCCATGCAACAGAGCGTGGAGGCTGGGCTGAATCATGAAGGGCGCTTGCCCGGTCCGCTGAATCTGCAGCGCAAGGCCGCTACCTATTACGTCAAGGCGCAAGGCTACAAGTCCAATCTCCAGTCGCGTGGCATGGTCTATGCCTATGCATTGGCTGTGAGTGAGGAAAATGCCTCGGGTGGCACCATTGTCACGGCACCCACTTGTGGCAGTTGCGGCGTGGTGCCGGGTGTGCTCTATCATCTGGCCAAGGGACATAACTTCAGCGATGAAAAGATGATTCATGCCTTGGCGACAGCCGGTCTTATTGGCAACATCGTCAAGGAGAACGCCAGCATCTCTGGTGCTGACGTAGGGTGTCAGGGTGAAGTTGGCGTGGCCTGTGCCATGGCCTCGGGTGCAGCCTGTCAGCTCTTTGGCGGTTCGCCCGCACAGATAGAGTATGCCGCAGAGATGGGCTTGGAACATCACCTTGGCATGACGTGCGACCCGGTTTGTGGTTTGGTTCAGATACCTTGCATAGAGCGTAATGCCTTTGCCGCCACGAGGGCGCTCGACTGCAATCTCTACGCGTCGTTCAGTGACGGACGCCATCGTGTGAGCTTCGACCGTGTGGTGGAAGTGATGAAGCAGACAGGTCACGACCTTCCGTCGCTCTATAAGGAAACAGGCGAAGGTGGCTTGGCAAAGGGTTGGCAGAAGATAAATAGGATGAAAAAATGAGAACGTTGTTTGATAAAGGGCATGGAGTAAGATGCATGGCAGTAAGAGTGGCTATGCCTTTGTTGATGGCGGCACCATTATTATTCCCTACAGCCTGTAAGATGGCGCCGAAGAATGATCCGGGTGACACCGTGGCTGCGTCGGAGTTCTATCCACCCGATACGGCAGCATTGGCCCGACAGGCTGCTAAGGCCCGTCAATCGGCAACAGTTAAGGATTCTGCCGACATCTTCTACGTGGGTGAGGGCTCTACCCGTCGTCAATTGCAGTTGTTGAGCTATCCCAGCCGCCGCGATACCTTGTCATTAGGCAAGGCCCGTCACATGCGTGTTAGCGGCAGTGCTGACTATGGTCATGTGGTCCGCGTCAGCTTCTATGTCTCGCACGGTGACACCCTTGTGCAGCGTGTGGAAGAGATTAAACCGGATGAGCTGAAACACGACGCTGCCGCAAAATAGACATCGCCTGCAGGTGTCCCATTGTGGTCATAAGGGTGTAATTTGCCTTCACGACAATTGACGGCATCTTCGTAGGGCGAAGAAGCCTCGGGTGTGTTGGGCTTGGTCAGACTTTCACAGGTTGCATGGTGGCGGTCTTCTCGTTATAAATGGTTTCGTTGATGAGGCGTCCACGTAGTGATCGGACCTTTGGAAAGTCCTCAAACCATCGGTCGGAGGTGGTAAACCAAGCGTATTGCCTGAGGTGGGGCACTGCTTGTAGTTGGACATTGAGTTGCCTGGCAAACTTTGGATTGACGGATGACAGAAAGTGCTTGCCGTTGTCCATGACGATGCCTAAGACGAGGTATTGGCGAATGATGTTGGTTGACCCGGTGTAGGCCTTGGGCGTGCCGTTCATGGGGGTTGTCACCTGAATGTGCCAACCTTCGCGGTTGAGACGGTCCATCAACCCACGGAAGACGATGCCGTGCGACGACGTGTCTTTCACACCGCTTGACGCAATGCTCAGGTGTATCATCTCGTGAAGCAGCACGTTGCGGAACTGGTATTCCGTCTGGTCGAAGTAGTTGCTCATGGTGAGCGTGAAAGCCTCGCCCTTGCCGCGCATCACAATGCCGGAGCGAAAGAAAGGCTTCCGTCCCCAGATAAGTCCGCGCTTGTAAGACAATGCCCCCAGCCGTGTCTTCGAGCGCCCAATATAGAAACGTGGCTCCGGCAACAGACTGTCGAAGTAACGTGCGTTGAAAGTTCTGAAATTATCTTTCAGCCATTGTATGTCAATTTGCATGATGAAATCTTGCATGAACAAGCATGAAGCACCGACCGTTGGCGGACCTGCTAACGAATCCATAAGTTAGTCGTTGACGTGGACCTTCAACTACATAATGTCGTCGTAGGACGGGCTGCTGCTTGTCTTTTTTGTTTTCTTTCTTTTCTGTTTGCTTCCCGGATTGATAGTGTCCATGGCGTCAAGCAAGCTTTCTTGTTTGGCTTTGAGGTACTTGGCGATGGAGAACGTTGTGTCGGCCATCTCGTCGAGCAGTTTCTCTTTGGCGAGGTATTCCAGCCAGAAGGCTTTGTAGCGCTCGTCGAGCTGCTCGAGCGCCTTGCGGTTCTTGCCGTTTACGCCCTTGGTGGCGTTGAGCAATTTGGGGATGTTCTTCTTCAAGGCTGCCGCAAAGTAGTCGGCACTTCGTCTCACCCTCAGCAGGGTGGCTTCGTCGTGCAGCTTGTCATCAGGCATCTGCAGAATGACGTTGCGCCATTTGTAGGCAACGTCGAGCACTTCCTTCTTCACTTGTTCGAGCGTCTCGCGCATAAAGTCGGTAAGGCGCGGGTAGCTGTGGAAATACTCCACGATGGTGCGGTAGAGGTCCTGTTGACTTGCGTACAACCGATTGAAGTTGAACAGATCGGTCAGTTGTATCCGGTAGTAGTTCTCCTTCAGTTGTGGCAGAATGCGAATGCTGTCTTCGGCTGCTTTCTGCTGTACTGATATGTAATCGTGTACGCGGCTGTCGTTGATGATGTTGCTTGGAATGATTCTTGACGCAAGAACCAGACCATCGAGGTTTGTGCATCGACTCAGTGCGACGTATACTTGTCCGGAGGCAAACGACATTCCGGCGTCGATGATAGCGTGCTTAAAGGTGAGTCCCTGGCTCTTGTGTATGGTGATGGCCCATGCCAGTCGCAGTGGATATTGCGTAAACGTGCCCTGTACCTTCGTGTCAATGGTGTGGGTGGTGGGATTGAGGGCGTACTTGGTGTTTTCCCAAATTTCAGGCTCCACCTTGATGCTATCATCGCTTCCAGTGCATTTGACGATGATGTGCTCGCCATCGATGCTTTCCACGTGACCGATGAGACCATTGTAGTATCGGTGAGCGGTGTCGTTCTTGATAAACATCACTTGTGCGCCTTGTTTGAGTTGCAGTGACTCCTCTGCCGGACAGTTGTTGGCAGGGAAGTCGCCTTCCACTTTAGCTGTAAACGTGTAGCGCTTGCCGGGAAGCTTCTGCAACTCGTTGTCGTTGTAGTTGTCGGCCAGCCGGTTGTGCGTGGTCAGTCGTATGTAGCCCTCCTCCGGCTTAGGTATGAAGGAAGGCTTGTAACGCTGGTTGAGCAGTGTCAGGTCGTCGCTCGTTGGCTGTCCGTCGCGTATGTGGTTGAGTACGCGTATGAAGGTCTCGTCCTGTTGGCGGTAGACATGTGTGAGCTGGATGGTGACATAGCTGACCTGTTGCAGAGCCTTGCTTCCGAAAAAATAAGGAGTGTTGTAGTATTGGCTGAGCGTACGTTCCTCTTCGGGCCGGATGACGGGGGTGAGCTGTTGCAGGTCGCCAATCATCAGCAGCTGTACGCCGCCGAAGGGCTGTGAGGGATCGCGGTAACGGCGCAGCACGAAGTCGACAGCGTCGAGTAGGTCGGCTCGTACCATGGATATCTCGTCGATGACCAGCATGTCAAGCGAGGCGATGATGCGGCGTTTGTCCTTGCTGAAGTCGTAGCGCTCGCGGATACTGGCTCCTGGCACGTATGGAGTGAGGGGCAGTTGGAAAAAGGAATGGATGGTGACTCCACCTGCATTGATGGCAGCCACGCCGGTGGGAGCAACAACGATAAGTCGTTTGGTGGAATGCTCCACGACATTGCGCAGGAAAGTAGTCTTTCCGGTGCCAGCTTTTCCCGTGAGGAAGATGCTGGTGCCGGTGTGTTCCACAAAATCCCATGCTTCTCTCAGTTCCTTATTTTCTTGCATAGTAGCTCTTTGTTGATTAGAATGCAAAGATAATAAAAAAAGTTACACTTATGCTGTTTACATAGGTGTAACTTTTTATTAATTGTGCATTATTGCTCATATTCTTTATTCATCCTGAAGCTCCTCGGCGGAGAGTTGGGTGAGTTGCAGAACTTGTTCCTTTTTCATGCCCGTGGCAAGAAGTGAACGAGCTATCTTCAAGCGCTCCTCTTTTCGTCCTTCTTCTCGTCCTTCTTCTCGTCCTTCTTTTCTTCCTCTTTCCTCAGCCGCCGCCATACCGTTGGCAATGTCACGGTAAGCATGAATGCTCTGCTCATAGGCAAGGCGCTCTGATGGCTCAAACTTTGCTATCTCTGCCGTAGTGAAGAGCTTCTCAAAGACGCGCCCCTGCATCTCTGCGGGTCTTGAGAAGAGTTTCTGCATATTTTTCAGCGCAAAGATCCACTTGTCGAGTGTAGTCTTCAGTTCGTTTAATTGCTTGTTGAAAGCGGTCAACTCAACATAGATATAGGTGAGCTTGTCAGAAAAGACATCGTTTGTTTTGATATTCTTCAATTTCACCTCTTCCTTGAAAACACCGTCATCACTTCTTTTGTTTTCCGGAAAAGCAAAGTTAAGAATACCAATGGTATAAACCGGTTGAAGCTCGTAGTTCCAATCACCACGCTGTCCCTGCTCCGCAACGAGAAACGTAGAGTAGTATATGGAGCGATCCTTGAAATACGGCTGGTACATGTTTTGCATCTCCACAATAAAGCGTGAACCGTCGGTTGCCTGACAATAAACGTCAAACACGGCACGACGATCCTTCCGACTGGCACCGAGCTGTTCTCCATTACGATAAGTCACGTCGCTTATCTCACGTTCACCCTCAAGCAAGGCATTGAGGAAGTCGATGAGCAAATCCTTATTGAAAGGTGTGCCAAAGATGCGCTTGAAACCGAAGTCTGTCAGCGGGTTGATATATCTGGGTCCATTGTCTTCCATTTTCATCTGTATTTGTAATAATGCAAAAATAGGCAAACTCTTTGAAATTAACAAGGGAAAGAAGAAAATAATTTTTTCTACCTTCCCTTGTCTCTGAGCCACAATCTTGTCTTTGTCTGAACTGACAAGCGTTTACCTTTCCATAAGTGTTATTTGAGAACTATAATATCTTCTTTCACTTCCACATGATGCTTCGAGCCATTCTTTAGTATTATCGAAAAATTAAAGTTTGATATAATCTCTTTTAAAGCATCAAGCGAGATAGTTCCATAAGATGAATATTTCTGCTTTTCGGTACATTCATTATATATTATCGTCTGTCCCATGATTCTTTCTTCTTTCTTAGGGAGTTTAGGGAGCTTATCCATAAAAAGGACACAGCCATCGTCTGATTTTAATATCGAACATTCTAATTTGCTTCTAAGCATATCTTTTATCTTCATAGTCCTAGACTTAACCAATCCGCTAAGTAGTGCAGAAGTAACATCGGGAAATATCTTCATCTGTTCTTTTTTGTCTTTGCATAGCACCTGGTTTTCCGAAGCTACTACCTTTCGCTTAACAACGAGCTTAGAGTCTGTCCTTGTTATTTTGTACTCTACTCGTCTATTTGTACAGAAGGCCTTTTGTCCATCATGGCTTTGTATAACCTGTTCTTCTGTGTTGAATGTGATTTCGTATGGATTTGCCTTGTTATTGATCTCATACAACTGGCTAACCGTTATGCTGTCGCTTGCATTACATCCTGCATGGCCAAATGCATTCATACAAAAGCATATGGCCAAAAGAAATATTGCCATCACCTGTTTGCTGATGGAAAAGTGCAATATATTTAAAGAACTGGTCATTCTTCTACCCTCCATAATTTTGCAAATCCAACACAAATTCCCATTTTTAATGCTAATTTGTCTTTTCCTCTTTTAGTAGGTCAACTATTGCTCTCTCCATATGTGTTGTTATTTGAGAACTATAATATCTTCTTTCACTTCCACATGATGCTCCGAGCCATTCTTTAGTGTAATCAAAACATTAAAGTTTGATATAATCTCTTTTAAAGCATCAAGCGATATAGTTCCATAAGATGAATATTTCTGCATTTCAGTACTTTCATTACATATTATCGTCCCTCCCTTGATTTTCTCTTTCCTTTTATTTTTAGGGACTTTACGAAGTTTATCCATAAAAAGGACACAGCCATCGTCTGATTTTGAAATTGAACATTCTAATTTGTTTCTAAGCATATCTTTTATCTTCATCTTCCTAGGCTTAACCAAACTGCTAAGTAGTACAGTGGTAAAATCTGGATTTATCATTGGGACTTCCTTGTCTTTACATAGTACCTTTTTTTCTGAAGATACCACCTTTCGCTTAACAACGAGTTTAGAGTCTGTCCTTGTTATTTTGTACTCTACTCGTCTATTTGTACAGAAGGCCTTTTGTCCATCATGGCTTTGTATAACCTGTTCTTCTGTGTTGAATGTGATTTCGTATGGATTTGCCTTGTTATTGATCTCATACAACTGACTAACCGTTATGCTGTCGCTTGCCTTACATCCTGCATGGCCAAATGCATTCATACAAAAGCATATGGCCAAAAGAAATATTGCCATCACCTGTTTACTGATGGAAAAGTGCAATATATTTAAAGAATTGGTCATTCTTCTACCCTCCATAATTTTGAGCTGGCATATCCAACACAAATTCCCATCTTTAATGCTGATTTGTCTTTTTCTGGAATTTTTGAATTGGTTATTAGTTTTATTACATCCTTGCAGTATTTTTCCCACTCTTCTTCAGTGGAAACTAGCTCCATTCCTTCAAAGAAACCAGAAGTGATTTCCAGCATGTCTTTTAATTCTGGATATTGAACAGATGTTTCATGCAGCAACTCTTTATAATCCTTGCATGCTAATGACTTTTCGCCAATAAATTTACAGAAATTGACAGTTTCTATATTTAAGATGGTATCATTATAGCTAGTTGAAGGTACCGTATTAATAATTTCCTTATTCAGTTCTAGTACACGAGCATAATCTGAGATGCTTTTCCAATAATTGATATTATCTTTTTTTTCAAATGCTGAATAAATTATCGTATTGTGATAATATCCGATACTATCATTAATTGTTGCGGTTGCAGAGCTGTCAACCAAAATAAGATTTTCTAATGCAACAGATTTTGGTTGTAGAACTTGGGTAACCTTCATACTATCTCCTGCATTACTACTTCTTGTAATATATGTATTTGTTACATCTAAAGATGTGAAAAATCCCTGCTTACTTGCTGAAGTTACAGAAGCTCCTTGTGCTGATTGCCATATATTATCACCGGTAATAGCACCTTTTATAGCACCAATACAGTCTGAAACAAATATTTTTACCACTCTATTGAACAAGCGTCCCCGAAAACCTCTTGTTAGAGTATTTCTACAAGAATCATTAAGTTCACAGATACCAACTTTCAAATCTGCATACTCGCTTGTGGTTGTTTGCACGACAGGTTTTGTCTCAACATATTCATTAGAACATGAAGACAAAAGGCAAATGACCATTACCAAGATAGAAAAATACTTTTTCATATGATCATGTTTTACCTATTCCTCTTATAGGGTATTATTAGTGAAGATGGTTAGAGACTGCAGCAAGATACAGAACCATCTTGGCTTCTTAATAAATGTAGAAATAGAATTTAAGCATTCATTAAATTACATTTTTAGTTGCCGTTGCAAAGATACAATTTCTTTTTATAATATATGATAAAACTTATATATTTGTCATTTTTAATAAATAACAATTTCGTAATTTCTTTATGGGCTGTAACGAATTTTATATAGTAATGTGCCGTACAACAGAGCCTCTTCATGTGACTATTCGTATTCGCTATGGTAATACAATTGATATTTTATTTGTGCCGGGAGAGTTCATATGAAGGGAGGCACGAGCATTTGTTCTGTGCCTCCCTTCTTCTGTGCCTTCCTCCTTGTTAATAGTTCATCCCAAAGTACCACAATGGAACGACGATACCATGACCTGTTTCAATGTCATCTTTGACGATGATTCCATTGGGCACATTCTCTATTTGCCGGCGGCCTTTGTTGCGGCCACCCACCTCGAAAGTATAAGGGTCGATGAAGAAATCACTCTCTCGGGAGACAACTACACGATTGCGCACACGCATTTGGTTGTAGAAGAAGGTCTCCCTCAAACTGCCTATGTCGGGCTTGCCACCCGTTAGGGCATACATTAGACTTGGGTTGTCGATATAGGCCTTCTCCATCTTCCCTAAACTGCGTATGCCTGAGGTGTTGTCACGTAACAACCCCAGCATTCCTGCTTGCTCCAAGTAGACAAGGTAGGCAGGTACGTTGTTTTTGCTGACACCTACTTCTTGGGCCAAACTGTCGAAATTGGGTTTGTAGGGTGCCATGCCAGATACAATCTCCAATAGCCGTTCCAGTTTTCTAGCGGTGTCGGGCCGGAGGTTGGCGTGCTGCGCAATGTCTATTTCCACGGTCTGTACGATGACTTGGTTGAGTCGCTGATAAAAGCCTACTTCGTTGGCAAACGGGTAATAGCCGGTGGCTAAGTAGTCACGGAAGGCGGGCAGTGGATGGGGCAACTCGGGGATTGAGATGCGTTGGTCTAAGATGTCGTCGAGTGAGAATACATTAGCTTTGATGCCTTTTCGAATAAGAAGGAACTCGCGGAACGACATGCCTTGCATGGTATACATCAGCGCACGACGGCTCAAGTCGGCCTGTCCCTGATTGATGTTCAGAATGGACGAACCGGTGAAAACGATGTGAAGGTCGGCATGAATGTCATAAATCTGCTTGAGCTCCTGACTCCATCCTTTGTATTTGTGTATTTCATCAATGAAGAGATGAGTGCCTCCGTCCTTGACCAGCTCATCGGCTAAGGCCACGAGCGAGTGATTGTTGAAGTAGAGGTTGTCCGCTGAGACATAGAGAACGTGCCGATGATCCTCCATTCGCTTGATATGCTGCAAGAGCATTGTCGACTTGCCCACACCCCTTGGCCCTGTGATGCCAATCATCCGGGCACGCCAGTCAATCTCGTGGTAGAGATACCTGAAATGCTCTTGTGTGGTCTGCCGGAGCATTTCTTCTTGATACTATTCTGTCATGCTATCTTGTCAGGCTGAACTTGATGCTCAGGCCGAAGTCCTGCGTCGTTGTGGGGTAGGAGCTGCTGCTCAAGAGAGGCGTGTTGGTCTGACGGTCGAAGTAGAAACTCATGGACAACAAGCGCGACAACGTGTATTCGGCAGAGAACGACAGTTTGAAGGCGGTGTTGCCACTCGATGCGTTCGACATGATGGTGGCGATGTCGCGGGTGATGGCTGCCTGCTTACGGTATGACAGGTCGAGGCGCAGGTTGAGGTTGTTGTTCGAGCTGTTGCTCGAGGTGCGCGTCGAGGTCTGTCTGTTGTTCTCATTGTTGTTTTGCTTGTTGCCTCTGCTGCTCTTGACGGTTCTGCGCATCTTTGACTTGAAGGGATTGAAGTTGTTGATGCGGTATCCCCAGCCAAACACCCAGTCCTTGCTCAGAGCTTCGTTGACCTGCACACTCGTCATCGACAGCGTCAGGGCACGTGTCTGGCGGTATTCGAGTTTGGCGGTCATGTTGTTGAGGAATGTCACGTCAATGCCGAGGAGGGGTGAGAACGACTCGTTGATGCTCACGGTGGAGACGTTGAACATCGAGTTGGGGATGGGGTTGCCCGAGGTGGCATCGGTGATGAAGCCGAGGTTGTCGCCCATGAGTGACTCAAAAGTGGAGTAGCTCTGATAGGCACCCACCGCATAGATGCTCTTGTAAGAGTGGTTGATGTTGACCGACTTGAAGTGGTCGCGCAGCCATGGCAGCGATGACAGTCCGCTGTAGCGCAGTGTCCAGTTGGGCAGCAGCTTCGCCAGCGACGGGAAAATGTCGAGTCCGCTGCCACCCATGCTGGTGTAGGCTTTGAGGAAGGCAGGCACCATGACGTCGGCGGAGTACTTGTTGACTCCACCATTGGCGGCATCGAATGTCTGTCCGGCAAGCGAGGTGCCCGACGGATAGGTGGTCCCGGCATATCGTGCCTCGACACGCTGGCGGAAGCTTTCGAGTGAGTTGCAGAACTTCTCGAAGGTCTTTGAGTAGAAGCCGTTGTTGGCATTGCCCATACTCTCGAAGGCTGACGACAGCGAGATGGTAGTCATAGAGAGGCTACCTGTCTGCGTTGTGGGGTTGCCCTCGTACATATATTGTATGCTGCGCGCCTTGGTCTCCGTGCGACTGGCCGTAAGGTCAATCTTCAAGTTCTTGATGGGTTCGACAGTCGCCTTAAGTTGCAGGTCCTCGGTGAGATTGGTAGTGGCGGGTGTGGCAACGCTCTCATCGTTGAGCAGCCAGTTGTTGTCCTGTGCCTTATTGATGTAACTGTCACCCACGAGGCCGAAGGCGAAATCGAGGCCTGGCGAGAGATAGTGGGAACCGCGGGTCTGTCCGAAGGCATCGCCGATGATGGGCATGAAGCCTGGGATGGACATGGCATACTGGTTGCGGTAGCTGATGCTGGCCGACCTTACCATCATGGCCACCCGGCTGATGGTTTGTGCCACCTTGTACCATTTCTTCTCCTCAAGTGCTGGCAGGGTGACGACAGACACCTTGATCTTGGTGACGCTGTCGACCTTATTCTTGATGCGTATCTTGTTGTTGTCGAGCTTGCGGAACTTCAGCTTAAAGGTCTTGCCGTCCTCGGTCTTAGCCGATACCACGATGCGCTTTGACTTCTTGCCGTGGGTCACGACGATGGTGGTGTCGGGCCGGAGCACCACTTCTTTTTCGAAGGCATTGACACGCTTGGGCAGCTGTTTCTTCTTGGCAGCGTCGTCTTTCTGCTTCTGCTTCCATTCTTTCACAGCCTGGTCGGGGTCTTTGCCGGCCTTGGTGGCGGCGTCGCGCACCTTCTGTTCCTCTGCTTTCTGTTTTTGTTTCTCCTGTTCCTTCTGCTTCTTCTCCCGCTGTGCCTGCGCCAGGTTGCGCGATGTCGGCTTGTCGAAGCGCTCATTGGCTTTCTTGAGGAACGGCACCATGTTGTATAGCTTAGTGAAGTCGAAGCTGCCGTTGACGTTGAACTGTCGGTTGTTGGAGATGGTGTTGCCGAGCGATGTGCCGTCTTCCAGTTCGGTGCCTCTCACCCAGTTGTAAGTGGCATTGTAAGTGGCGTCAGCCTTCGCCCAGGCAAAGACTGGGATGAGGTTGATAGGCAGCTGATAGCTCAGCGTAAATGTTTGCTGATAGTCGAGTGGCGTGCCGAGGTGCTTGATGCTGGTCCACACCGAGTCTTTCCACGCCGAGTAATGGTCGGGGTAGAGGTCTTTGTTGACTGGGGTGTAGGGCTCCTCAATCTGTGCATGGGTGGCACTTTGGAAGTTCATGTGGATGTTCTTGGTGAAGTCCCAACGCAGTTGGAACTCTCTGTTCCACAAGAACTGCTCTGAGAAGGTCAGAGGCAGTGAACTGTTCTCCGTAGATTCCATGTCACGTTCCTGCAGCTCATAGTAGTTGCGCGTCATTTCTGAGTTGAACGCTATGTTCTGTGGCAGATAGTTGAAGCCGAGGCGCTTGGGCAGGTCCAGCCATTTGCTCTTGCTCTTTACTTTCTTAAACGGCTCCCAAGTTTTGTAGATGGGCGACCAGCTATAGTTGAATGTTCCGTTCCAGTTGTCCTCATTCTCGTAGACGGTGGTCTCTCCCTGGTTGTGTGTGTGGGAGTGACTGTATGAGAATGAGAAGTTGGCGGGGTCGTAGGGCATTGGGTGGCGTTTGTTCTGAATGCCCACACGTGCGTTGGACATGGAGAAGTTGGTGCTCACCTTCTTTGTGACGGCGATGTTCTCAATGCTGTCGCGCTCTGTCTTGTTGGCGGCAGCGTCGAGAGCCTCTTTCAGTTCCATGTCAGTGTCAAGTGGGTTGTACTTGGGCTTTACGGTCTGCTTTGTCACGCTGTAGTAAACGGGTATCGACACCTTGGCCTTGTCGGGGAAGAACTTACCCAACTCAAGGCTGGTGGTGAACGCCATGTCGGTCTGAGCGTCCTGTGTGCGCGAGCTCACTCCGTCTTCCAGTCCGCCGAATCCTTCCGACACATAGCGTCCTTGCAGGTTCATGTTGCCGAGATCGGAGAGCTGCACGCTGAGGTTGCCGTTGGCTGCCCAGCCACCGGTGTTGTTGTAGTCTTTGAGGCGCAGTTCGTTGACCCACACCTCACCGCTCTTCTGGTCGGCAGAGAGGTTTCTGATGCCGATGATCATGGTCTTCACCTCGCCGAGTGTCGGGTTACCCATGATGGTGACCTTGTTGTTGGGGTGGTCGGCGTCGTAGGCCACATAGGCCCGGGTGTATGACGCAGTTCCCATGGCGCGTGCCTTGTTGCGCTCGCGCTTCACATTGGTGAAGAGTGAGAGAGGCACGTCGAGCATGTTGTCTTCCGGCCATACGGCCTCACAGTCGGCCAACAGGTAACGGTTGTAGTTATTGCGTGGTGCTGTCAGCTTGAGGGGTATCTCGTATTCATAGTAATTGCTCTTATAGTCGGATCCCAGGCGGATGAAGACAGCCAACTGGTTGTCCTGCAGGTTGGTGGTGTTGGTCTCCGTGGCATTGGCGTGCACGAACATCTGCAGACGCTTGTACTGTCGCATGTCGAGAGTGGTGTTCTTGTAGACGCACTTCGACTCATTGTTGGAGAGGTTCTCCACGTTCATCTGCAGTGACTGCTCATCGCTCTCGACGAGCTGTGGCTGCGAGGGGTCCTGCTCACGTTTGATGCCCGGTGGCAGCACATAGTTGACGGGTGTCTTGTCGTTGTTCTCCTCCAGGCTAACCGAAGCGGTGGTGAGGGTTCCGGTCTGTGCGGCGCTATTGTCGAGGTTCTGTGTGTAGACGCGCCATGTGCCTCTTACAAGGTCGAGACTGGCGAAGCGCAGCACCACGTCGCGCTGGAAGCCGGTAAGGAACATACGCATGAAGCGGATGGACGAGAAGTCGCTGATGTTGCCCACCTTGCGCTCGTACTCGTCGACGGGCACGCGGAAAAGATACCATGTCCAGTGGCCGGTCTGTCCGTTGCGCAGGCTGGCAGCCACCTCACGCTTGTCGACGATGTAGTTCTGGCCCACGACCATGTCCTCGGGACGGAGGGAGATGTGGTACTGGTAGTATTTTTCGTATTCGTTGAGGGTATAGTCCTGGTTGATGTCCTCCACGTCGGGCGTGCTCTTGTAGGCTGTGCTGTAGCTCTCCGTGTTGTTGCTGCTGTCGGGCGAGTTGCCCTGTGGATTGTTGATGTATTTGTATCGGCGCAGGATGCTGGCTTCCATGCGGTCGTAGTCAGAGCCACGGAAGTAGTGGTAGTCGTCGTGTGCCGGGTCGGCGAAGATGGAGTCGAACACAGCCTGGCTCACCTTGCCTTGTATCTGCGTGAGGAAGTCCTGGTAGCTTTCGAAGGTCTGCTCCTCGGCATCGGTGAGACCATTGAGACCCACGTCCTGCAGGGCACGGCTGCCGGAGGTTGTGGCGAAGGCATAGGTCACTGTCGACTGGTTGGGTATCTTGCCCCACTGTGTGTAGGTGTAGTTGGACGAACCGTCGACGGGCAGTCCGCTCTCATAGAATTTCTTTCCATCGTGCAGCACGTCCTCCGACACTTCACCGAGGTTGATGTAGAAGTCGCCTCCGGCATTGGTGGCGCCCTCCTCATTGGTCTTGATGAAGGGGTCGAGCATCCAGAATTCCACATACTCGATGTTGGCCTGCTCAAAGTCGTTGGTGTCGAGGTGCCGCATCATGCCTCCCCAGTGCTGCAGCGGGTTGCGCAGTGTGCCGTCGTAGTTGAGGTCGGGGTTGAAGTTGTACGGACCGCGCTCGTTGGGATAGTAGGCCACGTTGAGCACCGAGATGGTGGATGTGGCATTGGTGTAGCTGTTCTGGTCACGGTTGGGGAAGAGCTCTCTGACGTACCACTCTCTGACGTAAGGGTCGCTGAGCTGGTTGAGGTCGCTGCGGATGTGTGATGGAGTGAGCGATGACGAGCGGCGGGTGAAGAGCGGGTCGATGGTGTACCAGGCCATCTGCGAGCGGTTGTAGCCCGAGCGCAGGGTGGTCTTGTCGCTGCTCTCGGAGAAGGTGGAGGGCACACTCGACAGACTCCACGACGTTGGGTCCAGGACGCTGATCTTGTCGGTGGTGTTCTCGAAGTCATCGATGTACGACGCATTGTCCTGTGTGCCATGAGCCTGTCCGGCAAAGAGCTTGGCAAACTCACCGGTGAAGGAGATCTGCGACGGCTGGGTGAGGTGGAGGAAAGGCAGCTTGTCGAGCATGTTGGTGAGCCACTGGCTCTCGCGTTTCCAGTTGATATTGAAACCGACGATGGTGTTGTTGACTGGCTCCACGCCCATCTGTACCTTATTATAAAGAGCCTGCTCGCTGAGGTGCTGGAAGGTACCCGACAGCTGGAAGTTCTTTGAGAAGTCGTACTCCCAGTTCATGCCGAGCATCGTCTTGCGCTCCTGCGAATAGTCCGACTGGCTTTCGAGTGAGACATTGACAGAGGTACCGGCATCGATGATGCTTTGGTTGAGGATGGTCACTTCGCCTGCGCTGTAGTCGACGCTGTAGTCAGTGCCTTCGGTGAGGGTGACGCCTCCGGCTGTCACCACCACCGATCCTTGCGGCACGTTGTAGGCGCCGAGCGAGATGACGTTGGCCTGTGTGCCGCGGAACTGTCCCTGCAACAGGTACTTGTCTTTTTCAGCGATCTGCTTGGCAACGGTCTTTGTCGAGTCGTAAAGCTCGGTAAAGGCATATTTGCGTGCCACCTCGTCGCTCACGCCATGCTTCGTGAGGTAGTTGTACATGTAGCTGCCGAAAGGCTCGGCCACGGGGAAGAACACGCGGCCGTTGCTCACGGTGTAGCCTTCCACATAGTCGAAGTAGCCGTTGGAGTGTGCGTTGTTGTTATTGTCGAGCCGGTCGGCACCCAGATCCTTGATGATGGTCTGGTTTTTCACCTGCTGCTCGGGGATGTAGGAGAGGTAGACACCGGCGGTGTCGCTCTGGTACTTCACGTCGAGGCGGAACTTCTCTTTCTCTACCGACGATGCGAGGTAGTACACGTTTTTCATCATCAGCTTCCAGTTGCCCTGTGCGGGGTTGTTGCTGGTGTTTTTGAGCGACTTGACAAACAATGCCTGGTTGACATCGGTGATGTCGCTGGCGAACTCACCTACCTGATAGGTGCGGCCACCATAGGTATACTCGTAGGCCACAGCCAGTACCTGGTCGGTCTGCAGCGCCGTGCGCAGTGAGACGTAGCCCAAGGCGTTGTTGACGGTGTATTCCGAAGAGTTGAGCAGGCGTGCGCTCTGTATCTTTTCGTAATCGGTACCACCGACGAGTCCGGCTGCGTCGAGCACGCTCGAGGTCTGGTCGATGGTGCGGGCTCCGCTGTAGGAGTTTACCATCGTCTCATACTCGCTGTTGGCAGAGTTGGCAGGAACAGGCGAGCCGGTGGTGGTCCATCGGCTGTTGCTCACAGCGCTGTTCTCGCCAAGGTCGGTCAGAGCCACGATGTTGCGGGTGTTGGAGGTGTTGCCCGACTTGTTGGTCACCCAGATCTCCACACGGTTGATGGTCACGCCCGTAGCCACGTTGGGCAGTTTGCTCATGCCCTCGTCGTAGTGCTCTCTGAAATATTGCGACAGGAAGAAATGCCGGTTCTCCTCGTAGTCGGCAGCGTCCATCTCAAAGGAAGTGTACTGCTTGCCGCCCTGCGAGCTGACGCTCTTCGATGTACTTTTTTTCTGTGAAGCCACGAGTTGCAGCTTGAGTTTGCCAAACTGCAGGTCGGTGCGCAGACCGAACAGACTGCTGGCACCTTGGACGAGCGAAGAGTTGGAGGGGAAAGAAATGTTGCCGGCCTCGACGAGCTTGATGATCTCATCTTCCTTGCCGTCGTACTTCAACTTCATGTTCTGTGCGTCGAAGTCGAAGGTAGCGTCGGTGTTGTAGTTAAGGTTCATGTTGACCTTGTCGCCCACCTTACCGTTGAGGCTGAAGTTGATCTTCTCGTCGAAGTCCATCGTTGTCTTGTTGCGGCTGCGCACGGGCAACGATGGGTTGTCGATCTTCTTCTGCGTAGCACCAAACTTCAGTTCGGCGGTTCCTTGCGTCTTGATGCGCACACCGCCGGGGCCAAAGATCTTCTCAGCCGGTCCGAGGTCGAAGTGCATGTCGGAGAAGTCGAACTTCTCTTTGCCTTTGGCTTGGAATATCTCGCTGTTCTTAGACCGGAAGTAAGCGTCGCGCTCATGTTTCTCGCTCCATTTCATGTATTCCTCCGGTGTCATCATGATGGGCGCGGCCAGATAGGTCGAGCCCATGCGCGTGGCGATGATGTATCGGTTGATGGTGTCGTTGTAGGTCACGTCGTACTTCAGACCCTCTGGGCGGTCGAGGTCCATGGCGCTTTGGTTGAGGTCGTCGTAGGTGACGGGCGTGGTGCGCTGTATTTTCCAGCGTGGGTGGAGCAGTGAGTCGGGAATGGTGTCCTCGTCCACCACCACGTCAATCAGTTTGGTGGTGTTGCCCTTGCCATTGTTGTTGGTCTGTGCTTTGCCTTTAGCCTGATTGGCCTGCTGATTGGCCCCCTGCCGTTTGTTGTTCTGTCGTGTGGGGTCTACTTGGAAGACAGACACGGCAGCATAGCTGACCATGGTAATGGCCAGCAACAATAGTGCGAAAATGTCTCTCTTCTTTCTGATTCTCATTTACTTTATCTTCTTCAATGCTTCCTTGACCACCATCTCCACGGGCAACTCAGGTTGCTCTGTGAGAATCTCGGTCACCACCTTGGCCGACGGTGCGGGTGAGAAGCCGAGCATGGTGAGTGCCGATACGGCCTCGTCCTTGACGGCGGTGTTGACCGACGGTGTATTGTCCTTGTTGGTTGACACATGCAGCTCGTCGGCGATGCCTGTCGACACGATGCGGTCCTTCAGGTCGACGATGATGCGCTGGGCGGTCTTCAGCCCGATGCCCTTCACGCTCTTGATGAGTTTCTCGTTGCTGCTGGCGATGGCGTCGCACAGTTCGGCGGGTGAGAGGCTCGAGAGCATCATGCGCGCGGTGTTGGCGCCCACGCCCGACACGGAGATGAGCATGCGATAGAGCTCGCGCTCCTGCTTTGTGGCAAAGCCGTAGAGCGTGAAGCTGTCGTCGCGGCCACCGGCCACCAGCGACTCGTGCACAAAGAGCTTGGCTTCTTTCTTGCCTTGGATGGCGGTATAAGTATTGAGTGAGATGTTGAGCGCATAACCCACGCCTCCTGCCTCGATGACTGCCAATGCAGGTGTAAGGTCGGTTAAGTCGCCCTTGATGTATTCTATCATTGTTGTTGTCTGAATAAACGGATTATACTACACTATAACGCTATTCGGCTACACATTATTATTGCTTGTCCCGCTTTTTAACACATGCCGTGGTGCCGTCACGGCCCAGGCAATGGTGGAGCGGGGTGGGGCGGATGGACCAAAGATAATATGCGGGGAGCTGACGAGCGCACTCAGAGCAGTGGGCTGAGCAGTCTCACCAGACTGGTCCAGAGCCTGCGCAGGAAGGTGTAGTGGTAGCCCTGATACACCTCGTTGAACGTGCGGCATTGCGTCTGGTCGTTGAGGAAAACCTTCTTCATGCGCAGGGCCATGCCTTCGTCGTAGAAAAAGATGCTCGACTCAAAGTTGTGCTCAAAGCTGCGGAAGTCGATATTGGTGCTTCCGCAAGTGGAGATGCTGTCGTCGCTGACGAGAAACTTAGAATGGTTGAATCCACTCTCGTAGAGATAGACCTTGACGCCGGCCTCGATGATTTCCAAAAGATAGCTGAAGCTGGCCCATTCCACGATGTGGCTGTCGCTGTGACGTGGTATCATCAGTCTTACGTCGACGCCCGCCAGGGCCGCCGTGCGCATGGCAAAGAGCACGGGCTCGGTGGGAAGGAAATAAGGTGTCTCCATATAGACGTAGCGCCGGGCCTCCAGCAGGATGCGTACGTAGCCCTGCATGATGTCGGGCCACTCGGTGATGGGACCGCTCGTCACCACCTGTGCCAGGCAGTTGTTGTTGATGGCCGGGTTGACGGGAGGGTAGTAGAGGCGGTCGGAGAGCAGAGTCCGGTCGACAAAATACCAGTCGATGAGAAACGCGCGCTGGATGCCATAGACGGCACCACCCGTGACGTGGAGCATGGTGTCGCGCCACGGCTGCCGCCCGGTGCCTTTGACGTAGCGTGTGGCAAAGTTCATACCGCCGATGAACGCCTCGCGGCCGTCAATGATGATGAGCTTGCGGTGATTGCGGTAGTTGGCCTTCGAGGTGAAGGCCGGAAACTTCACGGGCATGAACGGATGAATGTCGATGCCGGCATTGCGCATGCGTTCGAAAAAGGCGTTCTTCACTTTCCAGCAGGCCACGTCGTCGTAGATGATGCGTATCTCCACGCCTTGCCGTGACTTGTCGATGAGCGTGTCGGCGATGAGCCGGCCCAGGGCGTCGTTGTCGAAGATGTAGATGTCGATGTGGATGTGGTGACGGGCACGGCTGATGGCTTGCAGCAGGGCGGGGAAGAACTGGTAGCCGGAGGTGTAGATGTCTACCAGGTTGTCCTTAAAGGGCAGGGCCATGCTTTGGTTTTTAAACAATTGCATGAGGGGCCGGTGGGCATCGGGCAGGCGCAGGTTGCGCTGCTCCACAAACTCCAGCATGGAGCGCTTGGTGAGCTGGTCGAGCGAGCGCTGGCTGATGAGCCGCTCCTTGCGGGTATTCTGCCCAAAAAAGAAGTAGAGTACGATGCCTACTAACGGCAAAGCCCACAGCACCAGCAGCCATGCCATTGTCTTGGCCGGCTGACGGTTGTCCATCAGCACCTTGAGCATCACGATAAGCACAATGAGCACATAGATGCCATACCATAGCCAGTGTAAGTATTCCATCCCTACAAATTTAGGTAAAAAATATGAAACTGAAGCTCTTTTGTGTAAAAAATGGAGGGAACCCGTTAAAAATCAATAATAGCGCCGAATGAAGGCCATGTAAATCTGTCAAAGTTATTTATGTTAAATGGCCTCTGAGAATCGCGATAGAATCAACAAGACAATCGTTGGCTCAAAATACGCTGATGATGACACGTATGGGTATCGGATTGATGATTAGGCTGTTATGAATTCGTTGAGCTACGAAGCGCTTGTTAGGTCCTGAATTTCCGTCGAAAGAGGACGTAATTTCGGCCAAAAACCACTGGAACATCGGCGATATGGGTCTGGAATATCGGCGAAAAGGCAACGGCCTTTCGCCGAAAAGCCACCGACGTTTCGCCGAAGAAGCCATGGCGGAGTGTTTTTGGACGGATTCTGACTTGCTTTTGCCCTTTACCCGTTGCGGAAAAGTGTTAAAATTTTGACTACGTTTCGTAAATTATTTTCTGAATGAATGCTAACTTTGAATCCATTTGGTTTTTCGGCACAGCCGACAAAGCCTGTGGCTTTATTTTTTAACAAAAACCGAGAAAACCCTTTGTTCCAGCGTCAAGGGCCAAAGCCCTTTGTCGTTGCTGAATGATGGCTTGTTAGAGGCTAGCCTCTAACCGCCATCACCCAGCAAACGGCAAATCCTCCGGTGTCGGATAATGACGCTGACACAAAGGAAAACCTCAAAAACACAGCTCTACCCGTGAACTCATATCCGCAATATGATGGATTTAGCCCATCTTTTAGTGGTACAATTCAACGCGTCAGCCTGTTTTTCAGCGAGGAACGAGCGAGGTTTTACTTACTGTGATGCAAGTCTGAGGAACGAGGGCTTGGTGACTCGTCGCCATCGGCTTGCCGAAGCTTGCTTCGGAGCAAGCCGATGACGGAGAGACACCAAAGGGCGCAGCCCTTGCATCACTGTAAGGGTTTTATTTGTTTTTGTAAAAATGCGATAGTCTTGAGTCACCTTCTTCAACCACAGGGTTTATCGGGTGCGCCGGTTTTTCTCACTGTAGTAGAATGGTTGGACTTCCATTTTCTCGGTCCATATAGCTTACTGAAATTGATTTGTGTAATGACTTTACTTCCGAACTTTTGTACTTCTATTATTAAACTTCCGTACTTCTGTACTTGTGCAATGATAAAAAACATTAATCGCTTTTGTCATGCGTGAAAAAGTTCGTAACTTTGCAGACAAATAGTTACTGAATATCAGAATTTTAGACGTTAGTATGGATCGCACTTTTCACCATCGGTTTACGTTAGGTGCGGCGTGTGGCATTGTGTTGCTGCTCGTCATGTCGCTTTATGCCTTCTGGCAACGGCAGCCCGTCGTGGGTGCGGTGCTGGCTTTGGGATTGCTGGCCATATCGGAACAGTCGCTCCACAAGAAGTATATTTTCCGGGATGACAAGTTGATCATCGACAATGGGAGACTGTGGAGAGACAAGACGATCCGCCTCGAACAGATACATGATTGTCGTCCCATGACCAATACTTTCGGTCTGATTCATTACATGCTCATCAGCTACACCACCGATGGCAACAACGATAGGATAGAGGCTGTGCAACCGGACAACGAAGCCTCCTTCCTGACCGTGCTGCAGAAACGAAAGGCGGAACTGGCAAAGGATGAGCAGAAAAGCGTAGAGAAACAAGGACATGAGTAGTAAGAGGATAACGATAAAGACACTATTGCTGGCATTGTTGACGCTGCTGGTGCTTCCAATGAGCGCACAGGTCGACAACGAAGATTTGCTTGACGATAAGGACTCGATTCAGGACGACACCGCGGCCGTCGTACTGACGGTACACCACAACGACAGCCTGTCTTGGCCGAAGAACGTGCAGGAGGGCATCGATGAACTGTTGCGCGGCGAGATGTTCAACACTTCGCAGGTAGGACTTCTCATCTGGGACCTCGATGCCGACTCTGCCATCTATCGTTACAACGACCGCCAGCTCTTGCGTCCTGCCTCCACGATGAAGGTCATCACCGCCATCACCGCCCTTGACCGGCTGGGAGGCAGCTATCAGTTCAAGACTGATCTCTGCTACACCGGACGGGTGGACAGCAGCAAGCTCATTGGAGACGTGTACTGCGTGGGAGGTTTCGACCCTCGTTTCAACAGCGATGATATGCGCGCTTTCGTGGAAGCTCTGCACCGCATGGGCGTTGACACCATACACGGCAATGTGTATGCCGACATCTCGATGAAAGACACCGACCTGCTGGGCGAAGGATGGTGCTGGGACGACGACAACCCTGTGCTGTCGCCACTCGTCTATCAGCGTAAAAACATCTTCATGGATAAATTCATGTCAGCACTCTCGCGGGCCGGCATCTACGTTACCGGCACTGCCGGCATCAGGCGCAAGCCCAGCGATGCCAGCTGCATCGTGTCGCGTTTCCATACCATCGACCAGATACTTATGCGCATGCTCAAGGAAAGTGACAATCTCTATGCCGAGAGCATGTACTATCATTTGGCGGCATCCACCGGCAACCGGCCTGCCACAGCCAAGAGCGCGCGTATGCTGGAGCGGCAGCTTATCAGCAAGCTCGGGCTCGATGCCTCACGCTATCGGTTGGCTGACGGGTCGGGACTGTCTCTCTACAACTATGTGACACCTGAACTCGAGGTGCGCATGCTGCGCTATGCTTACAACAATGAGAATATCTACAACCACTTGCTGCCCGCATTGCCCATCGCCGGTGTGGATGGTACGCTGCGCAGCCGCATGCGCTCCGAGTTTACCCGTGGCAACGTACATGCCAAGACCGGCACAGTGACGGGCATTGCCAGTCTGTGCGGCTATCTTACAGCTGCCAACGGCCATCATATCTGTTTCAGCATCATCAATCAAGGACTCCTGCATGGACGCAACGGCCGTTTGTTTCAGGACAAGGTGTGCCAGTTGCTGTGTCAGCCATAAGCTAGTGATATGAAGAAAGTAGTCAACATCATCAATTGGAACGAGGTCATGGAGACCGTGCGCGTGTGGTTGGAGAACATCATCATCGGCATGGGCTTCAGAGGTGGCATCGTACCTGTGTTGCGCCACC
>Ga0256406_1002737_pt1 | contig 23905 bp, 17 predicted proteins | sample RumenRJG_03DNA_FD_185986 | JGI IMG/M metagenome (GOLD analysis project Ga0256406, IMG submission 185986) | Bovine rumen microbial communities from Lethbridge, Alberta, Canada - RJG_03 | ecosystem: Host-associated > Mammals > Digestive system > Stomach > Rumen | place: Canada: Alberta | collected...
GACAGCATCGCCGACCTCTACCACAAGGCCCTGGCGGACTACGCGGGCTTCGTCGAGTCCTACGTGCGCGGCGGCGGCCTCAACGTGGAGGAGATCGTCTGCGGCATCAACTACGACGGCGTGAGGGGCACGCGCTAGCCCTGGGCGAGAAGGACCTGGCGCTGCGGGCTGTCTGCCCGCGCGGGGCGTGCGCCTAGCCCCTCGGACGGTTCCTGCGCGAGTCCTCCCGCCGCCCGAGCCGCCTCGCCGCTTGGTCCTTCGGACCCGACGTCCCCTGGGCGCCCGTCCGCTTGGTCGGACGAGGCCTCTCCTGGCGGTCCTGGCGCTGCGGGCGCAGGCCCAGCCTCGTCTGCCCGGACGGGCGCGACTGCGCCTGCGAGGGGCGCTGCTGACCGCGTGCCGGCCTCTGCTGGCCTGCCGCCGGGCGCTCCTGCGCGCGCGCCGGCCTCTGCCTGCCTGCCGTCGGGCGCTGACGGGACTGCCCCCGCTCGGGGCGCTCGGCGGCGCGGCGGCGCGACCCCTCCTGATTCGTGCCCTCGGACGTCCCGCGCCTTGCAGGCTGCTGCGAGGGCCTTCGCGCGGGCCTGCCCGTGTCCTTGGAGGTGACGGAGGGGCGCTCGACGGTCCGTGCGGGCCGCCGTTCGCGCCTCGGATGCCGATCGTCCGCGCCGCCAGCGTCGCTAGGCTGCCGCCGCTCCCCCTCGGCCTCCTGGGGCCGCGCCGTGCGACGCGGGCGGTGCCGCTCGGCGGGACGACGAGCGGCACCGCCCTCCGCCCGTGGCCCCTCTCGCCCCTCGGCCGCAGCGGCGCCCTCCCCTCCCGGGACGTGCGCGCGCAGGCGGAGCATCCTCGTCGGGACGACGAGCAGCAAGAGGAGCACGAGCGCGGCGCAGACGTAGTCGCCCGCGGCCGGCACGCCGTAGAGGAGGGCGCAGCCGAGCAACATGAAGGCGGCGAGCATCGCGGAGGCGAGCTTGCCGAAGAGCGTGTGACGCTCCCGGCGCGCCATCCACGCCACGATCGAGACCAGCGGCGCGGTGAGGGCGAGCAGCGCCATCGGAAGCAGGATCTTGCGGGAGAGCCCCTCGTAGGTCATGGAGGTGGCCAGCACGGCCGTCTCCACCAGGCCGAAGTTCAGGGGGATGGCGCCGAACACGGCCTCGCGCGCGTCCGCGAGGTGGACGGCGAGGATCACGTTCACGAGCACCCAGGGCGCGAAGTGCAGGAGCACAGCCGGGGAGCCCACGAGGGCGACGTCGAACGTGACGGAGACGATCCCGCCGATCATGCCGAGCAGCAACAGGATGATAGTCTCTGCTACCCGCACGACGCCTCCCCGTAGCTCAAGGCCACTTCCTCCGGCCCCGTTGGAAAATTCCATACTTCCTTAAGTTATCACAGAGGACAAAAGCACGAGGTCACACGGGCCGTATTACATGCGCTCTGCGCAAGGGCGCACGCCCTTGCGCAGACGGTGGGCGCGGACCCCTATCGCTCCGCCTGGGGCGCCTCGCCCGTCTCGAGGACGCGCACGAGCGCCGCCTCGTCCAGTACGGGCACGCCGAGCTGCTCGGCCTTGGCGAGCTTCGAGCCGGCCGCCGCACCGGCGACGACGAAGCTCGTCCTCTTGGAGACGGACCCCGACACCTTCGCGCCGAGCTCCTTCAGCCTGGCGCCCGCCTCGGTCCTGGTGAAGCCCTCGAGGGTCCCCGTCAGCACGAAGGTGAGGCCGGCCAGCGACTGGGGCCGCTCCGGCTCGGCGCCGAAGCCCTCCTCCTCGAGCGAGACGCCCGCCTCGCGCAGGCGCTCCAGGACGCGCACGTTCTCCGGCACCGCGAGGAACTGGCAGACGCTGTGAGCGATCTTGGGTCCGATGCCCGCGATCTGCGAGATGCCCTCCTCGTCCGCCTCCATCAGGCGCTCGAGCGAGCCGTAGCTGTCCGCCAGGAGCTTGGCCACGTTGGCGCCCACGTGGCGGATGCCCAGCCCGAAGAGGACCCGCGAGAGGCCCGCGGAGCGCGAGCGCGCGATCTGCTCCATGATCTTGGACGCGATGGTCTCCCCCACGCGGATGTGGTCTCCCTCGGCGTGGTCGCGGCCGGACGTCTCGTAGATGCGGCCGGTGTCCACCTGGGCGAGCTGCTCGGCCGTGAGCCTGTCGTAGTAGTCCGCCACGTCGCGCAGGAGCCCCTGGTCGACCATCCTGCCCACGATCTCCTCGCCGAGGCCGTCGATGTCGAGGGCGTTGCGGCTCCCCCAGTGGATGAGGCGCTCGACGGCCTGGGCCGGGCAGTCGATCGAGACGCAGCGGTAGGCGACCTCGCCCTCCTCGCGGATGACGGGGCTTCCGCAGCTCGGGCAGGTCGTGGGCATCTGCCAGACTGGGCGCGCCTCGTGCGCGGCGCCCAGCTCCCCCTCCGTGACGGGGCCGACCACCTCGGGGATCACGTCGCCGGCCTTGTGGACCACGACCGTGTCGCCCTCGCGGACGTCGCGGCGGTGGACCTCGTCGATGTTGTGCAACGTCGCGCGCGCGATGGTGGAGCCCGCGACCGTGACCGGGTCGAACTCCGCGACCGGCGTGAGGACGCCGGTGCGCCCCACCTGCACGCGAATCTCGCGCAGGACGGTGCGGCGCTCCTCCGGCGGAAACTTGAAGGCGATGGCCCAGCGCGGCGCGCGAGCCGTGAAGCCGAGCGCCCCCTGCGAGGCGAAGGAGTCGACCTTCACGACCACGCCGTCGATGTCGTAGTCCAGGTCCTCGCGGTGCGCGAGGGCGTCGGCGCAATAGGCGTGCACCGCGGCCGAGTCGGTCACGCGGCGCGCGTGGGGGTTCACGGAGAAGCCGCAGTCGCGCAGCCAGTCGAGGAAGGCCTTCTGCGTGGCGACCGCCAGCGGTTCCTCGTCCGCGACCGCGTAGATGAAGGTCTCCAGGTCGCGCGCGCGCGTGACGGAGGCGTCCTTCTGGCGCAGGCTGCCGGCGGCGGCGTTCCTGGGGTTTGCGAAGGGGGGCCTCCCCGCCGCGTCGTTCTGCTCGTTCAGGCGGACGAAGGAGTGCTTGGGCATGTAGACCTCGCCGCGGACCTCCACGTCCAGCCCGAAGCCACCGTCACGGACGCGCTCGAGGCCCGCGCGGGCGAGCGTGCGCGGGATGTCCGGGATCGTGAGGGCGTTGGCCGTCACGTCCTCGCCCGTCGTGCCGTCGCCGCGGGTCGCGGCGCGCAGCAGCCGCCCGTCGCGGTAGGTGAGCGCGATGCCGAGGCCGTCGATCTTGAGCTCGCAGGTGTAGGCGACGGGGTGCTCCGGCGTGGACCCGAGCGCCTCGTCGGTGCGCTCCAGCCACTCGTCGAGCTCCTCGAGGTTCATCGCGTCGTCGATGGAGTACATCCGCTGGGCGTGGCGCACCGGCGCGAACTGCGAGCCCACGTAGCCGCCCACGCGCTGGGTGTAGGAGTCTGGCACCACGAGCTCGGGGTGCGCCGCCTCGATCGCCTGGAGCTCCGTGAGGTAGCGGTCGAACTGCGCGTCCGTTATCTCCGGGTCGTCGAGGGCGTAGTAGCGGTAGGCGTGGTAGTCGAGAAGGGCGCGCAGCTCGCGGGCCCGCGCCGCGGGGTCGGTGGCGTGGGTGTCCGCCGGCCGCGCGGGAAGACGCGGCGCCTCGGGCGCGTCTAGCGGCACGCCCGCAGGCTCCCCTGCCCCCTCCGCGCCGTCCGCGGTCGCTCCCGCGGGGCCTCCGAAGAGTGACAGCTGGTCCTCCGTGCCCGCCGATCCCGCCGTTGCCTCAGTGTCCGCCATGCGCGCTCCTTCGCTCCCGGTTTTCGCATCGCACATTATCGCACGAGCGGGACGGGAGGCGCCGGACGCGCGAGCCCCGAAGGAAGGGGGGGCGCCGTCGCGAGCGTACGCGACGGCGCCCCCGAGGCGCGTCCTTGTGGCGAGAGGCGGGCGTATCGGCGTCCGGGGCGCCGGGCCCCACGGGCACGCCCAGGCTGGCCCGCCCGGCGTGCCGGACCCTGCCTAGCCCTCCTGGGCGAGCGCGTGCAGGTCGTCCTTCTCGAAGCGCACGAAGGCGTGGTCGCCCACCTGGTACTCGTGCTTGTTCTTGGGGTTGAACTCCGTGATCTTCACGACGTGGTCCCCGCAGCGCACGTGGTAGTTCTGGTAGTGGCCCATGAAGCGGGACAGGACGACCTCGCAGGGGAGCTTGCCCTCGTCCGCGAGGTGGGCGGCCTCGGGGCGCAGCACCAGGGTCACCTTGCTGCCGGCTTCGAGGTCGCCGACGCCGGCGACCTCGATCTCCTGGCCCTCGACCAGGGCGACGCCCTCGTCGCCGGACTTGCCCGCGAGGGTCCCGTGCAGGAAGTTCGCCTCGCCGATGAAGTCCGCCACGAACTCGTCCACGGGGTGGTAGTAGATCGTCTTGGGGTCCGCGACCTGGTCGACGAGGCCCTTCTTCATCACGATGATGCGGTCGGAGATGGCCATGGCCTCGGACTGGTCGTGCGTGACGTAGATGGCGGTGATGCCGGCCTCCTGCTGGATGCGACGGATCTCGGTGCGCATGTCCACGCGGAGCTTGGCGTCGAGGTTGGAGAGCGGCTCGTCGAACAGCAGGACGCCCGGCTCGATGACCAGCGCGCGCGCCAGGGCGACGCGCTGCTGCTGGCCACCGGAGAGCTGGTTGGTCATGCGGTCCTCCATGCCCTCCAGGCCGACGAGCTTGAGGATGCTCTTGACCTTCTCGTCCATCGTCGCCTTGTCCATCTTGCGGAGCTTCAGGCCGTAGGCGACGTTGTCGTAGATGTTGTAGTGCGGCAGCAGGGCATAGCTCTGGAAGACCATGGCGGTGTCGCGCTTGTTGGGCGTGAGCTCGTTGACCGGCTCGCCACCGATGTAGACCTCGCCCTCGTCCGGGCTCTCGAAGCCGGCGATCATGCGCAGGATGGTGGTCTTGCCGCAGCCGGACGGCCCGAGCAGGGTCACGAACTCCCCCGGCTCGATCTCGATGTTCGCGTCGTGGACGGCGTAGAAGTCCTTGCCCGTCTTGGGGTCCTTGTAGATCTTGCTCAGGTGCTCCAGGCGGACACCCTTCTTCTGGTCAGACATGTGGCTACTCCTTCGAGGTCTTGGCGCTCGTGCCGAAGCGCTTGATGAAGAGGTTCATGAGGAGGACGGACGCGTACGTGATCGCGATCAGGATCGTGGAGAAGGCGCACGCCACGCCGTAGTCGCCCTTGCCGGCGAACTCGTTGATCTGCACCGTGATGAGGAAGAACTGGGGCGTCACGAGCAGGATGACCGCCGAGATGGCCGTGATGGAGCGCACGAACGTGGTCACGAGGCCGGAGAGAAACGAGTCCTTGATCAGGGGCAGCGTCACGGTCATGAACACCTGGAAGCTGTTGGCGCCCATGTCGTAGGCGGACTCCTCGATGGACTTGTCGATCTGGCGGAGCGCCGAGATGCCCGAGCGCGTGCCCGTGGGCAGCGAGCGGACGATAAAGACCACGACGAGGATCGCCGCGGAGCCGTAGAAGGCCTGCATGAAGCCCGTGTGGAAGACGCCAGAGGCGAAGCCGCGGATGTAGCCGACGCCCAGGACGGTGCCGGGCACGGCCATCGCGAGCATCGAGACGGCCTCGATGAAGCCCTTGCCGTGGAAGGTCCTCTTGACCACCAGGTAGGAGATGATCATGGAGAGCAGCGCGGTGATGGGGCTGGCGATGAGCGAGAGCAGGAAGGAGTCGCGGAAGGCCTGCAGGCCGTGGTAGCGGGTGAAGACCAGCTGGAACCACTTGAGGGTCAGCGAGTAGTCGCGGCCCCAGGTCTTGAAGAGGGCGCCGAGGGGGACGCAGACGTACATGGCGCACACGAAGACGGCCACGGCGCCGCACAGGACGGACAGCGGGATCCTCACGGAGCTGTCCGTGATGAGCATGCGGGCGCGGCTCGCCTTGCCGGTGAGCGTGGAGGTGCTCTTGGCCTCGAGGACGTACTTCTGGACGATGAACATCACGAGCGTGATGCACAGCAGCACGACGGCCATCGCGGACGCGCCCTGCTTGTCGTAGGCGCCGGTGATCTGCAGGTAGATCGTGGTGGCGAGCGTGTCGTAGGAGCCGCCGATGATCATGGGGTTAGCGAAGTCGGCGATCGACTCGATGAAGGTCACGAGGAAGGCGTTGCCCAGGCCCGGCAGGATCAGCGGCCAGGTGACGCTCGTGAAGACCTTCCACCTGGAGGCGCCCATGTCGCGCGCGGCCTCCTCCAGCGACGGGTCGATGTTCTTGAGCAGGCCCTTCATCATCATGTAGCACACCGGGAAGAACGTGAGCGTCTGGACGACGAAGATGCCCCAGTAGCCGTACACGTTGTTGTCGGGGATGCCGAGCAGCCCGCGGGTGATGATGCCCATCTTGCCGAAGAGCAGGATCATCGAGAGGGACAGGACGAACGGCGGGGAGACGACGGGCAGCATCGAGACCACCTTGAAGAGCCCCGACATGAACCTGGTCTTGAGTTGGACGTACACCTCGACGTAGGCGAAGAGCAGCCCCACGAGGGTCGAGACCACGCTCACGAGCAGGCCCACCTTCAGGGTGTTGGTGATCGCAGTCTGGAACGACGGCATGGCCAGCACGCGCTGGAAGACCGACAGGGATATCCCCTGGTCGGTGATCACGCTGTCGACCAGGAGGATCGCCAGGGGATAGAGGATGAACAGGGTGAGGAAGGCGATCAGGAGAACGATGGTCGTGACCATGATCGGGTCGGCCATGAACTTCTGCCTGTCGAGCTTCGCGCTTTGCTGTGATGCCATGGGCAGCCCCCCTAGAGGCTCTCTTGCAGAAACGGGGGACGGCGGCCTCGGCCCCCGTCCCCCGCTCGGTTGGATGTGCAGGCTACTCGGTCTTGAAGCGGTCGTCGCCGCCGCCGAGCGCGTTCATCACGTCCTGGACGTACTGCTCGGTATGCTCCTTCGCGTCCTCGAAGTCGTAGTCCATCACGTTGTTGGGGTCGAGGCCGTACTCGGTCGCGACCGCGGGCTGGGTGGCGTCGTCGATCACGAGGAACTGGTAGGAGCCGTTGTCGGCACCGAGGTTCACGCACTCGGGCGACAGCGCGTACTCGACCCAGAGCTTGGCGGCGTTGCCGTGCTTGCAGCCCTTGAAGATGGCGGTGGCGCCGACCTCGTAGGAGGCGCCGGAGCTCGGGATCACGAGACCCACGTTGTCGTAGCCCTTGTCGACGATCTGGTAGATGCCGTCGTGCAGCATGCCGAGGCCGATCGTGCACTCGCCGATGCCGATGGACTTGGAGGGGCCGGAGCCGGACTTGGTGTACTGCGCGATGTTCTTGTCGAGGTCGACGAGGTACTGGACGCCCTGGTCGTGGCCGTACTTCTGGATGACGGTGTTGATGATGAGCTTGGCCGTGCCGGAGGTGTTGTAGTTGGACGACCAGATGAGGCCCTGGTACTTGGGGTCGGTAAGGTCGGCGTAGTCGGCGGGCGCGTCGAGCTTCAGGCGCTCGAGCTCGTCCTTGTTGTACATGAAGCCGAGGATGCCCTTGTAGATGCCGTACCAGTCGTCGTTGGTGCTCTTGAACTTCTCGTCGATCAGGTGGCTCGCGTTGTTGGCCTTGTAGACCTCGAGCAGGCCCTTGCCGGAGGCGACGTTGTAGGGGTCGGTGGTGCCGCCGAACCAGACGTCACCGGAGGGGTTGCCGTTCTCCTCCTCGATCTTGGCCTCCACCTCGCCGGTGGAGAGGCGCTGGTAGCTCGTCTTGATGCCGAAGAGCTCCTGGAAGTGCCCGGTCACGGCGGCGAGGTACTCCTCCTCGCAGGAGCCGTAGACGACGAGCTCGCCGTCGTCCTTGGCGGACTTGATCATGTCATCGGACGCGACGCGCGAGAGGTCCGCGCCGTCCGATCCGGAGCCTCCGTCAGAAGATCCGGAGCCGCCGCAGCCAGCCAGGGCAAGACCTGCAGCCGCGGTAGCCGTCGCGCCGAGAAAACCCCTACGAGAAAGATTCGTCATGGTGTCCCCCATCATCCGCACCCGCCCCATGCGGGCGCCCTACGATTTTAATAGAAGTATTCTCGTTTTGAAACTTAAGGCTATATTCGCCCAGCGGCCGCCCTGGGTCAGTATCGGTCGCAGGGGGCGGGCGCCGGGGGCATCGTGTTAGTATCTAATCTTCAGAGAGGGTCTCGCGCGGGCTCCGATGACGCCGGCCCCTCGGAGCCGGAGGTGGCCATGGCACGAAGGATCAAGGTCTCGGAGACGACGCGCGAGCAGCGCATCCGCATCGTGGCGGAGGCGCTCTCCTTCGGGGACGACTGCGGCGACTGCTCGCTCGACTCCTGCGGCATAGACAGGTTCTATGCCCCCTACATCGAGGGCGAGTGCGAGCTCAGCGAGCTCAACGCGAGAAGGGCGTCCACGGGCTACGTCACCGGCGGACGTGCCGACGAGGGCGGCCCCTCCTGCCTCATGCAGTGACGTGCGGCCGGGACGCCGCGCGACCCGTCGCCCGGCGTCCCGGCCGTGCCTGCGCTACCCCTTGCCGGCGCTACCCCTTCGAGCGCTTGCGGTCGGCGGAGAGTATCTCTATGCGCTGGCCGTCGGGGTCCACTATGAAGTAGAGGCCCATCCTGGGGTTCTCGGTGTCGATGCACCCCATGCTGGCGTGCAGGCGATGCGCGGCCTCGATGTCGTCCACCTCGAACGCGATGTGGGTGTCGCGCCCTCCGTTGTCGTAGGGCTCGGTACGCCCGCGGTTCCACGTGAGCTCGAGCTCAACGGGCGACGCGTCGTTCACCATGAACGTGTTGGTCCACGACCCGTCCTCCGGTCCCACCTCGCGGTCCACGTGGAAGCCCAGCGCCCGCTCGTAGAACGCGATCGTGGCCTCCTTGTCCAGGACGTGCGTGCACCTGTGCAGGAATCTCGCCCGCATGGCAGGCCTCCCCTCCTCGCGCGGGGCCTCCCGGCCTCGCGGCTCCAACCGTCGAGGGGGAGTCTAGACCATCGGCCGACCGCCGCAAAGCCCCCGTTGCATTCGCCCGGCTTCCTGATATCCTTGCCAATTGTTCGATATATGTCGATATGTGGAGGTAACGATGAGCAGGATAGCCATATACGACCGCGCCATGTGCTGCCCGACGGGGGTCTGCGGCCCCGGGGTGGACCCCGAGCTCCTGAGGATCGCGGGCGTGCTCGACCGGCTCTCGCACGCCGGCGTCTCGGTGGAGCGCCACTACCTCTCCCAGGATCCCAAGGCCTTCGCGGAGAACCCCGAGATCGTGTCCCTCCTCAAGGAGGAGGGGGCGGACGCGCTCCCCATCGCCTACATAGACGGCAGGCTCGTCTCCAAGGGCGCCTACCCCTCGAACGACACCATCGGCGAGGCCCTCGGCGTCGACCTCGGCGCCGCGGAGGCACAGGGCGCCGAGGGCGGGGAGCACGGCTGCTGCTGCGGCGGTGACGGCTGCTGCGGGGGTGACGGCTGCTGCGGGGGCGAGCACGAGAAGGACGGCTGCTGCGGTGACGGCTGCTGCGGTGACGGCCGCTGCGGTGACGGCTGCTGCTGCGGGGGCGAGTCGGGATGCTGCTAGGGGACGACCCGACGACGCCGGGCGCGCGGCGCAGGCCACTCGACGCCCGCGACCTCGACGCCTTCCAGTACCTCTTCTTCACGGGCAAGGGAGGCGTCGGCAAGACGAGCGTCTCCTGCGCCGTCGCGACGGCGCTCGCGGACTCCGGGGAGCGCGTCCTTCTCGTCACGACCGACCCGGCGTCGAACCTCGGGGACGTCTTTGGGCAGCAGGTCGGGCGCGACCCCGTCCCCGCCCGCGACGTCCCCGGGCTCTGGCTCGAGGAGGTGGACCCCGTGCGCGAGGCGGCGGCCTACCGCGAGCGCGTGGTGGGACCCTACAGGGGGATCCTTCCGGACGACGCGATCGCGAACATCGAGGAGCAGCTGTCGGGCTCCTGCACGGTGGAGATAGCCGCCTTCGACCGATTCGCGTGCCTGCTCGCCGACGAGGACGTCGCGAGCGCCTACGACCACATCGTGTTCGACACGGCGCCGACCGGCCACACGCTGAGGATGCTCGAGCTGCCGAGCGCATGGACCTCGTTCCTCGACGAGAACACGACCGGCACCTCCTGCCTGGGGCAGCTGTCCGGCCTGGGCGACAGGCGCGCGGACTACCGACGCGCCATGGACGTGCTCAAGGACGAGAGCCGCTGCGCGCTCGTGCTCGTCTCGCGTCCGCAGCAGCTCTCGCTCGGGGAGGCGGCACGCTCCGCCCGCGAGCTCGGCGACTTCGGGATCCGTACGCGACTGCTCGTCGTGAACGGCTGCATCGAGGAGCCCGCGGACGAGACCGCGCGCGCCATGGCGGCCTCTCAGCGCGAGGCGCTCGACCGGCTGCCGGAGGGGCTCCGCGACGTGGAGCGCCGCTGGGTCCCCCTCCGGGCCTTCGACGTCACCGGCGCGAACAGCCTGCGCCGCCTCCTCTCCCCCGTCGACGCACCGTCCGACGAGGGCGGTTCGGCGACGGTGCCGGCGTCTGCGACGGACGCGGCGCAGGCGGTCCCGTCGGAGCGCACGCACGCCGCTCGGCCGCAGCTCGCAAGCCTCACCGACCTCACCTCCGACCTGCTCGCACGCGGCGTGCGCGTGGTGCTCACCATGGGCAAGGGCGGCGTCGGCAAGACGAGCGTCGCCGTCGAGGTGGCGCGCCGTCTCGCGGCAGCGGGAGAGCGCGTGCGACTCACCACGACCGACCCGGCCGACCACATCGCCGCCTTCGACCTCGAGGGGCTCGAGGTCTCCCACATCGACGAGGCCGCCGAGCTCGCGCGCTACCAGGAGGAGGTGCTCGCCAAGGCTCGCGAGACCATGGGAGCCGACGACCTCGCATACGTCGAGGAAGACCTCCGCTCGCCCTGCACCCAGGAGATCGCCACCTTCCGGGCGTTCGCGCGCATCGTCGAGCGCGCCGACGAGGAGACCGTCGTCGTGGACACGGCCCCGACCGGCCACACGCTGCTCCTGCTGGGGAGCGCCCAGAGCCTCGCCAAGCAGATCGAGCACACCGGAGGGGACGTCCCCCAGAGCGTCGTCGACCTCCTGCCCCGCCTGCGCGACCCGGCGCAGACGCAGATCGTCGTCGTGACGCTGCCGGAGGACACGCCCGTGCGGGAGGCGACGCGGCTGGTCGCCGACCTCGACCGCGCACGGATCCCGCACGGCTGGTGGGTCGTGAACCAGTGCCTCTCCCTCACGCAGACGTCCGACCCCGTGCTCGCCGCCCGCGCCGCGGCCGAGGCCCCCTGGGTCGAGCGGGCCCGGGAGCTCTCGGCCGGAAGGCTCGTCGGCATCCCCTGGGACGCCAGCGGCGAGGTCGGCTAGGGTCCCCCGGCTACGCCTCCACCTCGGCGGCGTAGCCGGCGTCCTTCACGGCCGCCACGAGCTGGTCGTCCTTCACGAGCAGGCCTGCGTCCAGCGTGGCCTCGCCCTTGTCGAGCGATACGGCCACGTTGCTCACGCCCCTGACGCCCGAAAGCGCCTCGGTCACGTGCGCCACGCAGTGCTCGCACATCATTCCCTCCACCTTGAGCCTGACAGACCTCATGTCGATCTCTCCCTTCTCGGCGGGGCCGGACGTGGCCCCATGGCCACCCGTGGTCCTGGACCCCTCGGAATCCCCGTCCTGGGCCTGGGCGCCCTCCTGGGCCTGCGCCCCGGCGGGCGCCTTTCCGGCCTGGGTGAGCGCGGGCTCCGCGTCCCCGGCCGGCTGCCCGGCGGAGCTCGGCTCGCTCGGCCTCCAGCCGCGCAGGCGCAGCGCGTTGCTCACCACGAACACGCTGGAGAAGCCCATCGCCGCCGCGCCGATCATCGGGTTGAGCGTGACGCCCCAGGGCGCGAGCACGCCGACGGCGACGGGTATGCAGATGACGTTGTAGAACAGCGCCCAGAACAGGTTCTGCTTGATGTTGCGCATGGTCGCGCGGCTGAGCTCGATGGCGGTCGCGACGTCGGCCGGGTCGGAGTGCTGCAGCACGACGTCCGCCGAGGACTTCGCGACGTCCGTGCCCGCCCCGATGGCGATGCCGACCTCGGCGCGCGCCAGCGCCGGGGCGTCGTTGATGCCGTCGCCGACCATGGCCACGACCTCGCCGGCCTCCTGCAGGCGCCTGACCTCCCCCTCCTTCTGGTCGGGCAGGACGCCGGCTATGACCTCGTCGACGCAGACCTGGCGCGCGACCGCGCGGGCGGTCTTAGCCTGGTCGCCCGTGAGCAGCAACGTCCTCACGCCCATGGAGCGCAGGCGCTCGATGGCGCGCCGGCTCGTGGGCTTGACCACGTCGGCGACGCCGATCACGCCGAGGGGACGGCCGTCCGCGGCGAAGTAGAGCGGGGTCTTGGCGTCCGCGGCCATGCGGTCGGCCGCGGCCTGGAGGGCGGAGACGTCCACGCCGCGCTGGCCCATCAGGCGGGCGTTACCGGCGAGCACGTGGTAGCCCGCGACGGTGCCGGCCAGACCACCGCCCGCGACCTGCTCGAAGTCCTCGACGTCCGCCTCGTCCGCGACGTCGCTCTCCGCGGCATAGCCCACGACGGCCTTGGCGAGCGGGTGCTCGCTCCTGCGCTCGAGGGCGGAGGCGAGGCCGACGAGCTCGTCTGCCTCGACGCCGGGGGCGAGCTCGACGTCGGTCACGCGGGGGGTGCCCTCGGTGATGGTGCCGGTCTTGTCCAGCACGACGGTGGTGACCCTGCAGGCGGTCTCGAGCGAGGTCGCGTCCTTGATCAGGATGCCGTTCTTGGCGCCGCGACCGGTGCCGACCATGATCGCCGTGGGGGTCGCGAGGCCGAGCGCGCAGGGGCAGCTGATGACCAGCACGCTGATGGCGTGGGTCAGCGCCAGCGCGACGTCTCCGGGGGCGAGCAGGGCGACCCAGGCCACGAAGGTGGCCGCGGCGATCGCCAGGACGACGGGCACGAAGACGCCCGCGATCCTGTCGGCGAAGCGCTCGATCGGGGCCTTGGAGCTCGTGGCCTCGTCGACGAGGCGGATGATGCCGGCCAGCGCGGTGTCGTCGCCGACGGCGCAGGCGCGCATCCTGAACCAGCCGCCGCGGGTGACGGTCGCGCCCGTGACCTTGTCGCCCGCGCCCTTCTCGACGGGGATGGGCTCGCCGGTGATGGCGGACTCGTCGATCGCGGCGGTGCCCTCGGTGACGACGCCGTCGACGGGCACGGACTCGCCGGTGCGCACCACGAGGGTGTCGCCGACGACGACCTCGTCGGTGGGGACGACGAGCTCGGCCCCGTCGCGGACGACCGTCGCCTGCTTGGGGGCGAGGTTCATGAGGTCGCTGATGGCGTCGGTGGTCTTGAGCTTGGCGCGCGCCTCGAAGTACTTTCCGAGCGTGATGAGGGCCAAGATCATGCCCGCCGAGTCGAAGTACAGGTTGTGCATGTCGGCGTGCGCGGCCTCGAGGTCGCCCGCGCCCAGCGCGAGAGCCATGCCGTAGAGCATCACGACGGACCAGGCGAACGACGCGCCCGAGCCCACGGCGATCAAGGAGTCCATGTTGGGCGAGAGGTGCGCCAGGGTGCGGAAGCCCGTCACGAAGTAGTGCCGGTTGGTGAGGATCACGAGCGACGCGAGGACGAACTGGGTGAGCGCGTCGGCCATCATCCCCTGCATGCCCGAGAGGCCCGGGACCTCCGGCCAGCCGAGCATGGGGCCCATGGCGAGGTAGAACAGCGGGACCGAGAAGACCGCGGAGGCCACGAGCTGGCGGAGCTTCTCGTCGAGCGCCTTGCAGGCGCTGGCCTGCGAGGCGTTCTCGGCGCTCTCGAGCTCGTGGGTGCCGCCCGCGGCAGGGGCAGCCGGGCCGTGGGGGTGGCGCGGGGTCGCGCCGTAGCCGGCCTTCTCGACGGCGGCGACCACGGCGTCCGCCGTGGCGGCCGCCCCGTCGTAGTCGACCTCCATCGAGTTCTTGAGCAGGTTGACGCTTGCCTGGCTCACGCCGTCGACGGCCGAGGCCGCCTTCTGCACGCGCGCGGAGCACGAGGCGCACGTCATCCCCGTGATGTCGAACGTTTCCTTCATCTGCGTGCCCTTCCTTCGTACGTATATACCATAGTGGGGTATGTTAGGTCGCTGCGAGCCCGAGCACGGCGGCGGGCCTGCGCCCGCCTCCGCGCTGGCCCCCTACATGAACTTCTTGAAGAGCCTCATGAGCTCGTCGATGACCGCGGTGTCGCCGTCGCGGATGTCCTCCACGACGCAGGTCTCGAGGTGGTCGCGCATGACCTCGCGCGAGATGGCCTTCACCGCGCTCTCCACGGCGGCGAGCTGGGTCAGCACGTCGCCGCAGTAGCGGTCCTCGTCCACCATGGCCTTGATGCCGTTGAGCTGGCCGATCACGCGGTTGCAGCGGCAGGTCACGTCGTGCTTCAGCTCCTCCGAGCGCGGCGTGCGCTTGAGGTGCGCGCACGTGGCGCACTCCTTCTTGCCCTCGTCTTCCGCCATCTCTCCCCCTCCTGGGCCTCGTCCGCCCGGCCGCCGGACGCCCGTCCGACGCGCTTGGCTGCCCGTCCGGCGGACCCTCGTCCGCTGTAGCCACTATATACCCCTATGAGGTATATAGCAACACCTCGGCGAACCTACTCCACCACCACCTGAGCGCTGCTGCCCTCGAGCGTCTTTGACACCTCGATCCTCCGGTCGATGCGCTTCTCCAGCTCCTCCACGTGGCTGATGATCCCCACCAGGCAGTCGCCCGAGGCGAGCTCCGCGAGCACCTGCATGACCAGCTCGAGCGACTCGGGGTCGAGCGACCCGAAGCCCTCGTCGATGAAGACGGTGTCAAGGTGCATGCCGCCGGCCTGCTGCTGGGCGTAGTCGGAGAGTCCGAGCGCCAGCGAGAGCGAGGCCTCGAAGGTCTCGCCGCCCGAGAGCGAGCTCACCGGGCGCCGCTTGCCCGTGGCGTAGTCGATCACGTCGAGCGAGAGCCCGCCCTTGCCGCGGCTCTCGCCCTCGGTGTTGCGCACGAGCTCGAAGTGGCCGTCCGACATGACCGTGAGCCTACGGTTGGCGCAGATGATCACCTGGTCGAAGTAGAACCCGAGGACGTAGCGCTCGAAGGAGATGTGGTTGGTGCCGCTGCCGCGCCCGCGGGCGACGTCGGCGATCACCTGCGCCGACCTGGCGCGCGCCTCGAGCGCGGGCAGGCCCTCCGCAAGCGAGGAGAGCTCGGCGAGGAGCCCCTCGTTCTTCTCGCGGCGCGCGTATGCGGCCCTCAGGGCCTGCTCGAGGTGGCGCTGGCGCGCCTCGGCCTTGATCGTGGCCTCCTTGAACACCGAGAGCCGCTCCTTCACGGTCGCCTCGCTGGCCCCGAGCTCCTCGAGGCGCTTGGCGCGGGCGTCGAGAAGGACCTCGGCGGCCGCGACGTCCTGCTCGGCGGCGTTGTGCGCGCCGCGCGCCGCCTCGAGGGCGCCCTCGACGGCGGCGACCTCCTTGCGCACGGACTCGAGCTGCTCTGTCGCCTCCTCGCGCGAGGGGTACTCGAGGCTTCCGCCGAGCTCGTCGAGGGCCGCCTCGGCGCGGGCCTCGGTCCCAGCCTCGGCGGTGGCGGCCGCGGAGGCGTCGGCGAGGTCGCTGCGCGCCTCGAGGAGGTCCGCCTCGTCGGCCTTGAGCGACTCCTGGTAGCCCCTCACGCGCTCGAGCCTGTCGGCGAGGTCGGACTCGCGCACGCCGAGCGTGCGCGTGCGGTGCGCGACCTCCCCCCGCTCGGCCGCGAGCGCGGCGCGCAGGGGATCGGCGACCCCGGCCTGCGAGCCGGCCTCGTCCGTCTTCCCGGCGGCCCCCTCGGCCGCAGCGACGGCCTCCGGTCCCAGCAGGCCCGTGGCGCACGCGCGCAGCGCCCTCGTGCGCTCCCGCACGCTCGCCCTCAGGCTGAGGTACTCGTTCTGGCGGCGCTCGAGCTCCTCGCGGGCCCGGCGCTGGGCGGCGCGCGTGGCCTCGAGGGCGCTGGCGTCCGGCGCGCTCTGCGCCGGACGTGCGGGGCGCGGATGCGCGAGCGAGCCGCACACGGGACAGGGCTCGCCCTCCCTGAGCTGGGAGGCGACGAAGGCCGCGTCGTTGGCGACGAGGGCGGAGAAGGCCTGGTCCGCCGCCGCGGTCGCGCGCGCCTCCGCCTCCCGCGCGCCGTCCACCCTCTCCGCCGCCGGCGCGAGGCCTGCCTCGGCCTCCGCGAGCGCCGCGGCGTCCGCCAGGGCTGCGTCGAGGCGCCCCTCGAGCTGGGTGGACGCGGCGAGCTCCGAGGTCGTCCGCGCGAGCTCCGCCTCCACCCCCTCGTCCGCCGCGATCCGGGCGCGCGCGTCCTTGACGCGCTCCTCGAGCCCCCCGACGCGAGCCCCGAGCTCCTCCTCGCGCGCCTGCGCCGCGCGCCTGCGCTCGCGCGCCTCCGCGACGGCGGCGCGCCTGCGCTCGAGCTCGTCGTAGCGCGGCAGCGCCCGCGCGAGCTCCCCCTCGCGGGCGACGAGGTCGTGGTGGCGCCCGTCGTACTCCCGGGCGGCCTTCGCGAGCGCCTCGGCGGCGCGCGACTCCGCCTGGCGGGCGGCGTCCAGCCTCGCGCGGGCGGCGCGCAGCTCGCGCACCGCGCCCACGGCCTCCTGCGCCTCGCGCTCGCGGTCGTGGGCGGCCTGGGCCTCCCGCTTGGCCTCCCCCATGGTGGCCGTGACGTCGAGCTCGTCCCCGCGCTCGGCCTCGACCAGCGCGCCGAGCGCCTCCACGCAGGCGTCGGCGTCAAGCTCGGGCCGCTCCCCCACGAGGACCCTCAGGCCCCGGTCGTGGTCGAGCTCGGCGTCCTGCACGTCCACGCGGGCGACGGCGGCCGAGAAGTCCGCGCGCGCCCGCGCGAGCGCCTCAGCGGAGGAGCGCGCGCCCGCCGCGAGCTCGGACTCGAGCCGGTCGAGCTCCTCGGTGCCGAAGATCTTGCGCAGGACCCCCTCGCGCGCGTCCGGGTCCGCGTTGAGCAGCTCGCGGAACGCCCCCTGGGCGATCATCGTGACCTGCCGGAACTGGTTGTAGTCGAGGCCGAGGAGCCCCGTGACCTCGCGGTCGACCGCCTTGGTCCCGCTGGCCAGCACCTCCTCCCCCGAGGCGAGCGTGGCCACCGCGGCCCTGCTCACCAAGGCGGAGGCCCCCTGCGTGCGCCGGCGCCTCTCGAGCATCTGCTGCGGCGCCCTGGTCACGCTGTAGGTGCGCCCCGCGTGCTCGAAGTCGAGGGTCACGCTCGTGGGCGCGTCCGCCGGCGAGAAGTCGCTCCTGAGCGTCGTCACGTCGCGGCCGCCCGACGCCCGCCCGAACAGGGCGTAGGCGATCGCGTCGAAGACCATCGTCTTGCCTGCCCCGGTGTCCCCGTATATCAGGAACAGACCCCGGTCGCCGAAGCGCGAGAAGTCGAGCTCCTGCCTCTTGGCGTAGGGCCCGAAGGCCTCCATGGTCAGCCTCAGCGGTCTCATGCGCGCTCGTCTCCCCCCATGACGCGGTCGAAGGCCTCCCGCACGAGGGCGGCCTCCTCCTCGCTCGGCTGCCTTCCCGCCTGCTCCGAGAAGAACTGCGAGAAGAGCTCCTGCATGCTGCGGCCCGTGACCTCGGCGTCCGGGGTCGTGGCCCCCGCCGCCCGGGTGATGGAGTTGTCGAAGGTCACCTGCTCGAGGTTGGGCCAGACGTGGCGCAGGCGCGCCACCACGTCGAGCGCCGAGTCGTCGGTGACGATGGCGCGGACGTAGTCGAGCCGCTCCGTCTCCGGCTCCGCCTGGGCCCGCGCGACCAGCTCGTCGAGCGAGCCGCGCTCCGCCCTGAAGTCGTGGAGCGGGCGGACCGGCCGGAGCCTCACGCCGACGCCGGGCGCGGAGGCCGTGGGCGCGGGCTGCAAGGCGGGCGTGGGGGCGAAGTGCTTGCCGCGCGGCGCCGCCTGGGCCACAGGTGCGCCCACCTCGACGACGGCGAACGACTTCTGCTGCACGATCTCTGAGCTCGAGAGCTTGAGCGGGCTGCCCGCGTAGCGGCAGGTGTCGCGCCCCACCCGCTGCGGGCGGTGCACGTGCCCGAGGGCGACGTAGTCGAAGCCGTCGAAGGCGGAGAAGTCCACGTTGTCGAGGGTGCCGAGCGAGAGCCGCTCTGAGTCGCTGCGCTCGGGCGAGGCTCCGCCGCAGGTCACGAACTGGTGCGCCACGCACACGTTGGGCCCGCGCGAGAACTCCGGCAGGCCGCGGACGTGGTCGAGCACGAACCTGAGCGCGGTGTCGTAGCCCACGACCCCCGAGGCGTCGAGGCCCAGGCGCTGGGCCCAGGCGCGCACGTCCGCCGGCCTCACGAAGGGGACGAGCCAGAAGGTGGCGCCGTCCACCTCCACGTGGACCACCTCGCCGGTGAGCTCGCCCGCGATGTAGACGCGCTTGTCGGCCGCGAACGTCGCGCCGTAGGCGAGGCGCGCCCCGGAGTCGTGGTTGCCGCTCACCACCAGCGTGTAGACGCCCCGGCCCGCCATGAGCCGCAGGAAGGCGTCCCACTGGCGCAGGGCCGCCTCGCTCGGGTTGGGGCTGTCGAAGACGTCGCCGGCGACGACGAGGGCGCTCGCGCCCTCGCTCTCCACGACGCCCGCCAGCTCGTCGAGGACGTGGGCGAGGTCCTCCTCGAGGGGCATCTGCGCGAGCCTCCTGCCCAGGTGGAGGTCGGCGGTGTGTACGAAGCGCATGTCTGTCACCTCTCTCGCGGGCGCAGGCGCCGGCTCGGCCGGGGCGTGCCCAGAATCAGATGGTACTCCCCGAGGGCGTGGGGCACCCCGCCGAAGACGCGAAGGAGGGCCCCGGCCGGGACCCTCCTCGAAGCCCTTCTCCCACCCGCGCGGGGCGGGCCCGAGACGCGGGGAGCACCCCCGCGCCGGCGGCTCTAGCGGCTCTGGCTACCACCGTAGTAACGGCGGTAGTAATCGTAGAGGTCGTACGGGATGCTCTCCGAGCCGTTCCCGCCCGATACCGACGACGAGCCGGAGCCCGTGGTCGCGCCCTCGTCCGAGCCGAGCGTGACCTGGGCGGTCTTGGTCTCGTTGCCCCTGACGTAGGTGACCGTCACGGTGTCGCCCACCGAGTGCGACCTCACCGCGAGGATCAGCCCGTCGGCGGAGGCGACGTCGGTGTCGTCCACCTTGGTGATAATGTCGCCCACCTGGATGCCCGCAGAGGCGGCGGACCCGCCGTCGGTGACGGCGGCGACGTAGGCGCCCTCGTTGGCGCCGAGGTTGTTGGCCTGGGCGTTGGTGGCGTTCACGGTCTGCACGGAGACGCCCATGTAGGCGTGGGTGACCGGCTCGCCCGCGATGATCTTCTCCGCGATGTCCACGGCGTAGTTGCCCGGGATCGCGAGGCCGATGCCCGAGAAGGACTGGGTCTCGGAGGCGAGCAGGGTGTTGATGCCGACGAGCTGGCCCTGGGCGTTGACGAGGGCGCCGCCGGAGTTGCCCTGGTTGATCGCGGCGTCGGTCTGGATCAGGTTGGTGTAGATGGTGTTGCCGCTCGCGGACTGCGTGAGCGTGGAGCGGTAGAGCGCCGAGACGATGCCCGTGGAGACGGACTGCTCGAGCCCGAGCGGGCTGCCGATCGTCATGACCCACTCGCCCACCACGAGCGAGGACGAGTCGCCGACCTCCATCGGGGTGAGGGTGGTTCCGTCGTCGACCTCGGCGTGGACCACCGCGATGTCGCTCGAGGCGTCGGAGCCCACGAGCGTGCCCGTGTAGCTCCTGCCGTCGATCGTGACCGAGATGCTCTGGGCGCCGTCGACCACGTGGTAGTTGGTGATGATGTTGCCGTCGTCGTCCAGGATGACGCCGGAGCCGAGGCCCGTGCCCTCGCTGGACGTGACGGTGATGGTGACGACGGAGGGCAGGCACTTGGAGGCGACGGCCTCGGCGGTCGTGGCGTTCTCGTCGTTGGTGTTGATCGTGATCGTGCCGTTGTTGGACGAGGCCGTGGTCGACGTGGTCGCAGACTTCTGCGCACCGCCGATCACGCCCGTGCCGAGAAGGGCGCAGACCAGCGCCGCCGACACGACGCCGCCGGCGACGGCGCCGCCCACGACGCCCCTGGCGCCCGCCTTGCCGCGCCCGCCGTCCCCCTTGCCGGAGCCGGCACCGGCGGTGCCGCCGGGGGTGGGACCTTGGGAGGCGGGTCCCTGCTGGGCCTGGGCGTACGAGATCCTCTCGGTGCCCTGAGGCTGGTTCGGCTGGTCGGAGCCTCCCGAGGCGCCGTAGGTGCCCGGCGCGGGAGGTATCTGGTTGTAATCGCTTGCCATGGTATCGCCCCTTGCTGTCTAGGACAACGTGACGGGCGCCGGCCTGGCGTCCCGCCTCTTGACAAGGTGAACTCTACCCCGCCGGTACGCGCCACATTCTGCAACTGCCCAGGTCCACACCACTAGGACAAGCCTCTTGGCTACCTGAAGACCCACTGCCAGCAAGCTGAAAGCGCGGGGCGCCTGCCAGACGCCCCCGGCGACGGCGCCTCGCCTAGAGCTTGAAGAGGTAGCCCACGCCACGGACCGTGACGATGTGGGCGGCCACCTGCGGCCCCACCTTCGAGCGCACGCGACGGATGTGGACGTCCACCGTGCGGGTGCCGCCGCAGTACTCGAAGCCCCACACGCGGTGCAGCAGCGTCTCGCGCGAGTAGGCGCGCGAGGGGTGGGTGGCAAGGAAGGAGAGCAGCGAGTACTCCATCAGCGTGAGGTCCACGGGCGTGCCGTCGATGTAGACCTGGTAGGTGGCGAGGTTGATCGTCATGTTGTCCACGGTCACGATGTCTGCCGGGGCGCTCTCCTCGCCGGGCCAGAGCAGCAGCGAGCAGCGCGCCTCGAACTCGGCCTCCCCCGCCGTCGCGAGGATGAAGTCGTTGTGGCCCTGGACGGGCATGCGCAGGCTCTGGAGCTTGTCCTCGTCCTGGATCACGAGGACCGGGATGTAGCTGTTGTTGGCGACGTAGGAGTCGACCGCGTTCAGGGTCTCCTCGTCCATGCCGGCGGAGTCGAAGATGACGAGGTCGAAGTCATGCCCGCTCATAATCGCCTGCGAGAACGTGTCTGGCGTCGCGAGCGCGATCGAGACGTCCAGGGCGTGCGACAGCTCGCGCATGCGCTCGTGGTGGCGGGACGTCCGCGACATGAGGAGGATATTCTTGTGGTGCATCCTCAGACCCCAATCCAACTGCCAGCTGCGTCAGATACCTGCTCGCAATAATATCACAGCCGTTCGCACATTGGCTTTTATCCATCCGATATTATTCACAATGTGTCTCATTCCCTCCCATGGCACCCGAACGGAAGGCGCCCCCGGCACGCTGCGTGCCAGGGGCGCCGTCGCGCTCGCCGCTCGTCTCACCCTTCGTGCGCCCCGGCCGAGAAGGGCCGGGGGCCAGGGAGGCGGCGCTAGTCGATGCTTCCCAGGAACTCGGCCGTGCGGGCGTTCTCCGGGTGGTCGAAGACCTTCTCGGGCAGGCCCTGCTCCACCACCACGCCGCCCTCCATGAAGACCACGCGGTCCGCGACCTCGCGCGCGAAGCCCATCTCGTGGGTGACGACGATCATGGTCATGCCGCCGTTCTCCGCGAGGTCGCGCATGACGTCGAGGACGCCGCGGACGAGCTCGGGGTCGAGCGCGGAGGTCGGCTCGTCGAAGAGCAGCACGTCGGGGTGCATGGCGACGGCGCGGGCGATGGCGACGCGCTGCTGCTGGCCGCCGGAGAGCTGCGCCGGCTTGAAGTCCGCCCTGTCGAGAAGGCCGACTGCCTCGAGCTGGCGCTCCGCCTCGCGCGCCGCCTCGGCCTTGTCCTTCTTGAGGACCTTGGTCTGGCCGATCATGACGTTCTGCTTGGCGGTGAGGTGCGGGAAGAGGTTGAAGCTCTGGAAGACCATGCCGAGGTTCTGGCGGAGCTTGTTGACGTCGGTCTTGGCCGAGCCCGTGATCTCCTTGTCCTCGATGAGGATGTGGCCGGCGGTCGGCTTCTCGAGCAGGTTGATGCAGCGCAGCATCGTTGACTTGCCCGAGCCGGACGGCCCCAGCACCACGACGACCTCGCCCGGCCAGACGTCGAGGTTGACGTCGCGCAGGACCTGCGTGGCGCCGTCGAAGGTCTTGTTGAGGTGCTCGATGCGCACCACGGGGTGCTCGCCCTCCTCGAAGTGGTGGCGGGTGAGCGCGTGGTCGTGCTCGAACGCGAGCCTCGCGGCCTCGTCGGCCGGAAGGGCGGGCGGTACCTCGATGGAGGCCGCGGCCCCCAGCTTGTGCTTACTCGGCATCGGCCATACCTCCAAACGTGTTGTGGGCGCAGAACGGCGCCACGAGGGCGCGCAGCGCGCCGGGGAGCTCGTCCGCGTCGCTCGCCTCCGCGTGGCTCGAGCCCGCGACCTCGAGGCCCTCGTCGTCGCCCCCCTGCTCGGACGCGCGGCCGGCGGCCTGCGCCTTGGGCCTCGGACCGCCTCCCCTCTCGGAGCGCGCGAGGTTCTTCTCCACGATGCCGACGACCTTGATCAGCGGCAGGGTGACAATCAGGTAGAAGATGGCGGCCGCCATGTAGGGCGTGATGTTGCCGGTCACGGTCGTGAGGTTCTTGGAGAACATCATGAGCTCCATGACGCCGACCGAGGAGAGCAGCGAGGTGTCCTTGTAGGAGGTGATGAAGTCGCTCGTCACCGTGGGGATGACGCGACGCACCGTCTGCGGCAGAATCACGGAGACCATCGTCTGCATGTGGTTCATGCCGAGGGAGGCCGCCGCCTCGTACTGACCGCGCGGGATGGACTCGATGCCGGCGCGGAAGATCTCCGCGAGGTAGGCCGAGGAGTTGATCGCCATCACGATGACGCCGAGGACGTTGTTGTTGATGTTGACGCCGACCATCGGCAGGCCGAAGAACATGATGTAGATCTGCAGGAAGAGCGGCGTGCCCCTCAGGATGTTGATGTAGACGATCGCGATGGCGCGCAAAAGGCGGTGGCGCGAGATCTTCATGAACGCCGCGACGAGGCCGAGCAGGATGGCGAACGGGTAGGCCACGAGCACGATGACGAGGCACAGGACCCAGCCGGGCGCCAGCGAGGCGAACGAGGTCAGCAGCAGCTGGGGCCTGAAGAACATCCCCAGGAAGGGGTTGGCGTTCCAGGCCGCGACCCAGGCCTGCCCGTCGAGCCAGTCCACGGCCTGCTGCAGCGGCGTGTTGGCGATGACGCTGATGGCTGGCGAGTCCTGGAGCTGCTGGGTGCCCTGGTCGTTGACGTAGGAGCCCGAGACCACGTAGTCCCCGCCCTCGGAGGGGAAGGTCATGCCCTCGACCTCGAGCCTGAGCAACGAGTCGGCGGGGATCGGCGAGGCGAAGTCCACCGTGAGGGAGTTGCCCGAGGCGCTGACCGTGCTGTCCTGGTTGATGCGGTTGAGGCCGTCCAGGACGGTCACCCTCGTCGTGGAGTCCGCGAAGGAGGCGTCGTCGGGCAGCGTCAGCGTGATGCTCGAGAGCTCCTCGCCGTCCGCGACCGTGCCCTCCCACGTGAGGCGCGTGGCGATACCGCCGATGACGCCGTCGCCACCGTCCTCGTTGGGCCTGGCCGTCGCCTTGTTCGTCGTGAGCGCGAAGGCCTCGTCCGGGAGCGCTGCCGCGCCGGCGAGCGCGATCGCGAGGGCGAGCACGAGCGCGCCCGCGAGCCCGCGCAGCCGGCCACGCCCCCTCTTCGTCTTGTCATGCATGGGGTGTCCCCGCCTTTCCTGCAATCCATAAGGGCAGGCAGACCCTCGAGGGTCCGCCTGCCCAGCACCGGCGCCCCGCG
>Ga0256406_1002738_pt1 | contig 23899 bp, 18 predicted proteins | sample RumenRJG_03DNA_FD_185986 | JGI IMG/M metagenome (GOLD analysis project Ga0256406, IMG submission 185986) | Bovine rumen microbial communities from Lethbridge, Alberta, Canada - RJG_03 | ecosystem: Host-associated > Mammals > Digestive system > Stomach > Rumen | place: Canada: Alberta | collected...
TCTGGATATCCTCCTTTCAAAATGAAGTGGTTGGTAGCCATCTTCATTTTACTAAAGGAGGATCTTTTAGTATAGCTAAAAGCTTTTCTGAACCCCACGCATAGCGCGGGGTTTTCAAACCCGACAACAAAGCCGGGCGGGTCGACACGACCCGCCCGGACATACAAAACCAGCGGCCGCCAAAATGGCGACCGCCGCGCTTTCTATTTCCGATGTTTGGCCAGCTGGATGGCATAGGAAATGGCATTCTGCAGGCTCAGTTCATTGGCCCCGCCGTTACCGGCATGGCCGAACCCGGTCCCATGGTCCACACTGGCACGGATGATTGGCAGTCCCAGGGTAATGTTTACCCCGGCCACAGCATCCCAATGGCCCAGCTTGTGATTATACACGAAGCCTTTTACCTTCAGAGGGATATGGCCCTGGTCATGGTACATGCAGACCACGATATCATACCAGCCACCCAGCGCCTTGGAGAACACCGTATCAGGCGGAGTGGGTTTCTTGTCAGGGATGCAGATGCCTTCGGCCATGGCTTCATCGATGGCCGGCTGGATTTCTTCGATTTCTTCCCGGCCGAACAGACCCCCTTCCCCGCAGTGCGGGTTCAGGCCGGCCACAGCGATTTTCGGTTTTTCAATGCCCAGGGCCTTGCACCCTTCATTGGCAATCCGGATGACTTCCAGCACCCGAGGTTTCTTCACCCGTTCAATAGCTTCACGCAGGGAAACGTGAGTAGAAACATGGACCACCCGCAAATTATCATGAGCGAGCATCATGGTATAGTGTTTCGTATGGGTATATTCTGCATAAATCTCCGTATGACCGGAATAATGATGTCCTGCCATGTTGATGGCTTCCTTGCTGAGCGCATTGGTCACCGTGGCATCCACTTCGTTCTTCATGGCCAGATCAATGACCTTGATCACATACTGGAAAGCGGCTTCCCCGCCCAGTTTGCAGGCCCCGATATGGAAAGGCGCCGGTTTCCCGTTCTCCACATTGTGAGGGATCTGTTCCGGTTTCACCAGTCCCAAATCGATCAAATCGATGGTCCCCGGTTCGAACAGGGCTTCCGAAACCTCTTTGATCACATGCAGTTTCTCTTTCAGGCCGGAAACCTGTTCCGCCACCTGGATGGCATATTCCATGCAGGAAGCGTCCCCTACCACCAGCGGACGGCAGGCATCATACAGTTCCGGTTTGGCCAATGCCTTGACCGTAATTTCCGGCCCATTCCCAAACGGATCCCCCATGGTAATCGCAACAATCGGTTTTTGTTCCATCTTGGTCCCCTCCTTCAGCCCTCAGCACATTCCTTTTTCAGCATTTTCTTTCAGGACACGTTTCAATTCCCGGATGCCTTCTTCTGATACCTGATTGAAGGGAGCCCGGCATTTCCCCACATCATAGCCCAGCAGAGCCACTGCCGTCTTTACGATGGTATTGGGGTTCCCGAACCGAAAGCAGGCCCGGAACGAAGCAATGCTGTCCTGGCAGGCCTTCGCTTTTTCCCAGTCTCCGGCCATATAATAGTCGTAGATGGAGGCCAGTGTCCGGGGATACACATTGGCGCAGCCTGCGATGCCTCCCGTTCCCCCGGCTTTCAGGTTCCACAGGATCAGTTGGTCGTTCCCGGACAGGATATTGAACGTCCCCTTTGTCTTGGCTTTGGCCGCGTCGATATAGGCCAGGATGTTCACGAAATTCCCTGAGGAATCCTTGGCACCCACGATATTGTCGATCTGGGCCAGCCGGGCGACTGTTCCCGGCTGCAGGGCATTCCCGGTCCGTGCCGGAATGTTGTACAGCACGATGGGCATGTCTACGGCTTCAGCTACTGTCCGGTAATGGATGTACAGTTCCTCCTGGCTGGCAGCGGCAAAGCTGGGGGTAATGATGCTGAGTACATCGGCGCCCACAGCCTGGGCCATCCGGCTCTGCTCGATGGTTTCTTTCGTGGAGATACAGCCGGTACCGGCATACACCGGAACCCGATGGTTGCACTGTTCCACCACCGTCTCCAGGACCAGCTGTTTTTCTTTTCCATTCAGGATATATCCTTCTCCGTTGGTCCCGAAGCAAAACAGCCCGTGGACCCCGTTCTCGATCTGCCGGTCCACCTGCCGCCGCAGTTCCGCCACATTGATGGATTCATCCTCGTTCATGGGAGTGATGATGGGGGGAATGATTCCCCGGATCGGTACTGCTTTCATAAAGGTATGCCTCCTTACATGATTTCCTGATAGATCTTGCGGGCATCGTCTGCGGTCACTTCCCGCCGGTTGTTCACCAGAAGACGGGTCACCTGCATCCCCGAAGCCACCAGCTGTTCCAGGTCGCTGGCCGGTACCCCGAAGCTCTTCAGGCTGGTGGGGATATCCAGGTGCTTCACGATTTCTTCCAGCCGGCCGATCACCCAGGCACTCTTTTCTTCCGGCGTGGTGGCGTTCTTCACCGGTTCATGGCAGCACCGGTCATAGATCTGGGCAAAGCTTTCCCGGCAGACCGGTTCATTGAAATGCATGACCGGTACCAGCAGGATGGCATTGGATACCCCATGGGCAATATGATATTTCCCGCCCAGAGGATAGCTCAGGGCATGGACTGCCGTGGTCCCGGACGCCGTAATGGCTACACCGCCATAGAACGCAGCAATCTGCATCTTATTTTTGGCATCCATCGCTTCCGGGTTGTCACAAGCTTCCTCGATATTGGCCAGGATCAGGTCCAGAGCCTCCAGTGCATACGTATTGCTGAAAGGATTGGCCTTGTTGCTGGTAAAGCATTCAATGGCATGGCACAGGGCATCCACGCCCGTAGAAGCCGCGATTTTCCGGGGCAGGTGTTTGATCATCCGGGCATCCAGCAGTACATAGTCGGCAATCATATTTTCGTTTACAATGCCTACTTTCAGTTCCCGTTCCGGTACTGCTACGATGGCGTTGGGGGTTACTTCCGCCCCGCTGCCGGCCGTAGTGGGAATCAGGGCGATGGGTACGCATTTCCTGCCCCGGCCGGGATCATCCAGCAATTCCTTGACCCCATATGCATCCGTGGTCAGGATACTGGCCAGCTTGGCCGCATCCATGACGCTGCCACCGCCACAGCCAACGATGAAATCGGCTCCTGTATGCTTGAACTGGTCAATGACCTTCTGTACAGCCATATAGCTGGGTTCAGACGGCAGATCATCGAACACTTCGAATTCCACACCGGCTTTTTCCACCGCCTTTTTGGGAATCTCGAACAGCCCCGTTTTTTCAATGCTGGGATCCGTGAACAGGGCTACTTTCTGAAACCCGTTGCTCCGGATGATCTCTGTCAGCTGATCGATGGAATCCACGCCCCCGTAGACTGCATGGGGCATTTTCAGGTTATATTGTTTCAGCATCTTTTTCTCCTTTCCAGTGGGCCGGCTGTTTCAAACAGCCGGTTCGCTCACAGGGACCGTTTCTCTCCGGTCCGTCCGGGAATCTGCGATGAAGCGCCGAACCGTTTCCATCAGCCGCACATCGCCGAACCCTCCTGATTTGGATATCACATACCGGGTCCCCCCATACTGGAAACGGGAGAGCACCACACCCGGCATCACTTCGCACACCGGTGTCAGCCGCGTAACGCCGACCTGCTCCAGAAAACCCAGAAGAGTGTCTCCGCCGGTGAGCAGCAGCGTTGCTTCCAGGCCCTGATCCACCAGGGCCCGTACGATGCCGCCCAAATTCTGCGCAATCTGCTTTCGGGTCTTCTCCAGGCTCTTGCCCTGTCCTGCCGTGACTTCCGTACCGGAAGATTCATTGGAATCCAGCAGCAGGGTCCCCCGTCGCAGGCATTGTGCCTTCCATTGCTCCAGCTGGCGCCGGGCTTCCGGCCGTCCGTTCCAGCCGGGTTCCCGTTTGCTTTCTTCAGGCAGGTGGATCCGCAACATACCACTTTTCTCCGCCTGATCCAGCTGCCGCAGGGTAATGGGATTCAAGCTGCCACAGCAGGCCAAAAGCGGGGCCGGCAGGACAGGACGCCCAGGGCCTGAACCCCTAAAGCCCAGCAGGCTGGGCAGCACCGAGGCAAGACCTGCACATCCGGCACAGCAGTGCAGTTCACCCCGCTCCAAAAGAGCCCGTGCCATTTTCTCCATCTGATCCGGCGTTTCGCTGTCATAAAGCAGCACGGCCGGTTTCTGCTGGCTGCCCGGGTCCAGGTCCAGCCCCATGAGCCGTACCGGGATGGTCGCTTCCTTTCCGATAATTGCCGGTACGGAAGACGACGTTACCGGTTCAAAGGGATCTTTTCCGAACACACTCTGGGCCACCGGGACCCCTTTGATATACTGGATTCCCTGCACCGTCACCCGGTCCAGCTGGGGAAATGCCGGGAAAAAGTGGAGAAAATCACCGGTGGCTTCACAGACCGCCTCCAGTTCCGCCCCGATATTCCCCCGCAGGGCTGAATCTGTTTTTTTATAGATTCGCCGGACACCGGCCGCCAGCGCTTTTCCGACCGCGTCCTTCACAACGGCCTTGGCCCGTTCCGGCGGCAGATGGCGGGTCTCCGCATCCCACACCAGCACCTGTACTTCCGGATCCACTCCGGTCAGTTCCAGCTCTGTCACCACCTGGGTGGACGCGCCGCTCTTTGTGAACTGGATCCCGGTATCGATGGCGCCGGTGATATCATCTGCAATAATGAAGAGTTCAATCAAGATTGCCTCACCCCCTTCACCATTCCTGAGGGAATGGCCTTGTAAAACAGGTTCCGGGAGGGGCCGTCATTCTGCGGCCGCTCTCTTCTGTTCTTTTTTGGCCATTTTCGAATCGAAGAACATGAACAAGCCCCCAAGGACAGCACCGATGACACTGGTGATGGGTTCCGGCAAAATCAGCAGGATGGCTGCGATGAACAGGAATACCCGTTCATAGACCTTCAGCGGTCTCTTGAAATAGCCTGCCACCACCAGGGCCAGGAAGAAGGTCCCGGTCAGCAGCTGCAGGGCCGACAGCACGATTTCTGTCACACTGCCCTCCAGCAGGATAGCAGGATTGTAGACGAAGACAAAGGGAACCAGGAACCCCACCATGGCAAAGGTGAAGCCGGTCCAGCCGGTCTTCATGGCATCGGCATCCGCGATGCCGGCTGCCGTATACGAGGCCACACAGACAGGCGGGGTGATCTGTGCCATGATGCCATAGTAGAAAATGAACATGTTGGCACACAGGGGCGAAATGTTCAGTGCCTGCAGAGACGGTACGAACAGGATGACCCCCACCAGGTAGGCAGCCACAGTGGGCAGTGCCATCCCCAGGATCATGCAGCCGATCATGGCGATCAGCATGGCGAAGAACAGGCTGGTGGTCCCGATGCTCCCGATGACAGCCGCCAGGTTGGTGGCCAGGGAAGTCTGCCCCGTCACCACGTTGATGATGATGCCGCAGGCAGCGGTGGGAATGGCGATGGAAGCAGCCTGTTTGGCCCCATCCAGGCAGCAGGCTCCGATTCGTTTCAGGTCCACGAAATCCGCCCGGTCATTGACGAAATAACTGATGGCATTGCAGATCAGGCAGGCGCCAATGCCGATCATCCCGGCACGCATCAGGGAAGCACCCTTCACGATGAAGTACACCAGCAGGAAGGCCGGCAGCAGCAGGTACAGCCGGGGTTTCACCTTCCGGTCCACCTGGATCTTGGCCGTTTCGTTACCCACCAGGCGGTTGGCCCGTTTGGCTGCGATCCGGTCCACCAGGACGAATACAGCGAAATAATAGGCAATGGCCGGCAGAATGGCAGCCGAAGCCACCCGAGCATAGGGAATGCCCAGCATTTCAGCCATGATGAAGGCCCCGACCCCCATAATGGGCGGCATGATCTGGCCGCCGGTGGAGGCAACCGCTTCCACGGCCCCGGCCTCGTGAGGTTCATACCCTACTTTTTTCATCATGGGGATGGTCATGACGCCGGTAGTGGCCACGTTGGCCACGGCCGAACCGGAGATCATGCCCAGCAGGCCGGAGGAGACCACAGCCGCCTTGGCCGGTCCGCCAGAGGATTTATTGGACAGTTTCATCCCGCAGTCGATCAGCAGCTGGCCGCCACCGAACGTGGAGAAAAAGGCGCCGAAGATGATGAAGTAGAACAGGGTATTGGCCGAAGTATACAACGGAGTACCGAAGATCCCGGCTTCTCCCATGGTCATGCCCACACAGAACTGTTTCAGGAACCGGGCAAAGGGTTTGCCTTTGGTGAACAGGATCCCCGGCAGATAAGGTGCCGTAAACGCATACACGATGAACAGCAGGATGAAAGCCGTCAAAATAAAGCCCAGGGTCCGGTAGGTGGCAACCAGCAGGATCAGAATGGTGATGGCCATGAAAGCGTAATCTTCCGTATACACTGGCAGGATGGAAATGAAATCCTGCAGCCGGTTTGTCTGGGTGATCACGTAATACAACATGTAGCCCAGGCCGATGAACAGCGGAAGATCCAGCCAGTTCAGCCAGGCGTATTTGTGCAGCAGTTTTTCATCCACCGGTTCATTCTTCTCTTTGGCCGCCTTGATCAGTTTGTCCCGGTACCCCTTGTCCGCCGGATGGTACAGCAGGACCAGGGTCAGGGCCAGGATCAGATGGATGGGGCTCTGCAGCATGGGGTTCAGCTGTTTGACCAGAGCCAGATACATCTGGAACAGGAAAAATATGACGGTGACAAGGAGCATGGCCCCTTTTCGCCAGTTCATGGTTTTGGTGTCCATTTGGGTTCCCTCCTCTTATAAGACGGGCCGGACTGCCGGCAGAGGTTCTGTCTGGCAGCCCGGTCCCATCTCCGCTTATCGAAAACCTCGATTGCCTTGCTTCTTCAGGTCATCGATTTGTCTCAGTCGACTTTGTAGCCTTTTTCCTTGTAGTATTTCAGTGCACCCGGATGCAGCGGACAACCCGTATAAGCCTTGCTGCCGGCGATTTCCGGTTTGATGTAGGACAGTGCTGCGTCTGCTTTGGCCAGTTCATCCGTATGTTCACAGATGGCCTTGGTCAGGGCATAAGCCGTGGCATCATCCATGGTAGAAGACACCAGGACAACCTGCTGAGATCCTACGCTCTTGATATCCTTGGTCTGGCCCTTCCAGGTGTTGGCCGGAACCGTCACCGGTGCATAACCCATCTCCGCCAGTTTATCCAGGGTTGCCTGGCTCAGCTGTACATCCAGCATCTCGTGGGTCATGCACAGTTCCGTAGTCATGGACTGCCCGGCGCCGATGTGATCGATGGTCATATCATACAGCCCATCCTGCAGGCCGCTCTTGATGGCATCCGTACCGGTCTTCTCGATCTTGGCACCCCAGCCTTCCGCATCTTTGAACGAAGTGCCCAGGGCCGCGAAGACTTTTTCTGCACTCAGTTCCCCGAAGGAACCGTTCTTTTTCACAGCCAGCCGGAAGGGGATTTTCTTCTGGATGACTTCTTCCAATGTGGTGCAGCCCGTCTTGTCAACAAATTCCTTGGTGAACATCACGTTGACGAAGTTGTTGCCGATGCCGCCGGCGATGGCAGCGATCTGCTTGTTCCCGGCAAACTGGTATTTCTTCGTATCCGTCTCTTCATAGGACCATTTGGCCGGTGCCGCATTGGACATAACCAGGTCACATTCGGCAGCCCCGTTCACGATGACCGGAGCCCCCACCCCGCCGGGCGATGTGGTGGTGATATCGATGGTCGACCCCTTGGGCAGTTCTTTCAGCATCACTTTCTGCAGCGCTGCCGCATAGTTATAGGCGGCAGTCCCCACTTCCTGGGCAGCAAAAGTCAGTTTCACCGGTTTCGTCCCATCGTTCGCCGATTTGGAGGCTGATTTTTCGCTTCCACAGGCTGTCAGGAGACCGATGGCGGCAACCGCCAGTGCCGCAGCCAATACCTTGCGTACATTCTGTTTCATCATCCTGTTTTCCCCCTTTTGTCTTTTGTTTCCGTATGGTTTAAATTTGAAACATGTTCAAAACACTTTTAAAACCATACACTCGTTTACATCTTTCATTATGGATTGTAGCAAGAATATTCATTGTATTCAATCTAACTTTATGGATTTACAGTTTCATTTTTGAACGTTTTTCAGAGAATCCAGACTGGACAGGTTTGTTTTAAATTGCTACACTGGAAGTACGGAATTTTCTAACAGTTTACGGTACAGCAGGGGAAGGATCGGATCACTATGGAAGAGAAAATCAGGATTTTAGGGATTGCTCCCTATGAAGGGATGCAGTGGCAGCTGAAAAAAGCGGCCCAGGAATATCCGCAAATCCAGCTGGATATCCTGGTGGGAGACCTGGAAGAAGGGGTGGAGGCCGCCCAGAGCAACTTCCATGCCAACTATGACATCCTGATTTCCCGGGGCGGCACAGCCCAGCTGCTCCGGGAACGAGTATCCCTGCCGGTGGTGGACATCCCCATCACCGAGCTGGACATCCTGCGCGCCCTGCGCCTGGCCGATACCGTACCCAGCCGGCCGGCCATTGTCGGCTTCCCCACCGTCACCCGCAGCGCCCAGGTCCTGAACTCCGTGCTGCAGGACCCCCTGCAGATTGTCACCGTCCACAACCGGGACGAGATTCCCTCCGTATTGAAACAGCTGACCGAAGACGGCTGCCATACCATCCTCTGCGATATGGTGACCAACACCATTGCCCGGCAGCTGGGGCTCAGCTCCATCCTGATCACTTCCGGGAAGGAAAGCATCCAGGAAGCCTTTGAAAAAGCCCTGCTGCTGTTCCGGAGCATGAAACAGCTACAGACGGAAAACCACTTTTTACGGCAGGTCATCTATGGTCAATCCACAGAAATCGTTGTCTTTGACAAGAATCAGGAGCTTTTTTTCTCCACCATCGAACCCAGGGACCGCCCCGCCATCCTGGCCATGCTGAAGGCGGAAATCGAGGACCTGGCTGAAGACGAGCCCAACCGGATCATCAAGTCCCTGAAGGGGACCCTGTACACCATCAAGGGCCTGCGGCTCCAGCTGGACGGACAGCCCTATACTGTGTTCTATTTCACCCGCAGCAAGGCACCACTGGCTTCCAACAAATATGGCATCCGCTACTACAATCGCCGGGAAGCCCTAGACCAATTTTTCAACGGATTCTACAGTACCACCGGAGCCATCGGGAACCTGGAAGGCACCATTGCCAAGCTGAACCAGTCCGACCTGCCCATCATAGTGGCCGGGGAAGAAGGTACGGGCAAGGAACCGGTGGCCACCATCATCTACACCCGCAGCAGCCTGCGGCACCACCCCATGATTTCCATTGACTGCTCCCTGCTCAACGATAAGACCTGGGACTTTCTCCAGAGCAGCCACAATTCTCCCCTGACCCAGGCCGGTACCACCCTGCTGATTTCCGGGATCAGCGCCCTGTCGGACGAGCGCCGGGCCCAGCTGGTGGCCGCCCTGGTGGAAATGGATGTCTGCAGCCGAAATCGAGTCATCTTTTCCTGCGTGCTTTCCCCCGGGACTTCTGTCTACGAAAAAGCAGGGGACCTGGTGGACCGGTTCAGCTGTCTCACTCTCAGCCTGCCGCCCCTGCGGCAGCAGATCCGTGAGCTGCCCCGTCTCATCAGCCTGTACCTGAGCCAGCTGAACGTGACCCTGGCCAAAGAAATCCTGGGCATGGAGCCGGAGGCCCTGCAGAAGATGCAGGAATTCACCTGGCCCTACAACTATTCCCAGCTGGAACGGGTCCTGAAAGAACTGGTCACCATGGCCGACGGAGACACGATCACCACCGCTGAAGTGGAAAAGGTCCTGGCCCTGGAAAACCATTCTCCCGTCGTCCCCAGCCACGTTTCCCTGCCGGAACGTTTCGATCTGAACCGTTCCCTGGAAGAAATGAACCAGGAATGGGTCCGGCTGGTGGTCAAGGAAAACGGCGGCAACCAGTCAGCCGCTGCCAAGCAGCTGGGCATCAGCCGCACCACCGTATGGCGCTATTGCAAAATCTGATATTCCCCCAGGGGACCTGTGAACAGGAGGTATTTCCATGACAACCTATCCCATCCTTCCCGACCTGACCCCCAACGGTCAACTGTACTGGAACGAAAAACAGGGCTACGCCGAAGCCCTGCTGCCCAACGGCGGGAACCGTTCCTCCCATGCACCCTGTCTGCTGGAGCTGTCCGACGGGACGTTGCTCTGTGCCTGGTTCGCCGGTACGTTCGAAGGCGATGCCGACGTCCACATCATCGGCTCCCGACTGCCCAAAGGGGCCACCCGCTGGGAACCGCCCCGGCCCATTTCCCGGGACCCCGAGCGCAGCGAACAGAATCCTTCTCTGTTCCTGGCCCCGCATGGTGAAGTGTGGGCCATGTATACGGCCCAGCTGGGACGCCAGGCCGGCAAGGACAACATGCAGTTCACCGCGGTGATCCGCCGCCAGCGCAGCACCGACGGAGGACTGACCTGGCAGGAACCGGAAGTGGTCTTCCCCCGGGAAGGCAGCTTCTGCCGCCAGCCCATCCAGATCCTGTCCAGCGGCCGCTGGATCTTTAGCAACTGGCTGTGCACCGACACTCCCGATGGACTGACCGGCGACCCCACCGTATTCCAGCTGTCCGACGACCAGGGAAAGACCTGGCGGCAGGTGGACATGCCCCAGAGCCGGGGACGGGTCCACGCCAATGTGGTGGAACTGGAACCGGGCCATCTCGCCGCATTCATGCGCAGCCGGCAGGCTGATTTTATCTATCGCAGCGAATCCCTGGACAATGGAGATTCCTGGTCCGTTCCTGTCCCCACACCCCTTCCCAACAACAACTCCAGCATCAGTGCCTTGAAGCTGCAAAGCGGCCGGCTGGCCATTGCCTATAATCCCACCCACATCCGGCAGAGCGGACAGGAGCGGGCAGCCTGGCCCGGTCTCCGCTGTCCGGTGGCCGTTGCCCTGTCCGAAGACGGCGGCCTGACTTTCCCCCTGATCCGCAACCTGGAACTGGGCGAAGGATTCACCGGCCCCGAAAACCAGTCCAACAACCGCCAGTACGAATATCCCTATCTGCTGCAGAGCCGAGACGGCAAGCTCCATCTGGTCTATGCCAGCCGGAACCGTCTGGGGATCCAGTACATCCAATTTACGGAAGAAGACGTCATGGGAGAGAAACGGGGTGCTTCCGTCTATAATCCCACGGCCGCTCAGGTGTGACCAGCCAAAGAGAAGGAGGCACACATGGAAACAAAACTATTGAAGGGACAGACCGCCATCGTGACTGGAGCCAGCCGGGGCATCGGCCGTGCCATCGCCCTCACCCTGGCGGAAGAAGGGGCCGATGTGATCCTGAACGGCAACCGGCAGGAGCTGCTGGAAGCAGTCAAAAAGGCCGCGGAAGCCAAAGGCGTCCGTGCCCGCATCGTCGTCGGGAACATTGCCGCCCCGGCCACCAGCCAGGCCCTGGCCGCCTGCGCCATGGAACACTTCGGAAAAATCGACCTTCTGATCAACAACGCCGGCATCAATGACCGCACCAAGACCCTGGACCTGACCCTGGAAGCCTGGAAAAAAGTGCTGGACGTGAACCTGAATGGAGTGTTCTATGCCTGCAAGGCGATTCTTCCCCTGATGAAGGAGCAGGGCCACGGCAGCATCGTCAACATCACCTCGGCCAACGGAAAGACGCCCCATCCCAACGCGGCACCCTCCTATGGGGCCTCCAAGGCGGCTGTCAGCTACCTGACCAAACATTTTGCCCTGGAATTTGCGCCATATGGGATCCGGGTCAACGCCGTCCAGTGTGGCCCCATCGAGTCCGATATGACAAAACAGTGGACCCCGGAATACCGTGCCCAGGCCCTGGCAAAGATCCCGCTCCACCGTCTCGGTACCCCGGAGGAAGTAGCCCAGGCCGTCCTCTACTTGGCATCCGACCGTTCCGGTTTCATGACCGGTGCGTTCTTGAACCTCAGTGGAGGAAAGCTGATGGAATGAAAGAGGCCTGCCCAGCAAATTGATATCCCACAAAAAATCCGTCATCGGAAATTTCCGGTGACGGATTTTCTCTTTCTTTTCAATTTCAGACTGACCTCAACCTTCCTGGCTGACGCCTTCCAGTACCACATGTCCATCCGGTAACAGAGCGCCCCCGCACCCGTCCACCCGTTTGGTCCCGGCTGCATAGAATTCGCCGTCTTTGCACATGACGCTGTTGAGCATCGTACTCATGGCCTGGTCACTGGGCACTCTTACGATCCGATGGCCCCGCTTCTCCAATAGAGCCAGCGTATCTTCCGAAATCCCCAGTTCCACTTCCAGCCCCTGTTTCTTCGTCTGGCAATGGATGAAAGGCAGTCCTACCAGCCGTTCCGGCGTCAGGCCAAAATCGACCGCATTCACGATGCCCTGCACGATACCGGTAATGATCCGAGGCCCTCCAGCCGCGCCAATAGCCAGAAACGGGTTGCCATCTTTGCACACCATACTGGGAGCCATACTGGAAAGAGGCGTCTTCCCACCGGCAATGCTGTTGGCCATGCCATAACTCAGCCCCTGGCTGGTAATGGCCCCGGCTTCTGCCGAAAAGTCGCTCATCGCATTGTTCAGGACAAAACCCAGACCATCTACCACGATTCCGCAGCCGTACCAGTCACGGACCGTCTGCGTTTGTGAGAACGCGTTGCCCGCAGCATCCATGACCACAAAATGGGACGTATTCCCCGGATATTCTTTGGCAGCAATGTCCTCGGCCGCGGCGAATTCTCCTGCTTCTTCGGTCATCAGAGCCGCCCGTTCATCAGCGAACTTCTTGCTGATCAGCCGGTCCGTATCCACCTGGACGAAGTCCGGATCGCCCAATGCCTGACTTCTGTCGGCAAATCCCAGTTTCATGGATTCTGCCAGCGCATGGATGGTCGCCGCCGTATTCTGTCCTGTTTTTCGCACATCCCGATGTTCCAGGATATTCAGCATTTCCAGAACAGCACAGCCTCCGCTGGGAGGGCCGAAGGAGACCACATCGGTCCCATGATAGGTAGTATGCATGACCTGCCGGTATTTGGGATGATAGTCCGTAAAGTCGCTGAGGGCAAAGCACCCGCCCCGTTCATTGATCAAGTCCACCATCTGCTGGGCTGTCTTGCCGGTATAAAAAGCATCAGCACCTTTTTCAGCAATGGTTTCCAGCAGTTTTCCAATTTCCGGATTCGTCTGCTTTTCACCGAATCCATAGGCACTGCCATCCGATTTCAGATACAGTTTGCGGAACGCCGCAGAAAGTCTCCGTTTCCGCCGGACAGAATCATCCTCCATGGTCAGGGATTCCGTATACCCTGTTCCAAAGCCTTCTTCTGCCAGACGGATAGCCGGTGCCGCCACATCTTTCCAGGTCAAAGTCCCATATTTCTGCAGGACTTCTTCCAACGTCCGCAGAAGCCCGGGAACTGCCACAGATTGTCCGCCCAGATCCTTCCATTCATCCTGGACTTCTCCATCTTTAATGAACAAATCCGGACCTGCTGCTTTGGGCGCAATTCCACGCCCATCCAACGCAACAAACTTTTTTTCTTTCGCCACATAAAGCAGAGAGAAACAACCACCGCCCAAGCCGGAGTGATGAGGTTCCACTACAGAAAGAGCCAGGGAAACGGCTACAGCCGCGTCAAAGGCATTCCCGCCTTTTTTCAGGATTTCCAGCCCGGCCCGGGTGGCGTACACACTGTTGCTGCTGATGGCACCCCGGGAACCACGGGCAACCGGTTTTCCCCAATAAGAGGGCCACATATAGATTTCTTTTTTCGTCTGTGTCATGCTGCTTCACCCTTCTTTCCCGTCATCAGAGATACGATGATCCCTACAGAATACGTAACCAGGACAACAGGGTATACTGCTTCCAGCATATCCGTCAGTTTCAGGAGCATCCAGGCAACCCCGACAATCATCCCGCAAAGCATACTCCAGAAGGCGCCCTGGGGCGTGATCTTCTTCCACATGATCCCGGCCAGAATAGAGAAGCTTACCGGAGCTGCCGCCACATGCTGCAGCGTCAGGAACAGGTTCGTCAACGCATTGCTGGGAATCAGGTTGGCCGGCAGCAAGGTCAGATAAGCAAAGATGAAGGTAATCCACTTGGAAATCTTCAGTACCTTGGCATCATCAGCCTGGGGATTGATTTCGGTCTTATACACGTTGGTGATGATGGTACCAGTAGCCAGCATCATGGTGGCCATGGTGGCTGCAATGATCATGGTAGCAAAAGCGAAGACCACACCGGCGAACAGCGGGCTGCTGAAGGCTTTGATGGCATAGGCAAAAGCCGTGGTCCCGTTCCCCAGATCAGCACCGGATGCTTTGGAGAACATCCCACAGAGAGCTGTCAAGATACAGATAGGAGCCGCAATAACGTACCCTAAAATCGAACCGGTACGGGCTGCTTCCGGAGATTTTGCAGACAGCAGAGGCTGCAGCACAGACTGCATCACAGCGGTACTGATGCACCCCCCAACGATCCACGCAATGATCCGGTGCGTAGGCATATTGTGCCAGGAAGCGTATTGAGCCGGGAGTTTCGCCAGCAGGCCACTATAGTTACCAAATTTCGGCAGCGTCGTGAACACAAATCCCATCAACAGGATATAAGTACCAATGCAGACCACCCGGCCTACGGCCGAAGCCCCGCGCATACCGGAGAAGCTGGTATAAACTACGGCAATGGTTACCCCGATCAGCATCGCCCAGCTGACACTCAATCCGGGTAATACGATTTGTACGATACTGGAAACTGTCTTCAACTGGATAGGGATATACAGGAAGCCATAAACAATCCAGGCATAGGAATACAGCCGTGCTGTTTTATTCCCGAATTTCAGCTGCAGATATTCAGGAACAGATTCACTGGGCAGATTTTCACGGATCAATTTAGCGAAAAAGGCCAGGAAGATAAAATAAAAACTGCCCGCAATGGAATACCAGGCACCTGAAATGCCCAGATTATACCCATTTTGAGCAGCACCGACAATAGCCATCCCGCCGATTTGCCAGGCTGCAAACACGCAGCCCAAAGACCAGGCCCCCAACGTACGGTCCCCACCGGACCACTGACTGGCGGCTTTGATGTTGGAACCGGCATAGACACCGACCCCAATGATCAGGCAAAAGGTAATGACCCAAACCGCAACTAACATGACACTCCCTCCTTTGATGAAAAAAATATATACAACAGACAAACCCAATAGCTTATCTGATGAAAAACCACCAAAAGAAATATGTTAATGCAGTTTAAATTTAAGTCATTAGAAATATATTACTTTCTCCATTTATGTATAGTTTTCTCCGATTTATTCCTATTTTTATTACAGTATATCTATATTTCGTATAATAATCAAGTTATTTTGCCATGTATACAAAATTTTAGTAATATATTACTTTGTCCAATATTCCGGTAAAGTACGAGCAAAGGAGTTCTTCAAATGGGTCTCCATGGCCTTGAAAGCCTTTTTTCCATTTTTCTCAGCAATGGCTTCATAGACCTTTTGATGTTCCCGATAGACTTTTTGGGCATCGATGGAATTGTTGTAGACGCTTTTCACTTCAAACCGCAGATAATGGTCCAGGACCACATCCAAAAAACGATACAACATTTCATTATGAGCCGTTCGGATTACCGCTCTGTGGAATCCATGATCGATGCGATACAAACGCTGACCATCTTCAGACGGCAGTCCTTCCTGCAGTGAGGTCAGCAACTGTTTCATAGCCGCCAAGTCTTCTTCTGTCGCCCGCTGGGCCGCCAATTGGGCACAAAGTGGCTCCATCAACATTCTGGATTCCAGGATATCACGAGCTTTTTCATAAGAAACCGGCTGGATCAAAACACCTCTCCCCCGGCAGAAGGTTACATACCCATCTGTCTGCAGTTCCAGCAGCGCTTCCCGCAGCGGAGTTTTGCTGATGCCCAGTTCTTTGCAGATGCTCTCCTGGGAATAGATAGCACCGATCCGGAACCGATTGAATAAAATGGCGTCTTTGATTTGCTGGTAGGCCTGTTCTTTATACGTTTGGCCTCCGCTTTTCTTTTCATTTTTCCCCTGCATGATATTTCCTTCTTTCCTGTTCCTTGATTCCGTTTTTATTTCTCCACATCCCGATAATGGGGGCTGTTCTTTTCGAATTCTTTTTCCAGCCTCTGGCCATAGCGCTTTGCCAATTCTACCAGATACTTTAAATTCCCGCCCAGCCGGTAATCTTTTCGGTGGACAAAGGATACACTCCAGGTGGGGTTGCCCAGCATCCGGAACCAGGCACACTGATCCCTGTAGGAACTGGCCATAACTCTGGAGTGGGGCAGGATCGTGCAGCAGATGCCCTTGCTCACCAGCTGTGCCAGTGCACTGTTCATGGCGGTTTCAATCAGGATTTTGGGATGGAACCCATATTCTTCGAACATGGGATTGATGACTTCCTGCCGCATGGTAGACGTATCGAAGATCAATGCAAAGGGATCCTTGGCAAAAAGCTGCAGATCGATGACCCGCAGAGGCTTTCCGGAAGAAATCGGCACGGTCCGTCCGGCCAGGGGATGGTTCAATGGCACCCCCAACAGCAGATCTTCCTTATAAATGGGTTGAAAGACACAGTTTCTACTGATATTTCCAGGAGCTTTCTTCAGCAGGACAATGCCCATATCCAGGGACCCCTCCTCCAGCATCCGATACTGGGCCCCCACAATCCGTTCCACCAGGGAAAAACTGATATTGGGAAACCGTTCATGGAATTTGGGATAAATGGCCGTAAACAGATCAATGCCATGTTCATGGGTCAATCCCATGCAGATTTCCCCCTGGATATCCTGTTTCAGATCATTCAGCTGGGTAAAGGTATTCCGTTGGATCCGCAGGATTTCTCTGGCATTCTGCACATAGATTTCGCCCGCTTTCGTAATATGCAGATGGTGGTGATCCCGTTCAAACAACTTTAACCCCAGTGCGTTCTCCAGCTTGATCAATTGCTGGTTCAGCCCCGACTGGGTAATATACAGCTTTTCAGCGGCCCGGGAAATATTCCCGCATTGGGCAATGGTCACCACATATTCCAGTGTCTTCAGGTCCATAGGCTCCCTCCTTTTATTAGTAGTATTACTTCTTATCATTATCATTATTAGCACGTTTACTTTTTTCCGTCAATTCCCTAGAATGGTTATCAGAAGGTTTCGAAAGTTTTCGTTTTGCGCACACGAACTGGTACCAACCAATCTGCTTGAAGGGAGTCGAAAAAAATGAAGGTTCTGAAATGGCTGGATAAAAATCTGGAAATCGTCATTTTGGCCATCATGCTGGCCATTATGTGTTTCCTTTCCTTTGCCAACGTCATCATGCGGTATTTCTTCCACCATGCACTGACCTGGTCCGATGAAGTCTGCTGCTATCTGCTGGCCTTATCTGCTTTTTATTGCCTGCCCTGTGCCATCCGCCGGGGTGTCAGCCTGAAGGTGGACACGTTTACATCCATGCTGCCTGCCCATCTGCGTAAGGTTCTGGAAATCATCTGTTCTGTCATCATGCTGGGTATCCTTGTCCTCCTGTTCAAGGGAACCTCGGGGCTGATTGGAAAAGCTGCTCTGATCCACCAGGCCAGCCCGGCACTGGGCATCCCCGTTGCCAAGATTTACTGGGCCATGGGCTTCGGCATCCTGCTGGGGATTTTCCGCTATCTGCAGCTGCTCTTTTTCCTGTTTACGGGAAAGGTAACCGTAGAAGCCGACAACAGCAAAAATTTCGCTGACGAAGAAGAAAAGGAGGATTGACGCCATGTCCATCAGTCTGTTTTTTATCCTGCTAGCCATCCTGCTGGTCATCAGTCTTCCGGTAGGCGGGGTCTTCACACTGCTTTCCATGACACCCAATCTGCTGAATCCCCATTTCTCCTTCGGTGTCAATGATGTGGCCCGTGCCATGTTTTCCGGGTTGAACAGCTTTACCCTGCTGGCTGTCCCTCTGTTCATGGTTTCCGGTATGATTATGGCCCGGGGCGGTATTTCCAAGAAGCTGTTTAACTTTTTCGGGTATTTCATCGGGAACAAAACGGCCGGTTTCCCCTGTGCCGTGGTCGCCACCTGCATGTTCTATGCAGCCATTTCCGGTTCCTCCCCGGCAACCGTATCGGCCGTAGGAGCCATGACCATCCCGTTCCTGGTTTCAATGGGTTATGACAAGATCTTTGCTACTTCCATTGTAACCGTAGCCGGCGGCCTGGGTGTCATCATCCCGCCCAGCATTTCCTACATCGTATATGCTTCCATTGCCAACTGCTCTCCTTCTAAATTGTTCATTGCCGGTATTTTCCCCGGTCTGCTCATCGGGCTGTCTTTGATGCTGTACTGCTATATCTACTGCAAAAAGCATGGGGAAGACAAAGCCAAGCTGAACCAGCGGTATGAAGAGCTGCATGTTCTGGGACTCTGGAAGCTGTTCAAAGAAAGCTTCTTTGCCCTCATGACCCCGGTCATCATCCTGGGGACCATTTATTCCGGTGTCTGCTCCCCTACGGAAGCTGCCGTCATCAGCGTGTTCTACGGCCTGTTCATCTGCCTGTTCGTTTATAAAACGCTGGCCTTCAAAGATCTGGGCCGTGTATTCACCAAAGGTGCTGGAACTTACGTGAATATCCTGTTCGTCATCGCTGCGGCCTCTGCTTTTGCCAAAGTCCTGACCCTGCTCCGGTATCCCCAGACCATCAGCCAGGCAGTCCTGGCCGTATCCGACAACAAATATGTTGTCCTGCTGATTATGAACCTGATCATGCTGGTTTGTGGTATGTTCATCGACAACATCCCCAACATCATGATCCTGACCCCGATCATGGTCCCCATTGCTTCCGCACTGGGGGTGGACCCCATCCATTTCGGTATCATCATGACCTGTAACCTGGCCATCGGCATGGTCACCCCGCCTATGGGCATCAACCTGTTCGTAGCTTCGGGCATGACGAAGATCCCCATGCTGAAGCTGGCCCGTGCTGTGGTTCCGTTCCTGACCGCTTTCCTGATTTCTCTCTGCTTCATCACCAACATCCCCGGGATTTCCATGGGGCTGGTCAGTGCTCTGTCCAAAGAAGAAACGAAGGTAGCCACCTCCGGAGATATCGGCAAAGCCCTGGAAGCCGATGCTGATGACTACGGCAAAGACATCAAACCTCTGGATCCCAGTGAAATCCCCTCTGAATACCACTGGAGGGCTGCTATGACCGTAGCTGAATCTTCCATCAACTACAAGATGGTCGCTGAATTCGCTCATCTGCTGGAACAGAAGTCCGGCGGGAAGATTACCGTGGATATCTATCCCAGCGGCCAGTTGGGCAACACCACTGAATTCACCGAAGCTGTTGTCAGCGGCTCCATCGACATCGGTACCGGCATGACCACGGACCTGGTGGACTTCATCCCGCAATACGCTGTCTTCGACCTTCCGAACCTGTTCGATAACGTACAGCAGATGCGGACCGTACTGAACGGTGATTTCCCCAAAGTCATGAACCAGTACTGCAATGCCGGTGGCATCCAGATGCTGGGTTACTCCGACGCAGGTTTCCGGGAACTGACCACCAATAAGAAGGTCACGAAACTGGCAGACCTCCAGGGGCAGAAAATCCGCGTCATGACCAACAAATACCACATCGCCTACTGGAATTCCCTGGGTGCTGCCGCCACGCCCATGCAGTTCACCGAAGTGTTCATGGGCCTGCAGCAGGGAACTATCGACGGCCAGGAAAACCCCTATATGAACATCGTAGGGAACAATGTCCAGGAAGTCCAGAAGTACGTCATCGAAACCAACCACATCGGCCACATCATCACGTTCTTTATGAACAAGGATGTGTACAACTCCCTGCCGGACAATGTGCGGCAATTGGTGGATGAATGTGCCAAGGCAGCCACTGCCTATGGGAATGCCAAAGCCGACAAGAGCATCCAGCAGTACAAACAGACCTGTGTCAATGCCGGATGCCAGATTGTGACCCTGGATCCTTCTGTAATCAGCGAAATGAGGAAGAAGAGCCAGGTGGTCTATGATATGGTCCGCCAGGATCTGGGCAATGAAATCGTTGACCAGCTGCTGACAGCCATCCAACAGGCTAAAACACAGAAGTAACTACCATAGGCCCTCTGGAATGAAAGTTCCAGGGGGCCGGAAAGGTTCTGATCCACAATGAATTTTGCAATCCGCAACGGACAGGTCTATGACCCCAAAATCGGCAAAACCCTGACGCGAGACCTGTTCCTGGTAAACGGAAGGCTGTCCGAAAAGCCGGAGACAGTATCTTCGGCCCCAGTCCTGGACATCGATGCTTCCGGTTGTTTCATCACCCCCGGCCTGATCGACTATCACACCCATTACTTCTACCAGGGAAGTGAAAATGGTGTCGTTCCCGATGCCTCTTCCTTCTGCATGGGTATCACTACTGCTGTGGACGGCGGTACAGCCGGTACCGGAAGTTTTGAACTGTTCCACAATACCATCATGGCCCGTTCCTCCGTCCGTCTGTGCAGCTACCTGCTGGTCGCTTCTGGTGGACAATCCAACGATCGTTACCCGGAAAATCTGGATCCCCGATACTTCGACGAAGAAAAGATCCTGGAGTTCTTCCAACGCTATCCCCAGGAGCTGGTAGGTCTGAAGACCCGGATTTCCAAAAACATCATCTCTTCCCCTGATCTGGCCAGAGCTTCGCTGAAACGGACAGTGGAAATCGCCGAAAAGGCCCACACCCGGGTCATCGTCCATGTCACCGACTGTACGCTGCCCCTGGACGAGCTGGCCACATTCCTGCGTCCCGGTGATGTCATCTGCCACATCTACCAGAACCGGGGCGAGCACACCTGCCTGGACAGCAAGGATAAAGTCCTGCCGGGCCTGTGGGAAGCCAAAAAGAGAGGCATCCTGTTCGACGCCTCCAACGGCCGCAGCAACTTTGACCTGGTAACGGCGCAGAAAGCCATTGCCCAGGGGTTCCTGCCCGATATCATCAGTTCCGACAATAACCAGTCCAGCTGGTTCCTGCCACCGCTCTATTCCCTGCCCCGCATCCTGTCCAAATACCGGGAGTTCGGCATGAGCTGGGAAGCCATCCTGGATCGGTCCACCCGGAATCCTGCCAGACTCATCGGGCGGCCGGACCTGGGGACCTTGCAGGAAGGAACTCCTGCCGATGTAGTCATCTGGAAGCAGGAACAAAAGAACGTCGACTACACAGATATCAACGGAAACCACCTGCAGGGCCACGAAGTCCTGGTGCCGCAGATGACCTTCAAGGAAGGGCAATGTGTCTATTGTCAGGCCGACTTTTTATAGTCTCTCTTTGTAAACAATTTTCGAAAGGAGTTTATCATGTTTGGAATTCTTGGTATTTTAATCGCCATCATATGCGTCATCAGCCTGATCTGGAAAAACTGGCACATGGCTGTTGTTTCCCTGGCAGGCGCTTTGATTGTTATTTTATTTAACGGAATGGATCCGGTCGGTGCCCTGAAAGGTGATTTTATGAAAGGGATGGCCGGATTCGCCGGGAACTGGTATCTGCTGTTCATGCTGGGTGCCATTTTCGGGAAAGTCATGGGTGACAGCGGTGCTTCTGTGGGTATCGCCAATCGGATGCTGAAACTCATCGGTGAAAAGTCCGTCGTCCTGGTCATTATGCTGACAGGCCTCGTCCTTTCTTATGGCGGTATCGGCACTTTCATCATTGCTTTCTCCCTGTATCCCATCGCCGTGGCCCTGTTCCAGAAGGCTGATATCCCCAAAAAGCTGATTGTGGCCACCATCATGGTCTGCCCGGTTACGGTCTGCATGGCCATGCTGCCCGGCTCTCCTTCCACCCAGAACCTGATCCCCACCACCTATTTCGGGACGACGGCTTATGCAGGTCCTACCATCGGCATCATCTGCTCCATCATCATGTTCTTTGCAGCCTATACCTATCTGAACTGGCAGATCAAGAAAGCCAAAGCCAACGGAGAACATTTCCAGCCCAGTGAAGGCGAAGATCTTTCTGCCCTTGCCGCCGCAGACCAGGGCAAAGCCCCTTCCATCGGTGCCTGCTTCGTTCCCATCATCCTGCTGCTTGTCCTGATGTTCGGTCTGCAGTTCACCACAAAGATTCCTTCTGCTTATACGGTTGCCATTGCCATGGCTGTTGCCTGTGTTGCCGGCTGCGTCCTTTACAAAGACAAACTGGATGTAAAAAAAGCCGTATGTGACGGTGCCTCCGGTGGTCTGGGTTCTCTGATCGCCACGTCTTCCATCATGGGCTTCGGGTCCGTGGTTTCTGCTTCTCCTGCGTACAGCAGCATCACCACGGCACTGGTCAATATGCAGGCTGATCCGCTGATCACTGCTCTGATTTCCATCAACGTCATCGCCGCCATCACCGGTTCCTCTGCCGGTGGTCTGAACATCTTCCTGAGTTCCATGGGCAACTACCTGGCCGGTTCCGGGTTGAACCTTTCCATGCTGCACCGGGTGGTCTGCATTGCCTCTTCCGGCTTCGATGCCATGCCCCACGCCTCCGGTATGGTCGTCTGCAACCAGATTGCAAAAACGTCTCAAAGAGATACGTATAAATACGTATTCATCACCTGCGCCGTCATGCCTTTCTGCTGTGCCATCCTTGCCTGCATCCTGGGTAAGATGGGCATTGTGTAAACGGTTAACTTAAGGGAAAGGAGTGTCACAAATCTATGAAAATCGATTATCTGATTCAAAATGGTACTGTCATTGACCCCAAAACAGGCATCCATGAAAAAAAAGATATCTACATTAAAGATTTCCGTATTGTGGACCCTCAAAAAGAGTCGGTAGAAGTATCTCCGGACCGCATCATCGATGCAACGGATACCTTCGTCGTTCCTGGTCTGATTGATTTCCACACCCATATCTTCCACACGGGCAGCACGATTTGTATCCATCCCGATATGATGCTGCCTCTGGGAACAACGGCCACCGTAGATGCCGGAAGTGCCGGATGCGCCAATTTTGATGCCTTTTACCAATCTGTCATCGCTCAATCCCAAATCCATATCAAAAGTTTCCTGGAAGTCTATAGCGGCGGACAATTGGACCCCAAACTCTGTGAAGATTTTAATCCTCAATTATACAACAAGGAAAAGATTGCCCGGCTGTTTGAAAAGTACCCGGATACCCTGTTGGGCTTAAAAATCCGTTTCTCCAAAGGGGTGGTCCCGGATGAATCCGGCCTCACCTATGTGGAAAAAGCCGTAGACCTGGCCAAGGAACTGGAGGATCAGTTTGGCCGCAAAGTACGTCTCTGTGTCCATACCACCAATGCCCCCACTCCGGCGGGTGCCCTGGCCAGGGTTCTCCGTGAAGGGGATATCTTCTGTCACTGCTTCCAGGGCGCCGGTAACACCATCCTGACGGCCGATGGCAAAATCGATGAAGACATCCTGGATGCCAGAGAAAGAGGCGTCATCTTCGATGCTGCCAACGGCAAAGGAAATTTCGGTCTGAAAGCAGCTAAAGCTGCTTTACAGGCAGGCTTTTTACCGGATATCATTTCCAGTGACCTGACCACGGATAAGTTCAATATGCCACCTTACGACAAGAACCTGCTGCTGGTCATGGCCAAATACCTGGCCTTGGGCATGGATCTGGATGCCATCCTGAAAGCGGTCACCGCCACACCGGCTAAAGTCATGGGCATGGAAAAGAAAATCGGGACCCTTGCGCCCGGATCCTATGCAGATATCGCGATTTTAAAAATCAAAGATAAATCCTATATCCAAAAAGATTTCCAGGAAGATGCCTGTGAATGCTAATATAAAAGTGAGCCATTTAAGATCTAAATGCTCATGAAAAAGTGAGCCACTCTGAAACAAGTTCCCCTATACTAGAGTCAGTAATTTGATTCTAAGGGGATTGATGTTAG
>Ga0256406_1002740_pt1 | contig 23893 bp, 16 predicted proteins | sample RumenRJG_03DNA_FD_185986 | JGI IMG/M metagenome (GOLD analysis project Ga0256406, IMG submission 185986) | Bovine rumen microbial communities from Lethbridge, Alberta, Canada - RJG_03 | ecosystem: Host-associated > Mammals > Digestive system > Stomach > Rumen | place: Canada: Alberta | collected...
CGCGGTCGTCCTGGAAGACGCGGAACTCGTCGCCTGCCATGGGGACGCTCTGGAGGCCCAGAATCTCGACCGGGTCGGAGGGGCCGGCGACCTCGACGGGGTTGCCCTTGGGGTCGAGCATGGCGCGGACGCGGCCGTAGGACATGCCGGCAACTACGGCGTCGCCCACGTGGAGCGTGCCGCGGGTCACGAGCACCGTGGCCACAGAGCCGCGGCCGCGGTCGAGCTTGGCCTCGAGGACGTTGCCCGAGGCAAACGTGTCGGGGTTGGCCTTGAGCTCGAGGACGTCGGCCTCAAGCAGGACGGCCTCGAGCAGGTTGTCGATGCCGATGTGCTTCTTGGCCGAGATGTCGACGAACATGTTCTGTCCGCCCCACTCCTCGGGGATGATGCCGTACTCGGTGAGCTCCTGGCGCACGCGAGTTGGATCGGCGCCGGGCTTGTCGATCTTGTTCACGGCCACGACGATGGGCACGCCTGCGGCCTTAGCGTGGTTTATGGACTCGACGGTCTGGGGCATGACGCCGTCGTCAGCAGCCACGATAAGGATGACGATGTCGGTAACCTTGGCACCACGGGCACGCATGGCCGTGAAGGTCTCGTGACCAGGGGTGTCGATGAAGGTGATGGTGCGGCCGTTGATCTTGACCTGAGAGGCGCCGATGGCCTGCGTGATGCCGCCGGCCTCGCCCTCGGCAACGCCGGTGTGGCGGATGGCGTCCAAGAGCGACGTCTTGCCGTGGTCGACGTGGCCCATGACGGTGACCACGGGCGGACGGGGCTTCAGGTCCTTGGGGTCATCGTAGAAGGTGAAGGAGTTCTCCTCCTCCTTGGTCATGACCTTGACGTCGCGGCCCAGGTCATCGGCGACCAGCTCGATGAGGTCGTCGGACATGGACTCGGTGAGCGTGAGGGGGTTGCCCAGGAGGAAGAGGCGCTTGATGATGTCGTTGGCAGGCACGCCGAGAAGCTCGGCGAGCTGCGCGACCGTGGCGCCCTGCGGGACCTTCACGGTGTCGAGCTGCGAGAGGTCCTGGTCGTTGGCGATGGCCTCCTCTATGCGCTTCTCCTCCGCGGCCTCCTCGGCCTGCTTCTGGCGGCGCTCCTTGCGGCGGCGACGCCTGCCGGTGGACTCGCGCGACGCCTCCTCGACGGCCTCGCGGGCCTCGTCGAGGACGCGGCTACGGTTGTAGGCCTCGGCCTCGCGGGCCATGCGGCTGTAGCGGTCCTCGCCCTCGTCGCCGCGACGGCTGCCCTTGCGGCCCTTGCGGCCCGGACGGCCCTCGCCCTGCTCGGCACCGCCGTCCTGCTCCATGCGGGACGGGGCGGAGTAGCTCTTGCGCTCGGAGCGCGCGTGCTCGGACTCGCCACGGCGCTCGCGGCGGCCCTGACCCTCGGCCTTCTTCTGTGCGGCCTCCTCGGCCTGCTGCTTGAGCACCTGCTCCTGCTGGGCGATCTGGTCGAGCAGCGAGGTGAAGGTGGGCATCGACTTGGGGGCGTTGTCGTGGACGCGGTTGCGCTCGGCCTCCTCGGCGCGCTCCTTGGCGGCCTTCTCGGCGGCGCGCTTCTTCTCCTCCTCGGCGCGCTTCCTCGCGGCCTCGGCGGCAGCGCGCTTCTTCTCCTCCTCGGCGCGCTCGCGCTCGCGGCGCTTCTCGGCGGCGACGCGCTCCTTCTCGGCGGCCTCCTCCTCGGCCTTCTTGGCCTCGGCGGCTGCCTCCTCCTCGGCCTTCTTGGCGGCCTCGATCTGGGCGGCGCGGTCCTCGAGGATGGGCTTGAGCTTCTTGCGCACGATGGAGACGTAGGCGTCCTCGAGCGTCGAGGAGGCGGACTTAGCGGGAATCTTCATGTCGCGGAGATGGTCGAGCATCTCCTTGCTCGTCATCCCGTACTCCTTGGCAAGGTCGTGTACGCGAGTCTTGGCCATGTGACCAACCTTTCATTCACGGGCGGCCGTGCCGCCCGGGTAGTGCCTGCTAACAAAAGTCCGCTTGGGGACGCTAGATCAGAGAATCGGGGTCGTCGGAGACCTCGGCATCCATGAGCTTCTCGTGGATGCCGCAGTAGCGCGAGCCCGGACGGGCCATGTTGCGGCACTGGATGCCGTTCTCGCCCACGTACTCGCAGCGGTGCTGCTCGCCGCCCTCCTCGGGCTCGCCCTCGGGGGCCTCGGCGGCACGGGGCAGGTCGCGCAGGACGCCGGCGGCAAGCGACTCGTTCTTGATGTCGATGTGCATGCCGGTGAGGTGCGCGGCCAGACGGGCGTTCTGGCCCTCCTTGCCAATGGCCAGCGACAGCTGGTCGTCGGGCACGATGACCGTGGCATAGCCGTCCTCGGGACCAAGGATCACGCGAGAGACGCGCGCCGGCGAGAGGGCGTTGGCGACGCAGCGCGCCGGGTCGTCGGACCAGGGCACCACATCGACGCGCTCGCCGCGCAGCTCGGAGACAACGGTGCGCACACGGCTGCCCTTGGGGCCGACGCAGGCGCCCACGGGATCGAGGTGGTCGTCCTTGGACGAGACGGCGACCTTCGAGCGGATGCCGGGCTCGCGGGCGATGGAGCGAACCTCGACGACACCGTCGTAGACCTCGGGGACCTCGAGCTCGAAGAGCCTGCGGATGAGGTCGGGGTGGGTGCGGGAGACCACGATGGGCGGACGCTGGCGCTCGCCGCGCACGGTGGGCTGGTCGTTGTTCGGGTCGCGCACGTCGATGATGATGGCCTTCAGGCGCTGGTTGTGCGCGTAGTGCTCGCCCGCCGGACGCTCGTTGCGCTCCTCGGGGAAGCGGCGCTGGTCAAAGTGGGGAAGCTCGGCCTCGACGCCCTCGCGGATCTTGATGATCGTGAAGTCGGGCGTGGTCTGGAGCACCGTGCCGGTGATGATGTCGCCGATGCGCTGCGAGAACTCCTCGTAGATCTGGACGCGGGCGGCGTTGCGCACGATGGCGCGAATCTCGGCCTTGGCGTGCTGCGCCGCGATGCGGGAGGTGTCGGGCGGGGTGACGTCCTTCTCGTCAAAGTCGAGGTACTCGCCGGTCTCCTCGTCGTAGGACTCCTCCTTGGGGATGAGTTCGTAGACGTAGACCTTGCCGGTGGCGTGGTCGATCGTGACGCGCGCACCAAAGGGGAGGTGGAGAATATCGGCGTAGCTCTTGGCGAGCGACTGCTCCAGTCGGTCGAGCAGGTACAGCTCGTCGATGTGCTTCTCCTGGCAGAGCGCCATCAGCGCTTCCATCATTTCTGATGCCATGCGAGTTCCTTTCTAACCCTTGGCCCCGGTGGAGGGGGCATCGAAGTTTGGCTTGATCTTGCAGCTCTTGACCTGGTCGAGGGGGATGCTCACGCGCTCGCCGTCAACCGTGAGGACAACGTTTTTGCCGTCCAGGCCCTCCAGGCGGCCGGTGAAGTGACGACGACCCTCGGTTGCCGTGGTCCCAAGCGAGACGTCCTCGCCGGCAAAGCGCTCGAAGTCATGCGGGCGACGGAGCGGACGCGAGAGGCCGGGCGACGAGACCTCGAGCGTGAAGGACCCCTCGATGGGGTCGAGCTCGTCGATTGCGGCAGAAATCCACTCGGTCTCGGCGGCCACCTCGTCGAGCGAGATAGGCGCGGCCTCCTCGTCTGCGTGGTCGATGCGCACGCGGACGCACGGGTTCTTCTTCGAGCCCACGACCTCGACGTCGACGATGTCGATGCCATGCTCGGGCGCTGCTGCCTCGAGCGCGTCAAGGATGCGCTGGCGCGTGTCGTGCTCTGGCACTGCGGGCATGTTCCCTCCCTCACACATCACAGGTACATACAGAAAGGAAGCGGGGCGAGAAACTCCACCCCACTTCCTACGAATCACTACTGCATTGCAGATTGAGTATAGGGACTTCTCGGCAAGCGGTCAAGGAGCAGGTCGAACGGCATCACAAGGACGCCACGAGTGCGGCGGTCGGAGCGCACCGGCTGGGGGAACGCGCCACGCTTGGCCACCTCGATGGCGGCCGACATGCCGGCCGGGACTGCACGCGGCTCGTGGCGTTTGGCGGTGTAGCGGTGCACCTTGACGCCGGCTGCGCTCAGGGCAACGGCAACCGGCTCGCCCTCGTAGCCCTGGAGCGTCTTCCCGTCGTAGGTGAAGCTGACCAGACGCCCCCTCTCGGTTGTCCCGAGGATCGGGTGCTCATCGAAGCGCGTTCCCATGCGATCACTTCCCCAAACTCTCTGCGGGTCCAGGCCCGCACTCTCCGGGGCTCCCCTGCCCCACGCATACCGTTTTACGTGGGAGGATTCGCTGGGTCTTGTAAGAATCGGAACCAAACGAGCATGGTAACGGGGGTTTCGCACGCTCGAAACATGGAGGCACGCGGCTGTTAGCAATTGGGTGTGGGGGGCCGCGTTGGGTGCACTGGCGGCGGCTGCGATGAGCGCGCTGGCGGGCGTTAGGCCCGCTGGCGGGGGCCGCGATGAGCGCGCTGGCGGGGGCCGAAGCGTTTTGGGCCATCCTCGCGACATGCTCTGCCCAAAATTTGCGGTTGCCGGCCCTTTTTGGGCGAATCGCCGAGTACGAAGCCCCTAACTTTTTACGGAGCCGCAGGTAGATAAATGGCACATCTGGGGTGATACTAAGCGGAACCCCGAATTTTGACCGGCAACCGCAAATTTTGGGCACGGGATCCCGCGGGAAGGCCCGCATCCGCACCAAACGCATGGTGCACCGCAACACATTCGCACCTGAACGTGTATCCCGCGCAGGTCGCCACACAATCGAACGCCGAATGTGTATCGGCCAAGGCGAAAGCGTGGATAAAAAAGGGCCCGTCGCGCGCGTGAAGCCGGGTCCCAAAAGCGCTCTTTGGCCAAAGTCCTAGCGATGCACGTACTCGCCTGCCTGGTACCTCGGCGGCACCACAGGCACCTCGATCCAGGACTCCCACTCGCCACCGGTGTGGATGCTGTGGGTGCCGTGGTTCTCGGTATCCCAGGAGAGCGGCTCGAACCAGCCGTCGCGGATGTAGCGGCCAGAGATCTGCACGCGGAAGCGCTCGCCCTTGTGGTACACGCGGGCCGTAGGAACAATCGCGATGTCAACGGCGCGGACCTCGCCCTCGGCAAGCTTGTTGGTGTCGGTCATCGTGTAGACCGGGGTGTGCGCCTTGGTGAGGGCGGTGTCCACGGTTGCGCGCGACACGCGGCACTTGCCCCACGCGCCAGGGTGCGGCTCGTCGAGCGTGAGCCAGGGAACCCAGTTGCCCTCGGCGTCGGCCTTCTGGATGTTCACGAAGAGGTCCATGTCGTCGTAGCCGTCGCACGAGACAAAGAGGTGCAGGTTCATGTAGCCCGTGATCTCGACGTCCTCCGGGAGGGTGAGGTCAAAGTCGAGCTCCTCGTCCTCCGGGTTGTAGCTGGCCTTGGCCTGCGTGGCCACCGGCTCGGTCGAGAGCGAGTAGCAGGAGCTCTTGTGGTCGAGCTCGGCGCAGTCCTTGGGCGCAGACGCGTCGAGGTAGAGCTTCTTGTACTGCGTGCGCTTGATGGGCCACGCCTTCTCGGGACGCTGCTCCTGGTAGTCAACGTCGTAGCCGTCCATGATGTCAAGACGGACGCGCGGCGTCATCTCCCAGCCGTTGTGGATCCCCTTGAGGTAGCGGTCGTAGTAGCGCAGCAGGTCCTCGAGGTTCTCGGGGTTGTAGGTGTCGGGCCACTCAAAGTCCCTGTGGGCGCGCATCCACTTGAGGTGGCTGCGGCAGCGCCTCCAGGCGTTGAACGAACCCGGCAGGTGGAAGTGCGACCAGCCGGCGGTCTGGTAGACGGGGATCTTGACCTTGCGCACGTCGGCGCGCTTATCGTTCCAGTAGGCGTTCATGTCGGGGTACATCTTGGCCATGGCAACCTGGTCGTCCACGCCGTTGGGGCCCGTCACCTGCGCGGCAATGAACTTGTTGAACGAGAGCGCCGGCACGCCGCCCTCGAAGAAGCTCTCGCGGTAGAGGTCGGTGGTGCACTCCCACGGGGCAATGCAGACCAGGTGCGGCGGGCAGGTGGCCGCGATGCCCCACTGGTGCATGGCGACACCGGAGTTGCCGGACATGCCCACACGGCCGTTGGACCAGGGCTGGGCGGCAACCCACTCGACAAAGTCGTAGCCGTCCTCGCGGTCCTGGTGCGTGAACATGTGGACGGAGCCCTCGGAGTGGCCGGCGCCACGGACGTCCACGTTTGCGACGGCGTAACCCTTGTAGCACCAGTAAAGCGGGTCAGGGGACTCGAACTTAGCGCACTTCGAGACCGTCGCGGGGGGCACGCCCATGATCTGCCACTCGCTCATGCCGTCACCCGGGCGCTTGCCAAACCACGACCACGAGACGATCGTGGGATAGCGGCCGTCGCCCTCGGGGCGGTAGATGTCGCAGTAGATCTTGGTGCCGTCACGCATGACCACTTCCTGGTCCTGCATGCACACCACGCCGTCTGCGGCCTGGTAGGTGTGGGGGTTGAAGGGCGGGCAGAAGCCCTGGCCCATGCGGGCCATGGGGTCTTCGCTCGCGGAGAGGTCTACCTCGGCCTGGTTGTCGTTGGGCTGGCGCGCCACGCGGTAGGCCGCCATGACCTCATCCTCGCCAAACGCCTCGCGGTGGAGGAAGATGTAGCCCTCGGTGTCGGGGTCCCAGTAGATGGGGCACTCGTCCTCGTTAAAGCTCGCGCACTCGCCCGTCATCTGGATGAGGTCGTGGAGCTTCTTGTCGGTGACGGGAACCCAGTCCTCGGGAATCCTAGGCTCAAGAAACATCGCTGCCCCCTACTGATCCAGAAGGTCGCAGACAAAGTCCGTGGCCTCGCCAAACGTTGCGCAGCGACGGAACTTCATGTACGGAACCTCAATGTCCAGCTCGTCCTCGAGGTAGGTCGTGATCTGCGATACCTGCACCGACTTGATGCCGAGGTCTGCGAACTTGGTGTCCTCCGTGAACTCGGAGGGGTCCTTCCCAAAGAGCTGGCTGGCGCGAGTGGTGAGCGCGTCCCAAACTTCCTGACGATCCTGGTCCATGTCTGCCCCTTTCGCGGCGTCAATAAAGCTTCTTACACGTATGAGTTTGGGGCCGGACGCATGGCCGGGCAATGTAAGGGGATTCAAATTGGGGCCACCGGGCCACTGGCGCATTGTGCATCAGTGCAAAGGAACGCTGAGAGGTACTGGGCTGCCTTTTGCTATCGCCTGGTTTTCTCGCCGCCGAGAAGTGCCATGACATCGCGCATGCCCAGCCTATGTACGAGAAGAGCCGGCTCCTCGCGCGTGGCGCAGGTTACCGCATGACCGTCGACCAGCACATGCGCGGTCTTCCAGCCGGCGGGCAGGTGTCCGCCGCGCACGTCGAAGGCAAAGCCGCGGCCATCGGCCTTGAGCACTGCCTCCACGTGAGTCCATGCAAGCGCAAACGACAGCGCCGGGTCTGGTGCGCTCTCCACCCGCTCGATGTGCTCGGCGGAAAGCACGCCACGCAGGGCATCCCGCTGGAGCCTGCCGTACTGGGCCGGCACCTCCTCAACGTCCACGCCAACCACGCCATCACCCACCGCGAGGACGGCCATAGCGTCGTCGTGCGAAAGCCCAATGTGTGGGGACCCCGCAGCCAGCTCCGGCTTGCCCTCGGGTCCCAAGGAAAGCTGCTCGTCTGCGCGCACGCCGAGCACGCTCGCCAGGAGGAGCCCTGCGGCGAACTCGCCCAGCCGCGTTGGCTCGGGCGCCTTCGTCGTGGCCTTCTCCCGGTAGCGCGGGCAAACGAGCCCCAGGTGAGAGGCCCAGTCTGCGGGGGCGTCCGAAAGCGTCATGATGTGTAGCTCAACGTGCATGCATATGCTCCGTGTGAGGTTACGTACAAGAAGCGGGCCCGACGCCTGGCGCCGGACCCGCCGTACCATGTGCCAGTCCTAGCCGGCAAGGCACCGCAAGGCGCTTCTCGTCTAGATGGCGACGATGTTCACCAGGCGCCCGGGCACCACGACGACCTTCTTCACCGTCTTGCCGGCAATCTGCTCGGCCACCGCCTCGCGGGCAGCTGCCTCGAGCTCCTCCTTGGAAGCGTCGGCGGCCACCTTGATGCGGGCACGGACCTTGCCCTTGACCTGCACCGCGATCTCGACCATGTCGCTCTTGGCCTGCTCGGCGTCAAACTCTGGCCACGGCTCGTTGTAGACGGAGCCGGAAAGGCCCAGCGCCTCGTGGAAGAGCTCCTCGGCCCAGTGCGGGCAGATGGGGGCCAGCATGGTCACGATGTCGTGGGCCACGCGCCACGAAAGGGCGGCGTCACGGTTGTCCTCGGGTACGTCGTTCACGTACTTGGAGGCGGCGTTCACGAGCTCCATCGAGGCGGAGATGGCCGTGTTGAACTGGCCGCGGTCGAAGTCGTTCGTGCACTTGATGCCAAGCTCGTGGAGGGCGCGGTTGAGCTCCGCGCTAGCACCGGAGAGCTTCGAGGCATCGACCTCTCCCCTCTTGGCACCGTGCGAGATAAGCCACACCACGCGCCAGGCGCGCTTGATGAAGCGGTTGGCGCCCGCGACGGCCTCGGGGTCCCAGTCGAAGTCCTTCTCGGGCGGAGCCACGAAGAGAATGGCCAGGCGCATGGTGTCCGCGCCGTAGGGGTCGATCACGCTGGAGGGCGGGACCACGTTGCCCTTGGACTTGGACATGGTGTCGCCGTTCTCGTCCTTGACCATGCCCTGGCAGAGCAGGTTGGTGAAGGGCTCGTCCACGTCAACCAAGCCCATGTCGCGCAGGACCTTGGTCCAGAAGCGCGAGTAGAGCAGGTGGAGAATTGCGTGCTCGATGCCACCGATGTAGTTGTCGACGGGCATCCAGCGGTCCACGGCCTCCTTGGAGAAGGGAGCCTTGTCGTTGTGGGGATCGGTGTAGCGCAGGTAGTACCAGCTGGAGCACGTGAAGGTGTCCATGGTGTCGGTGATGCGCTTGGCCGGCTTGCCGCACTTGGGGCAGGTGGTCTCGTAGAACTCGGGGCACTCGGCGAGGGTGTCGCCTGCGCCCAGATCGAGGTTGTCGGGCAAGCGCACCGGCAGCTGGTCCTCGGGAACGGGCACGTCGCCACAGCAGTCACAGTGAATCATGGGGATGGGGTTGCCCCAGTAGCGCTGGCGGCTGATGAGCCAGTCGCGCAGGCGGAACTGCACCTTGGTGCGGCCGCAGCCGTGCTCCTCGAGCCAGGCAACGATGGCGTCGACGGCCTCGGAGTGCTTTCCGCCCTTCATGCCCGTAAACTGGCCAGACTGCACGAGGTAGCCCTCAGCTGCCATGGCCTGGTCCCAGTCGACGTTGGTCACGCGCAGCTCGCGCTCGTCCTTGAGCTCGTCGTAGAGGGGATCTTCCTTCTGGCAGATGATGGGCGGGATGGGCAGGCCGTACTTACGCGCGAAGTCGAAGTCGCGCTGGTCACCGCAGGGGACGCCCATGACGGCGCCGGTACCGTAGTCGAGAAGGACGTAGTCGGCAACCCACAGCGGGGCGGGCTTGCCGGTCACGGGGTTGATCACGTAACGGCCGGTGAAGACGCCGTGCTTCTCGCGCGCTGAGCCCTGGCGGTCGACGGAGGAGACCTTCTCGGTGGCCTCCTTTAGGCGCAGGTAGTCGGCCTCGTACTGGGTGCCCTTGACAAGCTCAGCGGCAAGGTCGCTCTCGGGCGGGAGCACCATGAACGAGACGCCGAAGATGGTATCGGCGCGCGTGGTGAAGACGGAGATGGTGCGGTCGGTGGGCGTCACCCCGTCCTCGGCGGCCAGCTTGAAGTCAATCTCGGCGCCCTCTGAGCGGCCGATCCAGTTGCGCTGCTGGGCCTTGACGTTCTCGGGCCAGCCGGTGAGCTTGTCGAGGTCGTCGAGGAGCTCCTGGGCATAGTCGGTGATCTTGAGGTACCACTGGGAGAGCTCGCGCTTCTCGGGGATGGAGCCGCAGCGCCAGCAGCGGCCCTCCACGACCTGCTCGTTGGCGAGGACGGTCTTGCAGGTGGGGCACCAGTTGACGGGGCTGGTGGCGCGATACGCCAGGCCGCGCTTCCACATCTCGATGAACATCCACTGGCCCCACTTGTAGTACTCGGGGTCGCAGGTGTTGAACATGCGGTCGTAGTCGTACGAGAAGCCCATGCGCTTCATGGTCTTGACGGCTTGCGCGATGTTCTGGTACGTCCACTTGGCCGCCTGGGTGTGGTGCTTGATGGCGGCGTTCTCGGCGGGGAGGCCAAAGGCGTCGAAGCCCATGGGGTGCAGCACGTCGTAGCCGCGCATGCGGGCCTGGCGCGCCATGGCGTCGCCGATGGTGTAGTTGCGCGCGTGGCCCATGTGGAGGTCGCCCGAGGGGTACGGGAACATCTCGAGGACGTACTTCTTGGGCTTGGAGGGGTCCTCGTCGGTCTTGTAGAGCTCCTCGTCTTCCCAGGTCTTCTGCCACTTGGTCTCTATGGCCTGCGCGTCGTAGGCAGGCACCTCGAAGTCATTCTGCTGAGTGCTGTCGCACATGTGAAGCCCCTTCTCGCTCCTTTGCATAGCCTGTCGATTCTAGCAGGTATCCCCGTGCGCGGCAGGGATGCGGAACCTGCTGGACACACTGGGCAGGGGGCGGTCCCGTGGCGGAGGTCCCGTGGCGGCAGCGGTACCGTGGTGGTGGCGGTCCCGTGGCTAGGCCAGGCGACATCCTTCTCTCGCACTCGTTATTGCACGTTATTTCTCGTCAGAGTGACATTTTCCCTGTTGGCTATAGTTTTCTCAGAAATATCGCGCAATAAATGGCGCCGAGAAGTCCTAACGCTCCAAGAAGAGGCTCCCAGGAGGCCCCCAGAAGCGCCGGTAGTGTCGCCAGCCTCCCTCCCCTTGTTCTTTAGCGTTTTCTGAGAGTTGCAACTTCCACGACCCGCGGATATGCCGCGTCCGTTTATCAGAAATCGATAAAGAATGCGGGAGTGCGTCAATACCACGCACCACTCGCGATGGGCACCGTACCCATTCGCAAGATAATCACTTCCCCTTTTGAGGACACCACAGCAACCAATGGCCGCATCAAGACAGGTCTCGATTGCTGTTCAACTGTTGAACAGGTTTGGTTAATCAAGAGGAGGTGAGCACATGGGGGCTACAAAACGCCGTGGCTGGAAGATCGCCGAAGTCGAGCGGCTCGTGGGGCTATCGCGTCGCGACATACAGCGTGCCTGCTACCAGGGCCGCGGCGGCATGGGAGTCCTCAAGCCAAGTGATGGCAGCTGGGGTCGCCGCACCTACGACGAGCGCGACCTGGCGGTGCTCTTCCTTCTCGCACAGAAGCGCCGAGAAGGCCTCACGCTCTCTCAGGCAGCCGAGCGGCTTCGTGATGACATGGCTGGCCACACATTGTCGCAGCTTCTTGAAATCGAGGCGGAGAGGCTCTCCGAGCAGCTGGAAGACATTGAAGACCGCCTTGTTCGCGCAGAGGCGCTCGCTGCCGCGATTGGCGCAGAGCCGACAAGGACGCAGCAGCTCTCGCTGATACACGACCACGCGCAAGAGTTAGGCCGGGCCTCACTGGGTCCCGGACATGCTCCTCCGCCGGAAGACGACGCACCAGGCGAGGAGTTGCTTCAAGACCTTATTGGAGCGCCCAGTGATATCAACGTGGACAACAACGAAGGAGGCACAGATGGAGAAGCCGGAAAAACGCATCAAGGCGATCCTGCGTGAGTGGAAGGTATGGCTTGTCGTTCTCGTTGTGGGAGTCGTTCTTGGCGCGTTCCTCTATGCGCGCATCTATCCCATGGTGGCCCCCCAGCCCGAGCAGACCCAGCCCACTGTCCAGACCCTCTCCCCCAGCGTGGTATTCTCGCGCGTGCAAGAGGAGGGTGAGCTGGTAAGCGCGTCGCAGGACTATGCCATAGTCGACAAGGTGACAGACTCCAACAGAGACTTCCTTGACCTCTTTGACGTTCCGTTCACCCAGAAGAGCTTCTGGTATCGCTATACGGGCACCATCAAGGCAGGCGTAGACCTCTCCACTGCGGAATTCGAGCAGGACGAGGCGGACCAATCGCTGCTCCACGTAACGCTTGACAAGCCCTATATCATCTCGAACACGCCCGACATGGACAAGAGCGGCGTGCTCGAGGAGAACAACAACATCTTCAACCCCATCACGGTGGAGGACTCCGATGCCTTTCGCAGACAGTGCGTCGAGAGAAGCGAGGAGGAGGCCGTTGCCGGCGGGCTTCTCGACGAGGCCAAAACGAACGCCGAGGGCCAGTTGACGCAGATCTTCAACGCCGCCTTCGAGAAGGACACCTACACGCTGGACTATACGTATCGAGACGCCGAGGGCGAGTAGCACGAGGGCACAGGGGGCGTCTACGCACGACCCGCACCCTCCTCGCAGCGTCGAATTACGCACGGTCGCGGTTAAGCTTTGTGGAGTGCAGGGCTTTTGTTCGTCTCGGTCCCAGCCGTGCGTAGTTCCGACACCTGTTGGGCAGCGCCCCAGCCGCCCCCCTCTCTTCGTCCAGGGCGCTGTCGGGCTATAATTTCACGTTAACCAGCTTGCCCGATGGGAATTCCGTCCGAAAACTGCCCCATTGCAGCGGCACCGCGAAATCGGGTGTACGCCATCGAGGGTCAGCAAAGACGTCGAAGCGAGAGTTTCGTGCGTGACCCACTACCGCTCCCCCGCACACGGGACCGCTCCGCCCCGCTCGTCCGCCACGGCATCCCACGGGGTAGAATTGCCGCAATGCATCGCACAAGCTCCGCTCCGCGACACTGGAGGAATCATGGCTGACAGCACACAGGACTTCAATATGGACATCCCCGAGCCGGAGCTGGAGTTTGGCGACCCCGCGCCGACCGCGCAAGACCCCGCTCTCACCGCAGCGCCGGCGGCGGAAGCCACGAACGACCCCGCCCAGTCCCTCTCGCCCGCCGAACGCGAGAAGGTCGATGCCTTTGTCGAGAAAATCGACATCACGGACACCGCGGGTGTCCTCTCCTTTGGAGTCGGCGCACAGAAGAAGGTCTCGGACTTCTCCGAGCGCGCACTCGATGGCGTGCGCAACAACGACCTTGGCGAGATTGGCAACGACATCAGCTCCCTCATCGTGACGCTCAAGGACTTTGACCCCGACAAGCAGGAGAAATCCGGTCCTCTCGCCATCTTCCACAAGGCGAAGAACAACCTCGAGGCGCTGCGCACGCGCTATACCGCGGTCGAGAAGAACGTCCGCGAGATCTCTGACACCCTCGAGGGGCACCAGCGCATGCTGCTCAAGGACATCGCGACGCTCGATCAGCTCTACGCGCTCAATGAGGCGTACTTCAAGGAGCTCACGATGTACGTGGTGGCGGGCAAGGAGAAGCTCGAGCAGGTGCGTACGGGTGAGCTTGCCCAGCTCCAGGCAAAGGCTGCCGAGACCGGCCTTGCCGAGGATGCCCAGGCCGCACGCGACCTTGCGCAGAAGTGTGACCGCTTCGAGAAGCGCATCTACGACCTGGAGCTCACGCGCCAGGTGGCCCTCCAGACGGCGCCGCAGATCCGTATGGTCCAGGCCTCGGACGCCGTAATGGCCGAGAAAATCCAGTCGACGGTAGTCAACACCATTCCGCTCTGGAAGAACCAGATGGTCATCGCCCTAGGCATAGAGCACGCCACGCAAGCCGCACGCGCCCAGCGCGAGGTCGCGGACATGACCAACGAGCTTCTCAAGAAGAACGCCGACAAGCTCAAGGTAGCCACGGTCGACGCCGCGCGCGAGGCGGAACGCGGCGTGGTGGACATCGAGACCTTGAAGCACACGAACGAGCAGCTCATCTCGACGCTCGACGAGGTCAAGCGCGTGCAGGCAGAGGGGCGCGAGAAGCGCCGCCAAGCCGAGGGCGAGCTCGCGCAGATCGAGGACGAGCTCAAGGCCAAGCTCCTCGACGCCTCGCGGGATTAAACTCCCCGGCAATGGGATTCCATTGCCGGGGAACGGGATTCCGTTGCCGGGGAACTCAATCCCGCCGCAGGATGCGGGAGACCGTTGAGGTGCCGAGACCCCAGGTCCTCGCAATCGTCTTGCCGCTCAGTCCGTGATTACTCATAAGACGGATGATTTCATCTCGCTTGGGACGGTTAATTCCCCGAAGCTCGCTGGAGGTTTTCACGCCAGCTAGGCTTATCGCCAGAGCAAGCGCATCCTCGTCTTGAAGCCGATCATCGTTGTCCAGCCGCGTCGCATCCCAGACAACGTCCCGCGGCGAGCCCTGATACGCATCGAATGCCTCGAAGCTTCCGAAGTAACCAAGGAGCACGCTCGTGTCCACCACCCAATGGGTACCCGCGTACTCCTGGTAGCTACTCCAGTGATACTCGCGCATGGACGCTATCCCAGCGGCTTCGGGATTCATGTGCACGTAGTAAACTGTGGCAACTAGCTGCGCGTCATTGGTAATGGGCTTGCTCCAGAAGCCTCCCTGGAAGAGGGTGCCTTCGCGACCAGTTCGAGCATTGAAGTATTTGCTGTAGGCCCAATCAACCTTGGACATGAAGGCGCTTACGGCAGACGGGGACTCGCCAAAGTCAACAACAAGGTGTACGTGGTTGGTCATGAGAACCCATGCGATGATGCGCGCGCCGGTCTTCTCGCGCGCCTCTTTGAGCAGCCTGAGGTAACACCTACGATCAGCATCGTCCTCAAAGAGCGCCACCTTTCCAGCGCTCCGCACGACAACGTGATAGTAACCAGACTCGCTCAAACTGCGCCTGGGCATGCAGACCCCCTCCCCATCGAGTGGTGGTTATCTGTACCCCAGAACTTGCAGTGGGATTCAACTCCCCGGCAACGGGATTCCATTGCCGGGGAACGGGATTCCATTGCCTGGTAACGGGATTCCGTTACCAGGTAACTTAATCCCGCTCGGAGAGGCCGTCTTGCTCGAGCATGGTGCGCAGGACCTCGATGTCGCCGTGGACGTCAATCGACTGGTCAAGCACCAACTCGTCTGAAAGCTTCGAGAGCGCCTCGTCCACCTGCGCAAACGACGCACGCAGGTCCGAGAGAGTCCTCACGGCCTCTGGCCCGCCCGCGTGGCCTTCAAGCTCCGCGTAGGACGCCGCGAGCTTGGCCGTGGTGGGCAGGTAGTATGTCGCAGCCCGCCTAAACTGCGAGCCAACCTCGGGGTGGTGCATTACGTAGGCGCAGATGTCCTCGCTCTTCGACGCAATGCGCTCGAGCGTGGCGCCAACCTCTGCCTCGCGAATCTTTGACGCGCAGTCGCGGATCCGCTCGGCGCTCTGGGTGGCAGCGCCCAGCACCTCTCGCACCTCTTCCGGCAGGGTCGATGAGTACGCGTCGGCATCCGCGGCGGCCGTTGGGCCAGCCGCAGCAGCTGCAGGCTTCGTAACCTGCACGGCGTTCCAAGCCTCATCGGTGAGGTAGAGCGTCTTCTTGGCCCCGGCAACGTCCAGATGCCCCTCGGGAATAAGCCCCCTCGAGATTGCCTCGTCAAGCACCGAGACTAGCTCGGGCACGGCGACGCCTGCCTCGCCGGCAAGTTCGGGCACGGGGACGCTCGTTCTCTCCCCCACAGCCTTGTCGACGCGACGCAGCGTCTGGGCAAAGTTCTTCTCGTGAGAACCTCTTCCCACCAGGCGCGCGCCAAGGATGGCCACAACAGCCCCAAGCGCCATGGTCACGATGCCAGAGGGTGGTCCAAGAAAAAGAAGCCCCAGTCCCACCACAAGAAGGGGAAGCGCCAGGAAGACGAGAAGGGCAAAGCCAACCCACATGCGCCACCGCGCACGGTTTGCGTCCTGCGGATCGCTGATGACGTAGGGCGAGAGCTCTGGACGCCCAAAGGTGCTCAGCTGCCGGCCAACGTCACGGACTGCCTTCTCGATCGACTTCGAAACGCCCGAGAAGTCAATCTGCGTGAAGGCCTCGCCCACCTGACGCGCGGCATCGGTGCCGGCACGCCGCATGTTGTCGAAGTCCTTCTCGTCCATCCTGATTCCCCCATGAGACAAAGGGAAACTCCCTTTGTCTCATTCTACGAGCGGAAGTTCACCTGCTGGCTGGAGTCCTTGAGCAGCACGTCGTGCGCTCCACCCTCGACGAGCGACGTAGCCGAGACAAGCGTGAGCTTGGCCTTCTCGCGGAACTCCGCGAGGTCAAGCGCGCCGCAGTTGCACATCGTGGAGCGGACCTTGAGCAGCGAGTTGTCGACGTTCTCCTTGAGTGGCCCGGCGTACGGAACGTAGGAGTCGACGCCCTCGACAAACGAGAGGCCCTTCTTGTTGCCGCCCAGGTCGTAGCGCTGCCAGTTGCGGGCGCGCGCGGAGCCCTCGCCCCAGTACTCCTTCATGTAGGAGCCGTTCACGTTGACGCGGCGCGTGGGGCTTTCGTCAAAGCGTGCAAAGTAGCGGCCGAGCATGAGGAAGTCTGCACCCATGGCCAGCGCGAGCGTCATGTGGTAGTCGTAGACGATGCCGCCATCGGAGCACACGGGCACGTAGACGCCGGTCTCCTCGTAGTACTCGTCGCGCGCGCGGCACACGTCGATAAGCGCGGACGCCTGGCCACGGCCAATGCCCTTCTGCTCGCGGGTGATGCAGATGGAGCCGCCGCCAATGCCAACCTTCACGAAGTCAGCGCCGCAGTCCGCCAGGAAGCGGAAGCCCTCTGCGTCGACAACGTTGCCCGCGCCCACGCGCACGGAGTCGCCGTAGTTCTCGCGAATCCACGCAAGGGTGCGCTTCTGCCACTCCGAGAAGCCCTCAGAGGAGTCGATGCATAGCACGTCGGCACCGGCGTCCACCAGCTTGGGGACGCGCTCGGCGTAGTCGCGCGTGTTAATGCCGGCACCCACGAGGTAGCGCTTGTGCTGGTCGAGAAGCTCGTCCGGGCGGGACTTGTGAGAGTCGTAGTCCTTGCGGAAGACAAGCGCGACCAGGCGATTGTCAGCGTCAACGATGGGCAGCTGGTTAAGCTTGTTGTCCCAGATGATGTCGTTGGCGGTCTTGAGCGAGGTGCCGTCCTCGGCAACGATCATCTTCTCGCGCGGGGTCATGAATTCCGAGACGAGCTTGGCACGGTCGTCACGGGATGGACGATAGTCGCGCGAGGTCACAATGCCCACAAGGTGCCCGTGGGAGGTGCCGTCGTCGGTGACGGGCATGGTGGAGTGGCCGGTGCGCTCCTTCATCTCCATGACCTGACCGAGCGTCATGTCGGGCGTGAGCGTGGAGTCGGAGACCACAAAGCCGGCCTTGTAAGACTTCACCTCTCGCACCATGGCCGCCTCGTCGTCGGCGCTCTGGGAGCCGTATATGAAGGAGAGGCCACCCTCCTGGGCAAGCGCCACGGCAAGCTTGGGGCCGGAGACCGCCTGCATGATGGCCGAGACCATGGGGATGTTAAGGCTCAGAGCCGGCTCCTCGCCGCGCTTGAAGCGCACGAGAGGCGTACGGAGCGAAACGTTCGCGGGTATGTTCTCCGCCGAGGAATAGCCGGGGACAAGTAGGTACTCTGAGAAGGTGTGCGATTCCCCTTCGAAGAACGTTGCCATGCGCGTGCGCTCCTACTCTCCGCGAATGCGGTACTGGTAGCCACTGTTGCGGGCCATTGTAGCATCCGACGGACGGCTCTTTGCCCCCGGCTGCCGAGCTGCGAGAACGCATCACAGGTGGGCGCAGCGAGGCGGGCACTGGTCTTTTCCGCGCGTCGCTGTCCAACTCCCCAACTTGGGAAATGTGTACAATTTGGAATTCAGTTGCCTGAAATTCCCAGTTGGGTTTTCTCGCGCATAACCAAATTGTGCACATTTGCCGAGAGAGACCGCCCAGGTTTCTGGAGAGGGCACCTAGACCCCAATGCCGCGCGTTATCGCCGGTTAGGAAATATCTGAACGGTTAGGCCGCTCTAAATGTCTGAAATCCGCGGCACCTCGCAAATGCCGCGACTTCTCGCCGTTTAGGGGTGGCTAACCGTCCGGAACCCGCGGCAAGACGCCACCCCCAACGGTCCCCGCCGCTCCCCCGCACACCTAGTTGGCGGCATCCTCGCCCAGCACGTCCTCGACGTTCACGGCGATGTCGTGCTTGGTAGGAATCCACTCGACCTTCTTGAAGAGCGCCACCACCGTCATGGGAATGTAGGTCATCATAAAGAGCGGAAACGTGAACAGGTTAGTGAAGATGATCCAGCGCCTGCTCTTGTGGCAGTGGATGTGCTTGCGCTCAGCGACGGTCGTGATGACGGCGAGCAGGAAAAACACGAAGTACATCGAGGCAAACGTCATGATCAGCGACCCCACGCACATGGAGAGCTCGGCCTCGGTCGCAATGAAGCCGTGGCTCAGGCTGCCCACGATAAGGTAGGTCGCGTTCACAAAGGCTGAGAGAAGCGTGAGGATCATGCCCGGCGCAATGGTCATGAGCATGTCGTACGAGGCAAAGCGCCCGTGGCGAATTCCATGGAAGAGGTCCCTGCAGTACGAGAAGAACACCTGGTAGAAGCCCTTGGTCCAACGCAGGCGCTGCACCCAGCTGGCTTTAAAGGTAACGGGCTGCTCGTCGAAAAACTCGGCAGGCGCATAGCCAATCTGGATGTTGTTCGCGCAGCAGAACGTGGAGAACTGGATGTCCTCCGTAAGCGTGTGGAAGTCCCACCCGTGCATGCCCTTGATGATCTTGCCCGAGACGAGCCAGCCCGAGCCGGAGATAGCGCAACTTGTGCCAACCATCATGCGCGCGTTGTTCAGGAACTTTGCCTCGCGCATGAACCAGAGCGCGTTTGCAGCAGAAATCCAACTGGAGTCAAAGTTCTTAGAGTTGCGGTAGCTCGTGCACACCAGGTAGCCGGCATCGAACGCGTCGTTCATGATGCGTGTGTAGTTGGGCGAGACCAGGTTGTCCGCGTCAAAGACGAAGAAGCCCTCGTACTTGTCGCCATACTCGTTGAGAATGCGGTCAAAGCCGTAGTCCATGGCCCAGCTCTTGCCACGGCGCGCAAGGTCGTTCCTGTCCCAAACAATGGCCCCGGCGCGCTCCGCCTCCTCGTGCGTGTTGTCGGTGCAGGCGTCGCAAACCACGAAGACGTCCATGAGCTCGCGCGGATAGTCCTGTGCAAGAATGGACCGAACAAGGTTGCCGATGACCGGCTCCTCGTTGTGCGCCGAGATGAAGAAGGCATAACGGTGCAGCTTCTTTGCCGGCGGCAGCTTGACCATGCCACGGGCGGCCACGCGGATGAGGTAGACAAACTGGTAGAAGTACGCCAGCGTGAAGAAGAGCCACACGACCATGTTGAAGATAACGATGGGCGTGAGTCCGATCCTGTTGAACTCCATAGCAAGCTCTCTCTCACGTTGCCGCGCACGCCAAGAGCACGCGCGCGGGGCGACTGCGTTAGTTACACACCAAGCTGCGGGCAGATGCGCTCGCCCGCCGCCGTTCGTCCCATTGAGGTATCCTTCAGCGATTCTAGTACAGAGCGCAGGTCCTCCGGCAGCTCGTCGGCAAGCTCGATGGTCTCTCCGGTCACAGGATGGTCAAAGCGAATGTGCCACGAGTGAAGGAACTGCCTGGTAAGGCCCAGGTTCTGGCGCAGGTCACCACGCCCGTAGAGGGGATCGCCCACCACGCAGTGGCCTATGTGGCGCATGTGAACGCGAATCTGGTGCGTGCGACCGGTGTAGAGGTGGCACTCAAGCAGCGTGTAGCCGTCGTCCCGGCGGCCAGCCTCAAAGCGCTCGAGCGTGGTGAAGGTGGTGATGGCCTCACGGGCGCCGGGGTCATCGGTCACCATCATGCGCAGGCGGTCCCGCGTGGAACGCGCGATGCCACTCTCGATGGTGCCCTTATCGGGGGCCACATATCCCTGCACCAGGGTCACGTATCGACGGTCGAGCACGCGCAGACGAATAAGGTCCTGCAGAGCCTTCTGGGTCTCGTCATCCTTTGCGGCGACCATAAGGCCCGAGGTGTCCATGTCAAGGCGGTGCACGATGCCCGGCCGGTCTTCGCCCTGAAGGCGTCCCAGGTGAGAGTAGCCGCAGTGTGCGACAAGGGCGTTGGCCAGCGTGTCGTCCACGTGACCGGGACTAGGATGGCACACAAGGCCGGCCTGCTTAGAAAGGACCATGAGGTACTGGTCCTCAAAGCGGATATCCAGCGGGATGTATGGGTTGGGCGCAAGCACGCCCGTGGCAGGTTCCTCCTCGGGAAGCGTCACCTGCAGGCGATCTCCCAAGCAGAGGCGCTCGCTCTTGGACGAGACGGGCGTGGCGTTGAGCGTCACGCGCCCCTCCTCGACGAGACGCGCGCACGCGCTTCTCGACGGCATGCCATCTTGTGCCGAGAGGAACGCATCGATGCGCACGCCATCCCCCTCGGGCCCCACGAGCAGGCCAACGAGACGATCAGGCATCCTGGCGGTCTCCAACGCTGGGCGAGGCGGCCTCGCCGGTGCTCGCAGAAGCCTCCGCCGCGTTTGCAGGTACGTCGACCATCACGAGGTAGAGAATCACTGAGACAACTATGCCCACGGTGACAAAGATGTCTGCCACGTTGAACACGGGGAAGTCCATGAACGTGGTGGCAAAGAAGTCCGTGACATAACCAAAGATCATGCGGTCAATCATGTTGCCAACGCCCCCGCCGCACACGCAGGCGACGGACACCACAAGCGGCATAGGCAGCGAGTCGTGCGACCACACAAGCCAGATGCCAAAGGCCAGCACGACGGCCGCAAAGACGATGAACACGGGGCCGGCGCCCTCCCCAATAGAGAACGCCGCGCCCGTGTTCTTCACGAACGAGAGGTCCAAGACACCCGGGATGAACTCCTGGGGCTGCCCCGGAACAAGAGACGCACGGACAGCGGCCTTCGTGACTTGGTCGACGAGAACGGCAAGCACGCAGATGACCCAGAACACGACGAGCCGCGCGCCCCGCCATGACCGAGCTGTATGCATTGCGCCAACTGTCACAAAAGCCCCCTACGTACGTCTCCCAACAAACTTCACTCAGGCAATGCTAGCCCTGCGCCGACGCTCCCTCAACCGCGTCGTGACAGCGGCAGCACAGGCCGTCCTCGCCAAGCTCGCGCCAGTTCCAGCACCTGGGGCAACGCTCGCCCTCGGCATGGGAGACGGTGGCAGAGAACTCGTCCCCTGCTGCAACGGTGACCGCAGAACACACGAGCGGCTCGGCAAGGTCGATGCCCGTGGCCTCGAGCTCCTCGAGCGCCTCGGCCGGCATGGTGAGCGCTGCGCGAGCGGCCTGCGAGGTCTTCTCGGGAATGACACCCTCGGAGGTCGCCTCCTCGTAGGCCTTCGTGAAGGCGCTTCTCGCCTCGGCGAGGGCCTTGTGCGCCTTGAGCAGCGGCTCGTACTCAGCGGCCGTCATGGGCGCCTGGTACCAGTCAAGCAGTGCCGCATGCTCCTGGTTGTCTCGCATGGAGGCGGGCAGGTGCGGCATGACCTCGTCGGTGGTGTAGACCAGGATGGGCTGGAAGTCGTGGATGAGCATCGACAGGATGTAGGCCCAGGTGGTCTGCGCGGAGCGGCGCTCGGGCGAGTTGGTGGCACCGCAGTAGACGCGGTCCTTGGTTGCGTTGAGGTAGCCGTTGGAGAGCTCGGTCACGTAGTCGTAGAGCGTGCGGAAGACAACGTTGAAGCGGTAGCCCTCGTAGGCGCGCGCCACGGTGTCGTGGACCTCGCACATGTGCGCGAGCGTAATGCGATCGTAGGCGGTGAGCTCCGCCACGGGAACGCCCTGGGTGGCGGGGTCAAACTGGTCCTCGATCTCGCCGAGCAGGAAGCGGAAGGTGTTGCGGATCTTGCGATAGGCGTCGCCCACATGGTCGAGGATCGTGTCGTCGCAGGGAACGTCAGTCGATGTGTCAACCGAGGCGACCCACAGGCGCAGCACGTCGGCACCACGGGTGTCGCACTCCTTGTTGGGGTCAATCACGTTGCCGAGCGACTTGGACATCTTACGGCCCTGACCATCAAGCGTGAAGCCCTGCGAGACGATCGACTTGTACGGCGCCACGTCGTACGCACCCACCGAGGTCATAAGCGAGCTCATGAACCAGCCACGGTGCTGGTCGGAGCCCTCGAGGTACATGTCGGCAGGGAACTTGAGGTAGCCGCGGTGCTTGCACACGGCGGTGTGCGAAACACCGGAGTCCCACCACACGTCGAGGATGTCGGTGTTTGCCTTGAGATTGTGGCTGCCGCACTTGGGGCACACGCAGGCGTCGCCCAGGTAACTCGCGGGGTCCTCGGTAAACCAAGCGTCGGAGCCCTTCTCGCGGAAGAGCTCGATGACCTTGTCGAGCGTGGCGTCGTTCATGACCGTCTCGCCGCAGTCCTGGCAGGTGTAGGCCGGGATGGGCACGCCCCAGTTGCGCTGACGAGAGATGCACCAGTCGGGCCTGCCCTCAACCATCGAGGTGATGCGGTTGCGAGAGTGCGCGGGGTAGAACTTGACCTTCTCGAGCTCGCGGAGGGCGTCCTTACGCAGGCCGGTCTTGTCCATCGAGACGAACCACTGGCTCGTGGCGCGGAAGATGACGGGCTGCTTGCAGCGCCAGCAGTGCGGGTAGCTGTGGGTGATGTCCTCGTGCAGGATGAGCGTGCCGCGCTCCTCGAGCCACTCGATGATCTTGGGGTTGGCGTCGTTCACGTTCATGCCAGACCACGGGCCGCCGGTTCCCATGCCGTCACCCTTGTAGAAGTTGCCGTCATCGTCGACGGGCATGACCACGGGAATGCCAAAGCGCATGCCGGCGTTGTAGTCGTCGACGCCGTGGCCGGGAGCGGTGTGGACAATGCCGGTGCCGTCATCGAGCGTGACGTAGTCGGCGTAGATGAACTCGCCCTCGACGCCCTGGTCGCCAAAGATGGGCTGCTTGTACTTGTTGTGGCAGAGCTCCTCGCCCGTCATGCGCCAGACCTCGCCGTCGGCGCGGCGTGCGAGCTCGTAGGACTCGTAGCCAAACTTGGCGCAGTCCTTCTCGACAAGCGCCTCGGCCATGAGCTCGGCGCGGCCATCGACAACAACGGCCACGTAGTCTGCCTCGGGGTGCAGGATCACCGCGTCGTCGGCGGGAAGAGTCCACGGGGTGGTGGTCCAGATGTCAACCCAGAGGTTGCCCTCGTAGGCCTCGAGGCCGGCGGGAACGGTGATCATCTCGAAGCGCACGAAGATGGCCGGCGAGACCTCGTCGCCATACTCGATCTCGGCCTCGGCGAGGGCCGTGTGGCAGTGTGTGCACCAGTGCACAGGCTTGCGGCCGCGATAGATGGCGCCCTTGTCAAAGATGGCCTTGAAGATCTCGACGTCGGTGGCGTCGTAGTCGTGGACGTAGGTGAGGTAGGGATTGTCCCACTCGCCCAGCACGCCCAGGCGCTTGAAGCCCTGGCGCTGGGTGTCTACCTGCTCGACGGCCATCTTGCGGCAGAGCTCGCGAATCTTGACCGTGGGGAGCTGGTTGAACTTCTCGGTGCCCAGCGTCTCCTCGACCTTGTGCTCGATGGGCTGGCCGTGGCAGTCCCAGCCGGGGACGTACGGCGTCTGGTAGCCGCGCATGGCCCAGTAACGGTTGATGATGTCCTTGCTGATCTTGTTCTGCGCGTGACCAAGGTGGATGGGGCCGTTGGCGTACGGAGGGCCATCGTGCAGGACGAACTTCTCGTGGCCCTCGTTCTTCTTGAGGAGCTGCTCGTAGAGCTTGTCCTCATCCCACTGGGCAAGGCGCTTGGGCTCGTTCTGGGCCAGCGACGCCCTCATGGGGAACCCCGTCTTGGGGAGGTTCATCGTCTTCTTGTACTCGTTTGCCACCTGGACACCCTCCATCTCGCGGGCACAAAAGAGCGCCCGTCCCTCCTGCTGGGACGAAGCGC
>Ga0256406_1002741_pt1 | contig 23860 bp, 21 predicted proteins | sample RumenRJG_03DNA_FD_185986 | JGI IMG/M metagenome (GOLD analysis project Ga0256406, IMG submission 185986) | Bovine rumen microbial communities from Lethbridge, Alberta, Canada - RJG_03 | ecosystem: Host-associated > Mammals > Digestive system > Stomach > Rumen | place: Canada: Alberta | collected...
TTCATGAGAATTTATGTCCCCAATAAACACGAACCTTTAGCTCGGCGTAGCCAATTAACCACGAATTTTTCATGAATTTAATTATTTGTAGTTTTCGTCGAATTCACGTTAATATTATTGTTGGATTTTATCGGCACGGTGCGCGTGACATTTCACGCTGTCAGCGCGAAATATTTCGTTCTTCCAGCGCGTAATATTTCGTGCTGGAAGGCGGTGATTGGGGTTCAACGAGTTACGGGAAAGTTACTTGCCATTTTTCAATGCCCTTTCGGCATTGCGGTTTTTAACCGTTCGTTCCTTGTCTGGCTTCTGTTTGGTGATTTTCTGCGGTTTCTGCTTTGCCAGAGGAAGGGCGGTCGGGTTCCAATCTTGGGTAATTTCCCACTGTGCCTTGAGCGTGAGGGCATCGGGGTAATAATAGACTGGCTCGGGCTGCAGTTGTTGGTCGTAGTCGCCCGTGTCCCAAACACCATTGCCGTTGAGATCGCGGAACAAACGGAGGTAGTAGGTGCTTGGGGTGATGAAATAGAAGTCGGCATGTCCATTCTTAACCTTGAGGCTCTTGACGGCTTTATCGCTACCTGAAAGCAACTCCACGATGGCATCGTTCCAGTCGCCCTGCAACGCCACGAAGAGTGTGGAATAGGAATCGAGTGTACGCATACGGATGGTGCGCTTCGTCGCCTCACTGCGTTTGCCATAGATATTGACAAATGCGGCGGTGTCGATTTCTATCTGATAGGTTGAGTCTGCCTCCCATTCGGCATAGAGGCGGTAGGTCTTTATCTTGCCCGGCACCTGACGGAAGAGGAATTTGGCTGGTTGGAAAAGGGTGTCCACCTTCACACTGAAATGAATCTTGGACAAATCCACGGTCTCCAGAGGCTCTTCAAAAATGAAATCGATATTTTTATCGGGGTCCATCGATTGCGCATTGTTGATCTTATAGGTCAAGAACTCCTCTGGCAATGGGGGTATTTCAATGTCATCGTCGTCTTTCTTTTTCTTCTTCTTTTTCTTGCTGTTGGGTTTGTCGTCAGTCTGGGGCTGCCCGTCCTCATCCCTCACCTGCTGCCCGTCTGCCATCACGGCATCTCCAGGCTCTTCCGTCCCTTCTTTCTCTGCCCTCTGCACGGCACGACGTTCTGCCTTCAGCTGCTGTTTGTATTCTTTCGCCCATTCTTCCATCTGCTCCTGCCGTTCACGCGCCATGCGTTCTTTGGTGAGTTTGGAGACGAGCCTCAACGTGTCGGTGGTGATGGCAAGATTCCCTGTGGTGTCGGTCTCGAAGAAATCCAACTGGATGCAAAGGGTGTCGAGGTTATAGACGAGGGAGTCTTTCACCCAGTAGTCGATGGAGTCGTTATGCTGACTGGCATCGATGACAAAGGCATCGGTGGCATCGAAATTGAGTCCTGTCAAACGTGGCAAAGTGTCGCTGCCTGCCGTGAAATAGAGAGAGAACTTCTGAAGAATGGGACGTTCACTCTTGAGCAGATGCCGGTCTTGCAGTCCCGACTCGAAGGCTGTCAGGATGATGTCGTCGGGGTAATAATGAGTATAGGGGGTATAGACGATGGAATCGTAGTGGATGCTGTCGTGCCAAACGGTGTCGGGACGGATGTCGGGACGGCTGGAGGTGGCAAGAACACGGTCGGAGAAAGCAATCATCTCGGCACGCTGGTCGTAAATGTAGTTCTGATTGAGGTCTTTCAGTGCGAAGGCGCGATACTGGCCGGGAGAAAGCCCTTTGACGACGAAGTGCCCTCGGCTGTCGGTACGCGAGATGCGTTCGAAGGGCTTGGTGCGGAAGATGGAATCGGGAAGAGTCTGGAGGGGGTCTAACTTATACAATCCCACCAGCATTCCCTTGATGGGTTCGAGGTCCTCTGCATTCAACACATGTCCCGACATTTGGAAGGTGTCAACGCTTTCCCCTGTCGAGAAGGTGAAAGCATAGTCGCCATAAGGATTGCCCTCGTTGTTGTCAACGATGGCATCGGCAAAGTCGATGGTGTAGGTCATGCCGGGCTTGAGGGTATCGAACAGGGCAATGGTGATTCTCCTGCCATCTGCCTCAATCTCCGGTTGCTGGATTTGTGGAGGCGAAATGACCACCCTTTCAGAAGGGTTGTCAATCTTCACGATTTCATCAAACTCTATCGTGACCTTCTTCACATTTTTCTCGTTGACTGCACCGAACTTCGGCGAGGTGTGAATCACCTTGGGGGGTGTCTCATCGTAAGGACCGCCATCGGGAGAACCCATACGGGCACATGCCAAGAAGAATGCACAATGCACAATGCACAATGCATAAAAGAAGTATAATAATGGATGCCTATGTTTGGGTACCAACCGCATGGCTATGACACATGATACATTGACGAATGGAGTGAACCCTGAATCAGGAATTCATGGAGGAATTCATGGCAAGAAGTTCCTCTATATACTGACGAGAGTTGCTAAGACGAGGAATCTTGTGCTGACCGCCCAGTTTGCCTTTGCTCTTGAGCCATTCATCGAAGAGTCCTGGTTTGGCAACGATGATTTCGAGCGGCTGAAGGGTGATGTCCTTATGGCGCTTGGCTTCATAGTCGGAGTTGATGGCTTGAAGCGAACGGTCGAGGATGACTGCAAACTCATCAACCGAGGCTGGTGCTTTCGCAAAATCGATGATCCATTGATGACGGCACTTGGCATTGCTGTCCATGAAGATGGGGGCTGCAGTGAAGTCTTTCACTTGCGCACCTGTGGCAACACAGGCTTGCAGAAGTCCTTTCTCTGCATTGTCCACAATCAGTTCCTCGCCAAAGGCGTTGATGAAGTGCTTGGTACGACCTGTGATGCGGAACTTGTAGGGGTCTTTCTGTGAGAACTGGACTGTGTCACCAATGAGGTAGCGCCATAGTCCACAACTGGTGCTGATGATCATGGCATAATTGATGCCTGGCTCCACTTCCCAAAGGGGTACAATCTTACTCTTGTCAACAGGATAGCCGTCATTGCCAAGATTGTCCATCGGGCAGAACTCATAAAAGACACCGTAGTCTATCATCAGAAGCATATTGGGGTCGGAGAGGTCATTCTGCAACCCAAAGAAACCTTCGCTGGCATTGTAGGTTTCCATATAGTGCATATTGGGCAACTGAATGATGCTCTTGTATTGCTCACGATAAGGGGTGAATGCCACACCTCCATGGAAAAAGACTTCCAGATTGGGCCACACTCCGTCAAGTCGGTCCACCCCCTTCAGTTCCATCACACGGTTCAGCACACTGAGCATCCACGAAGGGACGCCGCTGATGTTAGTGATGTTCATGTCCATCGCTGCACGGGCAATCTTGTCGCGCTTCTCCTCGAAATCGCTCAGAAGGGCTATCTTCTTCTTGGGAACGCGTATCACTTTGGCAGCCGACGGGATGTTCTCTATCAGGATGGCACTCAAATCGCCCACAAGACTATTGGGTGTGTTGAGGTTGGGGGCATGGCTGCCACCAAGAATGAGGCTTTTGCCCGAGAATAATTTACTCTTGGGATTGATGTGCAGATAACTCACCACACAATCCGTGCCGCCACGATAGTGAATGTTTTTGAGTCCCTCGCCACTGACAGGAATGAATTTACTTTTGTCGTTGGTGGTTCCCGAAGATTTGGCGTACCAACGCACCACACCGGGCCATAAGATGTCGGCTTTCCCTTCACGCATCTTATGGATGTAGCCTTTTAACTCTTCATAAGTGTTCACCGGCACCCGCTGGCAGAATTGCTCATAGGAGTCAATGAGGTCATACTGATGCTGCGCACCCCACTCTGTTTTCTTTCCTTGCCGAATGAGATGACGGAAAATCTTGAGTTGCAACTCCTTGGCACGAGTGGCATATTTTTCCAGTTGTTTCTGTCGCCTGGAAAAGTAAATCTTATTTAGGAATCCTGTTGTGTTCATTGCAATACAAATTATGTTGCAAAGGTACGGAAATAAAGTGAGATGTGGCTTATAAAAAATAAAAAAATGCTTTTTCAGGGGTTCTTGGGAATTGATTTCTGTCCCTTCGCGCACTTAATGCCGTTTTGCAACTCCTTATCCCGTTTAATGCGTATTAGTGCCTGTTGGGCTGCATGCTGGTCACTCTCCTTCTTGCTGTAGCCATCGCCCGTTCCGCAGGAGATTCCTTCCACCAACACGCTGGAATGGAAAACGGGGGTGTTTTTCTCGTCCCTCCCCTCTTTCTGCTTGAACTCGAACTTGTACCGATGCTTCTGGCACCATTCGATCAGCGAACTCTTGAAGTTCTGCTCCTGCTTGGCAATCTCTTCGATAATGATGTGTTTCTGAAAGACTTGCTCTTCCATGAAGCGATAGCAATACCTATAGCCTCTGTCGAGGTAGATGGCACCCACAAATGCCTCGAAGGCATTGCCGCTCATGAAACTGTTATGTCCCGTCGTGACAGCCCCCGCATGACGGATGAGCCTGTCCAGCCCCAAGTCGTGAGAAAGCCCGTTGAGCGAACTTCGGCACACAATCTTGCTGCGCAAGGTGGTGAGAAATCCCTCCTGCTTGTTACCATAGTGCTTGTAGAGAATGTCGGCGACAATGGCACCCAGCATGGCGTCGCCCAAGAACTCAAGACGCTCATTGTTAATGTAATGATGGTCCTGCTGTTCATGGTATGCCAACGACTTGTGCATCAGCGCCAATTCGTACAGCCTGATGTTGCGCGGATAGAAACCCATAATGGACTTAAGCCGCAAAAAAGGCTTCTTCTCACGAATGAAAAGAAGCCTCATTTTATCTATAATATCCGAAATCACTTGAACTTAAAAGAAAGTTCTTGGAATAGTTCCAAGATTACTGATATTTCTTGAATATGACACTCGCATTGTGTCCACCGAAACCGAAGGTGTTGCTGAGCGCTACACGAACGGTACGCTGCTGAGCCTTGTTGAAAGTGAAATTGAGGTTATAGTCAATTTCAGGATCTTGGTCATCGTCAGCATGGTTGATTGTTGGAGGAACAATGTCGTTCTTGACAGCGAGAATGCTAATCATCGCTTCAACTGCACCAGCAGCACCGAGAAGGTGGCCTGTCATGGACTTAGTTGAACTGATGTTCAGTTTGTAAGCAGCGTCGCCAAACACTTCCTTGATGGCCTTAGCCTCGGAAATGTCACCTACATGAGTGGAAGTGCCGTGAACATTGATGTAGTCAACATCCTCAGGCTTGATTCCAGCGTCTTTCAGTGCGCGCTCCATCACGAGTTTTGCACCGAGACCCTCAGGGTGAGTGGCTGTGATGTGATAAGCGTCGGCAGACATGCCTGCGCCAATCATCTCAGCGTAAATCTTGGCACCACGAGCCTTTGCATGCTCCAGTTCTTCAAGAATCAGAATGCCAGCACCTTCGCCCATGACGAAACCGTCACGACTTGCGCTGAATGGGCGGCTTGCCTTCTCTGGCTCTTCATTGCGAGTAGAGAGTGCCTTCATCGCATTGAAGCCACCTACGCCTGATGCAAAAATGGCTGCCTCTGCTCCACCTGTAACCATGGCGTTAGCCTTGCCCAGACGGATGAGGTTGAATGCATCAGCGACAGCGTTTGAAGAAGATGCACATGCGGAAGTTGTTGTGTAGTTGGGTCCACGGAATCCGTACTGAATGGAGATATGGCCAGAAGCGATATCAGCAATCATCTTCGGGATGAAGAACGGATTGAACTTAGGGCCGAGTTGAGGACCGTTGATGGCATAGTTGCCAGCCTCTTCCTCGAAAGTTTTGATACCTCCGATACCTACACCGAGCACAACTCCGATTTCGTTCTTGTCAATCGTTTCGAGATCCATACCTGAATCCTCGATAGCCATCTTGGCTGCGGCAAGAGCATACTGCGTGTAGAGATCCATCTTGCGGGCTTCCTTACGGTCGATGAAGTCAGCAGAATTGAATCCCTTCACTTCGCATGCAAACTGAGTCTTGAACTGTGAAGCGTCGAAATGTGTAATAGGACCAGCACCGCTCTTACCAGCCTTGAGGTTTTCCCAAGACTCCTCAACAGTATTGCCAAGGGGAGTCAATGCGCCAAGACCTGTTACAACAACTCTCTTTAATTCCATAATTACTTAGCGTTCTGCTCGATGTAAGCAATAGCATCGCCAACAGTAGCGATCTTTTCAGCCTGATCGTCAGGAATATTGATACCGAAAGCCTTCTCAAACTCCATGATGAGTTCTACAGTGTCCAATGAGTCAGCACCGAGGTCGTTAGTGAAACTTGCTTCAGGCTTTACTTCTGCTTCGTCAACGTTGAGTTTCTCAACGATGATTGATTTTACTCTTGATTCAATTTCAGACATAATCTTAAATGTTTAAAATGTTAATTGATTATTTTCTATTTCTCTCTTTTATACGTTTTGCGGTGCAAAGGTAGGAATAATTCTTTGATTTCTGCAAAAATATTCCTACAAAAAGCACTTTTATTGCACGGAATGGGCATTTTTGTGCATAAATCACACGAAAACACACCTTTTTTATCTCTCGGCTTTACAATCGGGAGTCTTGTTCCTACTCTTCCCTATTGGCACGTTTTCTCTCCAGATGGTCGAGAATGATTTTGCGAATGCGCATGCTCTTGGGGGTCACCTCCACATACTCATCGGCCTTGATGTATTCCAACGCCTCCTCCAACGAGAGCACTACTGGCGGTATGATGTGCGCCTTCTCGTCGGTGCCGCTCGCGCGTACATTAGTTAATTGCTTTGCCTTGGTCACATTGATGACAAGGTCTATCTCATGGACATGTTCGCCCACTACCTGACCTGCATATACCGTGTCTTGCGGATTGATGAAGAACTTACCACGGTCTTGCAGGTGGTCAATGGCATAGGCATAAGCAGTGCCTGATTCCATGGCGATGAGCGAGCCGTTGGTGCGGCGTGTCAGTTCGCCCTTGAAAGGCTGGTAACTCTTAAAGCGATGTGCCATGATGGCTTCGCCCTGACTGGCAGTAAGCACATTGGTACGTAATCCGATGATGCCACGTGATGGTATCTCGAATTCAATGTTCACACGATCGCCCTGGGCTTCCATGCTCACCATTTCTCCCTTACGGCGTGTCACCATATCAATCATCTTGCTGGCTGATTCCTCGGGCACATTAATGGTCAGTTCCTCAATCGGCTCACACTTCACGCCATTGACTTCTTTGAAAATCACCTGTGGTTGACCCACTTGCAATTCGTACCCCTCTCGACGCATGGTCTCGATAAGCACTGAGAGGTGGAGCACACCACGTCCGCTTACAATCCACTGGTCGGTGGTACCTGCTTTCATTTCCACACGCAATGCCAAATTCTTCTCCAGTTCTTTATAGAGACGGTCACCAATGTGGCGGCTGGTGCAGAATTTTCCCTCCTTGCCAAAGAAAGGCGAGTTGTTGATGGTGAAGAGCATCGACATGGTCGGTTCATCGATGGAGATGGTAGGCAGTGCCTCTGGTTCCTCAAAGTCGCAGATGGTGTCGCCAATCTCGAAGTTTGACAAACCAATCACCGCGCAGATGTCGCCTGAACTAACAGAATCGGTGGCACGGTGTCCCATACCTTCAAATGTATGCAATTCCTTGATCTTCGTTTTTTCCGTACTGCCATTGCGATGTACGATCGTGATGTTCTGTCCGGCTTTCAGTGTGCCGCGATGTACACGTCCTACCGCAATGCGACCCGTGTAAGTGGAGTAGTCCAGCGATGTAATCAGCATTTGAGGTGTTCCCTCCAACTGTTCAGGAGCAGGAATCGTGTCGAGAATCACATCCAAGAGGTAGGTGATGTCATTGGTGGGTGTCTTGTAGTCAGGCCCCATCCAACCCTGCTTGGCAGAGCCGTACACCACGGGGAAATCCAATTGGTCTTCGGTGGCATTGAGTGAGAACATCAGGTCGAACACCATTTCGTACACCTCTTCGGGGCGACAGTTTGGCTTGTCCACCTTGTTGACCACCACTACAGGTTTCAATCCGATTTCCAGTGCCTTCTGCAGCACGAAACGTGTCTGGGGCATGGGACCTTCGAAAGCATCGACCAAAAGGATGCAACCGTCTGCCATATTCAGCACACGTTCCACCTCGCCGCCGAAGTCGGAGTGTCCCGGCGTGTCGATGACATTAATCTTTGTACCTTTATAATTGATGGAGACGTTCTTGGAGAGAATCGTGATACCTCGTTCACGCTCCAATTCATTGTTATCCAAAATCAAGTCGCCAGTCTGCTGATTCTCACGAAAGAGATTTCCGGCGAGCAACATCTTATCGACCAACGTCGTCTTTCCGTGGTCAACGTGTGCAATAATTGCAATGTTTCTAATGTCCTGCATACTTATTGAATCCTAAATCGGGTGCAAAGGTAGGGGAAAAAAATGAGAAAATAAAAAAATGAAAATGAAAAGGGAGAGAAATGCGAAAAATATAGATAATGTTGGCGCTTTTACCCTAATCGCCATTAGAACAAAAAACATTTCACACTTATTACGAATGACAATTATTCGGCAAAAGTACTTTCCACTGGTTGTTCTTGCTTTTTTAGTTTTTTGGAGGCTTCGTATTGCCGACATCGGGTTGGTCGGTTTGAAGGGGATGAGTGTGCTTTTTCAAGGCTTTCTTTGCTCGGTCGGAAGTGCTCCTTCCGCTGAGTTCTTGTCGGATTTGAATGGAGAGGACTCCCGTTATTTCCTTTTTGCCGTGTATCGTTTTGTCATAACTCAACTTCCTCATCGAAATGTGCTTTGCTCGCAAAGAACCTCGTTACGTTCGGTTTTTGGTAGTGCGAAAATTTCTCTTTTTTTACTGTCACTTTGCAAAAATTAGACATTAAATCGGCGAATTTTCCCTAAAAAGCCTTTATTGTGCTGGAGATCCAATCTTTTCTATATTAAAATAAATGCCATTTGATTTTCTTTGTCTATCTTTACGGCACAAACTTTAATATGACAAAAACTTTTATTAACATTTAATGTCTTGTCACATGAAAAAAATCGCTCTTTTTTTTATCTTTTCAATTTCTGCAATTGTTGCCAATGCACAATTGAAAGTGAGTTCAAATGGACATGTGAACATTGGAAGTACAAACACCTCTGCATATCCGTTGTCCATCCGAGGGGTTGGGGGAAAGTATTCTTTTTATTTGGACACCAATAGTGGTGGAGGAGCATACATTGGATTGCATCAAGGAGGAGAGCTTACGCGTCATGGATTAGAGATTCGGACATATTCGGCAAATGACACCACAACAAATGGCATTTATGTTATACAGCAAAGGTCTACTAATAGAAGAACATGTGGAGTTGTCAGTTATGCAGGAAAGAGTTCCAATCTTTCTGTTGGCGTTTATGGAACTTTTGCGGGTGGCAGTTCTGGCGAAACAACAAGAGGGGCAGGAATAATTGGATCGTCAACAGGTTTGCCAAGCGGAATGAATAGCACAGATGGCTTATATGCAGGTTTCTTCAAAGGAGATGTCCGTGTTACTGGTACATTATATGGAACATTGTTGACCCCTTCCAGCTCCTCCAATAATCCATCAAGGTCGTATACCCAACAGTTTATCAATCTGAGCAGTATGGAAGACGAAAGTGTGACTGATAAGTTGCAACAAGTACAACTTCTTCAATTTCATCGTTCACCTGATGAAAACAAACTTACAGATGAAGAGATACAAGAGCAGAGAGATGCCATTAGGGAGAAGATGGAAGCAAGGCAGGCAAATGAAACAGATGAAGACATTGACGAGGAAATAATAACAGAGGTGCCTCAAACAAAACTTGCGACAATTAGGTATGGCTTAGCAGCAGACCAACTAAAAGCTGTCTATCCCGAACTGGTATATGAGGATGCGGATGGTAATGTCAGCATCAACTACATAGAGATGATTCCATTGCTTGTACAGGCAATCAATGAGGTCAAAAAAGAAAATAGTCAACTCAGATCCGCTTTGTCGGAGTTACAAGAGGGTGTTCCGCACCAATCCATGGTGAGGAAAAATGTTGAAATTGCGACTTCTATCAATGCCGAGGATGAGGTCGTTCTGTCATTATCACAGAATAATCCCAATCCATTCTCATCAACAACAAGTATCCAAATTTCTGTGCCCGAGGCTGTCAAGACTGCTGCTCTCTTTATTTTTGACATGAGTGGTAAACAAGTAAAAAGCATTGACATTACGGAACGTGGCGTCTCACACATTTCCGTCACCTCTGAAGGACTCTCTGAAGGGATGTACTTATACTCCCTGATTGCTGATGGGAAAGTGGTCGGAACAAAGAAAATGATTTTGTTTTAACTTTAGTGGACAGATTATGAAAAAAGTCTTTTTTCTTTCATTCTTATTTCTGATTTCACAATTTGTTTTGGCTCAATATAGATCTAAAGCATTCCAAATAACAGAAACTGTTCTTCCAATAGCCATGTATGTCGGTATAGAATTAGATAGAGATACAACAATTGTAATCAACACACCCAATGCCATTTCGCAATTGTATATTTCAGGTACATCCATTATGGGAACTGAAAATGATAGCTATATTAGGCTTACTCTCAAAGACGACTATAACGTAGAGTATCTTGTATATGAATTGTATCCCATATTAGCAGATTCAAATATGATAGAGGTTGATAAAACTGCAATTGAAACAAAGTGCCTCGACCATGTCACCCCACAAAGTCTAAAGGTTGAAGTTTATAATGCAATATTCCATCTTGACTCTATTTATTATGTTGATGCTCAATACCAAGATTCAGATAGAACATCCTTCTTTGAAGAATTAAAGAAGGAACAAAGTCAATGCATTGTGGAGAATTTGAATGCTAATTTGGCTGCACGTAACATACCATGGAGAGCTGGAATTACAGAGATGTCCCAAAAGACCTTTGAAGAAAAAAAAGGAGTGTTTGGCGGAACCGTTCCCTACTTGGGTGGTTTTGAATATTATAGCGGTGGTATTTTCGTTATGCCCAATTATGTACAAAGCCAAGAACAGCTCTCATCTTATACAAGGTCTGTGTATGTGGATGAATGGGATTGGCGAAACCGACACGGAAAGAATTGGATGACATCTGTGAAATCTCAGGGAGACAACTGCGGGTCTTGTTGGGCCTTTTCTGTGATTGGTACATTTGAAGCATATGTGAATTTGTATTATAATAGCCTTTTTAATTTTGATTTATCTGAACAAGAGCTTATATCATGTGGAGATTGCGGTAATTGTAATGGTGGATACCCATATTTTGCTTTTGAGTACATAAAAGATAACGGTATTATTCCCGAAGAGTGTTTTGAGTATTCTGCAACTAATGGTTTTTGCGACAACAAATGCGACAATCCTTCTGATATTCTTTCTATAGGGAACTGTTCAGAGATACAAACGAATGATGAAGATGTTATTAAACGTCTGCTTTTTAAAAGTCCACTTTGTATCAGAATTCATCCATGGTCACATGATGCTGTACTTGTAGGATATAAACAAATAGAGAGTGGGTATTATTATTTCACAGCAAATACTAAGACCTATACAATTCAGATACCTTCTAGTAGTCCTTTGGCTGGGCATCCAGCGTGGCTTATAAAAAACAGTTGGGGATCTGGTTGGGGTAACAACGGATATGGGTATGTGGCAATTCCCGTGTCTAATGTGTCTGTGGATAAAATAACGGGAAATGTATCAAGTATAGTGCTGAATAGCAATGATATTGTATGCGAAGATTCTGATGGGGATGGTTATTATAATTGGGGTATAGGCTCAAAACCTGCACATTGTCCGAGTTGGGTACCTGACACACCCGATGGTGATGATTCCGATTATACTAAAGGACCGATGGATGAGTATGGACATTTGGCAGATATCCCCAGTATGATTCCCGACTCAACTATTTATATCACACAAGATACGGAGTGGAATATTCGAAAGTATATCTACCATAACGTGTATGTGACTAGCGGTAAGTTTTTACGGATTACTAATGACATCATTTTTTACAGAGGGGTTACCCTTAATCTTGCTGCTGGCAGTGTATTGATAGTTGATGGTGGTAGTTTGAAAGATTTGACAATCAATTACATGGGGACTTCTGGCACATCCATACAACTTCTTAATAATGGTTCAATTAATTATCTGAGGAATCAAGATTTTGTTGTACCTTTGGGTATTAGCTTGGATTTCAATTATGGTAAAATAGAGTAAACGTATGAGACATTTTTTGATTATTACTTCAATATTATTGTACCCGTTTGGTGTATGGGGCGAAAATGGAGATGTTTTCGTTGCTCAGACATCAGAGGGCTGCCCCATGACTTTTATAGTTGTCAGCGAACATGAGAAGATCGCATGTGTGGGAAATGAAGTTGATCCCGCGATAGACATAGAAACAAATGGAAGGATAACGATTCCTGCTGATGCAAATGGATACAAAGTGACGAAGATTGGAACCCGTGCCTTTGCACAATGCAAGCATGTTGAAGAGATTGAGATTCCAGAAGGTGTAAAGAGTATTGATGCACAAGCATTTGCATGGTGTGCAGAGTTAAAGTCAGTCACCATTCCATCAACCGTAACAGATTTTGGTTTATGGATATTCTTGGAATGCAGAAGATTGCAGTCGGTTTATTCCGCAATACACTCTCCATTACCTGTCAGTCTTGTAACTTTTTCCGTCAATTCTCCCCCCTTGCAAGGCAATGGTACCGATGATCTTGCCCCTGATGAATTATACAACTTCGCAACGTTGTATGTACCCACAAGATGTAAGGAAAAATATCAAGAGGCTGATGGGTGGAATCTGTTCAGATACAATATTGTAGAGGCAGAGCCGAAAATTGATGGACTGAGGTATGCTCTTCGTAAGGATTATACCGCTATGGTGGCTAACGATAACCAATGGGAGGGAGAACTGGACATCCCCGAGCAGGTGACCTTTAACGGTGAGGTTTACACCGTGAATAGCCTGGAATGGTTGGCATTCCGCTCATGTGAAACGTTAACAAAAGTGAGGATTCCCAAGACCATCGCCAGCATTGAGCATTATGCTGGATGGGAAGACTGCAAGAATCCATTTGCAAACTGTACCGCATTGGCATCCATAGAGGTTGACGAGGAGAATCCTTGGATGTGTTCTGCCGATGGTGTACTTTTCAACAAAGAAAAGACCCGACTGTATTGCTATCCTTCAGGTGCTACACGAGAAAGTTATAATATTCCTGAGAGTGTGGAATGGATAGGAATGAGCGCTTTTTCTCACAATCCCTATCTCACAGATGTTTATATGCCTAACAGCGTTACACGCATGTGTGGTTCGGCGTTTTCTGGCTGCAAACGTCTCAGTTCCATTAGGCTTCCCGAAAGCCTTGGATATATTGATGCTTATACATTTGAGAACTGCGAGAACCTTCATTTCCTAGAGATTCCAGCCAAAGTGGGAGGATTTGCAGAAAGCGTGTTCAGATGGAGCCCTATCAAGACCTTGATTATAAGAGGTACGTTCTCTGAGGAACTACGTAAAGACACGTTCTATTCCATGGATGACGAGGTTGTTGTTTATGTTCAGAAGACTGAGGTGGAAAAACTTCAGAAGGTTTTTTCTGGCACCATCCTGCCATTGGAGGAATACGACGCCAGCGATATGAATAGACCAACCACCTATGCCGACGAGCCATCAAACACCTATGACTTAACGGGTCGCCCTGCTGCTGAGCATCCCGCCAAGGGCATCTACATTCGCGATGGCAGGAAGGTAGTTGTGTGGTAGCCGTGCAGTTTTCTGCAATATCCCTGCAAACGAAATTCTCCTTTGCTTCAGGATGGTTGTCCTGCGGCAGGGGAGAGTTGTTTTTGGGGGCAGAGCCAGCCCTTGTCTGAAAAACTTTGGACAAAATTTGGTTCTTTTCTTTTTTTCCCGTACCTTTGCACCCAGTTTTCAGCGAGCCATCCATTCGGCTGAAAGAATCATGGTGCGCTGAACAACATATTTTATTAATATTTTATACACAAAAAAATTATGTACTTAGATTCAGCAAAGAAGGCAGAGATTTTCGCCGAGTATGGTGCTTCTGCCACTGACACAGGCTCTTGCGAGAGCCAGATTGCACTTCTCACCTACCGCATTCAGCACCTCACGGAGCACGTGAAGGCTAATCACAAGGATTTTGTCACCAACCGTGCCCTTGTGCAACTTGTAGGTCAGCGCCGCCGCTTCCTCTCTTACCTCAAGAAGAAGGACATCGAGCGCTATCGTGCAATCATCAAGAAACTTGGTCTCCGTAAATAATTGGACACTCAAGGACAAACAACCGCGTCATTCTTTCGAGAATGCCGCGGTTGCTTTTTTTAGTGTGTTGTGCCACAAGAAGGGGAACTTTTTCCTTTTCACGCGCGCTTTTTCTTCCGAAATGCATTTTTTTCGAGGAATCATATCGGAAGGAAGAAAAAATTATGTTACCTTTGCCATGCCTTTTCACAAAAAAGACTAAACTAACCTCTTACAAACCAAAATCAAAGCATAAGTGAAATAATGGGCAATGCTGACACTGCCATCAAAGAACTTCTTGACTCGATGGCTCCTATCACATTGGAAGAAATGTCAGACATCCGTCTGATGAATCGCCTCGACACCAAATATGTGGCGTCGAAGACGCAATTGGTGCAATTGCTCGAACTCGTGCAGGACAAGTACTTTGTGCAGGAGACACTGGAAAGGCGCATTATCCCCTATCTGACAACGTATTACGACACACAGGATCACTTCATGTACATGATGCACCACAACAAACGGGCTCGGCGCATGAAGGTGAGGGTGAGAACGTATGTGGCGAGCCACCTGACATTCCTGGAAGTGAAGAACAAGAACAACCACGCACGGACGAAGAAGAAGAGGATAGAAGTGCCCTCACAGGACAATTTCCGTGAAACGGAGGGCGCGCATGAGCTGGTGCAGCGGAAAACAGGGCTGGATTTGGACAGGCTGAAGGCTGTGGTCAGAAATCAGTTCGACCGCGTGACGCTGGTGAACAGGGGGAAGACCGAACGTCTGACCATCGACTTTAACATCGGCTTTCACAATTTCGAGACGGATCATGACCACGGCACAGACCAACTGGTCATCATCGAACTGAAGCGGGATGGCAACGTGTTTTCGCCTGTATGCAACCTGTTGCGTGACATCCATGTACACCCGACAGGCTTTTCGAAGTGCTGCATCGGCATGGCACTGACCGACCCCGGGCTGAAACAGAACAACTTCAAGCCCAAACTCCGAAACTTAGAAAAGATCAACGGAAGACGCTTCATTGACCACGAACTATAACTCCCCCATGTGCAGGGCGTCTTTTCTTCAACAAAATTGTAAATAGTAAATAGCAAAATTGTAAATATATTTATGGATACATTAAACGATTTTTTTGCAGTACTGTCAAGCGACACATGTCGAATCCTTGACCTTTTCCTGCGATTGATTATCAACACAGTGTTCACCATCATCATTGCCCGTGCCTTCTATTTCCCTAAAGCACGGCGTCGTGACTTCTTCTTCACTTACATCTTGGTGGGTTTCTGCATCTTTATGCTGATTCACCTGATGGGTGACGCGAAAATCAAGACGGGCATAGCAATGGGTTTGTTCGCCATCTTCTGCATCATGCGCTACCGTACTGAATCGGTGCCAATCCGCGAAATGACTTATTTGTTCCTCATCATCTCATTGGCAGCCATCAATGGTTTGGCATGGGCAGCCGACATCAGCCCGAAGCACCCAGAGTTTGCGGGACCTCTGATGACGAGCATGGGCGAACTGATTCTGACAGACCTCGTGTTTGTATTGGGTGTTTGGATTGCTGAAGCAAACAAGTTGGTGAAGAGCCTTTCGTCGAAATATATCAAATATGACAAGATTGACCTCATCAAGCCATCCATGCGCAAGGAACTCATAGAGGACTTGAAAGCGCGCACGGGTTTGGACATCACAAGTGTGTCTATCGGTTCCATCGACTTCCTGAAGGACATGGCACTCATCAAGATTTACTACAACACGGATGAAGAGGATGAGTCGGCACAAAAGATGCCCAAGGAATATGCATAACCAACCCACGTACTAGGCGACTTTCCATTCCAAACAGAAGACTTATGAAACTTAGATTTTTCACTTTTATCTTTTCACTTTTCACTTTCTTGGTGACCTTTGCCCAAAGCGATGACTTTGGCATGGACTTTACGGTAGGCGCAGAAAAAAAGATTCGCCCGGGCATGAGTTTCGGCATCGAAGGAGAAGCCCGCACTCAGGACAACACTCGAAAAATAGAGCGTTGGACGGTGGGAGGCGAGTTTGAGATGCGCCTGTTCAGGACCTCCAACAAGGCTTTTGAGCTGAAGGGCTCGGCAGGATGGAAATACATGTGGCTGAACAACTTGGCAGAAAACATTGCCAAATATGATGATGACGATGACTATAAAGGGTACAATGCACGTGACCGCTACTGGCGCAATCGCCATCGCACCAGCATCAGCCTCAATGCAGACTATGAACTGAGCAAGCGATGGAGTTTCTCACTGAAGGAAACGTTCCAATACACCCACTTCTGTAAGGCTTCGACTGATGTCAACAAATACCGCTATGAATACGATGCCGATGGCAACAGAGTGCTGGGACTTGACGAGTCGGAGGTGAAAGACTTCAAGTCAAAAGACCGCACGGTGCTTCGCTCCAGGCTGACCGTGAAATACAACATTCGCCATTGTCCCGTGAACCCCTATGCCTCGGTGGACTATGGCTGTGGACTCAACTACACGACCAACAAGTGGAAATACACCGCTGGTGCCGATATCAACCTGACCAAGAGCAAGCAGCACAAAATGGATGTTTTCTATCGTTACCAGACAGAGGATGACGACGATGAACCCAATGGACACTTGATCGGTGTAGGATATAAACTGAAATTCTGATTCTCAATCTATCAAATAATCACAAATATGAAACATGCAGGATTACTGATTTTAGTATGGGCACTTGGAATGACGGCTTTTGCCGATGATTTCAAGTTGTATTACGACTCGAATGCGAGCAGTGCCACGCAGGTGGAAACGGTGGACAATCTGAAAAAACTGACCTTCGAGAAAGGGAAAATGACGGTCGTGCGCAAAGATGGTACAAACACCGAAGTTGACCTGACCAACGTAAAGCGGCTCTTTTTCTCAACAGACGCCACTGCCATCGAAGAGGTGAAAGAAGAAAAAACAGAACAAAAGGGTGAAGTGTATGACCTGATGGGCAGGAAACTCAACTTCGACCTGAGCAAGGGACAGACTCTTCCCAAGGGACTCTATATTATTGACGGCAAAAAAGTATTGGTAAAATAAATCATGAAAAAGTTTTTCACACTCATAGCACTTTGTTTCAGCACATTGACCCTTTCGGCTCAGACCATCTACATCTGCAAGGATGGCGACTACACAACGAAGACTTTGACAGAGGGCTTGCAAATCAATCTGAACGACACACCAGACTCCATCACTTTCAGCAAACCCCAAATGGAGAAAGTGGTGACCATTGCCTATAGCGGCACCACTGCTACGGTGAAGATACCCTCATTCCTCAGCAGCGAAGTGACCTGCTCCAGCGGAACGAGTTCGAATGTGGTGCTGACCAACACGAACACGACTGACGAAATCACCTACAGGGTGTCGGGCAGCAGTTCTGCAGGTTCGCTCACCATCTCGAGCGACTACAAGATGACCGTGAACCTCAATGGCGTGGATTTGACCTCCACAAAAGGAGAGACCATGCGCTTCAAATGTGGCAAGCGCATTGCATTGGTCATGGCAGACGGTTCTGTCAACTCTTTTACCGACACAGATGATGGAGGTGCCGCACAGTCAGCAGACGATTCCCACAAGGCTTGCATCTACACCAAGGGACACCTCGAAATCTCAGGTGCCGGCACCCTCAATGTGACAGGCAACTACAACCATGCCATCGCCACGAAAGAGTACCTGCAGGTGAAGAAGACCGTGACAGCCATCAATATCAAGAAAGCTGCCAACGATGCCATCCATGTGGGGCAGTTCTTCCAGATGAATGGTGGCACACTCAACATCGATGCCAACACCGTAGGCGATGGTGTGCAGGTGGAATACAAGACTGACGACAACGATGTGATCATCCCACTCACAGAAGACGAGGAGAACACCGGAAGTGTCATCATCAAGGGAGGCGCGTTCGCCATCACAATGGCAGGCAATGAGGACACAAAAGCCATCAAAGCCGACGGCGACATCACCATCAGTGGTGGCACGTTCGTCATCAATGCCAACAGCAATGGCTCACGTGGCATCCAGACCGATGGCGACCTGACCATCAGCGAAGACGACAACACCACCAACATCACCATCGCTGCAAATGGAGGCCTTTGCACTCAGGCAGAAGATGCTGAAGACCCGCACCGTTGCATGGGCATGAAGATTGACGGCGACCTCACGGTGAAAGGTGGCACCATCACGGTGACCAACAACGGCACGAAGGCAAGAGGCATCAAAGTGGACGGGACTTATACCAAGACAGGCGGCACCGTAGTTGCCAGCATCAAGAACTAATCCTGCTGTTCCATAAAAAGTGTACCCCTCGACTACGCATCATCGTAGTCGAGGGGTACGCTTTATCGTACCCGAGGGGTACGGTTTATTTGTCCGACTGCAAACGCTGCATCAGCGGAGTGATATCAAGCGACTTGCCAAAACTCTCCATGATGCGTTCACCCTCTGCCTGAGAGAGTTCTTCACCATCCTTGTAGTAGGTGCTTTCCATCTCATCCTTTTGGTAGTCATAACTCTGATTATCCTCAAAACAATAAACGGGCGCACTCTTGTCAAGTTTCGTGTATTCAGCATGGAAACAGCCCGTGCCGCATCCACCAGCAGAACCAACCACGTTGTTTTCGTGAAAAAGGAAGTGAGTCTTAAAATAAGTGGAAGCCACCATCTTGATAGCGCCATTTCTGATGGCGTAGATGGCTTGGTTCTCGTCATTGTCAGCAGAGAGCCACAACTCGGGGTCATCATCCTCATCGAAGTCATGGAGGGCAAACTTACTGAATGCTACTTTCTCGCCCAACTGGTAGGTGTCGTCGAACAACTTGCGCATCTGGTCCTCATTTTCTATTGTTGTGGATGCCCACTCAGGCTGCATACCATTCCACCTATAAGTCTTTTTGATGGTCATGCTCCAAGGCATAAGATACTCCGTCACCACTACATCCTTCCCTTTCTGGGGCAATCCGATGTGAACGAAATCCACGCTGGGGTCATTATAGGATGGCATGAACTGGACCAAGGGAACATCAAAGTCTGGGGTGAGAGAACCCTTGGCGGCATCGTAGTCGTAGAAAAGTGCAATGGGATGAGGTGTCAACCCATGATAACGTGTATAGACCACAGCAAAGAGTTTGTGACCATTTGAACGTTTCCACACACACGCCTCGATGTCCTCACCGTCGTCGCCCAACTCCGCAGCACTGACGTACCCATTGGGGCGATCAACCACGATGGCATAAGCATCCTCGTAGTTCTCATTGCTGACAGGATGTGCCAGCAGTTCGGTGGCAGGAACCGTGCGCCACGTTTTGTTGAATGCCGTGAGCAAAGTGAGAATATTACCATCCTTCACTCCCGTTATGGTCTTCTTCGCCCAACCAGCACGAATCTCGTCAATATCGTAGTTCTTCTGTGCAAAACTCCCCACACTCCAAAGAGGGAGAGCCAACGCGATGAGGGCAAAAAGCCTCACCCTTGTATTGTTCTTCTTGTTGATCATAAATTCCCGTTTTTTATCATTTTAAACTCTCAACTCTAAACCCTCAACCCTAAACTTTAACCCCTCAACTACTTCCCAAATTTGAAATAGTTCTTTCTCAAGGTGATGGGACCATCGTAAGAATAGTCGTGTCGGGGCAGTTTCAGCATGATGTGCCCCGTCAATTCGTCACCCTTCTCATTGAGTTTCAAATTCACATCAATGGCATCGTTGTCAGGACGTTGTCCGATGTGCAGTTCACCATCATAGACGCCACACAGGGGCTTCTCAAAAGAAACAATGCGGTAGATGGTACATTCATCGACATGAAGACCGTCATCATCGAAGGTGAAGCCAAGCAGCAGTTCGGGACCTTCGTCACCGACCCATCCCCAGTCACCGACCAACTTGCGCGAGATCTCCACATCCTTCTTCACCTCTGTGATGAAAGTCTGAATCTCTTTCGCCTCATCGTAGATTTCCGGTTCAGCGTCAGGACCTCCGTAACCGCCTTCCATATTGTTGAGGAAGTTATCCACATACCAGTCACCACGCTCGAAGACAAGTTTGAGTGTGACTTCATATTCGTTGTAGTTGCTTACCAACACTGTGGCTGTAGCCGTTGTCGGCTGAATGTCGGTCACATCCAGGATGCTGTAACTCCAATCTTCATCACGATCATTGCCCTGCATCCAATGGTCTCTGTCCAGAAAAGTCGTGCCGCTCAGATGGCTGAGTTCGGAGGCTTCCCTGTAAAGTTTCATGTAACGTTCTGAACATCCCTTGCTGTCGTCCTGCATCTTGTAGATGTCGTTCAGACGCTGGGTGATGTACTCCTTCGTATGTTTAGCATCGCTGACTTCCACCGCTTCGACGGCTGTCGAGTCCACATCCGAAGTGGCAGGCTTTCCCGTTTGGTTACAACTTCCTGCCAGCAGTAGAAGCAGAAAACTGAACACTGTGAAAACAGCATTTCTCATTGTTTGCAAAAAGTTTAGTTATTCGAGATTGTCATCCATTCTGGCGTCACGGCTTTGCCCTCGCCCATGCTCTTGATTTCGTCTTTAATCTTCTTTGCCTCAGCCTCCGTGATTTCCGTATCGCGCAAATAGTATTCATGGTTCTCATACACTTGGAAATCGGTGAAGTCACACTCCACATGGCTGTCTTTCAGCACCACGTAATGATTGATGTAGGAGGGACCGCCAGCAGGATAGCCATTGCCGACCCATCCCTTGGCAACGGAAAGACGCTTACCTTCAGTCTCGGTGATAACCAACTGAGGTTCTTCCTCGTCGTCAAAACAGAAGAGGGCGCCATCCTCGTCATCCGCTGTGCGCACCCACACCTCATCCTTGCCATCCTCGTCAATGTCGATGAAGGCATACTTTGTCAGCGGATAGTGAACATCATCCAAATCTCCCTCTTCATACATCTCTTGAAACTGCGACCAATACTTCTCCACGTCCATCGTGGAAGAAACGCTTGGTGCTTCATTTTTCTCGCTGAGAATGGTGGGCGATAGAGAGTCAACTGCCAAAGAGTCGGCATTGTTCTCGGTCGGTTTGCTCGTTCCGTTACACCCCACCATCGCCATGAGCGGAAGGGTGAACATGATCCAATTAAAAATTTGCTTTTTCATCATATTCGGGATTTAAAAATTAGTGGTCAATTTCATTGCCTCATACAGATTGGCGGCCTTCTGCTTCGCATAGTCCTCGCTGAGGGTTACGCCCCACTCAGGATTCGCCTTCTCGTCCTTGTGGGCCAGTGAGCCATTCTTGTAATAGTAGTACCGGCCCTCGTTCGTTGTGTCGTCGCCATTCTCCTCATAGGTGTAGGCAAAAACCAGTTTGCCAGTGTCCTCGTCCAGCAAATACTCCTCATAGATTTTGCGTGCACCAGAGTTGTAGGAATCGCTCACGAAGTAGCATGTCTGTCCCAGTATCTCCCCCTCATCCGTCTCTATGGTGTTAAGGTAGTACTTCACATAGTGTTTGATGGGACCAGCCCCTGGAGCCATGTAGTACCATGTGGTCTCCATGTTGGTCACGGCAGGATACTCCTCCTGGTCGTTATACGCCATACGTTCTTTGACTTCAGCATAAAGTTTTCGGATTTCAGCCACACGCTCTTTCGCCTTGGCTGAGGTCTGTGCCTGTGTGGCGACAGTAGCCAATAGGCAAAGGAAAAGAATGGATAACTTCTTCATTGTCATTTTGTCTTAGTAATTCGTGGGCAAAGGTAAACATTTTTAGTGGAACGTGACCAAGAAAAAATGGAAAATGTTTTTTCAAGTGTGTTTGGAATGTGAAAAATCTTAGTTTCCATCGCTCAGAGCATAAGTAATTTAGATTTTTCACTTTTCACTTTTCACTTTTCACTAAAAATCCGTACCTTTGTGCCAACAAATGAATGGATACACCATGTTTGGTCAGAAAAAGAATTCCTCCGTCAAGCGGTTGCTCGTCATGCGTTTCAGCGCGATGGGCGATGCTGCCATGACGGTGCCAGTGTTGTATGCCCTTGCCACCCAGCATCCAGACTTGCGTATCACCATGCTGACACGCACACGTTTTGTGCCCATGTTTGAATGGCTGCCCTCCAATGTGCAGGTGAAAGGCATTGATTTCGCTGAGCAGGATGGCATCGTCGGTCTGACAAAGATTTTCAACAAACTGAAGGAAGGGAGCTTCGATGCGGTGGCAGACCTTCATGATGTGCTCCGTTCCAAATACATCCGCACCTGCTTCTCCATGACTGGCACCAAGGTGGCGAAAGTGGAAAAAGGACGCAAAGAAAAGAAGGAACTGTTGGGTAACGGACAGACACACCCTGCTTTGACACGCATGACAGAACGCTATGCCAACGTGTTCCGTTCTCTGGGACTCAGCATTGACCTTTCACAACAAATCAAGATAGACTTGCGTCAAGAAGACTTTTCCCTGATAAGGAATCTTGTCGGCAGAAAGACGGAGGGAGAGAGGTGGGTCGGTGTAGCCCCTTTCGCTGCACACCAACAGAAAATATATCCGCAGGAGAAGATGCAGCAGGTGGTGAAGATGCTGGCAAGGGAAGGATACAAGGTGCTCCTTTTCGGTGCAGGAAAGAAAGAGGGCGACATCTTGAAGGCATGGGAAACTGTGGAACAAGAGAAAAGGGGATGCATTATGAGCATTTGTGGGAAAATGGGAGGACTGAAAAACGAGATGCTGCTTATGTCGCAACTGGACTTGATGATTTCGATGGACTCTGCCAATATGCACATCGCATCCATCTTTGGTGTGCCAGTGCTTTCCATCTGGGGTGCCACCCATCCGAAAGCAGGATTCTCAGGTTACGGCCAATCGCCCGACACGGAACTGCAACTCGACCTCCCTTGCCGTCCCTGCTCTATCTATGGAAAGAAGCCCTGCAAATTGGGAGACATGAGATGTATGAACATCACTCCAGAAACCATCGTCAACAAGGCGATACAAATGATTCAGCAACATGCTTAAATACAAACTTCTGAAGGGGTGGCTATGGAGCATCAGCATCTGGCCCTTTCCCGTACTATATGCCATATCAGACTTCCTCTGTTTCTTCGTAAGCAAGTTCTACCGCACCAAGGTCGTGCGTGAGAACTTGAGAACGGCTTTTCCCGAGAAAACAGAGAAGGAACTCAAGGAGATTGAGAAGAAATTCTACCACCAACTTTGCGACAATTTTATCGAGGACATCAAGATGCTTTCCATGTCGAAAGAGGAAATGATGCGCCGCATGACCTTCAGCGGACTGGACGAGGCGAAGAAACGGCACGATGCAGGTCAGTCCCTGCATTTCCTTTATCTGAGCCATTTCGGCAATTGGGAGTGGATTTCATCCATCAACTATTACACCCAACCTTGGTGTACTTCTGGCCAGGTTTACCACCCCCTACGCAACGATGAGATGGACGAACTCTTCTGCCACTTACGCGGTCAATACGGAGGCGTCAACATCAAGATGAAGGAAACTTTCCGCCGCATTCTCCAACTGCGCAAAGAGGGCAAGAACTATGTCATCGG
>Ga0256406_1002744_pt1 | contig 23847 bp, 14 predicted proteins | sample RumenRJG_03DNA_FD_185986 | JGI IMG/M metagenome (GOLD analysis project Ga0256406, IMG submission 185986) | Bovine rumen microbial communities from Lethbridge, Alberta, Canada - RJG_03 | ecosystem: Host-associated > Mammals > Digestive system > Stomach > Rumen | place: Canada: Alberta | collected...
GTGGTGAGGGAGCGGAGCGGACTTACCAACCAGTTCCTCCACCCGCCGACTGCAGGCGATAGCCTTGAGCTGGAAATGAAGTATTTTCCTATAAAATTATCCACGGACTTTTTCACTTGTCCCAATAAAACCTAAACAACATTATCTTTGCCGTGTAAACGTTGAAACCCTAAAACTAACAATTTTTATCTTATGAAGAAAACTTTACTACTTATTTCTGCCGTGCTATGCCAGCTCGCGGCTTTCGCGCAAACTCCAGTTGATCCGACCATCTCGTCATTCACTGACTATTATGCCCTTCAGGGCTATGGCGAGATTACATTCAATCTCCCCGCCGAGGACACGGACGGCAATGCGCTCGAGACGGAGAACCTCTACTACAACATCTATTTCGACGACAATGTCTACACCTTCACCAACGACTGGTACAGCAAAGTGACTGACGACATGACCGATGTGCCTTACAGCTACAGCGACAATCTCGATTTCTTTGTTATCGGCGAGAAGCACGACCTCTTCTTCTATGTCGAGGATTATACCCGCGTGGGCGTGCAGTCCATCTATAAGGACGGCGAAGATATTTATCGTTCGTCCATCGTCTACAGCGACGGATCGGTGGTCAACGGTATCAATCAGGTCAGCGGAAACAGCCAGAAGGTGGCGAAGACTTTCAGCACCGACATCTTGGGCCGCCGCGTCGACGCTTCCTATCATGGAATCGTGATGCAGACAACGGTATACGACAACGGCGAGCGCCACACCGTAAAAGTCCTCAAGTGACGTACCGACTTTCAACCTCTTATCAGCATTAGATTATGAAATCAATAACTCTCCTGCTACTCGCCACAATGGCCGTGGGCAGCGCGCAGGCACAGTCGCGTCTGTTGCAGGACCCCGTCGCAACGGTCGAGCCTGCGCAGGCTCATCCGTCAGGTCTCCGGCCCGCGGCTCCGCTGAACGCCTTCGTGTCCGCCAAGCAAGAGCCGGGCGATCCTGAGATTATCAGTACAACTCCGGAAGGCACGCTGACCGACAATACCTACAACTCGTCGTCAGCCTTCTATCAGACTCCCTTCGGCATGGCCATGGAGACGACCATGGACGGTACCATCGGCGCTTACGTGAAAGACGACACCGGCAACTACTACATCAAGAATCCCATCTCGAAGATCCGCACCGACACCTGGATAAAGGGTACGCTCCGTGGCGACACCATCTACTTCGAAACTCCTCAGTGCCTCATGGTCTCTGAGGAGCAGGGCGAACGGCAAGTCTACTATGTCTACAACATGAGGCTCAACGACAATCAGACCAATTTCATTCCCGACAGCATCGAGAAGAGCGTCAAGTTTGTCGTCGACGGCGACCAGCTGCGCCAGGTTTCTCCCGGCATCATGGGACTCACTACGCAGACCGGAGCGTGGACGGGCTACGGCGACTACGACCTCATTATCCGCCCGCAGGACGACGTTGCCACTGCTACGCCCGAAGAAGTGGACTTCAAGCCTTACGTCCTGAGCTACGACAACAGCTACGGCACCCGTTCGGGCGTTAGATGTTCGGTGGGACTGAAGGATAACACCTTCTATCTGCAAGGGCTCTGCAGCGAGATGGGCAACAACTGCATCGTGGGTCAGCTCGACGGCACCGACGTGAGCATCGATATGCCGCAGTATCTCGGGCCCGACATGGAGCATGGCTACCATCTCTATGCCTTTGGAGCCGTGAGCGAGATTGAGACTGATGATACGGGACGTCCGCAGGAATACACTTATCTCGGCAACCATCTGAGCTTCAGCTACGACGCCAGCGACGCCTCGTTCACGAGTGACTCGGTGCTTGTGCTGAACATGGGAAAGCGAGACTTCTATTATCTCTATGGCTACCGTCGTCCGCAGCTCCGGCCTTATGATCCAAAGCCCGGCAAACCCGTGCAGGCTGAATATTCCGACTATATGGCCTACACAAAGGAGTACGGCTATGGCGGCATAAAGTTTGTGCTGCCCGAGTTTACCACCGATGGTGATTATCTGGTGCAGGACAGCCTCTACTACAACATGTTCTTCGATGGCGAACTCTACACTTTCGCTCCGCCACTCTACCACAATCTCAGTGAGCCGATGACCGACGTTCCCGCTTCCTTCTCCGATGGCTACGACTTCGTCTCGAAAGGACTTGTCCGCACCGTGTACTACTACTCCGACTGGTCTACGATTGGCGTGCAGGTGGTGTACAAATACAACGGTACGACAATGAAGTCGGACATCGCCACCATCAATCTCAAGGATGTCGACGCCATCCAGACTCCCCGCGGCGACAGGCGCGTAGTGAGTTCTTCTTACTTCGACCTCAGCGGTCGGCAGGTTGGCCCCGATGCTCATGGACTGCTCATCCGCCGACAGGTGTTCGATGACAACAGCATCTCTACAGACAAGGTGCTCAGACCCTAATCAGTCTGCGTCTGTTTTCGGCGCTCCTATCATCTCAGCATGGTAGGAGCGCCGTCGTTATGATTTCTTATTCCCATTGCCACAGAAAATAGAATGGAACAAATGCCTCGAGGCAGATGGATTTTAGTAACTAAAGCCTTGGCATATCAAATAATTTTGTGTAGCTTTGCAAGGTAAGTCGTTCCATTAAACGATCAAGCAATGAAATATCCAATAGGAATACAAGACTTTGAGAAGATACGCAAGGATGGCTATGCCTATGTTGACAAGACATCTATGGTTTATAAGCTTGCCCATGAAGGAAGTTATTATTTTCTGAGCCGCCCGCGCAGGTTTGGAAAATCAATGCTTGTCTCCACTATGTCGGCATATTTTAAGGGTAAGCGAGAGTTGTTTAAAGGACTTGCAATTGAAAAACTTGAGAAGGAATGGACGGCATATCCAGTGATTCACCTTGACCTCAATACCGACAAGTATGATAAGAAGGAAGTGCTGGAGCAGCGGCTTAGCTTGTTTCTTTCGGATTGGGAGGAACACTATGGACGTAATCCCAATGAAGTTACGCTGTCGCAGCGCTTCGAGGGCATCATAAAACGAATATACAAGAAAGAAGGCAAACCGGTGGTGATTCTTGTCGATGAATACGATAAGCCCATGCTTCAGGCTATTGGCAACGACGAGTTGCAATTGGCTTACCGCAATACCCTAAAGGCTTTCTATGGCGCGCTGAAGTCACAGGACCGTTACATCCGTTTCGCCTTCCTCACCGGTGTGACGAAATTTGGCAAGGTGAGTGTTTTCTCTGATCTCAACAACCTCACAGATATCTCTATGGATGCGCGTTATCAGACGATCTGCGGAATAACGGAGGCCGAGATGCACGAGTATTTTGAGGAGGGGATAAAATATGTCGCAGACAACAATGACTTGACCGTTGAGGAGACTTGTGCCAAACTGAGAAATCGCTACGACGGCTATCACTTCCATCAGCGCAGTGTAGGTGTCTACAATCCTTTCAGTCTGTTGAATACATTCTCCAAGGGCGAGTTTGGCAGTTACTGGTTTGAAACCGGTACCCCCACTTTTCTCGTACAACTTCTGCAGAAAGACAAGTTCTACTTGCCCGACCTCACCCGCCAGCAGGTAACCAGCGACATACTCAATTCCATCGATGCTTCCACTCAGAATCCTATCCCGGCTCTCTACCAGAGCGGCTATCTGACGATAAAGGACTATGACAAGGAGTTCCAGGTCTATACCCTTGGTTTTCCGAACGAAGAAGTGGAGGAGGGATTTACCAACTATCTCATGCCCTACTATATGAACACGGGCAATGAGAGTGGCCCAATGTACATCCGCAACTTCGTTTTGGCGTTGCGGCAGGGTCAACCTGAGGCTTTCATGAAGCGCATGCAGGTGCTCTTTGCCGACAGTGACTATAAGATTGTTGGCGATGCTGAGCTGTATTTCCAGAATGCCTTCTATGTGGTCACCAAGCTTCTCGGGTTCTATGTGGATGTTGAGCGCACCATCTCCGATGGTCGCATAGACATGATTGCCAAGACAAAAGACTATATCTATATCTTCGAGTTCAAATACGACAAGAATGCCGACACTGCCCTGCAGCAGATTGAGGACAAGGGCTATGCGCGGCCTTTTTCCACCGACCGTCGCCAACTCATCAAGGTCGGTGTCAACTTCTCGCGTCAGCACCGCTGCATCGACGACTGGAAGGTAGCGAAATAGCCCCCAAAACATTTTTTTATTTCCCCACGCCCGGCACCTCACCCCTGCGGAGTGCCTCCATGATGTTGGCGGGAGGCTGCTCCAGGTCGAGCTGATGCTTCATGTAGTTCATGTAGGGTTCTATATGCTGCAGGAAGCGGTGATAGCCGGCGCAGAGATAGTTGAGGCCCGGATTGCCATAGCGGTCGCGGCAGAAACGGTTCTTCGGACATTCGCCGTGGCAGGCAAACTCAAACTTACACTCGCGGCACTGTCGAGGCAACGACTTGTGCTTTAGCTCACTGAACTTCTTCTGCTTCTCGCCGTAGAGCATCTCCACGAGCGTCTGCTGTCGGATGTTGCCCAGACGGTATTCAGGAAAGACGAAGTGGTCGCAGCTGTAGATATCGCCGTTGAACTCCATCACACCGGCATGGCCGCATTCCTGGCCATAGATGCAGATGCCCGGATCCACGCCCGCCCAATTGGCCAGCATGCAGTCGAAGGTCTCCACATAGAAACGGCCCACGTCGTGGCGCACCCATTCGTCGAAAATCGTGCAGAGAAAGTTGCCCCACTGTTCAGGCGTGACGGAGAAGTCGGCCAGCGGAGCATCCTCAGCGTCGTTGAGGTCGGCCAGGTGGCGGCCGTCGGCATGGTTGACGATGCGCTCCACGATGGGCGAAAGTTGCAGATACTCGCATCCGTTGTCGCGGAAGAAGTGATAGAAGTCGAGAGGATAGTCGGCATTGAAGTCGTTGACCACGGCCATGGCATTCCAGCGCACACCGTGCTTCTGCAGCAGTTTGATGCCCTGCACCACCTTCGTCCACGACGGACGGTTGGATGCTGTGCGGCGGTATTCGTCGTGAAACTCTTGCGGACCGTCGATGGAGACGCCCACGAGCCAGTCGTTCTCCTTCAGAAACTCGCACCACTCGTCGGTGAGCATCGTGCCGTTGGTCTGAAGCGAGTTGGCGATGTAGCGTCCGCCGGCATACCGTTTCTGTAGCTGCACCGCCTTCTTATAAAAGGAGAGCGGTCGCATCATCGGCTCACCGCCTTGCCAGGTGAAGAGCACCTGTTGCATGGTCTGCGCCTGGATATACTCGCGTGTGAACTTCTCCAGGAGTTCGTCGCTCATCGTTCGCTTGCCTGTGAAGTCATAGAGGTTCTGCTTCTCCAGATAATAGCAGTATTTGCAGCGGAGATTGCAGGAGGCTCCAACGGGTTTGAGCATCACGTAGAGCGGACGTGCGAAAGGCATTATCGTGTCGGTCATCTTGTTCTTGTTTTTGATTTTTTGTTGCAAAGTTAGCAAAAGTTTGTCTTCCAATGCTCATCTTCCTACATTGTGATTGAAGATAAAAGTGAAAAAGCTGGTTTATTCTTAAAATTGGTGGCAGCAGAGTCTTGTTTTTTTGAAAGAAAAGTGTATCTTTGTCTGCGTAAAAAAAATATCAACATGACATTCAAGGAATTATCACTCACTCGTTTTTCTGCGCGCAAGTTCACGGCCGAGCCAGTCAGCCCCGCTGACCTCGACTACATCCTGGAATGCGCACGACTCGCCCCCTCGGCTTGCAACCGGCAGCCGTGGCGTTTCATCATCATCAGTTCTGAAGAAGGCAAGGAAAAGATCCGCCGTTGCTATTCGCGCGAATGGTTTGCCACGGCGCCCTTATATGTGCTCTGTATGAAGTCGGTCGATGAGGCTTGGGTACGTCCCGACGACAAAAAGAATCATGGCGACGTAGACCTTGGCATTGCCGTAGAGCATCTCTGCCTGGCCGCAGCCGACCGCGGACTCGGTACGTGCTGGGTGTGCAATTACGACACCGAGGCCGTGGCCCGACTGTTCCCGCGCGAAGGCTATGAGGCCGTGGCCATTGTGCCCATCGGCCATATTGCAGCCGACTGTCCCCGGCCGGAGAAGCGCCGAAAGGAACTCGACAGCATCACCGAAACCGTCTGAACCAACTAAAACCTATTTCTATGAAACGACCCTCAATGATCAAGAGAGGCCTGGCCATGCTCTTGCTGGCCTGCGCCACAACGGCATTTGCCGCGACCTCTGACAAAGCAAAAGTCACAACCACGATGAATCAGAACCCATTGTTAATCCCCAGTACGCTGCCCTTCGGTGCGCCCGACTTCAGCAAGATCCGAAGCGAACACTACCTCCCCGCCATTCAGGAAGGCATACGGCAGCAGCGCAAGGAAATAGCCGATATTGTGAACAACAAGGCGAAGCCCACCTTCGCCAACACCATCCTCGCCTATGAGCATAGCGGACGACTGCTCGACCGCGTGTCGAACGTCTTCTTCTGCGTCACCGAGGCCGACGGAACTCCCGAGATAGAGGAGGCCGAGAAGCAGGTTATCCCCCTGCTCACCGACTTGGAAAACGAGATCTCGTTCAATCAGCAACTCTTTGAGCGCGTGAAGTATGTCTACGACCACGAGCGCAACAGCCTGCAGGGCGAGGACCGGAAACTGCTCGACGAGATCTATAAGCAGTTTGTCCGTTCTGGCTCTTTGCTCACGCCCGAGAAGAAGGCCCGCATGGAGCAGATCAACAAGCGCCTGGCCGACCTGCAGCAGCAGTTTGGCAGCATCCTGCCCAAGGCCGCCAATGATGCCGCCGTCTGGGTGGACAGCAAGGACGAACTGGCCGGACTCAGCGAGGCCGACCTGGCACAATGCAAGAACGATGCAGAGCGGCGCGGCGGAAAGGCGCCCTATTGCATCGTGATCACCAACACCACGCAGCAGCCCATCCTGGCCAGCCTCTCCAACCGCAAGCTGCGCGAGCGCGTATGGCAGGCTTCGCGCCACCGTGCCGACGGATCGATGGGCGCCTCCACCTTCGACATCGTTGCCGAGACCGCCAAGCTGAGAGCCGAGAAGGCTGAACTGCTGGGCTTCAAGACCTATGCCGACTACTCGCTCGACAACACGATGGCGAAGAATACCGCCAACGTCTACAGCTTCCTCAACAATCTCATTGCCGCCTACAAGCCCAAGGCCGACGCCGAGACTCAGGAGATAGAGAACTTTGCCCGTCAGACAGAGGGCAGTGATTTCCAGTTGCAGCCCTACGACCGCTTCTACTATTCGGCCAAGATGAAGAGCCAGCGCTACAATTTCTCCGACGACCAGGTGAAGGCTTACTTCAATCTGGATAGCGTGCTGGAGAATGGCGTCTTCTATGCTGCCCATCGCGTATATGGTCTCAGCTTCCGTCAGCGCACCGACCTGCCCACCTATCAGAGCGACATGAAGGTGTTTGACGTGTTCGACAAAGACGGCAAGCAGCTTGCCCTTTTCTATACCGACTACTTCCGCCGTCCGACAAAGCGTGGCGGAGCTTGGATGAGTGGATTCCAAAAGCAGAGCTACGACCGCGGTACGCTGCCCATCATCTACAACGTCTGCAACTTTGCCAAGGCTCCCGACGGCCAGCCCACGTTGCTCACCTGGGATGAGGTGACCACGATGTTTCATGAGTTTGGTCACGCCCTCCACGGCATGCTTTCCGCCTGCCGTTACAACACGCTGAGCGGCACCGCTGTGCCTCGCGACTTCGTGGAGATGCCCTCACAGTTCAACGAGAGTTTTGCCTCCATTCCCGAGGTGTTTGAGCATTATGCCCGCCACTGGCAGACCCATCAGCCCATGCCCGAGGAACTGCGCAAGCGCATGCTGGAGAGCATCAACTTCCAGTCGGCCTATGCGCTCGGCGAAAACTTGGCTGCCACCTGTCTCGACCTGGCCTGGCACAACCTGTCTGCCAAAGACGTTCCTTCAGCCGATGAGGCTCAGAACTTCGAGACCAAGGCGCTCAAGGAGGTAGGATTGCTCGACACGCAGATTCCTCCGCGCTACTCAACCTCTTACTTCAACCATGTGTGGGGTGGCGGCTATGCTGCCGGCTACTACAGTTATCTGTGGAGTGAGGTGCTGGCCAGCAATATCGCCGACTGCTTTGCCAAGCGGGGTCCGCTGAAGCCGGAGGTGGGACAGGACTTCCGCACGAAGGTCTTGAGCCGCGGCAACACCCAGGACCTCATGGAGCGTTTTTCCGACTTCACCGGTCTGAAGCAGCCCGACGCCACCGTGCTGCTGAGATACCGCGGACTGTAATCTCTACCCGAGAATTGGGTTGCCTAATCATAACGAGGGGATTCGCCGAAACCATTTCGACGAATCCCCTCGATTAGTTTATGCTATCAACATCGGATAGCTCAGAACATCCGATGGTAAATCTCCAATGTCTGTTGATATGATTACTCATCTCCTTGGTTACCCAAACAGATTGCCGGTGACAGCCGCTCTCGACACCTTGCAACACTCACAGATGTCGGTTATGGTGGCGCCATTGACAGAAAGGGAATAGAAAGTGTTCTCACCCAACAGCACGTATTCCCACTCACGTGACATGCGCTCGGCAGGCTGCAAGGCGTTGATTTCTTTCACCCAGTTGAGTGTCGCCAGTTGCTTGGCTCTCACATTCTTTTCATCGATCTTATCCTGACCTTTGGTTTCGATGAGATAAATCTTCTGTGCTGTCGCCACGAGAAAATCGGGATGATAAGTTGCCATCATTCCGTCTGCGCGAAGATAGAAGATTGAGGCGAAGCTGTGCTGTGTCTCGTTGATCTTGATAAACCGTTCAACGGTTGCATCATTGTCGAGAAACTCCATAAAGGCCTTCTCAAGTCCGCCTCCGTGTGAGGGGAAGGGCAACCGCTCATAGATGGTTTTTTGTAATGGTAAGGAACACGACTCTCTCATGTGCAAGGTCTTCACAGAAGAGAAAGCTGTGTGGGTTACCTCGGCATCAACCTGAAGCATGTTTTCCTGCCAGTGGAAGATGGCTGTGGCCAACTGTTTGACGATATGTTCGGTGACAATTCCGTTTTTAGCGAGCAGAATCTTCCAATTGTTGTCTTGGAAGGGGTTGAACGGCCCGCCGAAAAGGCGTGTGCGGATGTAGAGGTCCATGGCACCCACCACGGCCGACTCGTCTATCTGGAAGTTGGGCATCACCTTCTTGCGACGGTCTTGTCCATAGCGCCGCATGACGATGTGGAGCATCTTCTGCAGATATTCATTATAGCTGCTGGCAGTGAAAAGGTCGGCTGTAACCTTATAGATGCCAAACGCAGTCTTTGTGGTCGCCTCTTGAGAGAAGAAGTTCTCACCGTCGGAAACCAGTGCCTGTCTCAGCTGTGCCAGCGAGAAGAGTGAGAAGGGCTCCATCGTCTTTATGTCGATGTCGAGTGGTGGTAGCTCTTCGTCGGCCCGATGGATGATGGTGGGCCACAGTAGGTCGTAATCGGCATATTGCTCCTTGAGCCCAACGCTGATGAGGTCGCCCACGGTGCTCATCGTCTCCACATCGTTGTTGTCGATGGAGGCTAGGCCACCGGCGAAGAGGTCATCATAGAATTGCAAGAAGGCGGGATGCTCAATGATAGAGAGCATATCGATGTAGGTCTGCGGATTCTTTTTCAGCACAAGCACGCGCTTGCGGTCCAGCACTTTTTGGTCCTTGTATTCGGGTTCACGCCACATGAGCCGAAGTCCACGGCCAATGGTCTGCTCAAGCAGTATGGGAGCCTGGCTGGAACGCAGTGGAACGATGACGCAGATGTTGTTGACATCAAAGCCCTCGCGAAGCATCAGCACAGAGACGATGACTTTCGGCTGTGGATAGTTGTCGATGTCGAAGAGTTGCGTCTTGATGCGTTTCCAGTCTTCCTCCTTTATTTCTCCCTTGGTGGAACTGTCTATCTTCACGATGTCTTCATCGTTCAGCCTTTCATCTTTTAAGAAGTCGATGACGAAGGGCGAAACCGTGGTGTCCTCGCACATCACGAGCATCTTTGGGTTTTTCTTCTTATCCACTTCGAGAAAGTCCTTCTCCAGTTTGCGCAGCTTGGTCAGTCCGGCCCTCAGCATGAGCCGTTGTCCCTGACTCAGCCCGACTACTTTGCCCCGTTCATCGCGCACTGCGCGGAAGTCGAGATTGGCAAGGTCGGTGAGCTCTTGTCTGCGGTCAATGAGGAGTGTCTTCACCAGCCCCTTGCGGATGGCTGTGGCCAGGTCGAAGTCTACGATGATATGAGGAAAATATCGCTTAGCCAGTCGCTTACCAGAACCCACGGTGTCGTATGGCGTAGCTGAGAAGTCCACCTGAATGAAGCGGCTGCCCTTGCCGGCGGCGATGGCGTTGAGGCCACGTTGCCACTCCACTTCTTCCACCTGTCCGTTACGCTTCAGCTCATGAATGTGATGGGCCTCGTCGTTGATGACCATCAGGTCGGTGAGCGAAGAGAGATAGTCTATTTCGTTGCCACGGAGCGCCCTGCCGTCTAGGGTGCTGAGCGCGTTGCCGGCCGTCACACCAGGACGTACAGGCAATAGGTCGCTCACAATCTTGTCGTACTCGAGCTCAGTTGTGGCGGCGCCTACTTCGGTCTCATCGTCGATTTGGTTCTCAAAGAGGTGCCAGTTGGTCAGAGCGATGAGCCCATCGCCAGTTGCCTTTCGTCCAATGCCGTCCTCTTTGGTCACCACATTGTTCTGTATGAAGCTGAACACTTCCTGTCGATATTGTGGTGGCAGGAAGAGCTCCTGGTTATAATAGAAGTCGTTGGTCTGTATGTCGCGCACGTCGGTGCCTCGTTTGATTCGTCCACAGAAGGCATCTTTCAATCGGTCGTAGACGATGAGGCCCGGCGCCACGATGAGAAAGTTCTTGGTGAAGCGTCCGCTTTGTGTTTCCTCGTGACGGGCATTGAGAATCTGCCAGATGAGCAGGGCATGCATCACCCACGTCTTGCCGGTGCCCGTGGCCATCTTCACGGCATACTTTGGCACTCGATACTTGTCTTGTGTAAAGATGCTGCTATCGGTCAGCGGTAGCAACTCTGGAACGGTGGCTTTGTAGGTGTCGAGCACCGTCTTTACGCCCACAACTTCATGCAGGTAGATGATGTTGAGTATGGCCTGTCGCTGTCCGTCGTGGAAATTGACATGGCGCAGGTCGCAGTAGTCGCCAAACCAATAGGTCAGCAACTCAGCTGTGACGGGCGTTACCTTATTGAGCATTTCGCCGGAGGCCCAAGCCTCATTCACAGTCGTAGTGAGACGACTGGCAACCTCCAAAGAGACATTGTTCTTATCTATTGTTGTCATTGCTCGTCCTCCCTATAGCTTTTTGATGACCTGACTCTCAAATCCAAATACGTCTACGGCCTTGACGCACACCGTGCGATTCTCGTGGTGGGGTACGTGCAGCCGCACGCTATAGACGCAGTGGAGCGGGTCGCTGTCGTTATCGGTGTTCTCACGATAGTCCTGCCACAGGCTGCGGAAGGTTTCACCATCGTAGTCAGGGTCGATGCTCCAGTATTCGATGAGTGCCAACGGGTCGTCTTCCATCACACGCTGCAGTTTCTCCTTGTCCTTATCATCGAGTGGAATGTTGTCGGGCGAGAGCAATACGTAGTTGTCCAATTCTACCGTGATGTCATCCTTGTCGCCATTTGGTTGTGAATCGATGTCCTTGACTGTGAGATATTGCAGGGAGGAAAAACGGACGGCTTTATCCTTAACGAGTTTTGCAAAGCCTTTCTTTGACATCTTGTCGAGAAGGTCGGGGGGAATAACGAGCACTTCCACGTGGCTGTCCTTATATTGCTCGATGGCTTGGGAAATGTCGAAGGAAAAGTTCCAACCGAGCACTACTACACGTTCCCATCCTCCACCAAGGAGCGATGCCTTTGCCTCTACGGCGCGCTTTATGGTCGCAGCGGTGGTGAGGCGGTTGGGCGAGTCGACCATCACAAGTGTGCGTGTGCCTTTGATGTAGCCAAAGTTGCGTTCATTGGTCTCTTCGGGTTTGAAAGGGAGAGCGCCATAGAGACCGAGCACTACATAACAGAGGTCGCCCACACGACGAAGCTTCTTGTTGCTGCGGAATGCTTCTTTCTGATAGTCGCCTATGCTCTGATAGAGGAAGGGGTTCACTTCCTGGTCGATGAATCTCTTGCGCATCACGAGAGATGCGGGCTTACCAATGTCGCAAGTAATCCAGCGTCGGCCCAGTCGTTCAGCAACAGCAGCGGTAGTACCACTACCGCCAAAGAAGTCGCAGACCAGGTCGCCAGGGTTGCTGCTTGCCTTGATGATGCGCTCAAGAAGGGCCTCTGGCTTTTGGGTGGCATAGCCAACTCCTTCATTATGAACTTTCCCAAGGTCTGCAATATCTGGCCACCAATCTTCTATTATTTTGCCTTTTGCATCTAACTCCTCTAATACCCAATCTTCTTTCTTGCCTGCTAATGATGTAACACCACCTGATTTGTTTGATTTCTTAAAAGGAACTCTTACTGCATCTGCATTAAATAAAACATTGTTAGACTTTCTATAAAACATAATATCATCATGCTTACGAGGAAAGTTTCTCTTTTGATTGGTAGGACCTGTATAACACCAAATGATCTCATTTACAAAATTCTCTTTCCCAAAGATATCATCCATCAAAACTTTCACATATGCGCCTACATGCCAATCAATATGCACATAGATACTTCCGTTCTCGGCCAGTAGTTCTTTCATGAGTACGAGACGGGGATAGATCATTTTGAGATAGGAGATGGTGCCTTCCTCCCATGTGTCAGCATAAGCGAACTGCTCCACAACTGTGGGCTTCTGCTGTAGGTCGGCACCAGGCAGATTGATTTTCGTGCGATAATCGGCCTTGCTGTCGAAAGGTGGGTCAATGTAGATAAGATTCACCTTCCCTCGTAGTGAGGGCATACCTGTGGAAGGATCACCCGCCAATAAAGCCTGAAGTACCAAGAGATTGTCGCCATAAATAAGACGATTCATCCAATGCTCTCCGCCTGCATCGGCCATGCTGAAACTGTTGGGAATCGAAGGCAACATGCCTTGAAACAGCCCTGAACGATCCTTGCGTGGCAGCACGAGCTCGTTGGTCTGCAACCCAATTTGTGTACCGTTGTTTAGTCGCTCCAACACCAGCTGGGCCTCACGTCGGCCTTCCGCTGCAATCTTGGGCAACTCCTCAATCAAAGATTTTGCCATAGCATTAATAGTTTTTAGTGTATTAATGCGTATGCACATTCATTCTTTCAACGCGGTTCCGACAAGCACCTATAGACGCAGAACGTGGACGAATGGACTCGTCCACGCTCGAAGGTACTTGGCGGAAACCTACAACACCAGACAAGCCAAACGCCCACGCATAGCGCAGACGTTCGCTTTTTTATTCTGGTATTGCTCTTTCCACCGCCAAGTTTCTCGAGCGTTACGAATAAATAGCAAACGCTAATTTTTCCAATAAGATGGAGCCAAAGGAGTCACTACACCTCTGGTTCCGTTTGCAAAGATAATGCAAATCGAGGAAAGAACAAAACAAGCGGTTTGCTTTTTTCAATGTTGCCTCGGTTATTATTGAGCCATCTCTCGTGACGACCGTCACGAAACAACGTGATGGTCGTCACGCATGAACGTGATGGACATCACGAACGAGCGTGATGGCCGTCACGAAGAAACGTGACGGTCGTCACGTGACATTTGTCACTAAACAAGGTGACAGTTGTCACGCACCAACGTGACATTTGTCACGCACGAACGCGACATCTGTCACGAAGAAACGTGACATTTGTCACGCATCATCAATGAGCGTTGAACAGTGTAGCTTTCCCGTCTGATAATTTCTGCCCAGCAAGTCAAAAAAGTCTCGGTTTTCCTTTGTGTTTTCGTTGCTTTGCGTTATCTTTGCCGACAGTACTACTATCTGAATCATGGAACAGGAATTACCCTATCAGTGGGGCAACTTTTATCTTAAGGACGTGACGTTCGTCGACCTGATGCGGCGTCGCATATACAACGTACTCATTGTCGCCAATCCCTACGATGCCTTTATGCTCGAGGACGATGGCCGCGTTGAGGAGAAAATCTATAACGAATATGTCGAGCTCGGACTGCGCTATCCGCCCACCTTCACCCAGGTGTCTACCATCGAGGAGGCTGAGAACGTGCTGCAGTCGACCAACATCGACCTCGTCATCTGTATGCCCGGCAATGCCGACAACGATGCCTTCACCGTGGCCCGCGCCATCAAGCAGCGCTTCCCCAAGATACCCTGCGTGGTGCTCACCCCCTTCTCGCACGGCATCACCCGGCGAATGAAGGATGAGGACATGAGCAGCTTCGACTACGTGTTCTGCTGGTTGGGCAACACCAACCTCATCATGTCCATCATCAAGCTCATCGAGGACAAGATGAATCTCGACCACGATGTCAAGGAGGGTGTGCAGATGATTTTGCTCGTTGAGGATTCCATACGTTTCTATAGCAGCATCCTACCTATATTATATAACTATATTCTGAAGCAGAGCCAGAACTTCGCCACCGAGGCGCTCAACCGCCACGAGGCCACGCTCCGCATGCGCGGCCGGCCAAAGGTGGTGCTGGCCCGCAACTACGAGGAGGCCATGAAGGTGTATGAGGAATACCGGGAGAATGTGCTCGGTGTCATCTCCGACGCCCGCTTCCCGATGACCGCCTCGTCGCCTCAGCCCGCCATGCAGGGTGGGGGAGTGTCGACCGACAAGGCCCCGGATGCCGGTTTCCAACTCTTGCAGGCCATCAGGAAAGAAGACCAGTTCGTGCCGCTCATCATGGAGAGCTCGGAGTCGGCCAACAGGCTGAAGGCCCACGACCAGCATTTCCTCTTCATCGACAAGCAGTCGAAAACCTTCAACATCGACTTGCGCAAGGCCCTGGAGGACCACATGGGATTCGGCGATTTCATCTTCCGCGACCCAAAGACGAAGAAGCCCATCATGCGCATCCATTCGCTGAAGGAGCTGCAGGACAACGTGTTCAAGATTCCCAACGACTCCATGCTCTACCACATCTCGCGCAACCATGTGAGCCGCTGGCTGTCGGCGCGAGCCATCTTCCCCGTGGCGGCTTTCCTGAAGCACATCACCTGGAACGAGCTGCAGGACGTGGATGCCCACCGCAAGATTATCTATGAGGCCATCGTGAAGTACCGCCACATGAAGAATATCGGTGTGGTGGCAGAGTTCGACCGCCACAAGTACGACCAGTACGGCCACTTCGCCCGCATCGGCGAGGGCTCGTTGGGCGGAAAGGGACGCGGCCTGGCCTTCCTCGACAACATCATCAAGCGGCATCCCGAGATGGCACAGTTTGACAATGTCACGGTCAGAATCCCAAAGACGCTCGTGCTCTGTACCGATATCTTCGACGAGTTCATGGACAGCAACAACCTCTACGACCTGGCGCTGAGCGATGCTCCCGACGAGGAAATCCTGCAGCACTTCCTCGAGGCGCAGTTGCCAGACGAGTTCATCGACGACTTCTTCACCTTCTTCCAGGCCGTGAAGCGCCCCATCGCCATCCGTTCCAGCTCGCTGCTCGAGGACAGCCACTATCAGCCCTTTGCCGGCATCTATGCCACCTACATGATTCCGTTTGTCGAGGACAAGTATGCCATGGTGAAGATGCTGGCCGCAGCCATCAAGAGCGTCTATGCCTCGGTCTACTATCGCGACTCCAAGGCCTACATGACCGCCACGCAGAACGTCATCGACCAGGAGAAGATGGCCGTCATCCTGCAGGAGGTGGTGGGCAACACGCATGGCAACCATTACTATCCCAATATCTCCGGTGTGCTGCGCTCGCTCAACTATTATCCCATCGGCAACGAGAAGGCCGAAGAGGGCATTGCGGCGCTGGCGCTCGGTCTGGGCAAGTATATCGTCGACGGCGGACAGACGCTGCGCGTATCGCCCTATCATCCCAATCACGTGCTTCAGACGTCGGAGTTGCACACCTGTCTGCGCGACACGCAGAACCAGTTCTATGCCCTCGACCTCAATCAGGTTTCCAATGATTTCAAGGTCGACGACGGCTTCAATATCCTTCGGCTCGGAATCAAGGAGGCCGAGAAGGACCATACGCTCAACTACATCGCCTCGACCTACGACCCCAACGACAACATCATCCGCAACGGCCTCTATCCCGGCGGGCGCAAGCTCATCACCTTCAAGGGAGTGCTGCAGCAAGGCGTGTTCCCCCTGCCCCAGCTCATGCAGATGGCCATGAAGAACGGTGCCGATGCCATGCGGCGGCCCGTGGAGATTGAGTTCGCGTGCAACATCAATCCTAACCGCTCGGGTGAGTTCTGCCTGTTGCAGATAAGGCCCATCGTCGACTCTAAGCAGATGCTCGACGAGGACATCACCAAGATCAGCGACGACAAATGCCTGCTGCGCTCCCACAACTCGCTGGGCCACGGCATTTCGGAAGACGTGACGGATGTGGTCTACGTGAAGATGACCGACAGCTACGACGCGGCTGAGAATCCGCAGATCGTCGGCGAGATCGATGCCATCAACCGCAAGTTCCTCGAACATCAGCAAAGCTACATCCTCATTGGTCCCGGCCGCTGGGGATCAAGCGATCCCTGGCTGGGCATTCCCGTGAAGTGGCCCAACATCTCGGCCGCCAGTATCATCGTGGAAGTCACCCTTCCGCACTATCATGTCGACCCGAGTCAGGGCACCCATTTCTTCCAGAATCTCACCAGTTTCGGCGTGGGATACTTCACCATAGGTCTTGGTTCGGGCGATGGAGGAGTGCTTCGCAAAGACTTGCTCGACGGGATGCCGGCGGTTGAGGAAACAGCTCATGTCAGGCATGTCAGATTCCCCAGGCCTCTGAAGTCGTTGATGGACGGCAAGAAGCAGGAGGGAATAGTATTGCTGCCCGAGAAAGAAACTTCTCAAAAAGAAATTAATTAAGTAATTTTTAACAGAAAATACTTGGTGGTATAGAAATAAACCCCTATATTTGCGTCGTCTAAATGACATAATGCGAACCGTTAGAACTTAAAACCACTCCAACCAGATCGTTTACTTTAAATTTAAATATTTACTACTATGGAAGTTGAAAAAATTCTTCAAGAGCTTGAACGCAAGCATCCGGGCGAGGCAGAATTTCTGCAGGCCGTGAAAGAAGTACTTTACTCTATTAAGGATGTCTACAACCAGCATCCCGAATTCGAGGAGGCTCACATCATCGAGCGCCTCGTAGAGCCTGAGCGCGTACACATGTTCCGCGTGCCATGGGTCGACGATGAGGGCAAGGTACAGGTGAATATCGGCTACCGTGTGCAGTTCAACAGCGCCATTGGCCCGTACAAGGGCGGCCTGCGCTTCCATCCGTCAGTGAATCTCAGTATCATGAAGTTCCTCGGCTTCGAGCAGACTTTCAAGAATGCCCTCACCACGCTTCCTATGGGCGGTGCCAAGGGTGGTTCCGACTTTGCTCCCCGTGGCAAGAGCGACGCTGAGGTGATGCGTTTCTGCCAGTCTTTCATGAACGAGCTCTACCGCTATATCGGCCCGGACGAGGATGTTCCCGCAGGCGATATCGGCGTAGGTGGTCGTGAGATCGGTTACCTCTTCGGACAATATAAGAGACTTACCCATCAGTTCCAGGGCGTGCTCACAGGCAAGGGCATGGAATGGGGCGGCTCTATCCTCCGTCCTGAGGCAACAGGCTTCGGCGCTCTCTATTTCGTAAAGCAGATGCTCGAGACCCGCAACGAGACTCTCCAGGGCAAGACCATCGCTATCTCCGGCTTCGGCAACGTGGCTTGGGGCGCTGCCTTGAAGGCTACCCAGCTCGGCGGCAAGGTGATCACCATCAGCGGTCCCGACGGCTACATCTATGATCCCGCAGGTCTCGACGAGGAGAAGATCAACTATATGCTTGAACTCCGTGCCAGCGGCAACGACGTTTGCGAGCCCTATGCACAGAAGTTCGCCGGCTCTAAATTCTTCAAGGGTGAGAAGCCCTGGAACCAGAAGGCCGACATCTATCTCACCTGCGCTACTCAGAATGAGCTCAATGGTGAGGACGCCGACAAGATTATCGCCAACAAGCCTATCGCTGCCGTTGAGGTCAGCAACATGGGTTGCACGGCTGAGGCTGTCGACAAGTTCCTCGCTGCTCATGTGCTCTTCGCTCCCGGCAAGGCCGTCAACGCTGGCGGCGTAGCAACGAGCGGTCTGGAGATGACCCAGAACTCGATCCGTCTGCACTGGAGCAAGGAGGAAGTAGACGAGAAACTGCACTATATCATGCACTCTATCCACGAGCAGTGCGTCACTTACGGCACAGAGCCTGATGGATACATCAACTACGTGAAGGGTGCCAACGTGGCTGGCTTCATGAAGGTTGCCAACGCTATGCTTGCTCAGGGCGTTTGCTAATAAGCAGAGACTCTAAGAAGTAAGATATATAAAGGGCGCGGCGTGACGGTGTCGCGGCGCGCCCTAATCATTTAGAAAGAGAGAGCAATACCCCACTCCCCCCTCCTCAGGGGCAACAATACACAAATAATACCAAATTACGACTCATGAAAGCAATAAACAGCGATAAAGCCCCCAAGGCCATCGGACCTTACAGTCAGGCCATCCAGGCCAACGGATTCGTTTTCGCATCCGGCCAGTTACCCATTGATCCCGCGACGGGTTCATTTCCGGAAGGTGGAGTGAAAGAACAGACGCGGCAGAGTATTCTCAACGCCCAGGCCATCCTGAAACAAGCCGGGCTCGAACTTTGCGACGTCGTGAAGACGACGGTGTATCTGGCCGACATGAATGATTTCGCTGCCATGAACGAGGTCTATGCCCAGTTCTTCAGCGAGCCCTTCCCCGCCCGTTCGGCCATAGCCGTGAAGACGCTCCCCAAGCAAGCGCTGGTGGAGGTGGAATGCATTGCCGCCGCGAAATAATTAATTAGAACTACGAATCATTAGAGAAAGATCTCTTCAACCCCGTAGCTGGTCCTACGGGGTTTTTTCATGCCTTTTTCAGTCCTTCTATCCTTATCTGTCCCGTCTCCATCTGTCTTTTTCCGGCTCTCTTGATGTTTTCCGTGGAAGGCGGTCAGACGAACCCGAGTTTGAAGTTTTGTTTCCTCAAGAGAAATCCTATCTTTCTTTTATCGGACTTCAGATCGTTCATTACAGTTTCACTCCCCCAAATAGCATCTCTCTGACGACAGCCTTTGCCGTACTGCGATTGAGCGAACGTGACTTTATTGAGTATAGATGGCTTTATCATGGTCCCGGCTGTTGATCTTGGTCCCGGCTTGTAAATGCCTCCCCGTGGGCTTCCATATGCCTCCCCGTGGGCTCCCATATGGAACCCCGCGGGCTCCCAACTGCCAGCCGGCGGGATTCCATTTTTAATGCATAATGTATAATGCATAATTTTGGCTGCGCGAGCCCTTTTTAATGCATAATGTATAATGCATAATGCATAATTTTGGCTGCGCGAGCCAGTAGAAGGCCTTATGATTTTCTCTGCCCCGCATGGCAATTATGCATTATGCATTGTGCATTATGCATTATAATTAATCCTTAAATTATTATAACCTTTATCTTCGTGGGGCGCTTTTTAGACTGATAATCGCTAATTTTGCAGCCGAATATGGAACTGAGACAACATTACGAAGAGCGCGTTGGCAGTCTGAAAGCGAAGATCAAGAAGCTGAAGGCGCGCAACCGATATTATATAGCTTTGGAGATAGCCACGTTTGCTGCTGTCATTGCCGCAATAGCCGTCTATACCTCCACTTCAGGTTATGGCCTGATCTGTCTGTTGGCCGGTCTGGCTGCCGCCGTGGCGTATGTCTTTATCCGTTGGGCCGACGGTCGCAATTCGGCTGAGACTGACCGGCTCGAGGATCTACTGCAAGTGCACGTCGACGAATTGGCGGGACTTGATGGCGACTACTCCCGTTTCGACGACGGTCAGCAATATGTCAATCCCCATCATCCCTACAGTTTCGACCTCGACATCTTTGGTCCTGAAAGTCTTTTCCAGCGCATCAACCGCACCTCGACAACGAGTGGAAGCGACGCGCTGGCTCGTGCCTTGAGCCGCGACGTCAGTACGGCGGAGGGCTTGCTCTGCCAGCCCGCCGACGATGTTGCCGCCACGATACACCGTCAGGCCGACATCGTCAATCGTTTCTCGGCGAATGCAGACTGGCGCGAAGAAGTGATGGCAGCGGGTAAGCGCCACCGCATCGACACCGATGCCATCCTCAAAGCCGTGGAGAAGACGGCACGGGAAGACTATCCGTGCTGGCTGGGCTCACGCCTGACGCAGGTTGGCGTTGGCGTGCTCTCTGTAGCGTTGGCCGTCACCATCGTGCTGGCCATCTTGGGCTATGTTGAGACCTCTGTGCCCTTGCTTTGGGCTACAGCGCAGTTCTTCCTCGCCCTCTTTGTCACGCAGAAGCCTCTGCGCAGAATCGGCAATCACCTGAACAGCCTCATTCGCGAGATGGAACCCATGGTGAGACTGGCAAGGCTGATGCGCGAGGCTGGCGGGGAATGGCAACAGCTCGACGAGGCCGAACGCTGTTGGCGCGAGTTGGGCAGCATCGTGAAGGCCATCGACCGCCGCGGTAATCTTTTGGGACTGCTCTTCAGCGATGCGCTGACCCTTAGCGACATCCGCCTCACCAACCGCTATCTGCGCTGGCAGGAGCGCCACTTGGGAGAGATTTCCCGATGGATTGACCTCGTGAGCCGTGGCGATGCCCTGGTGAGTATGGCGACGATGCGCTTCAACCATCCCGAGGCCGGCGGCGCCGAGATCGGTGACGACCAGAGTGTGGACGTTGAGGCCAAGGGGCTGTGGCATCCCTTCCTCGGGCAGAAAGCGGTGCGCAACGATTTCGGCATTGCCGACCGCAACTTCTATATCATCACGGGAGCCAACATGGCGGGCAAGAGTACGTTTCTCCGAGCTATAGGCATCAACTATGTGCTGGCGATGAACGGCATGCCGGTGTTTGCCGAGCATTTTTCGTGCAAGCGCTTCAACCTCTTCAGCAGCATGCGCACGAGCGACGACCTGGCCCACGGCATCAGCTATTTCAATGCCGAACTGCTGCGCATCCGTCAACTCATCGACTCCTGCAAGGCCCACGCCCATACCTTGATTATACTAGACGAGATTCTGAAGGGCACCAATTCGCTCGACAAGCTCAACGGCTCACGCATGTTCCTCGAGTGGATAGCGCAGATGCCCGTGAGCGGTATCATTGCCACCCACGACTTGGAACTCTCGAAGATGGAGAGTGAGCGCTTCCACAACTATTGCTTTGAAATCAGCCTCGACACAAAGGTCACTTACTCATACAAGATAACGGCGGGCGTGGCGCGCAATCAAAACGCCAGCTTCCTGCTCAAGCAACTTTTAAGCGAAGAAAAATGAAGATTACCATGTTAGGGACCGGCAACGCCCTCGTAACCCGCTGCTACAACACTTGTTTTGTGATGGACAATGGCACCGACAAGCTGCTCGTCGACGCGGGTGGCGGCAATGGTGTGCTGACGCAGTTGGAGCGGGCAGGCATCAATGGCGGTGACATCCACAACATCTACGTAACCCACGCCCACACCGACCACATTCTCGGAGTCATCTGGATGGTGCGCGTGTTCATCCAGCGCCATCTTGCCGGGAAGTTCAAGGGTGAGCTGCATGTGTGGAGCCAAGAGAAAGTGCTGCGCATCTTGGATTTCAATCTGCAGAATATGTTGACGTCCAAGCAGTATGCTGAAATAGGGCGTTGTGTGTTCTTCCATGAGGTTCACGACCGCGATGAGATTGATTGCGGCTCGTTCCATCTTCAGGTGTTCGACATCCTTTCCACCAAGGAGAAGCAGTTCGGTTTTGCCACTACGGTCGACGGACGCCGAATCGTATGTCTGGGCGACGAGCCTTACAACGAGGCCAACGAGTCTCTCGTGAAAGGTGCCGACTGGATGCTCTGTGAGGCTTTCTGCAAATATGCCGACCGCGACACGTTCCATCCCTACGAGAAGCATCACTCCACAGCCCGCGACGCCGCGCAGCTGGCTCAGCGTCTTGGCGTGGCCAATCTGGTGCTCTATCACACAGAGGACAAGACTCTCGCCACGCGCAAGCACGATTATACCGTTGAGGCCCAGTCCTGCTTCGATGGCAAGGTTTTCGTGCCCGACGACCTAGAGACCATCACGCTTTGGTAAGGGGAGGGCTGACTGCCTGTTTTATCTTTCTCTTGCCAGCCAGATGCCAAAGAAGCGGTCATACACTTCGTAGCTGTCGTTCTGGTCGAGAAGCAATTCCTTGTCAATGAGCGACTTTACGGCCGAGCGCACAGTGCTTGGAGCCCCAAGATGATATTTCATCAGGAAATCCTTGCCAAGCACTTCCTTCACGGAGCCTTCGCTGGCAATGGCCCGCAGCAAGCGGCGTTGGAACGGCGTAATGAGGCGCAGGAATGTCTGGTAGGTGGCTTCGCTCTCCTCCGTGATGACTTGTATCGTTTGACTGACTATGGCGGGAGTGATGACCGGGTCATAACTCTCGTAGAGCCGGTTGAGAACCATCTGCACATACCAGGTGTGACCGTGGAGAAGAGTGTAGACCGTGTGGAAACCGTCCTCTGTCAACTGTTGGCCATGACCTTTGAATTTGTCCTTTGCAAAACTATAATAGGATTCCTCGGCAATCTCCTTCAGCGGCATCATTTGGGTGCTTTGGAAGAAGGGACGGGCTGCCGAAGCAAACATCTCTTCCAGCAGATGACGCTGACTGCCGGAGAAGACAAAGTGGACGGAAGACAATCGCTGGATATACGACCTCAGAAGAGCCTCGACATTCTTGTCGTCATAGCCTTCTATCGACTGGAATTCATCGAAGGCGATATAGCATTGCCGGCCCGACTGTTCCAAGTATTGAAAGATTTCGGTCAATGAGTGCTCGGCCGTCTGCGGCTGCAAATCAACGGAGAACGAAGGCTCTCCCGTGATTGGGTCTAAGGAGAGAGTAGGGCGCAGCGACTTGAAGAATGCGGCTACCGACTTCATTACCTTTGTTTCGCGGGTGTCGAGAGTTCCCAGGACGGCATTGGCAAGTTGGCGCACCAATGAAGCGAAGGAATCGGTCTGATAAAGGTCGACATAATAGCACGATACATTCTTGTCCTTGCCTTTCATCAGGTGGAAGGTATGATGGATAAGTCCCGTCTTTCCCATACGGCGGGGACTGATGAGCGTGACATTGCGGCCATTGCGCAATGCCGACATAAGTCTGCTGGTCTCTTTTTCTCTGTCGCAGAAATATTCCGGTGAGATGTAACCGGTCAGAAGGAAAGGATTTGTTAGATGTTTCATATCTGTCGCCCTTGATAATCGTTGTAATATGTACCGAACAATCTCGTATTGCGAAAAGTTCGTTACGAAAAGTTCGCAATGCAAAGATACAGCAAACGAGTGGAATAGCAAAACAAAAAAAGAAAAAATAGACCCACCCCCGTCCCCTCCCTACGAAGGGAGGGGAGAAAAAAGCGGATGATAGTTATTAGCAGACGTACTCTCTGTTTGTCAGTGATAGTATAGCCGATTCGACAAACTTATAAAATCATAACATAAGATACAAAATGCTACAATTTAAGTTGCCTTCCTGTTTCAACCTTGCTGGTTGCAATCCTGTTCGTAACGAAGCGGGATTGCAGAGCCGTCAAG
>Ga0256406_1002746_pt1 | contig 23833 bp, 4 predicted proteins | sample RumenRJG_03DNA_FD_185986 | JGI IMG/M metagenome (GOLD analysis project Ga0256406, IMG submission 185986) | Bovine rumen microbial communities from Lethbridge, Alberta, Canada - RJG_03 | ecosystem: Host-associated > Mammals > Digestive system > Stomach > Rumen | place: Canada: Alberta | collected...
TAACATTTTCCCATGGTTTTTGATTGAAATGATAGAAACTTTTTACTATTGTATAAAAATCCCATGTTCTAATTATTTCACTTGCGTTTGTTCTTAAGCTCATTGGTTTTAGAATGTCTTCATAATTTTCGTCCTCGCCATAACGCATATTGATTAATGGTGTTATTGATGATGTTGCCCATGTATCCATTACATCAGTTTCTGGAACAAATTCTTCGCATCCACATTTTGGGCATTTTGTAACTTTTGGCTTGTCTACTAGTGGATTTACTGGTAAATCATTTTTGTCGGCAAATATAGGCTCTCCGCAATCCTTACAATACCATACTGGGAATGGTACTCCAAAATATCTTTGACGTGAAATACACCAGTCCCAAGCTATGTTGTTAACCCATTCATCATAACGAGCATGCATATAACTTGGATGCCAACTTATTTCATTTCCAATTTTTAAGAAGTCATCTTTATGGTTCATAATATCAATAAACCATTGTTTCATAACCGCATATTCAACTTCTTTTCCGCATCTTTCATGTGTTTGTACTTCGTGTTCTAGTTCTTCAACTTTAACTAATGCTCCTATTGCCTTTAAATCTTCAACTATTTGTTTTCTTGCTTCTTTTATTTTCATTCCACCATATGTTGGAACTGTTTCAACAATTCTTCCATCAGCTGTGAATATATTTTTTAATGGTAGATTATATTTTTTCCACCATTCAATATCAGTTTGATCACCAAAAGTACAGCACATAACAACACCTGTACCTTTTTCAGAATCAACTTTTTCATCTCCCATAATTGGAACATCAACGTTAATTAATGGAATGTGTGCAGTTTTTCCAATTAAATGATTATGTTTTTCATCATCTGGATTTACAAATACTGATACAATTGCAGGCATTAATTCTGGTCTTGTAGTTGCTATTGTAAATGTTTCACCATCTTCAACAGTTGAGAAATTTACATAGTTAAATGTTGTTTTTATTGTTTTTGTTTCAAGCTCAGCTTGTGCTATTGATGTTCTACATTCGTTGCACCATAGTGCTGGGCTTTCCTTGTGATAGCAATGTCCTTTTTCAACTAAATCAAGAAATGATTTTTGGCTTATTTTAATTGTTGATGGACTAACTGTTTTGTAATGAATATTCCAATCTGTACTTATTCCAAGTTTGCTAAATAATTTTTGAAATTCTTCCTCATACCTGTCAGTCGTTTCATAGCAAAGTTTAGAAAATTCAGCTCTACCTATTTCGTGAGCTCTTTTTCCTTGCTCCTTTTCAACTAAACGTTCGCTTGGAAGTCCATTATCATCAAATCCAAATGGATAAAAAATATTATATCCTCTTAAACGTTTATATCTGGCAATCATTTCAGTTTGTGTATATGAGAAAACATGACCAATATGTATTTTTCCATTTACCGTTGGTGGTGGTGTATCAATTGAAAATACTTTTCTGTTATCTCTTTTAAATTCATAAATTTTGTTTTCATTCCAATAATCAAGCCATTTTTGTTCTTTTTCAGAAGCATTATATTTCTTATCTAACATTTTATACTCCTCGATTCTATTTAGATTTTTTATTTTGGCAAATATCTATAAAACCATAATATTGACGCTTACATTAGCTAAAATATATTTTTGAAATAACTTTTTTATAAACATATTAAATATCTACATTTTTTCAATATGTATATTTTAGTACAAAAGCAAGTAATTGCTAAAATTACTTGCTTTTAATTTTACAAGCTAATTATTATTAGTATGTTATTTTATTAACCTGTAATACTATATTTTTGTTTGGTGCACCACCGGGGGGTCGAACCCCGGACCTTCTGATTAAGAGTCAGCTGCTCTACCAACTGAGCTAGTGGTGCATAAAAAATCAACTACTTAGCCATTATACAACGCTTTTAACCATATGTCAATTACTTTTCAGTAAAAAAACGAAACATAAACTCACAAGTTGTTAATTTTTATTTATTATAGAACTTATAATTATTTTTCCCTTGCTTTTACAACTAGCCTTTTCTTTCCCTGATTTGTGCATGTTATTAATGTTAATTCTCTCGCACCATTTGTTAACTGACTTGTACAACTTACATCTGTTGGCTCAATAACGTATTTATTATAAACTACATATGTTACTGTTCTGCCTGATAAATCTTTTAATTGTATTTCATCTCCATTTGTGGCTTTACTTAATTTTCCAAACATTTTTCCGCTTCTATAATTGTGTCCAACAACACAATAATTTCCAGCTTCATTTGGCTTTGGTCCCCAATACTTACAAAGCGATATTTTTAATAACGCATCAGATTCCTCAGACAAAATTGAATATTTTATTCCTAATTTTTTGTAATATAAAATAGCTTCTACATTATAAGTTTTTCCGTTTTTTGATGTAACTGTTGATTTTACAGTTTCACTAATTCCATCTTCATCTGTATCTTCATCAGGAATTATTTGTTCTTCATCCCCTGCTTCTTGGCTATCATCTAATGAAATAACAATTTTGTTATCTCCTGAAACCGTATTATCATTTGATATTTGATTTAATATATCTTGTCCTATTGCCTCTTGGTCATTTCTATTTTTTTCTGCTAAAACATAATAAATACAAAGGACAACAATTGTTAATATGCAGAATATGTATAATGCTTTATACATTGCTTTTTTGCGTCTCATTTCTTTTGTGACATATACTCTTTGTGAGACTAAAATTTGATTCATCGTTTTCCTCCTTTGTTTTATAATATATTTTAAATTTTTTCTTCTGTTTGCATTTTTTTTAATTATATTTTAAATTATTTAAATTTTATTTGCAATTTCTGCAAATTGCTCTATTGTAAGATTTTCACCTCTAGTGTTTTCATCAATATCTAGTTCTTTAAGTATTTCTTGTAATCTTTCTTTCTCAACAGTGCTCGATAATGAATTTAAAATATTTTTTCTTCGCTTTGTAAAGTTTTCCTTAATTAAGCTAAAAAATACTTCTTCGTTATTAACTTTAACTCTTGTTTTTTCAAGCTTTGTTATTCTAACTACTGCTGAATCAACTTTTGGACTAGGTATAAAACATTCACTTGGCACATTTTTTATTATTTTGCTATCAGCATAATAATATACAAAATATGTTATTGCTCCTGCTTCTTTTTCGGAAGGAATAGCACATATTCTATCTGCTACTTCCTTTTGTATTAGAATTGTTATATCTTTTATATTTGCTTTTATTATTTTTGTTATTATTGATGTTGTTATATAGTATGGCAGATTTGCTACTACTTTTGCTTTTGGTGCAATCTTGTTTATGTCTAACTTTAATATATCTTCATTTATTATTTCTAAATTTTCATATAGTTTAAACCTGTCCTGTAAAATTTCAACCATTTTTGGATCAAGTTCAACTGCATAAACTTTTTTTGCTTTTTCAAGTAATCTTGACGTTAGTGTCCCAAGACCAGGTCCAATTTCTATAATGACGTCATCCTTTGAAATGTCTTTTGTTATCACATCTAATGTTTCTTCATCAATTAGGAAATTTTGTCCTAACTTTTTATTTGGATGAACATCATATTTTTGCATTATAAATTTTGTTTCATCATATAAATTCATTATTGTGTCCTTTTTATAATCTTTGTTATTTATAAATCCTATTATTTTTAATATTCGCCTTATTATTTTTTCTTTTTACTCTTTTACCTTTTTTCTATTATGTTTTTTTTGAATTACTCTTATTATGTTTTGGGCTTTATATCTATTACTTTTTTGGGATTATACCCTGTTATATTTTTTAATTTACTCTTATTATGTTTTAGGATTTATAAATTTTATTATCTACTAGTTTTGACTTGTAGTTGATTTTTCTTTTAGTGTTACATTAATTATTGTGCCTTCATCTACTGCTGTACCTGCTGCAGGCTCTTGTGATACAACAATTCCTGTTCCTTTTGATGATATATTTAATTTTTTTGCTTTTAGCATATTTTTTGCTACATCATATGATACATTCTTTAAGTCTGGTACAGTTTGTGACACCCTTGTATCATTGTTTCCAGTATATAGTACAACAACTCCATCTTTAACTACTGTTGATCCGTTTTTTGGCATTTGGTCTGTTACTATTTCTTCTCCTGAGGCACTTGTTTCATAATTTAAGCCAAGACCTTTTATTATAGATTCAGCTTCTGTCACCGTTTTGTTTGTTAAATTTGGTATGGTAACTTTGTTGTTTGTTACTGTAGTTTCAGAATCATTTGATGGAATATTTAGGTATGTCAATACTTCTGTCAAAATTTGTGATACAACTGGTGCTGCTATTTTTCCACCGAAATGGCTTTCTCCTTGTGGCCCATATAGTGTAAGTAATACTACTAATTTTGTGTTTTCTACAGGAGCAATTGCTAAGAATGATGCTACATATCCATTCTCTGGATGATTTGGATCGGCCTCAGATGTACCTGTTTTTCCACCTATTGTGTATCCTTCAACCTTAGCATATGTTCCTCCTCCTTTTTCAACAACATCTTTCATCATGTCTTTCATTTGCGTTGATGTCTCTTTTGAAATGACCTGTCTTTCAACATTTGTTTCTGTATTTTGTGTATCTCCTGTATCATTGTTGATTATCTTTTTTACAACATGTGGTGTTACCATTACACCATCATTTGCAATTGCACTTGCAGCTTTTACAAGTTGCATTGGCGTAATTGTAAATCTTTGTCCAAATGACATTGTTGCAAGTTCAACTGCACCTACATTTTCTTCACTCCAAAATGTGCTTGTTCCTTCACTTGGTAAATCAATTCCTGTTTTGTCTAAGAATCCATAGTTTCTTATGTATTTATAAAATGTTGATACTCCTATTTTTTGTCCTAATTGTATAAATGCAGGGTTACATGAATTTTCAATTGCCTGTCTTAATGATTGATATCCATGTCCACTTGAATGAGCACATCTTATTTTAACATTTGCAACTTGTTGGGCACCATTACAATAGAATTCACCACTTACATCTGTTTCTGTAATGTTTTCTTCTAGTGCTGCTGATGCAGGAATTATTTTAAATGTTGATCCAGGTTCATAAGTATCAAGTACAGCTCTATTTCTCCACATTGCTAATATTTGCTTATTTTTTTCTGTATCAGATAAATTATTATATCCATTGTCAATCATTGTTTGATTTGGTTCATATGGGGAATTTAAATTGAAGTCTGGATAAGTTGCCATTGCAAGTATTTCTCCTGTTGTTGGATTTTCAATTATTACATTTCCACCTCTTGAACATTTATTTTCTTCGACTGCTTGTTTTAAATATTTTTCTGCAATTGATTGGACATTTGAGTCTATTGTTAAATATACATCACTTCCATTTTGTGGTGCTACATATTTTTCATCAGAATCTGGTATTGCTTCATCGCTAACTGATGTTGAAGTTGTGATTTTTCCATTTGTTCCTTTTAGAACTGAATCATATTGTAATTCTACTCCATCAAGTCCTTGATTATCAGTTCCACAAACGCCTATTAAATTTGATGCTAGATTGTTATAAGGATAATATCTTTTTGTATCATCATCAATATTTATTCCGGATGTAATTTTATTTGCGGTCATCCATTTTCTTAACTCATCTACTTTGTCATCTTCTACTTTTGATGCAATTGTTTCCGTATTTTTAGCACTATTTAGTTTTGCTAAAACTTCATCATAATTTAGCTCAAAAATATCTGAAAATTCTTTCGCTAACTTTTCTTTCATTGCATTTACAACTGAATCATCTTTTTTGCTTTTTACATTGTATTTTAAATATTCAGGGTTAACTGTTACTGTATTAACATTTGCACTTATAGCAAGTGCTTTTCCATTACTGTCAAATATTGTCCCTCTTTTAGCACTTATAACAGTACTTTGTATTGTTTGAGAATATTTTTTTTGTTTTAAATATTCTCCCTCAATAAATTGCAAACGAGCAATTTGTACTAGTAATGCAACAAAAATAACAACCAAAACAATTAGAATTATAAATAATCTTTTGGTTGGAAGTTTTAATTCTCTTTTTCTTCTTTTGCTACCATAAACTTTATTCATATTTTTCCTTAATAAATTAATCCCATTTTATCACTAGTATTTTATATTAAATAATAAAAAAATGCAATATTGCCAAAGGATTTTCATTAATTTTGAGATTTACATTTTATATGTATATTTGTATCATCTCTGTAAACCCATAAAAATAAAGAGATTTAAAATCTCTTTATTTTAAATATATTTTACTTTTTTATTGTCATATTTATTTTGCATTTCTTTTTTAATTATGATTCGAAGATTTTATCAAATTCGTCTCCTGTAATTTTTTCTTTTTCTATTAGGACTGCTGCAACTCTGTCAAGCTTATCTCTATTTGCTTTTAATATATCTGTTGCTCTTGAATATGCCCAGTCTATAATTCTTTTTATTTCCTCATCAATTATTCCAGCAGTTTCCTCTGAATATGGTTTTGATTGAGCCAAATCTCTTCCTAAAAATACTTCATCTTGGTCAGATCCAAGTGTTATTGTTCCAATTCTGTCACTCATTCCATATTTTGTACACATTGCTTTTGCTATTTGTGTTGCTCTTTCAATATCATTACTTGCACCTGTTGAAATATCACCTAATACTATTTGTTCTGATACTCTTCCTCCAAGTAATGATACAATGTTTTCAAGCATCTCTGTTTTAGATACAAATGATTTATCCTCTGTTGGACGATACATTGTGTATCCACCAGCCATTCCTCTTGGAATAATTGAAATTTCATGAACTGGATCTTGTGTTGGTAAGAATTTACTTACAACTGCATGACCAGCTTCGTGATAAGCAGTAAGCTTCTTTTCTTTGTCATTTCTAACTCTTGACTTCTTCTCTGGTCCCATTGTAACTTTGACCATTGCATCTTCTATTTCTCTTTGTCCTATTGCTTTTTTATCACGTCTTGCAGCTAAAAGTGCAGCTTCATTTAATAAGTTTTCAAGATCTGCTCCTGAAAATCCTGATGTATTTTTAGCAATTAATTTCAAATCAACATCATCTTCAAATGTCTTTTTCTTGCTATGTACTTCAAGTATTTGCTCTCTTGCTTTAACATCTGGTAATGGTACTACTATTTGTCTATCAAATCTTCCTGGTCTCAATAAAGCTTTATCAAGTACATCAGGTCTATTTGTTGCTGCAATAACAATTACGCCTTCATTAGCTGTAAATCCATCCATTTCAACAAGCATTTGGTTAAGTGTTTGCTCTCTTTCATCATGTCCTCCACCAAGTCCTGCTCCTCTTTGACGTCCTACTGCATCAATTTCATCAATAAATATAATTGATGGTGCATTTCTTTTTGCTTCTTCAAATAAATCTCTAACTCTTGAAGCTCCAACACCAACAAACATTTCAACAAAATCAGATCCACTAATGAAGAAGAATGGTACTCCTGCTTCACCTGCTACTGCCTTTGCTAGCAATGTTTTACCAGTTCCTGGTTGACCAACAAGTAAAACTCCTTTTGGGATTCTTGCTCCCATATCAGTAAACTTCTTTGGATTCTTTAAAAAATCTACAACTTCTTCAAGTTCTTCTTTTTCTTCATCAATTCCTGCAACATCATCAAATGTAACTTTTGTTTTTGAATTTCCATTTATCATTCTTGCTCTACTTTTACCAAAAGATAAAGCTCCACTTGCTCCTTGATTTTGTGATGTTCCTGAAAACATCATTAACATTAACAATATTAAAATAATTGATGATACTGGTAATAATAAATCAGCAACAATATTTATAAAAGGTTCATCCTCAGATGTTACTGTAATTGAATTGCTTTTCATTGAAGAATTTAAATTTTCAAGTAAATTTTCAACATTTGGAATATTTACCTTTTTGATACTATTATCATTTTTTAGTTTTACTGATGCACTTCCTCCATCATAGCTAATTTCAATATCAGTAACTTCATTATTTTCAATTTTATCAATTAATTCTGAATAAGTTAAAGTATTATTTGTATTGTTTATAATTGATGGAACTACAAATATTATTATAATTCCAATAATTAACCATACTATAAATGTTTTAAGTCCGTTATTCTTTTTCAAATTAGTTCCTCCTACGCATAAATTTACTCTTATAATTTACCACTAACTATAAATAAAATCAATGTTTTTTGGTAAAAAACATTGATTTTATTGTTAATTCTGTATATGCATTTATTTGAAGTATTCAACTTTTTTGTTTGTTAGAATTCTATGTAGTTGATTTAATTTATCCTATGACCTGTTTTCTTATGTTAATGTTTGTACCATTTTGTGTAGTTAATTGAATTGACACTATAATTACTTGTAATTATTTTAGATTACTTTTTCTTCAATTTATCAGAATTCTATATAATCTGTTGGATTTACGCTGTTGCCTGATCCTGAGGCTGTTCTTATTTCGAAGTGTAAGTGGTGTCCTGTTGATGTTCCATGGTTTTCGTCTGTGCTTGCTCCACCTTCTAGTCCTATGGTTTGCGCTTTAGTTACTGTGTCTCCAACTTTTACATCTATTCTTGATAAGTGTCCATAGAATGAGTAGATTGTTTTTCCATTTACTGTGTGTTTAATTTCTACACAGTTCCCATATCCATTTTGTACTCCTGCATATGTTACCTCACCATCAGCTACTGCTATAATTGGTGTGTGATGCTCTCCTACTATATCGATACCACTATGTAGTTTTGTTTCTCCTGTTACTGGATTTTTTCTCATTCCATATTTTGATGTTATTACATAATCTGTTGTTATTGGTTTGATTAATCCTACTTCTGGATTTATCCATTTTACAGTTTTTGACTTTTTACCATAGTTTTTCTTTAAGATGTTTCTATCTAATTTGTCAATTGTTCCGTCTTCGTTTAAGTCATATATTGATTTTTCAGATTTGTTGTCGTCTGTAATAACTACCCCAATGTTATCATTTAAATCTGTTAAATCATCAATTTCGATTTCATTATCTTTTACTACATCTCCGGCAATTAATTTATATTCATCAAGTTTTGTTGTTTCAAATTTTGTTACTCCTATGTCTGTTACAGTATAGCTTAAGTATCCATCTTTTGAAACTACTACAGTGTATTTGCTTTCTAATTGATCTGCTACCCCATTATTATCGCTATCAATTATTTCATCAAATCCTTCTTTATATACTGATTGTTTAAACGTTCCATCTTCTTTTGTTTGAGTATCTACAATAAGTTCATTATCAGTTTGACGATAGATTTTAACATTTTGTACATATTTTCCTGTTGCATTTTCATTTGTAATTTTTCCTGAAATATATGTTCCTGTATCTCTTTCCAATACTACATTATATGTTTTAGTATTTCCATTTGTTGCTGTTACTACTATTGGTACTATTATTTTTAATTGTGTTAAGTCATTACAATTTACAGTTAATGTTGAAGTTCCAACCGTTGTTTCATTATCTCCTATTCTTATATTGGCAAATGTATTAACAGTTTTTGCTTCTATTTTTGCTTCTGTATCGGTTCTACCTATTTGAACTGTATATGTAGAATTGCTTTCCTCATCTGATGTTCTCTCAACATCATTTACTTTTAATTGTTTTATATCAGTGTTATCTGATGCATAAACAATTTCAACTGTACATTCTTCTTCTTTTCCTGATTCCGATTTTATAGTGAATTTTACAGTTATACCAAATTCTGCATTATTATCTTTTATCATATCTTTAAATGAATTTTCATAATCTTTTCCGTTATAGTTTAATATTGTATAAGAATTTTCTGTTATTACTGATAATTCATATTCATCTTTTTTATTGTATATGATAAATCTATATGTATTTGTGTTTTCGTTATAGTAATCAGGGTTATTATCATCTACCATGACACTGCTTAATTTAGTTGATGTAGATATTTTTTCAAGATATAAATCGGTTACTACTGTTGTTCCTGCTTGACTTCTTACAGTTATTGGAATTATTGTTTCTTTGCTTTCTGTCATCTCAACTTTTTGCTCTGCTGTATTTAAATATTCATTTCCAAGTTTAATTCTTACATGTGCAAATTCATCATTTGTTATAGCTTTTACTGTTGGATTTTCATCAGTGTCTAAAATACTATAAACATATTTACCATCTTCATTTTTTTTAACTAAATTACCGTTTACATAAATTTCTTTTAAGGTTGCATCATCTGATTTACGTTTTAATTCTAATTCATAATCTTGTTCTGTTCCATCTTCTGCTACAACTTTGAATGTTAAATTATATTCTTCTACATTTAAATCTGACGTATCATATGTAAATTTAAGTATTCCGTTTGCTTGTTCAGCTGTTCCATTATTATCAACTATTATAGTTGCATAACTTGATGTTGATGTTATTTCAACTTCGGCTTGTGTTAAATTTCTATCAATATAAGCTATATATTTTTCATCATCTACACTTGCCTTTTCACTTTCAACATTTATTTGAGATACACTTGAATCATGTGAAATTATGTTTAAAGTTAAACTATATGTGTACATTGTTCCATCTTCTGCTATTACAGTTATTGGAATACTTATTTTTCTGCTAGTTCTTTTTTCAATTTTAGCTGTTGCTGTTTTTAATGTTTTATCACCTGAATTAATTGATACTTGTGCTTTTTCATCTACTGTTGTTGCTGTAATATTAGCAATTGATGATTCATCTGTTATTGTAGTTTCATAATCTTTTGTATCGTTTGCTTGTATTTCAGCTCCGTCAACAGTAACTTTATCAAGTCCAATGCTGTCATTTAATTTTACAATTTCAAGATATCTTGTTTCTTCTGTTCCATCAGCTGCTGTTAAATTAATTTCTATTTTTGTTGTTCCTAATGCATTTAATTTTTTAGTTAATTCTAATTTTTCAGTTTGTTCATTTGATTCAACTTTTATTTTTGTAAAACTTGATTTAGCTTTTATTGTTATATCTGAACTTATTAGATCCTTATTAACTATTATTTTGTAAGTTTTAGTGTCTGCATTGTAATTTGTTACATTTACTGTTTTAGTTGTGTATGTTGTTGTTTCAGTAGTTGTACTATTTGTTGTATCGTTTGATGTATCATTTGTTGTGTCATTTGTTGTATTGCTTGATGTATCTGTTGCTTCAACTTCATCTTGATCTGTAATTGTTATACTTTCAATTTCAGTATTACTACTTGCTCTTCCTACACTTAGCTTGTAATTACTTTGTTCTCCATTTTCAGCCATTACAGACATTGTATATGTATTTGTTTCTCCATCTTTGATTGATATATTTCCAGTTAAAGTTCCTTGCATATAATTAATTAAAATATTATTACTATCATCAATTAATTTAACTTTTGCATTTTCATCTTTTAATTTTATTTCTAATGGATATGTATCTTTTCCTGCTACTGTTGAAGAATATGTTAATTTATCATCACTTAGTGTTGTTCCTAAATTATCAACTTTTACATATGTAATACCTGTTTCAGTTGATTTTTGACGAATACGTAGTGGATATGTTTGTGTTCCATAATCTTCTCCATTATGAGATGTTATTTTTATTGAGTAATTATCTGTTAATTGACTTGTGCTTAATGTCTGAGTAGTTGTTAAAGTTCCAGTTCCAGTTGCTAAAACAGTTCCTGAACTATTTAATAAATCTACTTTTTGTTTTGAATTTTTGGCTGTTATTGTAATTTGTGGTTTATTTTGATTTGTAACTAATGCAAAGTATTCAGAATTTTCTGTATCATATGTTAATCCTTCTGAATTAACTGAAACACTTTGTAATTCAAGATTTGCTTTTTTAGTTATAGTTACCAAATAATCTGAAGTTGTTCCATCTTCTGCTTCTATATCCAATATAAGCATATTTCCTTCATTTGCAGTATCTGTTGATAATGTTACAAATTTTGTAATTGCTTTTGCAGTATATTCTGTTTCATCTTTAAGTTTTAATTTTCCATTTTCATTATTTAATGTAATTGTTAAATCTACTGTTGTTTCATCTTCATCTACATATACCCTTGCTCCTGATGATGTCATTTCAACTTCTTTTATCTTTTCTCCTGTTATTGCTTTAATTGAAGTATCATTTGATTTCTTTTCGATAATCAAGTTGTAGTTCTTAGTTGTTCCATCTTCGCCAGTTACTGCTACTATAAATGCATTTTTTTCATTTGGCAATAAAACTTGTGTTGCATTTTGTCCTTGAGTTTTTGTCTCAACTAATGTTCCATCACTTTCAAGTCTTGAAATTGTTGTTGTTGATTTTTGAGATTCTAGTTCAACCATTACATAAGCAATGTCTTTTCTATCCATTTTGTAATAATAGTTTCCTGATTCATCTTTTTCTAATGTAACTAAAGCATTTTCTGATGATTGTTCTTCTGTTCCTACCTTTATGCTTGAAATATTTGTATTTGCCTCTAAACGTGTAACTTCTAGCTCATAAGTGTTTGTTGTTCCTATTTCAGATTGAACACTTATTTCATATGTATAAATATTTTTATCATCTGTAACTGTATCACTCATTTTAGCAACATAAGTTGAATTATCATTATTTCCTATTTTTGTAATTGCATATTGATCTTCTGCTGTTGCTTCAATATTAATACTTGTTACATTATGTTTAATATTTGCTGTATATTTTCCATTTAAATCTGGAACTAAAGATACCCCATTAACCTTTAATGTATCCAAATTTGCATTGCTTGATTTTTCTAAAATATCTATTTCATATTCTTCTGTTTCAAGTTTATTTTCTGAAGTTACTATTACTTTTACGGTTGTTGTTCCTTCTCCTTGCTTTGTTACAGTTATTGAATCAGATCCAGTTTTTTCTTCATTGCTTCCAAGAATTAATGTTGCCAAACTATCTGACAATGTAACATCAATCTTAAATGATGTGTCATTGCTTCTTACTTCATATCTGTTTTCTCCAATAAAATATTTTGCCAAAGCCCCATTTACTTCAACTTTTTCTATATTACAGTCGTCTGGAAGTGTTTCTATTACAAGTTCATACTCTTTTTGAGTTCCATTTTCTGATTCAACAGTAATTGTAGTTGTTGTTTTTCTTGATGAAATGCTTACATCTGCTGATGTTTTATGTTGTTCAAATGATGAACTATCAATTTTAACATTTGCATTTTCATCTTCAGTTGTAGCATTTACTGTTACTTTATCTATTACATATGTTAGAGTATAATGATATTTTCCATCATCTCCAAGTGTTACTTCTTCATCATTTACTGTTACTTTTTCTAGATTTGTATTATCTGATTTTTTAACAATATTTAATGTGTATTCTTTTTCAGTTGTTCCTGATTCTGATTGAACTTTAATTGAAACTTTTGTTACATCTCCAGTTAATGTGATATTTTCCGTATCAGTATTTACTACATAATTTTCTGTATTGTTTATTTGAACTTTTGAATTTGCATTTCTCGTTACTGCTGTAACGTCTAATGCTGTTTGACTACCTGGAACTTTTAAAGTATATGTTCCATCATTTTCTTTTGTTGCTTCAGCTTTATTTTCATTTATAATTCCATAAATTTCTTTTAATTCAGTATCTCTATATATATATAAAGTATATTCTTCTTCTGTTCCATTTTCTGATTTAACTATAATTGTTACTTCTTTAGATTCATCATTTCCAATTACAATATCCGCTGTTTGTTCACCTACAGTGTATTTTTTACCATCAATACTAATTTCACTATATTTACTGTTTGTTATAGCTGTTAATGATAATGTTTTTATTTTGCTATCAATAGCCATTTCATATTCATTTGATGAAATCGCTGTTGCTATTACTTTTGTTTGTGTTCCATCACTATTAGTTATTGGTGTAGATATTTCTTTAATTTGTACATCATCAGTTATTTTATTTACTGTTAAAGTATAAGTTTCTTCTGTTGGATAATTTCCTTCATTGTTTTGTATTCCTACTGTTACCTTAAATGTTGTTGTTTTATCCTTTACATCAATTTCTTGACTTAAAGTTCCATTATTGCTCCATGTTTCACCGTCATCTATTGAAATTCTGTCTGTAGCATTTTTTGTTTTTATTACTAAGTTTGCTTTATCTTCATTTGTAACTATTTGTACTTTATATTTTAAATCATTTTCTGTAGAACTTGAATCAAGTTCGGCATCAGTGTTATTGACTTTAATACTATCAATTCTATCCTTGTCTTGAGCTACAACTACTCTTGTTAGTGTTGTTACATTTTTATTAATTGGATCGGTTACTAAAATATGTGCTGTACCTTCTTGATTAGCTGTAATTTTTTCTGTGCTATTTTCAGAACTTAATGAAACTACATTTTCAGCATCATTTGTAAATGTAAATTCACTGCTAGATACTTCTGTATTTCCAAATACATTAAATGTATCTCCAGTTATTTGAACAGTATCCACATCTCCTACGCTCATTGTTTTACTTAAAGTTGCAATTTCAAAATTTCTATCTCCAACTAAAACATGAACATTTGAATTATCCCTTGTGCCATTTCCTAAATTTCCATACTCATTGTTTCCTGATGCATATACACTGCCTTTTACATCAATTACATATGTGTTGTTATTTCCAGTAGCTATTGAATAAGTTTCTAAGTTTTTATTTATTTGTTCCGGTGTTGTTATTTCATCTGAATTTGCAGTTCCTAATTTACCATATGAATTGTCTCCTGATACATATGTTAGTTCATCAGATGTTTGATACATTATACTATCGCCTTTTGCTGAAATATCTATTATTTTTTTATCAATAGATATTTTTTCTAATGCTCCATCTTTATATTTATATACTTCATAACCATTTGTAAGCACATAAATTGCATCATTTGCCACTTCAGTTTTTATAGCATTTGTCATTCCAGTCATTTTGCCATTTAACAAACTTCCCATTCCATATACTGTTCCATCTGCTTTAACTAATACAATTTGTCCTTTTCCTGCACTTAGATTAATTACAGGTTCATTACTTGTATATATTTTTGTTGGTTTTGTTAAGTTTTCTCCAATATTAGAATTTCCAAGTTCTCCATTAGAGTTTAATCCCCAACCATAAACTATTCCATAATTATCTAAAGCTGCCACAAAATTTTCTCCAGCTGCTATTTGCTCAATATTTTTAATAATTTGAACTTGTGAAAATTTATTTTGTGTCTCATAACTATTGTTTCCTAATTGATTATATTCATTATTTCCAGTTGCCCATACTGTTCCATTATTTCTCAATGCGATTATAAAGTTATTTCCAGCTTTTACATCTTTATATGTTGAAAGTACATTTGTTTTTTGTGGAATTGTTTGTGTGATTTTATTTCCTATTCCTAATCTTCCATCTGTATTATATCCAAATGTATAAACTGAACCATCAGCTTTTAATATTGCTACAAAATCTTCTCCTGTTGTTACTTTTGGTGCAAATTCTGAGTTTGCATCAACTACATTTACAAGAACACTATAAGATTTTCCATCCTCAGTTGATGTTGCTGTTACCCTTGTTCTTCCAATTCTTTTTCCTGTAACATTTCCATTATCACTTGTTTCTACAATATCAGTATTTAAACAATTATAATTAAGATTTTCAAAATAGTCATCCTCTTCTTTGATTAAATTAAATTCAAGTGATGCATTTTCTATTAATTTTTTAGTTTCATTTACTTTTACTGTAATTTCTGTTTGTCCAATAGTTGTCTTTCCATTTCCTACTTGTATTGGTTCTGTAGATTTTGTTTTACTTATAATCTCTTCATTATTATTTGTATAATCTCCACATGCCCATACAGTTCCATCAGGTTTTAGCATTACAGTATAGTTATCACCTGCTGACACTTGCATTACATTTGTAATAGTTGAAAGTTTTTCGAATGTCGTTACATTTGAATTTGAGCCTTTACCAAGTTCTCCTCTTGAATTTAATCCGTTTACATAAACTTGATTATTCTTGTCTATTGCTATTTTATTTCCTTTTAAACCAATTATATATCTAATATCAGAAAGTCCGGAAATTTTTGTTGGTTCAGTAATTTTAGTTTTATTGGTTATTCCAAGTTGATTGTAGTTATTTTCACCCCAAACATAAATATCTCCATTTTTTGTAATTGCTGTATTGTTTGATTTACCTGCATCTATTGATACAATTGAATCTAAACTATTTATTTTTGTAAATAGATTTGATCTTGTTGTATCTTTATTAATACCAAGTTCTCCATACAAATTTGAACCTGTAACATATACTTCTCCTGTACTCTTTAATATTATAGTATGATTTTTACCTGCTTTAATATCAATTGCATCTTGTACATATTTTGCTTTTGTTACTGGTATTTTGTTAGTATAACTTCCTACACCACCTTCTCCATTTGCATTTAATCCAAATGAATATACCTCTCCTTTTTTATCAATTGCAAATGATGAAAAACTTCCACAAGCTATATCAATAATATTTGATAAACCACTTATTTTTACAGGTGTTGTTTGCTTTTCTGCAGTTTCATTTCCTAACTGATAGAAATTATTTCTACCAAATGACCATACATTTCCTTCACTATCAAGAGCTAGTGTGTGATTTTCTCCTGTTGCAATTTTTGTAATAATAACACCATCTCCAAAGTTTACTTTCTCTGGATTATCTGTTTGAGTTACATCACCTAATCCTAGTTCCCCATCATTTCCAATTCCATATGTCCATACTGTTCCATTTGTTTTTAACATTACTGTATGGTTTCCAGCAGTTACAACTTGTGGTTCTATTAATATATTAACATTATCTGATTTAGAGCCTTTTGCTAAAACTCTTACAGGAATTACAGCTATTTTTTCTGTATCTTTTTCCTTGGCAATTACTGCTGTTCTTCCATCTTTTACTGCTGTAACTTTTCCTGATGTTGAATCTACTGTTGCATTTTCTGAGTCTAATATTTCATATGTAATATCCGCTTCTTTCTTTGTAAATAAGTTAAAGTAATCAATTTGTGAATCAATATCAAATGAATTCCCTTCTTCTAATAAAATTTCAGTTGCATTTGAATCTATATTTGTTTTTCCAACAAGCTGAGCTTTTGAATTTGTAAAGTTTGATGCGTTTCCTAATTGTCCATTTTCTCCATTACCCCATGTATAAACATTTCCATCTTTTTCGTAAATAGATGTATGATCTATACCTGCTGTTACTCTTTCAACATTTTTTACATCTTCTTTTAATATTGCATAATGGCTTTCTTGAATTCCTCCTGTTTCTAGTACATTGTTTTGTCCTAACTGCATTTTAGAGTTTATTCCCCAAGTATAAACTTTATTATCTACAGTTACTGCAATAGCATATCTATATCCAGCTGAAACTTCTTTAATATTCTCGAGAATATTGTCATCTTCTAATTTTACAATTGTTGAAATTGAATTATTTTGACTTACTGTTGTCCCATCTCCAAGTTCTCCATATGTATTTGTACCATATGTGTAAACTCTTCCATTTTCTCCAAGCATTACCAAAATATCATTACTTTCACTTATTTGAACAACTCTTGTATTTACTATTGTTGGATTTTTATTTGAAGCACTATTATCTGAAGAAAGTTCAATTTTACTTTGATCACTTAATTTTCTAACAATTCCATCCTCTGCTAAGAAATAATTTTTACTAATATCAATAACCTTTGTAAATTCATTATTACTGCTTGTTACTTCCAATTCTTTTGGAGATTTTGTATATCCTTCTCCCCAAGCATAGATTTTTCCGTCACTTGTAATTGCAAAAGATGTATTCTCTTTAGCAACTACTTTTATAACATTATTTAACTCGATTTTTGTAGGAGCTTTATATGTTGTCGTATTTCCTGTTCCAAGTTGTCCGTTTGTATTTGTTCCAAATGTATAAACATTTCCATTATTATCTAATAATAATGTATGTGATTTTCCTGTTGAAATGTCAACAATGTTTTCACTATTTTCTATTTTAACAGGAGCATTTTGATCTTCTGTAGAATTTATTCCAAGCTGTCCACTCTTATTTAAACCAAATGAATATACTTCTCCATTAGCTCTCAATGCTACAGTAAATCCGTCACCATTTTCTACTTTTGCTGATGCTATTGCTTTATCACTATTTACAACATTTACATATATAACTTTATTTAATTTGTTTGAATCTGTAACATATAATGCAACTCTTCCTATTTTGTTTCCTGTAATTTTATAATTTGGATTAATTTTATCTGCATCAATAATTGTACTATTATCAGTATCTTTATATTCTTCAAGTGTTAATCCCTTTGAATTCATATTTGTTACTGTTAATTTTGTACTTTCAGCCATGTCAGTTTTTAAATTAAATGAATTAGCTGTATATATTGCAATATCTTTTGATTTATTTAATGTTACATTAATATTTTTTGGATTTGATGTAATATCAATTTTTCCTATTTTTGTAAAGATTGTTCTATCTATATTGTCAGATGTTCCAAGATTTCCATTTTTGTTAATTCCAACAGTATATACAAAGCCATTTTCGTCCATAAGTGTAGAATTTGTATCGCTTGTTTCTACTAATTCAAATTTTGGAAGATCTATTGTATCTCCTGAAATATCATTTACAGATGTAATTTTAGTTGCATAATTTGCTGCTGTTATAGTACTTGTAGTTGTACTAGAGCTTGATGTTGAACTTGATAATGAGTCAGTGCTTGTACTATCAGAATTTGCAGTAATTCCTAAATTAGAATTTTTATTATTTCCAAAACCATATGCTGTACCATCTTCTGTTATGCACATTGATGTATTTTTTCCAGCTGAAATTTCAATAACATTTTCTAAAATATTTCCATCTGAAGTTTTTACAAGAGTTGGATTTTCACTATCAGTATTAGTTAAATTACCTAATTGTCCTGATTCATTATTTCCAAAACTATAAATTCTGCCATTTAATGTTAATGCTAAATAGTGATTTTCACTTGAAGATATGTCACAAACTTCATTAATATAATCAACAGATTTTGTTGGATCACTCAATTTATAAATCTTTCCATTTTCTCCAAGCAATAATTCATTATCAATTTTAGAAATTGCAACTGCCGTATCTATTTTTGTAATTTCTTTATAATTTTCACCCCAAACAAATAACTCCCCATTGTTATTTATTGCGTAAAAATTATTTTTATATGCGTTTACATATATTATATTTGATAAATTTGCAACCTTTGTCGCCTTTAAAATATTTTCTGAAACTGGTTCATCTTTTGTAACAGTGGTTGTTGTTTCGTTTGTAGAATTGTTATTTGTAGCACTTGATGTTGTATTATCTGTATCACTTGCTTCTACTTCTTTTTCAACGATATAATCATTAAGTCCCCAAGTATAAACATCACCACTATTATTTAATGCTATTGCATTTGAGGTACCAGCTCCTATTTGTGTAATATTTTGTAATTTGTTTCCATTGTTATCAATTACCTGTACAGGTTCATTTGAATTTTCTAATGAATTATTTCCAAGTTGTCCATTAATATTTAGTCCATAACTCCAAACAGTTCCATTAGATTTTAAAGCAATTGTAAATTCTTCTCCTTCTCTTATCATTGGAACTACTTGTCCATCTTTTGTTACATTTACTATAATGTATGTTGAATAATTATTTGTTGTATCTGTAATTTTTATTTTTGTTTTTCCTTTTTTTAATGCGGTAATATTTCCATTTGAATCTACTGTTGCAATGCTTGTATCTTTTGATTCATATGTAATATCTCCTACTGTTAAATCTTTTGTTTGAATATCATTTAATTTCGTGTATGAAAGTTTCGATTTGTCAATTTGGTAAGTAGAGTTTTCTGTTAGGTTAACAGTTTTCTTGCTGTAATTAAGTACAGAACCTAACTCGTTGATAGTAACAGTACCATCACCACCGGCACCACCTACAATATTTCCCATAGAGTTATTATTAGCTTTTATAACTCCTCCAAGACCTCCTGCTGCTGTACAATTGCCTATGCTTTCTATTGTTTTTACAAAAATATTTACAGAGCCTCCTCCTGAACCAGCTCCACCAATATTTCCTACATATGTTGTATTATAATTATATGCTGAACCTCCAGCACCATTAGATCCTTTTGATGATATTTCTCCGTTATTTGATAGTTTATTTGTATATAATACTAATAGTCCTCCTACTCCATCTTGTCCTTTGCTTTCTAGTCCTGAATTTGAAATTCTACAATATGATGAACTACCTCCTGTAATTCCAGCAGATCCTCCTCCATAATATTGAGAATTAGAATTTGTATCATAAACAGATGCATTTCCTCCTGTTGTTTTTGTTGCAGCAGAAACATCAGCAGCAACTCCACTTGTATTGCATCTTACTATCGCTCCTGAACCATTTCCTCCCGCATACGATGTGCCTCCTGTTGAACTTCCTATATATGAATTCCAAGAGCCATCATTTCCATTTATGATAGCACCACTCTGTCCTCCACCACCAGTTTCTCTATTAGTTCCATCATTTCCTTTTGTAGACTTCATTATTTGACTATCAGTCTTTCTTTCTTCAATTCCTGAAGCTCCATTGGCAGGTATGTATTCATATGTATTATCTATGTTTTTCCATAAAAACACATTTTCACCATCAGCACTTGTTCCTCTTGCTGTCATTGAAATTGTTCCATTATTTTCTACATCTCCTAAAACACATAAATACATTCCTTTTTTGTATGTTAAATTATCTACATTTGTTGCTGTTACTGTTACTCCTTTATCAATAGTTAAGTTTTTATGGTATTTTACAACTAGTGTTTTATAGTCTGTTGTTGTATCTCCAAGACTTATTGTTGTTGATGTTTCTCCATCTGCCAATGTGTAATGTACATCATCATAATAATTTATTAATTCAACATCATATTCTTGATCATTTACAACAACAGTATAATTTCCATCCGCAAGATTGGCATCTCTAAATCCTTGTACTATGCTTTCCATTTTCATTGCAGATATTATTTCAACTTTTTTTGTTGTTGAATATTTGTTATGTGATATTGTTGCTATTGTATTTCCATATTCCATAGCAGTTACAGATTTATTATTTAATGTAAATGCTGTATCATTTGATAGTGTTACAGTAAAATCATCTTGGTTGCTATCAATTATGTCTTGTTTTAAATTAAATGTATTTTCTAGAGTAGCCACAATTGTTGTTGATTCATTTTTGTCTAAATATTTTTTTTCAAAATTAGTGGTAATAATTGTTGAACCTATTTGTGAAAATTCTGTTTTAGATGTTGCATCTCCTGTTCCTAATTCTCCATTAGTGTTTGTTCCTGAATTCCATACAAATCCATCTTCAGCCACTAAACTGCTATGAGTTCCTTCTCCTGCTGAAATTGTTTCAATATTTGAAGACAAATTTAATAAAGTTAGTTCCGTAGCATTTTTAGTTGTTCCTAAACCAATCTGTCCATTTGAATTATTTCCTAAAACATAAACTTTTTTATCATCAGTTAATAAAAAACTTGTTTGATTTCCTGCGGAAATACCAAATATTTTTGCTTCGATAGCTATAATATTATTATTTTCCGCTAATTTTGTATAACATTCTCCATATGTATTTGTACCCCAAGCATATGCTATTCCATCTGTTGTTAATGCTAAATTATGTGCTTCTCCACATGAAATTTTTGCAATATTATATAGCCCATCTATTGCTTTTGATGTATCAGATAAATCATAAACCGTACCTAATTTTGTTAACATTAATGTTCCTGAAATATCTTCAATTTTTTCTGAAAATACTACTTTCATTGGTAAAGTAGAATATCCTTCGCCCCATACATATACTTTACCATCTTTATCAAGCGCCATACTCATATTTTTATATGCATCAATTTTTATAATATTTGATAATCCGTCAACTTTTACTGGCACATTAGAATCTGTATTGTTTCCATCTCCAAGTTGTCCTTTCGTCCCTTCACCCCAAGCATATACTGTTCCATCTTCTTTTAATGCTAGTGAATGAGAATATCCTGTTGCAATTTTTTTGATATTGCTTAGCTCTTCTATTTTTACTGGTACATTTTCATCAGTATTATTTCCAATTCCGAGTTGTCCATTTGTATTTAGTCCATAACTCCAAACTGTTCCATTACTTTTTAAAGCAATTGTAAAATTTTTACCATTTTTTACATCCGGAACACTTCCATCTTTTACTGTTATATAAATATATGTACTTATATCATTTGTTATATCTGTAATTTTTAATTTAGTTTTTCCAATTTTTTTTGCAGTGATATTTCCTAAATCATCAACTTCAATTATAGAATCCATAGCTTTATATTTAATATCCCCAATAGTAGTAGATGTACTTGAAGATGATGGATTTGTATAATTAAATTTCAATTTGTTTTTATCTATTTTAATTGATTCATTAACATTTAATTCTATATTTCTTTCTGAATATATCAAATCAGGTAAAACTTTGGTTAATGTTACAGAGCCATCTCCTCCGTTGCCCCCATTATATATTCCCATATTTGCATTAGTGCATTTTGAAACATCTCCTCCGTTGCCTCCTTTTGCACTTAATTCGCCAATCTTAGTAATATATTTATAAAAAATATTTACAGAGCCACCGCCAGATCCTCCACCGCCAACAGCTCCTCTATAACGTCCATATAAACTACACTCTGCTCCTGCTCCATTAGAACCATTTGATGTAATAATTCCAGCATTTTCAAGATTTTTTGTGTATACAAGTAATAATCCTCCAGTACCATCGCTAGCTTTCGTCTCAGTATTTCCTGTTCCTAATCTACAATATGATGAGTTTCCTCCTGTTGTTCCTGCTCCTGCTCCTGCAAAATAATATGTTTCTCTGCCTGCATCCCAAGCACTTCCATCTCCTCCTTTTAATTTACTTGCTTGTGAGTATGATGCACTAACTGCACTAGAATTACATCTTACTATTGATCCTGATCCGTTTCCTCCTGCATACGACGTACCTCCAGTTGAACTACCAACATATGAATTGTTAGAGCCATAAGATCCATTTACTATACCATTTCCTAAACCTCCGCTTCCTGTTCCTCTATTAGTTCCATTATTTCCATCTAATTTTGGTGTTTCATAATATGGTCTATATTCGCTTTTCTTTGCTGCTCCATTAGCAGGTATGTATTCATAAGTATCATCTGTATTTTTCCATAGATATACATTTTCACCATCACAGTTATATGTTCCTCTTGCTGTCATTGAGATTGTTCCATTGTTTACTAAGTCGCCTAATACACATAAATACATGCCTTTTTTGTATGTTAAATTATTAACATTTGTTGCTGTTACTGTTACTCCTTTATCAATTGTTAAATTCTTATGATATTTTACAACTAGCATTTTATAGTCTGTTGTTGTGTCTCCAAGACTTATTGTTGTTGATGTTTCTCCATCTGCTAAAGTATAATGTACATCATCTGTGTAATTTATTAATTCTACAGGATAATCCTTTGTTTCAGAAGTTCCATCTGTATTTCCAGTTACTCTAAAAGTGTAATTTCCATCTGCTAAATCACAATCTCTTACTCCTTGCACTATACTGTCACAAACAATAGCCCCATCATTTGCAACATATATAGTTGTTTTATCTCCTGAAATATTTCTTTCATTTATTTTTGATATTTTGTCAATCGCAGAAAATCCCGCTAACTTCATTGAAGCTAACGTACAAGTTACAATTGCTACTGTTGCAACTGTTTTTAGTATTCTGTTTTTACGTTTTTCTTTTTGTAAGTGCTTTCGTAACTCCTCTTTCAAC
>Ga0256406_1002747_pt1 | contig 23829 bp, 23 predicted proteins | sample RumenRJG_03DNA_FD_185986 | JGI IMG/M metagenome (GOLD analysis project Ga0256406, IMG submission 185986) | Bovine rumen microbial communities from Lethbridge, Alberta, Canada - RJG_03 | ecosystem: Host-associated > Mammals > Digestive system > Stomach > Rumen | place: Canada: Alberta | collected...
ATGTGCAGTCAAGTTTTCAGATTCCTCAGGTAAGTGGCGAAAATGGAGCTAAGGCATATCAGATACCACCGAACTCGTCAGTTTTATTACTTGACAGTACAGATAATGTAATCTGGTGCAAGACAACCGATGCAGGAGGCTTTGCAACTCTTACAGGTTATAAGATTACGCCAATTGAAAACAAAGCATCGACACCAGATTTAACTGAATATGTAACAAGAAAAGACTTTGATGAACTTCGTGATCGATTTGACAAATTAATGGAGGATCTTGGCGATGGTAAATCCAATTCTTGAACAGATTAAGAATCAGAATAGTCAAAATGGAAGAAATACCAATCAAGGATCTGGGCCTCTTCCCACATCAATGGATGATCCAAGAATGGGTCAGGTAAAGGATTATGTTGCTAAGCATGGCGGTGATCCCAAAACTGCATTCTTCATGTTGTGCAAAGAGAAGGGGATCACAAACCCTGCTAATCTGATTAATCAAATGTTAGGACAACGATGAAAATAGTTCACAGGAGTAACAAATGCAAAAAGTTAAATTAAACTTAATTCCGCAGGGTGTACCTCCTGTGGTTTATGCCTCTCAATACGACGTTGGTAGGCAATTTGAATTTGAGATTTATGAAGGTGACGTCGAGTATGAGATTCCATCTGGGGCAGTTGTAACATTTCAAGGGATGAAACAAGACGGTCATGTGTTTGCATATAGTTCTGCTGATTCAAATCCGAATGTGACGTTTTCTGGATCTGTTGTAACTGTAACTACTACCGAACAGATGACTGCTGTTCCAAAGAAAGCACTTTGTGAGATCGTAATACGACAAAGCGGAATTCTTATCGGTACTTTAAATGCATACATTGACGTCGAGAGAGCCGCTGTTCCTGATGATGCTGATACAAGTGCAAGTGATCTGATGATGTATCAGGATATGGTTAACAGGATTGCAGGAAGCGAAAAAGCAGCGGCAAACAGTGCGTCAGCGGCGGAAGCAACATACAAAAAGACGTCAGATGTTTATAACCAAGCAGTAAAGGACATTGCGGAGCAGCGAACGCAGATCAACAAAGATATTGATGACAAGAAATCCGAAATACAGACACTCATTAATAACTTCAACAAGGGTTCCTTGTATACCGAGGACATAACTCTTCTGGCTTCCGGATGGACCGGATCAGATCCCCCGTATTCTTACACGCTGTCGCAGGCGACCGATACGAATGCGATATTCATCGACATGGCCATGCCGGGCTTGACCGAAGATCAGATAGGAGCAATTAGTGCGGCGAATCTCTCTGGAAGTAAGGGAAACATTATTTACGCCACCGGAGAAAAGCCGGAAATAGATATACCAGTCAGACTTGTCTATTTGAAGGGAGATAACAAATGATTATAACTGGAGTTTCAGGAGGAAGCGGCGGAGGGGATGCCTATGCGTACATAAAAATATTTGTTCAGGGCGCAACTACAGTGTGCGCATTTATCGGAGACAAATGTTATGGAGCAAGCAAGGTTAACGATGGTATTGCCATCATCCCGGTAAGCAAAAAGGGAACGTATACGGTAAAAGCCTATCTCGAAAGAAAAGACGGAAAATACGCCCAAGAGCTCATAAGAACCGCTACCGCAACAATTACGGATTCAAAATCCGTTGTCACAGTTGCGATGGATGCGTTCGCGAATTACGGAAACCTGTCTTTTTCGTCCACAACCGACGCGCAGTTTGCCGCAATCGTATCCGCGCTTGACGCAGAAAAAATTTCCATTGACGACCTTCCGTGGGCTGTGGGAGACACAAGAACGGTTCCCCTTTCGTCGATGCCCGCTACCGGTGTCGGTGAATCACACGGCGAAGAAGATGTGACGCTTGTCATACAGAACGTTGGCGGAGTGACACTTACGAGTGGAAAGCAGTGTCATTATGTCGTCGGGCTGCTTAATTCATTAGTAACAGCTGGATATATGAATTCGTCGGATACAAATTTAGGATCGTGGAAATCATCAGCGAGACGTGCCTGGTGCAACAACGTTTTCAGAAATGCGATACCAACGACGGTAAGGGGGTGTTTCAAACAATTTAAATGCGTGACGGCAACGGAATATAACAGTTCGGCGAACACAACGACAGATGATTATTTTGCAGTTCCGGCTGAAAAAGAGGTTATTGGGCGACGAAACTACTCTTCACAGACTGAAGCAGATGCCCTCACACAATTTGAGTGGTACAAAACTACTGCGAACAGAATTAAGAAGGCTGGAGACAACCGTTCGGCCTACAGCTGGTGGCTCCGTTCGCCTAAGTACAACGACTCGCACATTTTCTGTAATGTCAACACCGTCGGCTATGTGGACACCATCGGCGCCTACAGCGGTTTCGGCCTTTCGCCCTTCGGCTGTATCTAAAATCTGCTAATCCCCCGCGAATGAGGGGAAAGGAGGTATTATGGCAGTTCCGGTGCGATGCTTACAGGACGCTGACTGGAATGGACAACCTATACAATAAATTAATAATTGAAGAATGGAGGTAGCAATGAGCGATATAGCAGAATTGATAAGAGAAGCAAAAAGAACTGCTTTTCTCGCGAACCAGAAACTCAACGAATATGCCGATGGGATTCACGAAGCATCGACCGATGCGATACAGACAAATGGCGGCGGCGTGGATGAGTTGGGCGGAATCGTGTCAGACCTTGCAACATCTATTGATGATTTGGCCACCACATTATCGGAACTTAGCGAAAAACTTACAAATCTCGAAGGGAGTGAAGCAAAATGACAAATTTTTACAAAAAAATGGTGATCAGAGGAAAGAAGAAGTGGACAGATGTGCCGAGCCTCTGGAACGATGAAGTACAGTCAGCTTTGAAAGCCGACGGGTACACGCTGAACAAAGACGGAACCGTAAGTAAATGATCTTATAACTTCATAAACAGTTATTTATAAGATGCTCAAAAATGGGTATCTTATTTTTTTTATGATTGAAGGTGATACCGTTGCACTAATTAGGTTATAAGCAACCCACTTCTAAAAACTGAATAAGAAAAGGAATACAACGATGAAATCCTTGACAAAATTCGTTATCTTTTCATTTACGTCACTTGTGCTGTATACAATCATCTCACAGCTCATCTTTATCAAAACATCTATAGAGATGCAAACGCTAACAACGTGTTTCTTCGCTGCTTTTGGAGGAGAGGTTCTTGCTTGTGCTCTCATAAAGATTTTTAAATTGAAGGATAACAGAAATAATGAAAACGATGATACGTAAACTCACATCTAGAAAATTTTGGATTTGTGTAGCCGCATTTCTTGCCTCGGTTGCGACATCTGTAACCGGTTTGCAGTCAAATAATCAGATTGTAGCTTCTATAGGTATTGTTTGCTCTATTATTTCTGCAGCTATTTATGCATCTGCTGAAGCATATGTTGACGCTGCTAGAAAAGAAACAAATCCAGAAGAAACAAACACAAATTCTAAAGATACGGAGGTATAAATATGGATAATAATTCTATGTCTCCAGCAGATATTGCTGCTTTAACGAATGGCAATACTTACGGCGCAGAAGGTTCGTGGATATGGTTTCTGCTGATTTTTGTACTCCTTGGATGGGGTGGTGGATATGGTCGTGGCGGAGCACCTGTTCCAAGCGATGTAGCAACTCAGTCTGGAGTTCAGAGCGCAATTAATGCATCCGGTATGCAGACACAGCTTAATAACATTGCTCTTTCAAGTGCAAATAATAATTATGAGACTGCTCAGCTTATCAATTCACAGACAGAAGCTTTTATGCAGCAGAATAATACGAATCAGATCAACATGATTCAGGGATTCAACAACCTTTCACAGCAGCTGATGAATCAGACAAATACTATTGGTTCGAAGATTGATCAGATTGGATACCAGATGGATCAGTGCTGCTGCTCAATTAAGACTCAGATGCTTAACGATCGGCTTGAAGATCGTAACCGTGAACTTGCAGTCGCTCAGAATGCTATCAACAACGCTCAGCAGACACAGAATATTCTTGGAACTATGGGTCGCTGGGTTGCGTGGAACGGACAGGGAACGCAGACAAGCAGCACAACCTGATTTTCAGGAGGTGATCCATAATGGACATCTGTTACTACAATTCACAGATACAAGATGAATTAGACGGTGCTGCTGAATATATCAAACGTGCCATTAACTGCAAAGCTAAGCATCCTGAGTGGGCAGCACTTTATGCAAAGATGAGCGAGGCAGAGCTTGATCATGCAAAGAACTTGATCGACATTTACGAAGATGATTTGAAAAGCATCAAAATGGAAGCAAAAGATCCTGATTTTGTTTCGTATCTTGATTCAGAATCAAAGATTCTTCGCAATATGTATGCAGAGTCAGTTGCGAAAATCAAGTACATGCATGAAATGTTCAACAAATAATCCGTCTCAATATCAAGGGGAGCAAAGAACATGCCTAATTCGATTGAGACAGTGACAACAATTCTAACATTCGTTATCCTTATCAGCAATTTTATTCTCATGATTGCAATGTGGATTGACAAGATTAAATCTCCGTGGAGCAAACAAGATGCTCGCATTGATTGCTTGGAAAACCGTGTTGATGATCTCTACGAAGCCTTTAACAAAGATAAGGATAGAATTAAAGAATTGGAAAAGGGAACGGTTGTTACACAGGAAGCATTACTTGCTTTGATGACGCATTCTATAGATGGAAACCACATAGACGAACTCACTAAAGCAAGAGATGATTTACACACATATCTAACTCACAAAGGCGTACAGGTTTAAATATTTGGTACGTCCAAAAAAAAAACTAACGAAAAAGAGAGGATTAAAAATTATGCCAAAATTAGTATGGGATCAGACTGGTGAGCGTCTTTATGAAACTGGAACGGATCATGGTGTTGTATATCCGATCAGTAAAGATTTCAAATATCCGAAGGGTTATGCATGGGTTGGACTTACCGCTGTTACTGAGTCTCCGTCCGGAGCAGAAGCAAACCCTATTTGGGCCGACAACATCAAATATGTAACTCTTCGTTCTGTAGAGGAATTTGGATTCACGATTGAGGCTTATACTTATCCAGACGGATGGCACGAATGTGATGGATGCACTGAGCCGATTAAGGGCGTTACTATTGGACAGCAGAAGAGAAAGGCTTTTGGTTTCTCCTATCGTTCAAAGATCGGTAATGATACGGAGCTTGATTCTCATGGTTATAAGCTTCATCTTATCTACAACGCTACGGCATCACCGTCGGAGAGAGCGTTTGCAACTATGAATGATAACCCCGATGCAATCACGTTCAGCTGGGAGTGCAGCTCTACTCCGGTTCCTGTAACATTTAAAGACGCTAACGGCGATGAACTGAACCCGGTTGCTAACATTACGATCGACTCCACTGCAGTTGATGCTGCTAAGCTTAGATCTCTTGAGGATATTCTGTACGGTACTGCTGATGCCGAAGCGTCTCTTCCTCTTCCTGATGAAGTATTCAAACTGTTTAATGGTGATTCTACGCCGATTATCCCTTCTAGTGGATCTTAATTAAAATTTAATAGTACTTTTGACCTCATCGCTTAAGTGCGGTGGGGTCTTTTTTAATTGAAAGGAGAACCAATTTTATGTACAAGAAAGAGATTACTTACACTGATTATGCTGGAGTAGAGCACAAAAATGAGCCGGTTTATTTCAATATTAGTAAATCGGAACTTGCAAAGATGGAGCTGTATACTCCTGGTGGATTTGAAGGTTATGTCCGTAAAATGATTGAAACTACTGATGTCCCTGAGCTGGCAAAACTTCTTGAAAGATTCATTCTTATGAGCTATGGCGAAAAGTCTGCAGATAATAAGAGCTTCATTAAGAACGTTCAGCCTGGTGAGGAAATCGGAGAACTCGCAAAGAAGTTCAGAGAAACGGCTGCATATGATGCATTCTTCATTGACCTTATTACTGATGACGAGAATGGAAAAACAGCAACACAGAAGATTTCAGAGTTTATCAATAGCGTTGTTCCTGATGATGTTGCAAAGGCCGCTGAATCAGAAGAAGTGCAGTCAAAGGTTATCGAGCTTAAAGATAAGTACGGACTTGATGATAAATGAATGAATTAAAGATATTCGTAAAAGAGACTGAGATGTTTAACAATGATACGCAGCAATTCATTACTGTAGAACCGTGTGTTTTAACTCTTAAGCACTCTCTTTTATCTTTATCTAAATGGGAATCAAAATGGGAGATTCCTTATCTTCATGATAATAAGAATAAACCAAAAACATTAATTCAACAGCTTGACTATGTCAGATGCATGACAATAAACAACAATGCTGTAGATCCTATGGTTTATTATGCGTTGAAACCAAATGATCTTAAAAAGATTAACGAGTACATTAATGATCCTATGACAGCTTCTACATTCAATGATAAGCAAAGAAAGGCTCCGGGACGTCCACAAATAGTAACATCCGAATTGATATATTGCTGGATGATCGAATTTGGAATACCTTTTGATCCATGTGAGAAATGGCATCTTAACCGCCTTATGACGCTTATCAGAGCATGTGAAGTAAATAATACATCACAGAAAAAGATGAGCAAGGCTGAGATTGGCAAACAGAATGAAGAGCTGAATAGGATCAGAAGAGCAAGACTACATTCGAAAGGATAAACAATGGGTGTTATAGAAGTTGTTCATAGAGGAAACTTTAATCATCTTGAAAAGTTTCTATCTCGCGTTAGTGGCGGACAATATATTTTGCGTATACTTGACAAGTATGGGCAGGCTGGTGTTGACGCTCTGGCGTCGGCAACTCCTAAAGACTCAGGACTTACTGCTGCATCATGGTATTACGAATACTATATGGATGGAGACACAATAGTCATTGAATGGAACAATTCAAATGTAGTTAAAGGATATTTTAATGTCGCAATGCGCCTTCAGACAGGACACGGTACTGGAACTGGAGGTTACGTCACTGGTATTGACTATATCAATCCGGCATTAAGACCAATATTTGATAAATTAGCAGATGATGCATGGGCGGAGGTGGTTAAATCATGAGCTCTGTTGATGAAAGAATAGTACAAATGAGATTCGACAACGCTCAGTTTGAGAGTGGTGTCAGACAAACACTTTCGTCTCTTGATAAGCTTAAACAGGGTCTGAAGTTCAACGCTGCAATTAATGGAGCGAACGTTCTTCAGAATGCATTCAATGGAATTAAGCTTGGCGGAATCAATCGTTCTGTAGATCAGCTGAATCGAAAATTTTCATCTCTTGGTATTGCCGGAATGGAAATTGTAAAACGTGTTACAAATGATGTTCTGAATTCTGTTACAAGAGTTGCTACTGCTATACCAAACCAGATTAAAGCTGGAGGCTGGGCAAGAGCACTGAATCTTGAAAATGCTCAGTTCCAGCTTAAAGGTTTGGGTGTTACATGGGACAAGATTAATAACGACATTCAGTATGCTGTTAATGGAACTGCATATGGGCTTGATTCTGCTGCAAAAGTGGCAGGTCAGTTAGCAGCTTCAAACATTGAGGTTTCTGATTCGGCACTTACAGCTACAAAAAGTGTTGATGATTTCTCAGCAGCTTGCATTGGACAAACTTCTGCTGCATTGAAAGGAAACGGTCAGCTTGACGAGATGGCTACAGCATTAAGATCAATTTCTGGTGTTGCAGCCATGTCTAACTCATCGTTCGAAGAGATTGGACAGATTTATACAAGAGTTGCAGGTCAGGGTCGAGTATTTGCCGATGACCTGAACTCAATTGCATCAAGAGGTTTAAATGCAGCGGCAACCCTTGGTAAGTATCTTGGAAAAACAGAATCTGAAGTACGAGACATGGTGTCAAAAGGTCAGATTGACTTCAAGACATTCTCTGATGCAATGTATGATGCTTATGCAGATCAGGCTGTAAAAGCAAACAATACATTCCAAGGTGCACTAGCAAATACTAAATCTGCGTTGTCAAGAATCGGAGCTGATGTTGCTGATGATCTGCTTCCTGCACTTACAAAGATCCTTAACAGTTGCAGATTGCTGTTTAATCAGGTTCACAAATGGATTCAGCCTGTGCTTGATTCTACAGGAAAACTAGTATCACAGATCGGAGATACTCTGTCACCAATTATTGATGCAATAACTGCCAAGATTGCAAAAATTACAGGAATTGCTGGTGGCCCTATTGAGCAGATTGCCGGATTTATTGATAAAATTACAGCTAAGGTTAAAGGCGTCGGTAATGACATTTTAAGTTACTTTGGCCTTGATCCGGAAACTGCAAAAAAGGCAGAAGACGTTGCAAAAAGTGTTGATTCAACGGTTACTGCTTCTGTAGAACACATCACCGAAATGGCAAAGAGAGTTATTCATGGTGATTTCGGTAATGAACCGGTAAGAAGCGAGAATCTTGAAGCTATTGGTGAGAACTTTGAAGTAATCCAGAACAAAGTAAATGAACTTCTCGGATGCTCTTATCGTTATAAAGTTCAGACTGACGAAACAACATCATCCGTTAACGAACAGGCAGATGCAATTAAGCAAACAACTCTCAGTATTGAAGATCAGCAGAAGATCATGAGAAGAAATACGGTAATGAATTTCTTCAAGGGATTTGAAAACATAGGAAAAACTATTTCTTTGGTTTTTACATCACTTGGAAGTTCAATAACAAACTTCTTCTCAACATTAACCCCTCCTGATTGGAGTAAATTCTCAAGTGATTTTGCAAAGGCTACTGGAGTAATTGTAAACAACGCTGACAGAATTAAAGAAGTAAAACAGGTTATTGATGATATTGTATTCTCTATTGGAAACACTATTGAAGCTGTTTTCCAGGTTATCGGAACATTGGGAAAAGCAATAGGCGATGTCGTTTCCAAGATAAAATTTAAACCGCCTACAGAGTTTACTTCTGTAATTAGACAGATTACTGAGAATCTAAAACTCTCCCAGGATTCTGCAAATGGCTTACATGACATTTTTGTAACACTTCTTTCTCCGTTAAAGCTGATAGTTCCTTTGATCCAAAATATTAGTCTTTTTGTCCTCAAAATGGTAGAAGGTGCTACTGCTTTAAATAAGAAATTCCTTGAGTTTGTTGGAAAGAGTAAGATTCTTAAATCTGTTCAAAAGATATTTGAAAGCATTGGTAATGTTATCAAGAAGATATTTGACGGAGTAAAGAACTCTGAGGGATTTAAGAAGTTAACAGATGCGTTTGAAAAATTCAAAGATATTTTTGGTGAAAAAGTATTAAACGGTCTTGACGACTTCGCTGGAAAATTGGCAAGTCTATCTGATATTGATATTCAATCAGGAAGCGGACTTGATAGAGTTATTAATTTCTTTAGTGGTGCTGCAGAACAACTCTCCAAAGTATTTGATACAATGTCAGACCTTATGTCTGGAAAGATTAATTTCGGAGATATTTTTGCAAAACTTGGAGAGGGACTGGTTGGAGGAATAAGTACTGCTATCGGTTCTATTCCTGTTGCTGGAAAACTGCTAGGCGGTTTTGGAACTAAATTATTTGGTTCCTTTAAGAAGGGTGGTTTTAAGAAGCAAATTGCAGAAGGCAGTACGTCAATGCTTGGTGTATTGTCTGATACAATTAAATCATCGTTTGAAGAAGAAATTAATAAGCCTGGTGGAATAAAGTATCAGATTACCAATCATGCTCAAACCGTTGGTGATACATTAACTGGTTTTGGAACTACTGTTAAAGAAAAGTTCCAGAGTGTCAATTGGAAAGACATTGGCAGCAACATAAAAGAAAACGTAGGAAAAGTATTTGATGGGATTGGATCATTTGTTACAGATCCGAAAACACATAAAACAATTCTTACGCTTATTTCTATAGCAAAAGATATTGCAAGTATATTTACACTGATAAATGCCGGTAAGATGTTTAAATCATTCTCAGGAACAGCAGGATCTATTAGCGGATTCTTCAAACAGCTTAAAACATCTGTTAAAGACATTACTGATCTTTATAAAATGAAAGCAAAGATCGGAATGTTCAAAGATATCGGTAAAGCACTTCTTATGATTGTTGGAGCAATGGCTGCTGTATCGCTTATTGAAAAATACGGAGATCTCAAAACATCTCTTGAAGTGGTCGGAGGTCTTATTGCAGCATTAAGTGCTTTGTTTATCACAATCGGAAAGATTAAACTTGATACTGTTCAAATCACAGCTTTCGGTAGAGCATGTTCCGGAATTGGTCTTGCTATTCTTGCAATCGTTTCATCTCTTGCAATTGTCGCTCATATGAATGCTGACATGTATCGAGCAGGATTACTTAGACTTATTGGCCTGCTTGGTGTGTATTCAGTAGCAATGGGTCTTATGTTAAGAATCGCTGGATCTGGTGGTACTGGACTAAAGACAGGTGCAATTTTAACATTTGCAATAGCTGTAAATCTGTTAATAATTCCGCTTAAAGTTCTTGCCCACATGGACGCTGATGCTTATAAAGATGGCTTGGAGAGGTTAATTGGCCTTCTTGGAACATTGAGCGTTGCTATGGGCGCTATGGCAAGAATTGCTGGAGATGGTAAGTTCGCAGGACTTGGAACATTTATTGGTGTTGCGGTTGCAATATTAGCAATTACCAATGCTCTTAAGTCTCTTTCGGTTCTTGATACAGACACACTTTACAGAAACGCAATAGCATTGTCTGAGGTATTTCTTGCAATCGGTACATCGTTTAAACTTGCTTCTGAAATAAAGATTAGCGGAATAGCAGGATTTGTAATAGCAATTGCAGTGGTTACAGGAGCATTAATGCTGTTACAGAACGGCCCGCATCCAGAAGAACTACTTCCGATTGCCACCGGTCTTGGATTAGTATTTATTGCTCTTGGTGCTTCGTTTAAATTAATGGAGGATATTAAACCGGGTAATGCTATTGGTGCAGCAGTAGCTATGGGTCTTGCTCTGGCAGCGGCTACTGGAGCATTGATGGTTCTTCAAAATGGAAGTAATCCGAAAGAAGTTATTCCAATAGCGGTTGCTCTTGGTATTGCTCTTTTAGCAGCAGGAGCTTCGTTAAAGATACTTGATGGAATGAAGTTCGGGTTCGGTGATGCTATTGATGCAGCAGTAGCTATGGGTCTTGCTCTTATGGCTGCAGCCGGCGCTTTAACCATTCTTAACAATGTTCCAAATCCTGAAGCTGTTCTTCCTATAGCAGAAGGTCTTAGTGTTGCTCTTATAGCAGTAGCAGCGGCTCTTCGAATCATGGGAGGAATGGGGGCAGATATAGCTGGAGCAGTCAGTGCTGGTGCTTCAATAGGTCTGGCAATAGACACTATTGCACTGTGCATCGAAGGATTCGTTGCACTAAATGGTGTATTTGCCAAGATACCAGGATTTGAGAAAACAATTACCGATGGCCTAAGAATAATAAAGAAAATAATGGTTGGCCTTGGTGACGCTTTTGGTAGTGCGGCAGGTGCTTTTGTTGGTGGATTTACTAAAGAATCTTCATCACGAATTTCAGATTCCATGGATGCAATACAGAATATTGTTACGTCTATGGAAAATATGGCAGATTCACTTAGTGGAACCGACTTCGGTTCTGTTCTTACAAACGTAAGGAATCTTAAGAAGTCAATAAAAGAACTCGGCAAAATATCTATTCCTGATAAATTTGCAAACAAAGATAAAGTTAGTGATATGCAAGATCAATTTAAATCATTGACAAATCTTGTACACTATATTGTCGATAACTTGTCTGATATTGATGGAGATACAACGTCAAAGATCAAGGCTTTAACCGATTTCATCGACAATCTTAAATCGTTTGCAAAAACTGCATCGTCCATCTCATTCAAGAATGCTAACAACATCTCAAGCAACATGGATGAACTTTCATCTGGACTTGATTCAATAAATACTTTCTGCACAAAATTAGGAAAGATTGAATTAAGTGAAGATGACGCAACTAAAGTAGAGAACATATCAAAAATAATTAAAACTCTAAGCTCATCTGCTGTAAGTGGAGTTGGGGAAGGCTCATTTATGGGACTTAAAGGTCTTATAACTGGTGTCGGAACATTCTCCGGAACAGCTTCTGATATTGCTGGTGGAGTAAATGATCTGAACTACTTCTTTAGCACACTTAGTGGAATTACAATTAGTGATGATGTTGTAGACAAGGTAAGCAAACTGACATCGGTAATGACTCAACTGGAGTCCGCTACAACAACAGGAGTTGGCGAAGGATCATTTATGGGACTCAAAGGTCTTATAACTGGTATAGGGTCGTTCTCTGGAACGGCTGGAGACCTTGCAGGTGGAGTGAATCAGCTGAATTATTTCTTTAGTACACTTAGTGGAATTACCATTGATGACTCCGTAGTAGACAAAGTAAGCAAACTGTCATCGGTAATGACTCAACTGGAGTCTTCTACGGCTGTTGGAATTGGCGAAGGATCACTCGCTAGTTTTAAACAATTAATAACTGGTATAGGAACTTTCTCAGGAACAGCAAGCGATATTGCAGGAGGAGTAAACAATCTTAACTACTTCTTTAGCACACTGAGTGGAATTACTATTAACGATGGTGTTGTAGACAAAGTAACTAAGCTGTCTTCAATGATGACACAAATGGAATCCGCTACATCGACAGGAGTTGGCGGGGACTGGCCTGGATTAAAAGCATTCTTTACGGGCATTAGTTCGTTCTCAGGAACAGCTGAAGATCTTGCAGGCGGAGTTGATAACATCGTCAAGTTTGCATCAAAAATAGGATCTGTAACAATTTCAGATAATGTCGTTTCGAATGTAGAACAGATTGCTAAAATGATGGATACTTTGAATGGCGTTGATATTCAAGAAACTGGTGGACTTAAACAGTTCTTTACTGGTGTTAAAGACTTCTCGAATTATGCAGAAGACCTTTCTGAGTTTTCTTCGAAGATTCAGGATTTCTCAAATAACATTTCCAGCATATCTGGTCTGGACACAGCATATACAAACATGCAGACGATCGCTGATATTTTAAAGTACTTCTCATCTGAGAGTGGTTTGTTCTCTGCTGATGCGTATGCAAATGTCACAAGTATTGTTGATGGGGAAACGTTCTCTGCTGGTGGTCCTTTGATGAAGTTCATCAAGTCTCTTAGCGATCAGGTAATTCCGGCATTGAATGATATTCAGCAGGTCGATACTTCCAATTTTGAAAGCGTAATGTCTGCTTTGAAGAAGGTCGCTTCGATGTCTGCTGATATTCAGGGACTTAAGGATGCTGGCTTTGACTCGATTTCTAGAGGAATTAAGAGACTTGCAAGTGCATTGACTGATGATATTTCTGGAATTGACACCGGATCTGTTGATTTATTTGTAAGCTCTATTCAACAGCTTGGAACAATTGACACCAGTGGACTGTCTACTGTCGCAGATTCTCTTAACAACTTCATTACAAACGGAATAAACAAATTTAAATCCGGTATTGAGAATTCTAATGTAACGGCTTCTATTAACTCGTTCATTAACAAAATCAAATCAGGATTTAGTGCAAGTGCTTTCAGTTCAGCTGCGGCAAATGCTTCTTCAGCTGGTAAGAACATCGGATCGAAATTTGCTGCCGGTCTTGGATCAATGCAGGCAACAGCTAGAAATAAAGGAGCCGAATTAGGAAAGGCAGCAATAAAAGGAATAAAATCTGTTGTTGGTCAGGCTGGTCCTGCTGGAACGTCATTTGGTCAAAAGTTTGCAACTGCGCTACAGTCTTCAGCAGGAATTGCCAGATCAGCGGGTCTTGCTGTTGGGCAGAATGCTTCTAATGGTTTAAACAATGCTTCGTCGTATGCATATACGTCTGGTGCTCACTTCGCTCAGAACTTTGCAAACGGTATTATGGCAGGAGCAGGAGCGGCTATAGCAGCAGCACAATCTCTCGCAAGCAGAGTCAAGAACATTCTCGGACATACAACTCCTAAAGAGGGTCCGATGAAGGATGATGACGTTTGGGGTAAGCATTTCGCAGAGAACTTTGCAAACGGTATTGATAAGGCGTCTGGAACAGTAGTAAAATCAGCGTCCAATATGGCAAATTCTGTATGGGATGTTGTTAGTAAATCAAACGCACAGGGTAAGAAGAGCGTTGATGATCTTGCTAAAAGTATATCGTCAACGGCAACAAAATACCTTGCAAAAGCAAAGAAAACCAGAGACGTAACTTATAAGGAAATATTATTATATTGGGATAAGCTTCTTGATAACGCTAAACAGAACAGCGCTGCATTACTTGAAGTGAATGGAAATGTCAATGATGTTATCTACAAGAGTGCTGAACAGTTTATAAGCGATCATAAAGAGAAAATCGATGAGTATGTTACAGACGAAGAATTTCTTTGGAAGAAAGTTATATCCTTAACTGAAGAAGGGAGCGATGCAAGACAAAATGCTATTCAGAAGTATAATGATGCTTTAGTCTCCGATCCAGAGAATTATATTTCTAAAATGATAAAAGAGTATGGAGAAGAGAATGTTAACCAGACCGAAACATGGGTTAAGGCTTTAAAGACCGCATCTGAAGATTCTGAAAACGTATTTGATACAACAAAACAGAAAATTAAAGAAAATTTAAATTCTGCAATCATTAAAGATGCCGACAACAATGTAACCAAGTACACCAAACATTTTGGTTCGATGGCCTATGAGACAAGAACCTACTACGATGAAGCAATAAAGAAGGCCAAAGAACTTGGAGCAACAGAAGCAACACTTAACAGTCTGAGAGAAAAAGCCGGAGATGCTGAGCTTAGTGATATTAAGAAATATATGGCTTATATGAGAGCTCGCGGTAAATCTGAACAAGAGATTTATACGTGGCTATGGCTTAGAGCATCATCAGTTAATAAAGATTACCTTACAAAAAACCTCAATCAAGAACAGTGGGATAGCTTTAACGATATTTTTAGTAGTCAAAGAGAAGCTGCTATGAACGAAATAGAAAGTTTTGCAGAAGAAGATCTTAGTCGTATGCAGACTTACTATAATATGTCGAATACTCAACAGGCTTTGTATTGGAAAGCTATGCTGAGCAAAGTTGAAAAAGGTACCAGTGCTTACTCAAAGATTGAAGAGAAGTTCTTCTCTGCTCGAAATGCTGCATGGAACGAATACACAAATGCTGTACAGTCTACTATAAGCAGTCTTCAGTCTCAGTTATCACTTGCATCAGAGTTTAAGTTTGAAGAGCCAAAATTTGATATTTTTACGAATCAGAGAAATATTGAAAGAGGCCTTGAAAAGTATACGTCTGCAATGGATGAGCTCGAATCAAGGGGTATTCTTACCGCTGAAAACTTAAAGAAAATAAGAGAAACGTTTGGTGTTAAAGATCTTGGAATGATCAATCAGCTTTTAAATATGTCTGATGATTCACTTTCATCTTTTAATGATTCTATGACAAGAACAAACGAACTTATCGAGAGATATGCTGAGAATATTCACCAGGATCTAAAGCCAAACTTCTTATACACTGATGATGAAATAACCGAGATCTCAGAGTCTGCTGTTCGTGTAATGCAGGCTATATCTAATGTTGCAGGTGATAAGCAGTGGGTTGAGTCAGTGGCTACTTCGATGGAGAATATTGCCGGAACATCTGCTGAACGTACTAGTGATGAGAAGACTCAAGATTATGTAACTCTTGGGCGCAACCTTATGGACGGTACTATCAGAGGAATTACTGAACGTTCTCCAATACTTGCATCAGCAGTAGCAAGTGCTGTAGCTAGTGGTATCGAAGCGGCAAGAGCAGCGGCACAGGTTCATTCTCCGTCTAAAAAGATGATGAAGATCGGTAGCTTTATGGGTGAAGGTCTTATCATTGGCATGAAGGATTGGGTTCATTCTGCTGGATCTATGGGTAAGAATCTTGGTAATACTGCCCTGTCTGGTATGGACTATATGATGGCAGCTCTTGCTTCAGACATTAGCGACAACATGGATATGCAGCCGGTTATCAGACCTGTAATAGACATGTCAGATGTTACATCTAGTGCAAATGCCATCAATTCAATGCTATCATCAGAACAGGCAATGAGAGTTGCTGCTGGTTATGATTCACTCATGGCAAGCCGTCAAAATGGAAGTGTTAATTCAGTAACTAATGATAACTCTGTTGGATCGATTAACGTCAACATTTATCCGACGGAGAATCAGAATGCAAATGACATTTCTGATGCAGTAATTAAGAAACTTAACAACGAGATCATAAGGAAAAGAAAGGTGTACGCATGAGATACAATAACTATTTTGTATTCGACGGAAAACCGAGTACAGAATTTGGTCTCATAATTTCGGGGAGCTCTACATGGGGCTCCTCGGAGTTTGATATAGGTACAGAAAAAGTACCAGGGAGAAACGGTGATATTCTTTCTGCACATGGAAGATATAAAAACTTTCCTATGGAGTATTCCAATAGTGCTATTACAAGGAATTTTCACACTTTGTTCCCTGAGTTAAGAGCTTTTCTGCTATCTCATACAAATAAATACTACAAACTCGAAGATACGTATCATGAAGATGAGTTTTTAAAGGCAGTATTCGATGGATCACTGTCCCCAACATATGATGCATATAATGATGCAGGAACCGTTGATATTAAGTTCAACGCAATGCCTCAAAGATGGTTGAAATCTGGAGACAGAAAGTATGAAGTTGCATCAGGAACCTATATTCAGAACCCAACATACTTTACAGCGATGCCACTGATTCGTGTGTATGGAACCGGTCGTCTTACTGTTGGTGATATTTCTGTAGACATAAGTTCCGATTATAAAGGCCCTTACATGGATCTTGATAGTGATAAATGCGATGCTTACAGAGGGTCTGAGGATGCTAACAAATACATAGAAACAACTAACTATGAGTTCCCTGTATTTGAAGGTGGAGAAAAGACACGTATTATATTTGATTCAACAATTACAAAGGTTGAAATTACTCCAAGGTGGTGGACGATATGATACCTGTTTTATATGAAGCTGGTGAGACAGAATTTAAATCGAATGGTTTAGGAAGACCGATGTTTACTAAGTGTACTGTATCTGAAACACTAAATGGTGAGTACGAGCTTAGTGCTGAACTTCCTGTAACTGATAAACACTTTAAAGACATTAAACAGGAAAGAATACTTCTTGCTTCTACTGAACTTGGAACAAAAGATCCTCAGCCGTTTGAGATTTACGATATTGAAAAGAATATTGACGGAACAGCAAGTATTAAAGCTCAGCACATCTCATACAGACTGTCTCAGATTCCGGTCATGCCGTTTTCCAGCAAAAATCCACAAGATACCTTTGACAAAATAAAACAGAATTCTGTTGTTTCAAATCCATTTACATTTTATACAGATGTTACAGACATACCATCTGATGCAAGTTTAAAAGTAGAAGTTCCAACATCTGCTAGAAGTTTGTTTTCAGACGATGAAACGAAAGGAATGCTTGGGGTTTTTAAATCTGGTGAGTATAAGCATGACCGTTTTAAAGTTTCGTTACTTGAAAGAAGAGGAATTGATACCAACATTATCTTGAGATACGGAAACGATATCTCTACTCTAACTCAAGATGAAAACATTGAAGACACTGTAACCAGTTTGCTTCCATATACTACGAAAACAGAAAACGACAATACATCAGTAACAACACTTACACCTCCTGTATGGGATTCTGAGTATGTAAATAAATACAAACATAAAAGAATTGAGATTGTTGACCTTAGTTCTGAGTTTGATAACGATACTACTGTTACACAAGATGCTCTTCTTGCTAAAACAAAAGAGTACGCAAAAGTTAACAGGATAGGAATACCTAAACTTAGTATTACTGTAGACATGGTTGCTTTATGGCAGACTGCATCATATGATCTTGCTTCAAGCATGCAAACACTACATATGGGCGACACTGTTTATGTTGTTATACCATTTCTTGATATTAAAGTTACAGGAGAAGTAATTAAGTATGAATGGGATGTTCTAACGGATACCTATTCGAAACTTACGATTGGAAACACTGTAGACGACATAGTTCAGACAATCGGAAACATTACAAGAAGCATAGCAGATCTTACTCCTAAAAAGAGCGATAGTTCGAAAAATAAAGATAAGAGTGCTAATGCAAGAGTCGTTATTGAAAAAGCTGGAACCTCGTACCTACTTGTTAAAGATATTTCTCTGGATGCTCTGTTCGGTCTTAAACCAAATACGTGTAATGGTACAAATACGGTAGTCAACTTCGCAAACGTAGACGGATCTAACATGTCTAATTTCAGACACGAGTCTGATGGATGGTATGGAGATAGTTCAAGCGATCTTGCAAGTACTGATCTTCCTAAAGAAGTAATTATTGGTTATAGTGCTCATTTTTATGGTAGTACAAAATAAAGTGAGGAGGGAACATGCGTAGAGGTACAACACCTACTATCACTTTAACGTGCGAGGATTTGGATTTCACTCAAATGAAATCTATTTATATTACATTGGCTCAGCAAATGGGTTGGAAAAAGACTATTCGAGAGAATGACTTGAATCTTGAGATTTCTGAGCACGAACTAAAAGTTTATCTTACACAGGCAGACACATTGAAATTTCGCAATGGAGTAGTTCAGGTTCAGATCAGAGCGTTGACAAGTGATGGAGTAGCAGTAGCAACTGATATTTCTAGTTTTGATATCGGTCCTGTTTTGTATGATGGGGTGATCTCATGAATGATATTAAAGTTAAATTAAAAGTCAGTGAGAACTCTGTAGGAAAAAAACTGTCATTAAATGAAGCATTAGATTTCTCAGGTACTCTTCTTGTATATGGAGACACTGAAAGATGGTCAAAACTTGGAAATCGGATTTCTCGTTCTGGTCGTATTTATATTTATTCTGATTATACAACCGATGAAAACAACAACCCGGTACCTGGAATAAAAATTGGTGATGGCGTAACTTCAGTATCAGATCTCCCATTTGCAAGTGGATGGAAAGTTCCAAGAGAAAATCACATTGCAGACAATGTAAGGCATATTACCGCAACTGAGAGAAGTTATTGGAACGACTCTATAAATACTCTTAAACAGCAAATAGCAGGAGTTATGCACTATAGAGGTATTACAACAACACCTCTTACGGATGGATCAAGAGATACTGTAGTAGTGATAAACAATGCAAACTACACTGCAAAAGACGGAGATGTTGTAATTTATCAGGATATTTCTTATGCATACGGATCTGGTGTCTGGGACGAAATCGGCTCTGCTGCTCCTTTGAAAGCTCTTGCCTACAAAGATTCTGCCAGCGCTGTATACACACCAAAGGGAACTGTTTCCAAGCCATCATTCACAGGTGCTAAAGCAACCATTGCTGTAAGTGGAACTCCTGGTGGAACAGTGTCTCAACCGACATTTACTGGTAACGAGACGAAGATCACAGTTACTGGGACGCCTAGCGGATCGGTTTCTGTTAATCAGACAAATACAACAATTAATCAGGTAAGTAATGTCGGATCAACACCAACAATGAGAACATACATCGAGAATGGGACGCTTAAATTTTCATTTAATCCAGGATCAACGCCGACTTTATCCGATATAACGATCGCTACAAAAGTATCAAGTGCTACGTTTACTGGAAACACACTTACGAGTAATGGTTCAACGACTCCGTCTGGAACAGTATCTCAGCCTACATTTACTGGTGATAAACTGACATCTAGCGGTGAATATACTCCATCTGGAGATGTTTCAAAGCCAACGTTCTCTGGAGAAACTGAAACGATTACATCAAAATGAGAGGAAAAATTAAATGGCTGATAGTGTTGAAGTATCTACTATAGAGACAACTGATGGAACAATAGGAGTCATCAGAGACAACGCTGCCAGACAGTCAATTGCAAACTTAAGAGAGGGTAAAGAAACTGTCGGGTCTGTTGCGTGGGAAAATGTTAAGGGTCGTCCTACAAAAGTATCATCGTTTGAAAATGATAAAAACTATCAAACTGACGAAAACGTATCTAATACGTTGAACAGCACATTATACGCAGGATCGTCTACACACGGAGGCCCTGCAACATCTGCTGACAAGCTTACGACAGCAAGAACTATTTCACTTGGTGGAGCAGCTGCTGGATCTGGAAGTTTCGATGGCTCTGCAAATTCGACGATTAACGTATCAAGTCTTGACGCTACAAAACTTACTGGAGTCGTTTCAATTACGAATCTTCCTCCGAGTGTTGTCGAGCGTATGAGTATTGTCAAAGATGATACAGAAAGATTAGCTCTTACAAAAGACACAGTACAGGATGGAGATGTAGTAAAAGTCAAGAGCAGCGGCTTAATGTATTATGTTGTTGATGACGATAAGCTCAATGAAGAAGCCGGTTATGAAGTATTCAAAGCTGGTTCAGCGGCTTCTGTTCCGTGGGGTGGTGTTACTGACAAACCATCCAGTTATCCACCATCCAGTCATACTCATACAAAATCACAGATAACAGATTTTCCTTCAAGCTTACCGAGTCCTTCAAACCTTACAATGCAGATTGAAGGAAACAATGCAGCTGTATATAACGGTGGTACATCTCAAACCTTTAATGTAACAAAAGCATCTCTTGGATTAGATAAAGTAAATAACACGGCCGATGCTGATAAGAGTGTTAAGTATGCAGCATCTGTTCCGTGGGGTGGAGTTACTGGTAAACCATCCAGTTACCCACCTTCGAGTCATACACATACAAAAGCTCAGGTCGGACTTGGCAATGTGGCAAACCTTGATCAGTCCAAAGCAATTAAGAGTATTACACGAAACGGTACGACATTTACAGCAACGGCATTGGATGGGACTACCAGTACCTTTACGCAGCAAGATACCAATACCACTTATGACCTTGCATCTCAATCATCCAATGGTTTGATGAGTGCTGCAGATAAGAAGGCTGTCGATCGAGAATTTTTCAGGATGCTTCCAAAGGGAGGAACACGTATTCCTCCGAATGCCGATCTGAATTCTATCCAGTATATAAAGGTTGGTACTTACTATAATCCTGTAACTGCAGAAACGCGAGCAATGAAGAACTGTCCAGCTGGGGCTTTTATCATGTACGTTCTGTCTCCGTTATCAGAATTTTACGATAATGAGAGCTCAGATGTATGGGTATACCGACTAAGAATTTTTGTCGAATTTACCGGAAATATATTTGTTCAGTATGTCGCCGCTGGTGCAACGCCTGGAAGTTTTAGTTATGGCCCATGGGTTAAAATGGCCAATTCATATGATTTGATAAATAACAGATCTAAATCTGCCAAATACACACTAACTGCATCAAATTGGTCAGGGAGTTCTGCTCCGTATTCCTATGACTTAGGCCCTACATATGGATCAAACGCAATCATAGGATTCGATTCAGAAACTGGAACAGAAGAACAACTTGAAGCCGCTTCAGCAGCTAATATTCAAGGTTCTTCGAGTACAAAAATCTATGCATACGGAGATAAGCCAACCGTTGATATTCCGATTGTGATTATCTATCAGTAATAAAGGAGGTATTCATATTATGGCAAAAATCTTAAAAAAAGAAGTAGCTGTTCAGATTATGTATCATCTTTGCACATGCCCATTACATGGATATTCTCAGATAAGCAGATGGGGAGATGGCAGCGGATATTGCAATGTAACAATTGGCGGCAAGGTATATAAGGTTCCGAGAGGTGACAGAGATTGCTCTTCGAGTATTATAAATTCGTTCAAGATTGCCGGTATTAATGTTGGCAACGCGACTTATACAGGAAACATGAGAAGCGAGTTTGTGAAGTCTGGTAATTTTATATGGCATCCTATGGGCAGTTATGTTGCTAAAAGAGGAGATGTATATCTCAATGAGAGAAATCATACTGCCATGTGTCAGAGTGATAAACCTGATCTGTTAATGCAGTTCTCGATTTCTGAAAACGGAACTATTCGAGGAGCAAGCGGAGATCAGACTGGTCGTGAGTCAGTAGCAAACAAACCTTATTATAATTATCCGTGGGATGGAATTCTTGAGTGTATTAATACTGAATACGCTGATGGTGGAAGTGCTCCAAGCAATGTTACAAATAGTGTTTCAACTAATGTCACTCCTCATATTACGTATGCAGTAAAAACAGCAAAAGGAATCCAGCCTGATGTATCTGACGGAGTAGTTGCAGGTAACAATGATCCAATTATTGGAATCAAGATCTCTGTTTCGTCAGGATCAGTTTCTTATAGAGTACATCTTAAAGGTAAAGGATGGCTCGATAAAGTAACTGGTGCGAACTGGAACGATTTCAATAACGGTTACGCCGGAGATGATAGAACACCAATTGATGGTTTGCAGATCTATTACAGTACGGACACAAGTAAGACTTCTGGAAGATACTACGATGCTTGCTATAAGGCATACATTGGTGGTAAAGCATGTTGGCTTGCAGAAGTAAAGGATACGAACTGGGAGTCTGGAGACGGTGATCATACAGCTGGAATATTTGGCTATCCGATTACCAAAGTTCAGATTCATCTTGGTTAAATAGCTTCGTAAATAGTCCACAAACACGGTCCTCCTTTCTGTTAATTAGATTCACGCAACTGCCATTAATAACATTACGTTTGTGGACTATTTGTCTATAATTCTCCTCTGAACCCTATATATCCGCTGTATTTTGGAAAGATTATTTATATATTACTTTACTTTAGATATGCGGTTATATAGGGTTTATAAGATCGCACTCAATAGCAGAGTCTTTAAACGTTTTTTAACTACGGGTGTCGTAGGAATAACACAGTCTCTTTTTTTTTTCTACCGAATGCATTATTGCAGACTTCATAGCAGGAATATAGGTACCGCTACAAGGCACGGAGAGCTCGTTACAGACGTTAAAATGATGGACAGCAGGTATCGCCTGTAAAGCTCTATAATGAGACAGGTTATATATGGACGAACGAGACATAAATTATATTTCTATACCTAGATCAGAATGGAGTGACGATACGGCTTGGATTGCTATAAAGATAGTTGAAATGAAAACTGAAAAAAATCCCGGTAAGAAAATTCGTGCAAATGCCGTTAAGAAACGCAAAAAAAACACCTTCTATAATAGAAGCTATATATTTATGTTCTATTATGGAGGTAAAAAGTATGTTAAGAGATCTGTTTGAATTATTGGCTTATGTTTCAATTATTGTTATCGCAATTGTAGAAGTGAGATGTTATCACTATATACGAATTGAGATGAAAAAAGAGTTAGAAAATACGGTTAACAATTTTGGAGATGCGCTTGACGAAATATCTGAAAAATATGATTTAGATGTACAGTTTCACAAGAAAGAGGAGGAGTCCTAACAAGGGCTCTTCTTTTTTTTCGCAAGAGAAACAAGGACTATAATGAAGGAGTAACAGTAACCTTAAGGCACATTTTGTGGAGCCAACTTGATTGGACTAACTCTGCTGTTACATAAGAATAGCGTAGTTCACCTTCTATTAATAGAATAATAAAGGTATACAAAAACCAGTATACAAGTCTTTTTAGGTAACGGGTGCCTGAATTAAGTAGTTAAACGAAACAAGAGGCGTGGTCGTCTATGTCGGCGTTATATAAGATGAACGATAGAGGCAAACAACTGTGTGAAGCGTTGGGCACAGCTCTGGCTACGGACAAATCTTATTCTATTATTTTTTTCTTTCGCGATAATTTCACACTCCTTAATGAAGAGAAAGAAGATATTTAAGGTGGTTATAAGCCCACTTAAATTCGGAAGCGGGGGAGCCGTAGATATACGGATGGCACGAG
>Ga0256406_1002749_pt1 | contig 23810 bp, 25 predicted proteins | sample RumenRJG_03DNA_FD_185986 | JGI IMG/M metagenome (GOLD analysis project Ga0256406, IMG submission 185986) | Bovine rumen microbial communities from Lethbridge, Alberta, Canada - RJG_03 | ecosystem: Host-associated > Mammals > Digestive system > Stomach > Rumen | place: Canada: Alberta | collected...
TGTAAGGCGGAATAGGCAATCCGTCCTCACCATTCTCCTTCTCTGGTGCATGCTGCATCACGCGTACCACACCCTCCACGATATCGTCAACGTAAGTGAAGTCGCGCTTGCAATTGCCATAGTTGAAAATCTGGATTGTCTTGCCCTCACGAAGCTTATTCGTGAAACCAAAATATGCCATATCCGGACGTCCAGCCGGACCATAGACCGTGAAGAATCGCAATCCCGTCGACGGAATATTATAAAGTTTCGAATATGCGTGAGCCATCAGCTCGTTGCTCTTCTTTGTGGCAGCATATAGGGAGACGGGATTGTCCACCTTATCGTCTGTGGAATATGGCACCTTTTTATTTGATCCATAGACACTTGAAGACGACGCGTAGACAAGATGCTCCACTTCATTATGACGACATGCCTCGAGAATATTGTAGAATCCGATCAGATTAGATTGGATATAAGCGTCTGGATTGGTGATGCTGTAACGTACTCCTGCCTGGGCCGCAAGATTCACTACTACAGCAGGCTTGTATTCAGAGAAAATATTGTCGACAGTAGCCCTATCAGCAATGTCTCCCTTGACAAAAGTCCAGTCACATCCAAGATTCTCGATTTCCTTTAGTCTTTCATACTTGATATTGACATCGTAGTAATCAGTAATTGAATCAAGTCCTATGACACGGATATTCTTCACGTCCTTAAACAGACGCTTCACCAAGTTTGACCCGATAAATCCTGCCGCACCCGTGACAAGCACCGTCTTTCCTTCAAGAGACACATTAAATCGTACCATAATATTTTTTTCCGTAATTAAATCACGTTGTATTGACGTTTCATAACTGTTTTCTAGAAATGTGACGCAAATAGCATTTGATTTTTTTAATCACAATCTCCCACCAACCAATTTATTACAATAATAATCAGTTTGATTTGTCACACAAGAAAAAGTCAGGGACAAACGCCCTTTTTCACTTCGAACACTTCTCTCAAATAGATTCTCTAAATCCACTTAATAGTTTTTTCCTTAAAACAGGTTACAAACGGGTTACAAAATTACGATTTTATTAAAAAATGGCAAACAAATTCTATTAAAAATGGATTACGGCAAATGGTTCTCTTTTTAATTATCACTTCGTACCTGACACAGGATAACCGACTTTGACATTTGTAGGCGAGAGAATGCGAAAAGACGTTTTCCCAGTTCATTGAGAGATGCACCAAGATGGTATACTTCTTTATCGCCACTTATAAATTTCTCGACAATGCAAAATCTACATTGTCAGTTTATTCATTTCCGCAGATAACAGATTGTATGACATACAATTCAAACAAGATATTTTTCTATAAACTCTTGTGGCGTACAGATAGACAGAATATCAGATGAAGAAAAATCTTTCTTATTTAACGTGGGTTCGATGAATTGTAATCTGTGAATCATTTTCCATTTTCTTATCGAAATCCAACCTCCTTTTCTCATAAAAAGACGAAGTCTTTCTCTGTGAACTTTTTCTCTCTGTGGTTTTTTAAATTTTATGTGCTCGCCTACGGCTCGCACGTGGGAAGGGGTTAGGGCGTTCCGCCCTTAACAATCCTCAGTTATGACACTTCCAACTATCTTTTTGATTTCGTCGAACTCACGTTAATTATCTATTAGTATCACCTCGCATTTCGCTATGCGTATTAATTGTTCCGCAAAGAGGCGGGCATCCAACACTTGCCCTTCATAAAATATCCCTTCAACAGGAGGAACATTAGTTCGGATGAAGAAATTGATCTGTTCTTCGTTTTTTGACACTCTTTCTTCAAGTTGGGAAAATCGTGTATCTATTCGTTCCTGCATTGCTACAAGTTGGTGATTAATCGAATACCCTCGAAGAAGATAGTCACGAAGGACACGATTTGCCCATTGACGAAATTGTATTCCCTGACGTGTATTTACTCGATATCCAACAGAAATTATCACATCAAGATTGTAGAATTCAACATTACGACGAACCATTCTATCCCCCTCCTTCTGAACTAGTTCCAAAATGGAACATGTTTCTTCGCGTTGTAGTTCATAAGAGTTATATATATATTCTTGATATGTTTTGTTATAGCCTGACGCTGCGTCCCATACAAATCAGCCATTTGTGCTTGAGAAAGCCAAACAGTGTCATGTTCCGCATCTAACTTCACCTCAATCGAAATTGTCTCTTCTGGCTGATAAAGCACTATCTGAGACATTTCGGAAGAATTCTGTAATGTACTGTTATTTCCCATAATTTAAAAAAAAGCAAATGGCAAATGGTTCTCTTTTTAATTATCACTTCGTACCTGACACAGGATAACCGACTTTGACGAAATTGGGTGGCATTACGACTATTCACTCTATATCCAACAGAAAGGATCAAATCCAAATTGTAATAATCAACCTTATATCTTTTCCCATCTGCAGCAGTTGTTTCCATTTTGGAAACAACTTGTTCGCGGACCAATTCTCCTGTTCCAAAAATATTTTTCATGTGCTTAGAGATAGCAGATTTTTGTACGCCAAACAAATCAGCTATCTGTTGCTGGCTTAACCAAATAGTATTTTTATCAAGCTTTACCTCAAGCACTACATCTTCTTCTGGCTGATAAAGCACTATCTGAGACATTTCGGAAGAATTCTGTAATGTACTGTTATTTCCCATAATTTATAAAAAAAGCAGATGGCGAATGTCTTTCGACATTCTCCATCTGAACGTCATTTAAAACGGAGGTGCTGTCGGAGTCGGAGCCTCATCTTCCTTAGGCTTACCCGCCATCATTCCTTCCAAGTTGACCACCACGACCTCTGTCGAATAGCGGGTCACTCCTGCCGAATCCACCCAACTTCTTGTCGACAGCTTGCCCTCAATGAAGACTTTGTTGCCGCACTTGATGTACTGTTCAGCGAATTTTGCACTGTGTCCCCACGCCACAACCTTGTGCCACTCTGTCTGTGGCTGCACTACCGTGCCGTCTGGCGCTGTAAATCCTCTCTCTGTTGTCGCAACCGGAAATGTAGCCACAACCTTACCCTGATCCAAATACTTTACCTCTGGATCTTTACCTACGTTACCTACCAAAAAAACCTTGTTCATTTTGGATTACTTTTTTGACTGTTATTTTTTAATAATTTTTTAATACGGTGCAAATATACAATATTTTCTAATATTACTTATCTTTGCGAAGAAATTTCTTTTGTTAAACTAAATTTTTTATTTTGGACGTTTCGATATTGCTTGATAGTGCTGCTGATTCCGTTCCTTTGCCGGAATGGTGTGCGTATGTTTTGGCTGCCTTATTTTGGCTGCTCGGTTCTATAGCTGTCTTCGTATTCTCATATTGCGAATACTTTCTGTTCTCACTGTCGGACTCCGACAAAGACAAAATTTTGAATAATGATTCGGCCGGCTACTCTGGATTGAAGAGTCTGCTGATCGACGAAAAGAAATCGCTGTCCGCAATTGTGCTTGGATATTGGTGTTCAATCGCAGTGTTGATCACTGTCGCTATTATACATATTAAATATGTGACAAGCATCGCCGGAATCGCCAACAATGCCGACTCCAGTTGCCAGGGTCCGGTGCTTACAGTGCTGATGCTTTTCGCCACGTTTGTATGGATTCTTTTATTTGCCGACGTGTTGCCTCACAAAATCAGCAAACAAGACAGAGTGGCTTGTCTCTACTATATGTCGAAACCGGTGAGAATCGCATCTTTCATGCTTTATCCATTCTCTTCTCTGCTAAAGCATACAGAGTTTATCGCTTGCAGACTGGAGGTGAAACGTCAAAAAAACATATCGCTCGATGAGCTGTCTGAGACGCTGCACTCCGACTCCATAAAAGATAAAGAGGAAAAAGATATTCTGGAGAGCATCGTCACTTTCGGAAGCGTTTCGGTGGGGGAAATCCTCCGTCCAAGAGTAGACGTGGTGGCTGTCAACTACAGCGACAAATATACGGATGTGCTTAAAGTGATCCGCGACAACGAGTATTCACGAATGCCTGTATACGACGGCTCTGTGGATAATGTGAAGGGAATTCTGTATGTAAAGGATTTTCTGAACTATCTCGACCGTGGCGACGACTTCAATTGGCAACATCTTATCCGTGCCCCGTTCTTTGTGCCGGAATCAAAAAAGATCGACGACCTGCTGCGTGAGTTCCAGGTGAAGCGAATGCACATGGCGATCGTAGTGGATGAGTTTGGCGGCACATCTGGAATAGTCACAATGGAGGATATCCTGGAGGTGATTTTCGGCGACATCAGCGACGAGCATGACGTCGAGCAGAAGCTCTACACGGAGCTCGACAAACGCAACTATCTCCTTGAAGGAAAGATGCCTCTGTCGGATTTCTATAAGATCGAGAAGATCGACGCGAGTGTGTTTGAGGCTCTCGACGTGGATGCAGACACCGTGGCAGGACTGATATTGTCGCTGAAGGGAGACATTCCGTCGCTCGGAGATGAGATAATCCATGAAGGATACATATTCAAGATCGTGTCGGTGGATAAAAGAAGAATTAAAAAGATCAAATTACGTTTGCCAGATGAAAAGAAGTAGACTACTGGTGATTTCAATAATGACGGTCATCATCACCGTCATCTCAAGCGGATGCTCCAACGACGTGCCCCGTCCGCGCGGCTATTTCCGCATCGAATTGCCAGAGAAAAACTATGTCAAGTTCGACAACGACTCTTTCCCCTACTTGTTCGACTACGCCAACGTAGCCACCATAGAGAGAAAGGCGACAAAAGATGAGCCATATTGGGTGGATGTCGTATATCCTCGCCTCAACGCAAGAATCTATTGCAGCTACAAACATGTGGACGGCAATTTCAGAGAGGTGAATGAAGATGCCCGCTCCTTCGTCTACAAGCATACGATCAAGGCAGACGACATCACAGAGCAGCCCTATGTCGATGATTCGGCTAAAGTGTACGCCCTACTCTACGAGCTAAAAGGCAACACAGCCTCAGCCATACAGTTTGTGGCGACAGACAGCGTGAAGCATTTCTTCCGTGGAGCACTCTATTTCAACAACACTCCCAACCAGGATTCGGTGGCACCTGTGCGTGAATATATACGCGAGGACATCATCAGATTGCTGGAGAGTCTGAGGTGGAGATGACATTGCGGCTGGCTTTTGGCATATAGCTTTTGGCTTTTTTTACTATATTTGTAAATTCTAAGTGGATAACGCTTATGAAAACAAGACAAGAATACATACAAATATTGACGGAACACATTGCCGAACTTGCCGAAAGATTTGGAGTTCGGTCTCTAATCCTATTCGGATCCGTTGCCAGAGACGAGCATCATGAGGGAAGTGATGTAGATGTGTTTGTGGATATGCCACCCAAATTTTTTCTAGCGTGTGCTGCTGCGGATTATCTAGAAGAGATACTTGGATGTAAGGTAGATCTTGTGAGAAACAACAAAAACATAAGCGATTTCTTTCGTAAACAAGTAATGTCAGATGGAATTCAAATCTTCCCAGCAGCGTGAACTCACCCTGCACATTCTGCAACAAATAAAGTCCGCTATTCTTGATTTACAAGAATGGAACAAAGACATCGACAATCAAGATGACCTCCAGCACACTTCAGGAGGAATGCAAAAACTTGCTGGCAATTGTATGTTAATCCAAGCAATAGGCGAAGGGGTCAAACAAATCGACAAAAGGACCGAGGGACAACTTCTCCCTATGAAACCAGAAATTCCATGGAAACAAGTAATGGGAATGAGAGATCGAATTTCTCATGGCTATTTTGAAATTGATGTGGAATATATTGATGACATAATTAAGAATGACTTGGATCCACTATTGACTGCAATAGAAGATCTTATCAAGATTGTAACTATCGTTTAAGTAAAGACTCTTTTCATACTCGATATGGATATCAAAGACATATATAAATATCTGATTGCGATTGTAGCGGTGGTGGCAATCGCATTCTGCGTCTTTTCTGACAAATTTTTCTTCAGATTAGACTTGACACAGGAGAAGCGCTACAGCATCTCTGACAACACTAAAAATATGTTGAGGAATGCCGACGGTGATATTTCCGTCGTCGTATATCTTGATGGAGATCTGAATGCAGGATTCCTTCGTCTGCGTAAGGCGACAAAGGAGATGCTGGACGAATTCAATGTCTATGCTGGAGGCGGATTCTCATATAAGTTTGTCAATCCATCGGCAGCGGATAATGCCAAAGCCCGCGACAAGAAGTATGAGGAATTGGAAAAACGTGGTTTGCGACGCATTCCCGTCTACGATAAGGATGCGGAAGGAAACCCGACAATGAAGGTAGTCTTTCCATGGGCAGAGATTTCATACAAGGAGACCAGCGGAAAGAAAGTCACACGACCAGTCTGTCTGCTGAAAAATGTGCAAGGCAAAAGCGGAGAGGAGAATCTGAACCTTTCCGAGCAGAGTTTGGAATATGAGCTTACGAATGTTCTTCGTCTGCTTGTAGACAAAAGAGACACACGTGTCGCATTCCTGGAGGGGCACGGAGAGTGGCCAGAGCAATACGTCTACGATTTCACAAAGACACTGAGCGAATACTACAGCATCGACTTCGGAGCGATCAACAACCGTACAGATGAACTTGATGCATACGCGGCAGTGATAGTTGCCGGTCCGACGTCGGCACTTCCAGAAAAAGACAAATATGTGCTCGACCAATATATAATGAATGGAGGAAAAGTGTTGTGGCTTGTCGACGCAGTAAAGATCTCATTAGACAGTCTGAGCAAAGAGTCGCAAACGATCGGCATAGTCAATTCCGTCAACTTGGACGACCAGCTATTCCGCTACGGAGTGCGCATCAATCCTGTTTTGCTTCAGGATGTGCAATGCTCGATGATACCAGTGAACATGGCAAGGGAGGGCGACGCGCCAGATTTCAAACCAGCCCCATGGTATTATTCACCATTGTTGATCACCAATCCCTACCATACGATTTCCAAGAACGTCACACCCGTGAAGACCGAATTTGTGAGTTCAATGGATTTTGTCGGCGACACGACAAAAATAGAGAAGACACCATTGCTTCTGACATCGTCGAGCACACATGTGCAGACAATTCCGTCGATCGTAAGCATGGATATCATCAATGTGGAGAAGACAGGATACTATTTCAACATCCGCAATATGATGACCGCCGCGCTTCTTGAGGGACAATTCACATCAATCTTCAAAAACCGCATGGTGCCGGAGGGAATACAAGCGACAACGGCGAAGAAAGATTCCAGTGTGCCTACCAAGATGATTGTTGTGGCAGACGCGGATGTCATACGCAATGACGTGCAGGGGTACGGAGCCAACGCACAAGTGTTGCCGCTGGGCTACGACCAGTATATGAACCAACAGTTTGGAAACAGCGATTTCCTTCTAAACAGCGTCAATTATCTTACAGATGACGACGGATGGATGCAATTGCGAAATCGAGAAGTGAAACTCCGACTGCTCAACAAAGCATCGTCGATCGGAGCACGTCAATTCTGGCAGATACTCAACGTATTGCTCCCAGTGCTATTGCTCGGCATCTTCGCCACAATCTATCTATTCCTCAGAAAGAAAAAATACACCCACTAAGCACCGTAGGTGCGACATACCATAGCATAGGGTGTGAACCCTATGACTACAATGCACAATCCCAGCACCGTAGGTGCGACACATCCCAGCATAGGGTGTGAACCCTATGACTACAATACGCAATCCCAGCACCGTAGGTGCGACACATCCCAGCATAGGGTGTGAACCCTATGACTACAATACGCAATCCCAGCACCGTAGGTGCGGCATACCATAGCATAGGGTGTGAACCCTATGACTACAATACACAATCCCAGCACCGTAGGTGCGGCATACCATAGCATAGGGCGTGAGCCCTATGACTACAATACGCAATCCCAGCACCGTAGGTGCGGCATACCATAGCATAGGGTGTGAACCCTATGACTACAATACGCAATCCCCGCATAGGGCGTGAGCCCTATGCCATCATTATTCATTTTTAATTTTTAATTTTTCATTTTTAATTCATCATCCCCCTCCGTCATCCACGGAATCACATAAAATCCATCGAATTATGCATTGCGAATTATGAATTATAATTTTGTTTTGGTAATTTTGCAAAAATTTTTAAACGATGGTAAGAGTTGGAATCATAGGTGGTGCAGGATACACCGCAGGTGAGTTGCTAAGAATCCTAGTAAACCACCCACAAGTAGAAATCAAATTTGTTAACAGCACAAGTAATGCTGGCAACTATTTATACGATGTTCACGAAGGTTTGTTCGGTGAGACAGACATTAAATTCACTGACGAACTGCCGTTTGATTCGATCGACGCAATGTTTATTTGCTCAGGTCACGGCGACAGCAAGAAATTCTTGGAGAGCCACGACGTGCCAGCAAACGTAAAGATCATCGACCTATCACAAGACTACAGAGACGAGAGCAACGGTTTCGTTTATGGTCTGCCAGAGGTCAACAGAGAGAGAATCAAGAAAGCCACTAAACTTGCCAACCCAGGTTGTTTCGCAACAGCCATCCAGATTGGTCTTCTTCCACTTGCCGCAGCAGGTCTGTTGAAGAACGAAATCCACACTAACGGAATCACAGGTTCAACAGGCGCAGGTGTAAAGCCAGGAGCGACATCTCATTTCAGCTGGAGAAACAACAACATTTCCATCTACAAGGCGTTCACACACCAGCATCTTATCGAGATCGGCATGACAATTAGAAACCTTCAGCCATCATTCGACAAGGACATCAACTTCCTTCCTGTACGTGGCGACTTCTCTCGAGGAATCTACGTAAGCCAGTACACAGAGTGTGATCTTGACGAAGAGGCAGCGATCAAGCTATACAAAGATTTCTACAAAGATTCAGCGTTCACATTTGTGATGGACAAGAATCCAGATTTGAAACAGGTGGTGAATACCAACAAGGGCATCGTTCACGTTGAGAAGCATGGCAACAAACTACTTATCATCTCTATGATCGACAATCTGTTGAAGGGAGCGTCTGGTCAGGCAGTCCAGAATTTCAACCTCATGTTCGGTCTTGACGAGAAGATGGGCTTGAATCTGAAATCAGTGGCATTCTAAGATAGCTTATAGCCAACGGCCATGTGCCAACGTAAATTATAAAAGAACAATAATTCATACATATAATAATGAATCTATTTGACGTATATCCACTCTTCGATGTCAACATCGTAAAGGGAAAAGGATGCAAGGTATGGGATGACAAAGGTCAGGAGTATCTTGATCTGTATGGCGGACACGCAGTTATCTCTGTAGGTCACGCGCATCCTGAATATGTATCAGCGATCAGCAACCAGGTAGCGACACTTGGTTTCTATTCCAACTCAGTGATCAATAAGCTTCAGCAGGAATTGGCTGCAAAGCTTGGAAAGGCTTGCGGCTACGACGACTATTCACTATTCTTGATCAACTCAGGAGCTGAGGCAAACGAGAACGCATTGAAACTTGCGTCGTTCACTAACGGCAGAACACGTATCTTGACTTTGGAAAAGGCTTTCCACGGCCGTACCTCACTTGCTGTCGAGGCAACCAACAATCCGAAGATCATCGCGCCTATCAACGCAAACAATCACGTCACATACCTTCCAATCAATGATTTGGAGGCTTGGGAGAAGGAGATTTCCAAAGGCGACGTGTGTGCTGTGCTGCTTGAGTGCATTCAGGGAGTAGGCGGCATACGTATGGTGACAAAAGAATTTTTGAGCGGATTGCGTGAGCTTTGCGACAAATATGAGACAGTGCTTATCTGCGACGAAATACAGTGTGGTTACGGACGTAGCGGTAAGTTCTTCGCCCACCAGCACCTTGGAGTGAAGCCAGACATGATCACAGTGGCAAAAGGTATCGCAAACGGATTCCCTATGGCTGGAGTGTTGATCTCACCTAAGTTCAAGGCCGTATACGGTCAGCTTGGCACAACATTCGGTGGAAATCATCTTGGTTGCGCGGCAGCGATCAGCGTGCTCAACATCATGGAAAAAGAAAACTTGATAGCCAATGCGGCAGAGGTAGGCGACTACTTGATGAAGCAGTTGAAAGCAATCCAGTCTCCACTTATCGCAGATGTACGTGGAAGAGGATTGATGATCGGAATCGAGTTGACGGTGCCATACAAAGAGATCCGTACAAAACTAGTGTTCGAGCAGCACGTGTTCACAGGATGCAGCGGCACACATGTATTGCGTCTTCTTCCACCTTTGTGCCTGACTAAAGCAGACGCAGACGAGTTCATCAAACGCTTCAAAGCAGTGTTAAACTAAGAGAAAAACATAAGAACATATATGGCAAAAGAATTGACCCCACGTGCAGAAAACTACTCACAGTGGTACAATGATTTGGTAGTAAAAGCAGACCTCGCAGAGCAGTCGCCAGTAAGAGGATGTATGGTAATCAAACCTTATGGTTACGCCATTTGGGAGAAGATGCAGGCTGAACTTGACAGACGTTTCAAGGAGACAGGCCACGTCAATGCATATTTTCCTCTGCTAATCCCTAAGTCTTTCCTCTCAAGAGAGGCAGAGCACGTAGAGGGATTCGCTAAAGAGTGCGCAGTGGTGACACACTACCGTCTGAAAACAAATGAGACTGGAGACGGTGTTGTTGTCGACCCAGAGGCTAAACTAGAGGAGGAACTAATCGTCCGCCCTACTTCAGAGACTATCATCTGGAACACATATAAGGGATGGATCCACAGCTACCGTGATCTTCCTATCCTTTGCAACCAGTGGGCAAACGTGATGCGCTGGGAGATGCGTACACGTCCATTCTTGCGTACAGCTGAGTTCTTGTGGCAGGAGGGACACACAGCCCACGAGACACGTGAAGAGGCAGAGGAAGAGGCACAGAAGATGCTTCACGTCTACGGAGACTTCGCTGAAAACGTGATGGCAGTGCCAGTGATCAAGGGTGTGAAGAGTGAGACAGAGCGTTTCGCAGGAGCAGTCGACACATATACAATCGAGGCTTTGATGCAGGATGGTAAGGCCCTTCAGAGCGGCACATCACACTTCTTGGGTCAGAACTTTGCCAAAGCATTCGACGCGCAGTTCCAGAACAGAGAGGGAGGAATGGACTACGTTTGGGCTACATCTTGGGGAGTTTCCACTCGTTTGATGGGAGCTTTGATCATGACACACTCAGACGACAACGGACTTGTGCTTCCTCCAAAATTGGCTCCAATCCAGGTGGTTATCGTCCCAATCTTCAAGGGAGACGACCAGAAAAATGCCATCGCAGAAAAGTTGGATCCAATCATTAAGGAGTTGAAGTCGAAAGGCATCTCCGTCAAATATGACGATGATTCACAGAAGCGTCCAGGATTCAAGTTTGCAGAATACGAGTTGAAAGGAATTCCAGTAAGACTTTGTATGGGAGCAAGAGACTTGGAGAACGGCACTATCGAAGTGGCTCGCCGAGACAACTTGACAAAGGAGAGCATCAACCTTTCAGATACAGTGTCATACGTAGAGAAGCTTCTTGTTGACATTCAGGCTAATATGTTGAAAAAAGCTCTTGATTTCCGCAACGCAAGCATCAAGAGCGTCGACACATACGAGGAGTTCAAGACAGAGATCGAGAAAGGTGGATTTATTCTTGCTCACTGGGACGGAACAGCTGAGACAGAGGCTCTTATCAAGGAAGAGACAAAGGCTACTATCCGCTGCGTGCCATTCGACTCTTACATCGCCGGCGACAAAGAGCCAGGCAAATGTATGGTGACTGGCAAACCAAGCAAGTGCAGAGTATTGTTCGCAAGATCATATTAATGCGATGCGTAATACGTAACGCATAATTCATAATTAGGCCATACAGAAATGTGTGGCCTTTTTTATTCAAAATTGGCATTTTAGCAGTTTATGACCGATAAATAGTTCATTGTACTTGAGGATTCCAAAGGGCGGAACGCCCTTCCTCCCCCCTCTAGTGCGAGCCGAAGGCGAGCACTTATAATTTACAAAAAACGCATTTTTACCGCTCGCCCTCTGGGCTCGCGGATGAGAGTGAGTTAGGGCGTTCCGCCCTTAACAATCCTCATTTCTTAATGCTGAATAGTCCAACTTAAATCAACAATTTAATTTCACATACCTCATTTCCAATTTATAATTAATTTTTGTTACTTTTGTAACGTTTGCATTGAATGATGATTTTCATCCTTTTAATGCCTGGAAAAATCAAAGTAAACTACAAGTTATAATTATTTATGAAGAAAATTTATTTATCACTTTTATGCGGTCTGTTGCTTGGCACATCATGTAATCGCACCGCTGACAAAGGAAACACAGCGTCGACTTCAGACAAACCTTCCATTACCGACAACTCTCCTATTGCGAAAGACACATCTTGGAAATCTCTGTCACTTCGTGAAAAGATCGGACAGACAATGATGGTGGTCGCCTTAACCGAAGACCATAAAGCAGCTGGAAACGGATCAATCAAAGGATTTTTGGAAAAATATCCCGTCGGCAGTTTGTTTATTGCGGACTGGTATTTGAAAGAGAAATACGCTCCAAAAGATCCATTGGCAGTGTTGCCTGAGATTTTGAAGGAGTACAACGAATATTCGAAAGTGCCGATGCTTGTGTGTGAGGATTTCGAAAGAGGTATCGGCGAGACATATTCTAAATACACGCATCTTCCTGTAGGAATGTCGCTTGGAGCTGCGGCGGATACTGCCCTAGCCTACGATTCTGAACAGGCTATCGCTATGGAGGCTCGTGAGATGGGATTCAACTGGCTTCTTCACCCAGTGTCTGACCTTAACATGAATCCTCTTCAGGAATTGGTGGTTGAACGTTCTGTTTCCGACGACGTGGACAAAGCTCTTCCTATCTTGAAAAGCCAGATCAATGGTCTTCACTCTAAAAAAATCATCTCCACTGTCAAGCATTTCCCTGGCGACGGTGTGACAATGCGAAACCAGCATATCGTGACTACAGCCAACTCATTGTCGAAAGATGAGTGGATGAACTCTTTCGGAAAGCTATTCAAAGGTTTGATCGACGGTGGAGCTGCCTCTATCATGGTAGGCCACATTCAGTTGCCAGCATTCCAAACTCAGAAGATCAATGGTCAGTTGCCACCTGCCACTCTTTCCAAGGAACTAATGGTGGATATGCTTAAAAACCAGTTCAACTATAAGGGTGTGATCATCACAGACGCGCTCAACATGGGTGGATGCGCAGGCTACTACAAAAATGAGCTTGAAGTGTCGGTACAGTGTTTTGCAGCTGGTGCGGATGTCGTTTTGTGGCCATCATTGGCATATATGGATACCGTCGAGGCAAGAATCCTTCGTGGAGAAATTCCGATGGAGCGTTTGGACGACGCTGTTGAGCGCGTTTGGGCTATGCGTGAACGCTTCGGCTACAACAAGAAAGAGAATCATGAGATTGCCACTCCAATGACTGATGCAGACAAAGCATTTGTGAAAAAGACAGGAGCAGCAGTTGCAGACAAAGCCATCACAGTGGTTGAGAACAGCGACAGTCTTCTTCCTATCAAGGCAGAAAACGGCAAACGAATCGCACTTATCGAGATTGGAGAGCAGATGACGGTGGAGAAATTCGCAGTCACAAAGAGAGAGTTGGAGAGCCGTGGATTCAGCGTGGATATTCTTGAGAACCCACACTTCTACGCTTGGGGATACAGAATCGACTCGTTGAACAACTACGATAAGATACTTGTTTGCTTCGAGAACCGTTATTTCCACCCACTTGGCACATGCTTGTTGAAAAACAAGGAGTCGTTCGGAGTATGGACAGCCAACATGTTGGATCCAAAGAAGAAAATCGCAATCTCGTATGCAAACCCTTATTCATTGGAGATCTACGAAGGAATCGTCCCTACTAAGATCAATGCCTACAGCATCGACACATTCACACAGAAAGCAGTTGTAAAAGTGTTGACGGGAGAACTTGAGGCGACAGCAACGTCTCCTGTGAAATTGAACAATCCGATGTTGAAATAACATCTGTTTGAAAAATCTAAAAAGAGGGCGTATCAAAATGATATGCCCTCTTTTTGGCTTCAATGGTGCAAAGCCCTCCACCATAGGGTTTCATTCCTATGAGAGACATGATCATGCCTACACCCCACGCGCCAACGGTGCAAAACATTCCAACATAGGGTTTCAACCCTATGAGAGAGATCCACGATCACGCCGACACCCTATGCTCCAACGGAGCAAAACCCTCCACCATAGGGTTTTCAACCCTATGCGATAATATGACCAGTATGCCAGAGCCCGGAACGGGCGATATCTGCAAAAAAACAAAAATAAAGATGCATGATAAAATTAATTTTATAATTTTGCATCAAAATTAAGTATCACGTACAAAAAAACAATTATGCCACAATCATTATCCCAAATTTATGTACACCTGGTTTTTAGCACAAAATATAGGGTGCCCATGATTAAAAAAGAAGATTATACCCAAATCCACAATTATCTTGGTGGAATTCTAAACAATTTAGGCTGTGATGTCATTCGTGTGGGAGGTGTTCAAAATCATGTACATATTCTTTTTAGATTGAGTAGGAAGATAGCAATTGCAGATGTCGTAAAAAATGTAAAAGCAAGTTCTTCCCATTTTATTAAGTCATTAGGTGATCATTATAGAAACTTTGCTTGGCAAGAAGGTTATGGAGCATTTTCTATTGGGAAATCACATTTAGACAGGGCGATCCGTTATGTTAGTAATCAAGAACAACATCACAAAGCACGCATATATCAGGAAGAATTTTTAGAGTTTTTGAAGCTTTATGATGTTGAGTATGACGAACGTTATTTGTGGGATTAATCTGTAGGGGTTCATTCTACATTATCTGATAACGCACCGTTGGTGCTCTCCTGTCGATTGACACATGAGCATAGATATCCGTAGGGTTACTCCCTACGTTGGCAGATAAAGTGCCGTTGGCACGATCACGCCGCCCCCCAATGCACCAACGGTGCATGATCAACTAAGAGGGGAACCAAAACTTTTAGTTTTGATCCCCCTCTCTTTTTATTAATGCCTAATGCGTATAATTCAGCATTCAGCATTTAGCATTCATAATTATGAATTTCTTACAACTGTGCGTCTGGCAACTCAAAGATAGACGAAGCTGTCTTGCCTGGATCACCAGTTTCAAAACCTCTCTTCAACCAACGTGAACGCTGTGCTGATGTTCCGTGGTTGAACGTTTCTGGCTGAGTACGTCCGTAAGCCTGCTGCTGTAGATAGTCGTCACCAATCTTTGATGCGGCATTCAAACCTTCCTCTATATCTCCGACTTCCATCGAATTGTATTTGGCATTGTCGTGGTGAGCCCAAACACCTGCGAAGAAATCAGCCTGAAGTTCAAGACGGATATTCAACTTGTTGCTCTCCACCTGCGACATTCTAGCCTGCTGCTGCGACACCTTCTGCAACGTGCCAAGAAGATACTGCACATGATGACCCACCTCATGGGCGATAACATATGCCTTTGCGAAATCTCCCTTTGCACCATAATTGTTTTCCAACTGATCAAAGAAATTAAGGTCGATATACACAGCCTGGTCGCCGGAACAATAAAAAGGTCCTGATTCTGATGTCGCGTTTCCACATGCTGATGACACAGCACCACGGAACACTACCATCTTTGGGGCTTTATATGTCATACCAGAATTTTTAAAAATCTCTGTCCACACATCCTCAGTACCTGCAAGGATCTGCGCTGCGAACTGATATTTCTCTTCATCCTCTTTTGTCGGAGTGTAGCCACTACCTGTCTCAACCTTTGGCTGGCTTGAATATGAGTTCCAACCTGCTGATAGTCCAGATACAACACTTCCTGTCTGCATGTACGTGAAAATACCTACGATTGCAGCAACCAAAAGGCTTCCTCCTCCGGCAACTGCCTTTCCACTTACTCCACGTCTGTCATCCACATTGCTGGATGTTCTTCTTCCTGTTAGCTTCATTTATTTTAAGTTTAAGTTTATATTCTGAATCGCAAAAATACGTTTTTTTTGATTTTTTACATTATTTATCGGAATCATTTCTTGTATTTGTTTTAGTACGAGGATTTTTGTGTGGGAAACGCCTCAACAGAGAAAACAAATAATGAGAAAATACGGTCGGACACTCTATATATTATTTAACTCCAAACTCTCTGTCGATCTTAAGCAACGGAGCTATGAAAAACGGTGGAATCGTACAGATGCATACCCACACGAAGAAGTTTGTATATCCCAACGTCTCCTGCATATATCCAGCTATCATTCCAGGAATCATCATTCCGAGCGCCATCAAACCTGTGCAGATAGCATAATGTGTAGTTGAATATTTTCCTTGCGAGATATAGACAAGATAGAGTGTGAACGCGGTGAATCCGAATCCGTAGCCAAACTGCTCAATCGCCACCATGGTATAGATAGTCGGAATAAATGCGGTCTGTGTGGAACTCAAAAATATATAGACCACATTAGGGATATTCATAAACAGCAGCATCGGGAACATCATCTTTTTCAATCCATATCTCGACACTGCGATTCCGCCAAGCACCCCTCCTGTCATCAGCGCGATCACTCCGACCAGACCGTAGATATTGCCGACATCTGTCAGCGACAATCCTAGTCCGCCATTCTCATATGTGTCCTTCAAAAAGAGCTGCGCGATCTTTCCAAGCTGAGCCTCACCAAGACGGTATGTGAAGATGAAAAGAAGAGCGAGAATAAGCTCCCTGCCTGTGAATTTGGCAAAAAATGATTTAAAATTATTCTTGAGCGACGCTACGATTCCATCTAATCCGAGAGTATTCTGTGCGTCGGTTCCATTCTGAGACGTACGACCGTACGTCTCTACAGACAACATTTCATCATCAGACGTACGACCGATTTCCAAACGTTTTTTATCATTCGGCAAAAACGCAAAATGATAAACGGACAAAAAGAGAAACGCGATTGCCATTATATAGAAGACGGTGCTCCAGGCGCTAGCATGTGCAGGAATAACATCCATTCCATCGACGGTATTCTGTTCAAACAGCTGCCCCGCCAACACCAGACATCCCCACTGACATAGCACCGTGCTGATTCGATAGAATGTGTTACGTATTCCGACGAAGAACGACTGCTGGTTGGTGTCGAGGGCAAGGATATACAATCCGTCGGCAGCTATATCATGAGTGGCAGAGGCAAACGCGCAGAGCCAGAAAAATGCCAACGACGCATTGAGCCAGAAGTCACACGGAGCTGTGAACGCCACTCCTCCAAGAGCAATAGCGACAATAAACTGCATCACCACCACCCACATCTTCTTGCTTCCGAACAGATCGAGAATCGGACTCCAAAACGGTTTGATAACCCACGGCAGATACATCCAAGAGGTGTAGAGAGCCACGTCTGTATTGCTCAGACCCATTTCTGAAAGGAAAAGCATCGCAAGAGTGTTCACTGCAAAATATGGAGCACCCTCCGCCATATATAATGTGGGGATCCAAGCCCACGGAGTCGTTTGTCTTTTATCCATAATTATATTAGAATCAATAAATACAAAATTAATGCAGAAAAGTAATATTTGCAAAAAATGTTTGCTGGTTTTCCAAGCGTCTACTTATTATATACGACGTCGGTTCTGTTTGATTCATTTTTATTGCGGGCAGGTTAAAAAAACGACTCTAGATCTACCAAGCTCTGCGATTGTTGTTCTTCACCTGTTATTAGTTGCCTTAATAGACAGTCGGCACTCAGGCATTGTCGGGAAAAACATAAAAAAAGACTTGTAAACATTCCGTCTACAAGTCTACATTTTTTCTTGTTGTCCTACTAGGACTCGAACCTAGTCAAACGGTACCAAAAACCGGTGTGCTACCATTACACCATAGGACAATCACAACTCGATAGCCTTTAGGCTCTCATTTGCGGGTGCAAAGGTAAGGCGATTTATCTATTTATCCAAACAAAACTCGATTTTTTTCTTCCATATTTGATAAAATCCGAGTTATCAACAAGTTATGAACAATTCAAACCATAAATCCAAAGCATTTTTGTATTTTTATTCGCAATGATTTTAGAAATGAATAAACAAACATTTTTTTATTTTTTTCAAATCATTTTTCATATCAATGCTCATAATAATAAGTTATGATTTTAGTACGAAACTTTTCATTTTTTTTTACCTTAAATCACTTTTTTATTCCCAACTTTGCGAATGTAAAACAATCGAAAAATGGAAGACTTAATCGGAGAACTTCACATAATGAAAGTATACCCAGAGACTATCGTGGATGGTCCAGGGTTTCGCTATTCAATCTATCTATCTGGATGCAGACACCATTGCCCAGGTTGTCAGAATCCAAATAGCTGGAATCCGCTAAACGGACTTCCATTGAGACGTAGCATGGTGGACGAAATGGTTGAGTCTATCAACGAGAATCCTATTCTTGACGGTGTCACTTTTTCAGGTGGCGACCCTTTCTTCAACCCTAAGGATTTTGGGTACATTTTAAAAAGAATCAAGAAGGAGACGGGCAAAAACATCTGGGTGTATACAGGCTACAGATTCGAGGAACTACTTGAGATTGAAGAAGTTATTCCGTTGCTGAACTATATCGACGTGATTGTCGACGGAAGATTCGACCAGTCTAAGTTCGATCCACGTCTCGACTGGAGAGGCAGTAGCAACCAAAGGCTTGTGAAGGTGCAGGAAGAGCTCCGTAAGTTCCGCAAGGAAAAAAAAGAAGCGGAGAAAGCCAGCAAAAAAGAAGCCTGCTGATTTAAGGACAAAACAAAGAATAAAAGATATAGAAATTTTAATTGGTTAAGTGTTTGAGGACCGTACGTTTTGACAACGAGCGGCCCTTTTTTTATTCCATGAAGCATGAGGAAAACTGTCGGGAAAGCTTGTCTCATATACAATTTCACATTGCCAGCAAGAGATCATTTTTTCACTCTCTGAAGGTTGAGAAAATGGTTCATCCAAGCAATCGCATCAGACAGACTTAAATGGCGCGATACAACTTTGCAACAAGTGTTTATTTTTATACAAAAAAGTGAAAAATTATTTAATTGCGAGTTTCCTGCCAAATCATTACCTTTGTGAAAAAAGAAATCACAATGATAGATCCAATAGCAATAATAAAAAAATACTACGACGAGAACAGCGAGCTATATCACATTCTCGTCACCCATTCAAAAGAGGTCACAGAAAAAGCATTGAAGATTGTCGACGCGCATCCTGAACTTGGTGCCGACCGTCAGTTTGTGGAGGAAGGAGCGATGCTTCACGACATTGGAATCTTCAAGACTTCAGCATCAGGAATCTGTTGCGACGGTGACAAGCCATACATCTGCCACGGCTACCTTGGCAGCGAACTGCTCCAAGCGGAAGGTCTGCCACGCCATGCATTGGTGGCTGAGCGTCACACAGGCACTGGATTATCGTTGAAGCAGATTATTGAGCAGAATCTTCCTGTTCCACACCGAGACATGCGTCCAGTCAGCATAGAAGAACAAATCATCTGTTTCGCCGACAAGTTTTTCAGCAAAACACACTTGGGTGAGGAAAGAGATTTTGAACAAGCCAGACGCAAGCTGGAAAAATTCGGCGAAGAATCGCTTAATCAGTTTGACAAATGGGGAAAGATGTTTTTATAGTTGTTGGCGGTAGCCAAAAATTCTCGTTCATCGCTAAATAAAAGAAAATGGTAAAAGAGATAATGCACGACCCGTTGTTTCTCTCACAGAAATCAGAGCCTGCAACGGAAGAAGACAGACAAGTGGTCGTTGACCTGCTCGACACACTACGTGCCCACCTTGACGGATGCGTGGGGATGGCAGCAAACATGATTGGCGTCTTGAAAAATATAATTGTAGTTTGCGTGGGGGATAAACAAGAAGCATTCATCAACCCTGTAATCACATTGAAATTGAAACCTTATCCTGCAGAAGAGGGATGTTTGTCATTGCCTGGTGTAAAGAAGACAATTCGATACAATGAAATAGAGTTGGAATATTTAGACATTAATTTCAAACCACAAAGAAAGAAATTCAGAGGCTTTACAGCCCAGATTATCCAGCATGAAATCGACCACTGCAACGGGATACTGATATAATTCATAATGCATAATTCATAATGCATAATTGTCGGAGAAAGCCAGCGTCGTGAAAAAAAATTAGAAAAATAACAAATAAGCATTTTATGAAAGCTAAAATCACCATAATATTTCTATTATCGCTCCTTCCGCTGCTATCTTCAGCTTATGAAAAAAGGCTGGCTGACTATCCTATACCAAGAAATATCAAAGGTTGTATTAAACTGCTCGACAAAACCATGTCAGCCGACGAAAAAGAGTTGATTAGGACATTGCCAGAAGACAGCATATGCAAGCATGAAAAATTCCGTAATAAGGATGCGGATTTTTATGAAACATGGCTAATGACAGATAGCACATCCCCGCTAGAGAAATATTTCGTCAAAAAGGAAATCTACAAATATTACCAGATGTATGAGACAATTCTGGTATCTTATCACCGTTATCTAAACCATCAAAAAATCAACTTGAAGGAACAAAAAGAAAAGTATGCAGAAAGACGGGAAGCAGCCACACAACAACAAAACGACATATTTGCAAAATATAATAAAAAAGAGGTTTATAAGAGTGACACGATAGACTGCGTCTATATTCCTATGGATTTAGATGACTGTTGCGTGCAATTGGATCAATTGTTGAGTGAGGAGGACAAGGAATTCATCAAAAATCTTCCTGATAAAAAAGAGACAATAAAGTTACACATGAGTTTAGGCATGTGGATAAGAAACAATTGGGGATTATGGGGAGGCTCCCGTCTCCAAAAATATTTATTTGACATATCTGATCACCCAGACGGAATGTCAAGCATAATTTTAGAGCACTACTACGATTGGCTGAACAAAAAATAATTCATAATGCATAATTGTTGGGACATGCCACACATCTGATGATTCGACCTCTTGTAGAGACGCACGGTCGTGCGTCTCATGATTATCCCATTGTTTAGATTGCACCCACAATTACGAATTACGCATTAAGCATTACGAATTAAATTCAATTTCCCCTCTTCGCCTTATGACCAAGTTTTTTCAGGCACTCCACAGCAGCGTCACGCTTGTCGCCCTGAAGAAGGATCTCCTCCTCACGGTATGAACCACCTGTCGCCAGTTTTTTCTTCAACACGTCAGCAATCTGATGCACCGTCTCCAAATCACAAGTGAAACCAGAGATGATAGTGGCAGTCTTCCCTCCTCTACCCTTCTTTTCAAAACTGACGATCAAATTCTGAGAATCCACCTTCTCCTCCACCTTTTCCTCTACAACCGGTTCTGCATCTCCCTGTGGCAATGTGCCTTTAAGCGCTGATAGCGAATCTTTCCAATCCATATAATTAATTTATGTATTTCGTTTCTGTCTTTCGAAAACAAAAATACACGTTTTGAAGAAAAACTAAAATTTCAAACCGCTTCTTTTATTTTAGAAACATTAAAATTCATAAGACTTCATTTATGTTAAAAACATTTTAATACAAATCACGCAAAAAGAAAAATAAAATCTTAAATTTGCGAAATTGGTATACTGGAACATATTATGAAGATTATTTGTGTAGGTTGGAACTATGGTTCCCACAATGCAGAATTATATAAAGAGGAGAAGAAAGAGCCCGTGCTTTTTCTGAAGCCGGAGACATCTCTTCTACGAGAGAACAAACCGTTCTATCTGCCAGATTTTTCACAGCAGGTAGAGCATGAGGCAGAACTAGTCGTGAGGATCGGCAAGATGGGAAAGAACATCGGCGTCAAATTTGCAGAGCGTTATATCGATGCCATCACTATCGGAGTCGACTTTACGGCTCGAGACCTTCAGGCAGCGGCTAAAAAAGCAGGAGCCCCATGGGATATCAGCAAAGGGTTTGACAATTCCGCTCCAATAGGAGAATTCATTGACAAAAGTGAATTTGCAGATTTGCAAAACATAAATTTTAGTCTAAGCAAGAATGGTAAAATAGTCCAGTCTGGCAACAGCGGGGAGATGATCACGTCGATAGCTGAGATAGTTTCGTTAGCGAGCAAATATTTCACCTTGAAGACGGGAGATTTGATTTTCACAGGCACACCAAGCGGAGTGGGCAAAGTGGAGATCGGAGACGAGATCAAAGGATTCATCGAAGGCAAAGAGTTGCTTAATTTCAGTGTCAAATAACAAGATTGAAGATTATGAAGTTTTTAAGAAAAATATACACATGTACGTTCGCGATAACACTGGCTTCCATGAGTGTTGCCAGTGCTCAAGACCTGCGTACGTACACCGACAAATCAGTATTGTCGAGCGGAAAGACAGTGAAGATCAGAGTGCAGGAGGAAGGTCTCTACTCATTCACATACAACGAGTTGCGTGAAATGGGATTCTCCAATCCTAAAAATGTGCACCTACGCGGATACGGAGGTGAATTGCTTAACGAAGATTTCACAGAAAGCAATCGATACGTCGACGACTTGGCAGACCAGCCTGTCGTGGATTTAGGAGATAAAATCGCATTCTACCTAAGAGGCGTTGTAGGGTTGACAAAAATAAACGCATCCGCGACAAACAATATCGGCATAACAGAAAACTACACATCTGATTATTCCTACTATTTTCTTCATGAGGAGAATACTGAGGCAAAAAGAATCGAGTTGGCCGAGGCATTGGCAGAAGACAGCATAAAAGAAACAACATACACAGCCATCAAATGGCAAAAATTTGATGACATCAACGTCGCCAAAACCGGCAGAAACTGGTATGGAAACAAATTCAGCAACGGAGATAGCAAGACCTTCACATTCTCCTTCACCAATATGATAAGTGGAGAAACAGGGAAAATATACAGTAATGTGATGTCTGCATCGTCATCGGCAGGAGAATTCAATCTCAAAACAGATCTGACAGACAAATCCGTCACATTTGACAAAGCGGCAAAATATGATTTTGGATTTGAGAAAATGATGGAAGCAGATGTAACCCAACCGTCTTCCAATTATATTTCAGCCACCTATAATTACAAGACATCATCAACAACAGGTGCCGGATACATCGACTATATAATTGCCGCCGCAAAATGTAATTTGAGAGGCAATGTCGGATACCAAATGATTCCAGTAAGTCCTTCTAATACAGAAACAAGCATCACATACGCTGCCTTGAATTCGAATTCAAACATACAAATTTGGGATGTTACAGAAACCGATGATATCAAAAGAGTACCAACAAGATTAAGCGAAGACAGTCTGATATTCACAGTCAAGACACGGTCAACAGTCGGCAGATATATCATGGTCAACTGGGGAGGTGCCTTTCCGACTCCTGAAATTGTAGGAAATGTGAACAACCAGAACCTACACGCATTGAAGGATATCGAGTACGTAGTGGTTTCGAATCCAGAATTCATCGACCAGGCGAACGAAATAGCAGATTTTCATAAAACAGAAGATGGAATGAGTGTTGCTGTAGTCACTGCAGAACAAGTGTTCAATGAATTCTCAAGCGGAACACCAGACCCTACAGCCATCAGAGCTTTCATGAAAATGCTATGGGACAGAGCCTCAAAGTCGGAATATGGAGTTTACCCACAATATTTGTTGTTGATGGGAGACGGCACCTATGACAATAGAGGAAGACTAAAGATGAACGACTACAACAAGATGGTGACATACCAATCCGTCAAATCATTGAACGAGACATCTAGTTTTTCATGCGACGAC
>Ga0256406_1002750_pt1 | contig 23795 bp, 16 predicted proteins | sample RumenRJG_03DNA_FD_185986 | JGI IMG/M metagenome (GOLD analysis project Ga0256406, IMG submission 185986) | Bovine rumen microbial communities from Lethbridge, Alberta, Canada - RJG_03 | ecosystem: Host-associated > Mammals > Digestive system > Stomach > Rumen | place: Canada: Alberta | collected...
CTTTCGCTGTCGTTACCCCTCGACTTGCATGTGTTAAGCCTGTAGCTAGCGTTCATCCTGAGCCAGGATCAAACTCTCCATTGTATAATATCTTTATAGACCCGAAGGCCTACATTAGTCTGTCCGAATCAGGAACGTTCGTTTTATTGAGATCCGATAACCTGTTATCTTTTTCAACTCATCCCGCTCACTATATATAATAATGTATAGGCCTCAGCCCGTGCACCATATAAATAATGTATAGGACAGAAATTGAACGGCTCGTTTCTTTTCTTGTACTACTCTCTGTCTCTTATGTAATCCTTTCAAAGAACTCTTTCTTTCTCGGGGCGGCTCATCCTCTTCCGAGTTGACTGCCCGGCTTCCGTTGCGTCTCAAAAACTAAGTGTTATTGATTGTTTCCCGAAAAGCGAGTGCAAAGGTAGGGGTTTATTTTCATTCCCGCAAATGTTTTGAGAAAAAATATTCGATTTTTATTAAAGTTTTCTCTTTATTTGGCAAAAAGGAGGCACCGTTGGCGCGCACACATTATTATATATAGCGGGGGAGAGGAAGGGGCGCCGCAATGTATTGCGGCGAACACAACGGGAGGGAGACAGGAGGGGAACGGGAGGGGAACGGGAGGGGAACTGGAGGGGAACGAGAGGGGAACGAGAGGGATACGACTACGATATGGACGAGGCCTCATCGGGTGACGCGAGCGGATCATACACCATGACCGGCTATGTCGACAAGTATCCTATCACTATGTACCTGTCGTTCAGCGGCAGCAATGTCACGGGCTGGTACTACTACGATAAATACAAGGCAAAGATGACGTTCACCGGATCATACTCTGGTTCGAGTCTCGACCTCTACTGTGAGGGCGGCGACGCGTTCTACGGCACATTCGTCAACGGAGCCTATTCGGGGCATTTCTCCGGAAACAACGGCAACGAGATGAACTTCAACGTGTCGCAATGACCGTTCAAGGAAAATAATACACTACCGGCAGGCTGCCGGCTCCAAGCCACGGCTCGTCGAGCAGCGACGGGTCGTGACGTTGGCGGTGCCACCGTGGTGGCAGTGCCGACTGTGCCTCACGCCATAAAGCGTCGGAGGCAGTAACGCATACGGCCCATACTACCGGCCCGAGCGACGGGCTGGCGGTCTCGTGGGCTATGACCTCACGGCAGTGGTCGCAGTCGGGGTCGTAGACGAACAGCACGCGCGGGCGGACTGTTGCTTTCGTGGCAACGGTCCGCCCGTTGTCGTTATCGGCCCTGCCGACGGCGCTGTCGCCGATGACGGTGGCCACGAGCGAATCGGCAAGGAGGCCGAAACGGGAATCAAGGAAACTGCTGAAGAGCCTCTCGTTGCGCAGCGGCGAGTCGGCATTGGTGAGATAGTCCATCGCCGTGAGATACCAGTGGGCCCGGAGGCTGTCGCTGTGCAGACTGCCGTAGAAGGCATTGATATTGTCGTGGCGGACGGTAGAATCCTTTGTGGCGAGCCATCCGAGATAGTCGACGAAGTCCTGCTCCGTGGCTATCGTGCTGCGGACTTGGGCCAGGGAGGCTATGTGAAGCGCGAGGAGGAGCAGGACTGAGAGATATAAGCGAAAGAGCATGATGGGTTGTATGGGGTGGAGGGTGAATGAGAGGGGTGGATGAAGTGATGATGAGGGGTCGTGGAGACTAATCGTTTAATATGTGTCGGAACTCATCGGTGAGGAACTGCTCGATTTCGACGGGCCAGAAGGTGACGACAACCTTGCCAACGGCATGGGCGGCTATCTCATCGGACTGATAGACAAACATCACGCAGCCATCCTGATAATACGGTGCATTCTCAGGGAAGGGAACGAGGTTGTCGGCTGAGAAACTCTCACGTACTCCGGCGGGGAGTTTCTCCTGGATGAGCTTCCGCAGCGCTGGACAGTCGCGGACGAGGGCGGCAGGCTGTCCTGTTGTCTTATCGAAGGTGATGCCCCGGTCGATGCTGGAGCCGTGGGCGCCTCCGGTAAATACGTAGCCGCTCGTGGTGAGGGTGAGATAGCGGTCGCCCTCATCAGTGCGCACAATCTTCAGCTGCACGGAGCACGGCATAGCGGGTGTGCCGTTGGCCTTGTCGACGACATTCATCGAATCGGTGAGACGGGTGATAGCGTCACGGAACATCTTCGCGACATCGCCTTTGTAGGCTGGAGCGACGGCTGTGGTTTCATCAGACCAGCTTATCGACCTGGCGACACCGTTGAGAACCGATGCCTCATAGTCGACGACGGCATTTCGGAGGTCACCGCCGGCAAGTGGATAGTCAAGACTGATATCGAGCTGACGGCCACGGTCGAGGTAGTGAGTATTGCGGTAGTCAGCGGTGACTGTCTCGGGGTCGTCGACGACAGTGGCCTTCACGTCGACGGTGGCCTTACGGTAGCGGCCGTCGACGGCTAACAGTCTGATTGGCTGTGTGGTATAGCTCTGACGCTCACCATAATGTACGGTGTAGGCAAGTCGCAACCGGTTCTTTGCCACCTCGGTAACGGTCACTGCCGATATTTCGGTGCGCCGATTGGTAACAGGAAGGACAATAGCCAGGACGGCCTGCTTACGGAAGTTGACCGCTGTAGGCTCACCGTCGTTGCCCATGACGGCCGCTGGCGAGAAGAGGTGGTCGAAGTCGGCTTGGGTGGTGACCAACGGGCTCGACGGCAGTGGAGCGCCGGAGTTGTGGAAGTAGTTTTTCAGCTCAATCGTCTTTACCTGCCTGATGGCCGCAGCCATATGCTGTGGCATTATAGACATGGCAGCGACGAGAACTGCTAAGACAAACAATCTTATTTTGCTCATTGATGGATAATTTATAGGGGATAATAGGAAATTATAGGGAGCTATAGGACGCTATAGGAGCTATAGGAAACCATAGGAAACTATAGGAGACCATAGGAAACTATAGGAGCTATAGGAAACTATAGGAGCTATAGGACGCTATAGGGAGCCAAGGGCTTAGCGGATGAAGTTCATTGGCGACCAGGGCTCCTTCTCGGGGAGGTCGGTGGTGGCGACACCATGGATTTTCTTGAGCATCCACGACATATTGTGAGCCAGGGTGCGCATGGTCTGCATGCCCTCGGTGTCGGAAGCAGCCTCACCTTTCTCGCGGCCGTAGGCGATATTCCAATACTGTGATGTGACTATGGGCATGTTGCACATCTCAAACATCATATTCATGGTCTGGTAAGCCACATCGGCACCGCCACGGCGACAGACGCAGACGTTGGCCACCGGCTTATACTGGAAGGCTCCTCCATTGCTGTAGAGCAGGCGCTGGATGAGGGCCATGGCCGTGGCGTTGGGCACACCGTAATAGACGGGAGCACCGAAGACAAAGGCATCGGCGGTCTCGGCCTTCTCCGAGATGGCGTTGCAGATATCATCGTCGAAGACGCAGCGGTGCTTGGCCGGGTCGCGGCGACAGCCGTTGCAGGCTATGCAGCCCCGAACGGGCTTGGCTCCGAGTTCGACGAGCTCAGTGTCGATGCCGTCGCTCTCCAATGTTTTCTTCACTTCGTTCAGTGCCGTGAATGTATTTCCCCCACGGCGTGGACTTGCGCTGACTAATAATACTTTCATAATGTTCAGGTAAAAATATAATCAAATGTGACAGCGCAAAGGTAGACAAAGATAATCAAACGACAAAATATCGTAAGGTTAATTTAGTCTAATCAGTACGGTTACGGTCGCTTTTCTATGCTGAAATATTTTTACATCATTTCAATACATGCCATTTCGGCTTGCGATTGATAGAATAATAACGTTCCGAATAAAATCGGTGCAAAGGTATTCAGCGGCTGCTACAATGATGTTACAAGCGCTTGACAAAGTTGCTAATGTTGCCGTCAGCTCATGAGCCACCCGATGAGGAGTTGCTTGTAGGTGTCGGTCTGGTCGATGAAGGTCATGTGGCGGGCACCGTCGAGGAGCTCCCAAATGGCGTTCGGCATATTATCGTCCATTGTTTTGGCTATCAGCGGCGTACACTCGTCGTTCGTTCCGCTGATGATGAGGGTGGGGTCGGTAATCTCGCCCAGACGGTCGGTATAGTCGAAATCGCGGAGAGTGCCCGTCGGGGTGTACTCGTTCGGTCCCCAGGCGGTGAGGTACGACTCAGTGCCGAACCGCTTCGGTCGACGGAAGCACTCCGGCGAGGCATCGGTAATCTCGTCGGCATGGAGGACGGTATAGTGGTCGTTGGCCTTCAGATAGGCCGGATCGTCGAAGTTGCCGGTGGCCACGGCTCGTGCTATAGCCTCCTGCTCGTCGTCGGGCATGAACGAGATAAGCCGTTGCTGCTCATGGCTCCACAGCTCACTCGAGGGGAGTGTGCTCGAGAGGATTATCGACTCGATGCCCTCGGGGTGGCGGTCTATCATGTAGGCGATGATGAGCATGCCGCCCCACGACTGTCCGAGGAGGTTCACCCTATCGAGGTGCAGATGGCTGCGCAGGGCCTCGAGCTCGTCGAGCCATGTGGTGAGCGTCCACAGCTCGGGATGTCCGTCGACATAGCTCTCGCCACATCCAATCTGGTCGTAGCTTATAATCTGTCGGCGCGTGGTGACGGCAAGGTCGTCGAGCACCTCAAAATAGTTGTGCGTAGAGCCCGGACCACCGTGGATGAGCAGCAGAGGGGCATTGTCGGTGGGTTCGCCGACGATTCTGTAATATGTCTGATAGCCCTTGAAGGGCATCGTTCCTGTTGTAATCTTCATTGATAACGATAGTTTTATAAGGTTGGTGCTATGTTCATTTTCGTTCGAAAAGAGGAAATTATCGGGGCACACCGAGTGAAAAAATCACTTCAAGCGCTCCGCGGCGATGTCCTCAACGGCCTTGCGGCGAATCTTTCCCGTGGCCGTGAGGGGTATCTGCGCCACGTGGATATAGTGCTTCGGACACCAGTATTTCGGCAGTACGCGCTCGCAGACAGCCCTCAGCGCATCGGCATCACCGGTCTCGCTAACGAGTACCACCACCTCGCCGAACTTACGGTCCGTGGCCTTCGTGATGGCAAAACGGCCGGTGAGATGGGGCGCGAGGGCCTCCTCGACATCCTCGATGCGAATCTTTATGCCTCCCGAGTCGATGACATTATCCTTCCGGCCCAAGACTCTGAACTGCCTGACACGGCGACCGCCGACCGTCGCATAGCGCATCTCCACAAGGTCGTTGGTCTTCAGCACACCGTCGTGGACCAGCGGTGCGTCGATGACGAGACAGCCGTCGTCGGCCTTGTCGACCCTTACGCTGTCGAAAGGTGTGTACCACTCGTCGGCCTCGGGGCCGTTGACCTGCCGCAGGGCGATATGCGAGAGAGTCTCGGTCATGGCATAACTGCTCCAGATATGGTTCGGGAAGTCGGCAAGAGCCTGAGCCATAGCGGCATCGACAGCCCCACCACCGATGATGAGATGGCGTATCTGCCGTAGCCGCTGCCTCTCCTGCGGTACCTGCAACGAGTTGAAAACCTGCATCGGCACCATCGCCGCAAAGACGGGCGCGGCCTCATCGTGGGGATAGACGCCGTCGGCCAGCGGATGGCCGCACGGTTTGACGTCGATGAGACGCAGGTTTCGCTCCAACGCCCTGACTACCACCATCTTTCCGGCGATATAGTCGAGGGGCATACAGAGCAGTGCCGTATCGCCGGAGCGCAGTCCGAGGAAGTCGCAGGTGATGCGGGCGGAGTTGAGCATCTTCGCTTTTTCGACCCACATCGGCTTCGGTGTTCCCGTCGATCCGCTCGTATGCACCAACAACGTGGGCGAGGGATCATTCCATTCGTCGAGAAAATCGCTGAGCGTCATGCCTTTAGCCCCTCCTTGGCGGGATTATACCACAGACGGTCGCCACGTATTTCCAGTGGCATTTCGATATTGTCGGTATAGAGGAGACCCGTTCCCAATCCCTGCGGAAAGGTGATGCCGGGCCCGTAGACTGACGCGCAGAAATGGGCGATGGCGTTGAGTCCCACATTACTCTCGAGGGCTGACGTTATCCACGAACCTATGCCGCGCTCGTCGGCAAGAGCTATCCACTCGCGGCAGCCGCGTATTCCGCCGTGCAGACTCGGCTTGAGAACGATGAACGCAGGGCGGATGGTGTCGAGCAGTCGGGCCTTCTCGTCCCTGCTGTTCACACCGATGAGCTCCTCGTCGAGGGCTATCGGCAGCGGCGAGAGGCGGCACAGCCGTGCCATAGCGTCCCACTGGTGCTGCCGTATGGGCTGTTCGATGGAGTGGATGCCGAAAGGCGCGAGAGCCCGGAGGCGCTCCATGGCGTTGTCGGGGGTGAACCCTCCGTTGGCATCGACGCGGAGCTCAATCTCGTCGCGTGAGAACCGTTCCCGGATATGCCTTACGAGCTCCAGCTCACGGTCGAAGTCGATGGCACCGATCTTCAGTTTCACGCAGTGGAAACCGTCCTTGAGCTTCTGCTCCAGCCGCTCGTACATCTCGTCGAACGACCCCATCCACACGAGGCCGTTGATGGGAATGCCCTCCTCGCCGCGCGCAAAGGGGGTGTCGGAGAGGGCCGTACTCCCCGCCGCGAGCTCGTCGAAGGCGGTCTCGAAGCCGAAGAGCACCGACGGATAGGGGCGCAGGGCCTCGACGGGAATGGTGCCGTGGCGCTCCACGTAGGCGGCGGTGTCGGCGAGCAGAGCCTCGTAATCGGCCTCCGGCATAGCATCGCAGCTGAGGTCGGGGAGCACGGAGCACTCGCCCTGCCCCACCCTTCCGTCGCTCTCGACGCTGACATAGTAGGACAGATGTGTGGTGTAGACGCCACGTGAGGTGCCGGCAGGCTGCTTGAAGTGCAACAGTCGCCGCTCAAAATGAACTTTCATATTTCTTTATCTCCTATTTTTCAATCGAAAACCGAGGGAAATCCGTCAATCGGACAGGGCCGGACGAGAGACTCGAAAGACTCTAATCCAAGGCCAATCCGGGAAATCCAAGGTTATAATATCGTTCCGGCGGAGAATTATAAAGGATTCAGGGCCAGAACATTACGGACAATTCAGCCTTACCAATGGGATTCGGTGTGGACCGCAAATCAGCTCTCCTTATGGGAACTGCGGATACTTGTCGAAGTCGGGCTTGCGCTTTTCGAGGAACGCCCTGCCCCCTTCCTGTGCCTCATCGAGTGTGTAGTAGAGCATTGTGGCGTCGCCGGCGAGTTCCTGGATGCCGGCCTGACCGTCGAGTTCGGCGTTGAATCCGGCCTTCATCATCCTCAGTGCCAACGGCGACCGCTCCATCATCGTCTCGGCCCACTCCACACACGTATCCTCGAGTTTGTCGAGGGGCACAACCTTATTGACGAGTCCCATGCGCTCGGCCTCCTCGGCGGTGTACTGCATACACATATACCACATCTCGCGAGCCTTCTTCTGTCCGATGATCCGGGCGAGATAGGATGCCCCCAAGCCAGCGTCGAAACTGCCGACCTTCGGTCCTGTCTGACCGAAACGTGCGTTCTCGGAGGCTATCGTGAGGTCGCAGACGACGTGCAGGACGTGTCCGCCACCGATGGCATAGCCGTTGACCATCGCGATGACGGGCTTCGGCAGACGGCGGATCTGCATCTGGACATCGAGGACGTTAAGGCGCGGCACACCGTCGTTGCCGACATATCCGCCACGTCCTTTCACGTGCATGTCGCCACCGGAGCAGAAGGCCTTGTCGCCGGCACCGGTGAGGATGACGACACGGATGTCGAGATGGTCGCGGCAGTAGGTGAACGCCTGACTCATCTCCCACACAGTCAGCGGCGTAAACGCATTGCGGTAGCGCGGGCGGTTGATAGTGATCTTTGCGATGTGGTTGTATTCCTCAAAGAGAATCTCCTTGAAGTCGAACCCTTCTATTGTTTTCCATTCTCTTTCCATAATCTATAATGTATTAAAATAGTTTTCGTAATTCGTCCAATCGGTTGAGCTGTCGGTGACGACCTCAAGGAGTCGCGGTCCGGAGGCGTTGCCGGTGAGCCACCGCAGACCCTCGTCGAGGTGGCTGCCGTCGGCCACTGAGAGGTAGTCGATGCCGTTGTCGGAACAGAATCCGCGTGCCGTGGTGCGGTACTGGGCCTTGACATTCAGTGCGTCGGCGGCATCGGCGATAGCCGAGAACTTCTCGAATATTCCGCCGCCACCGTTATTGAACAGAAGGATACGGAAATTTCCGCGCAAACGGCTGTTCCACAGAGCGTTACGGTCGTAGAAGAAACTCAGGTCGCCGATGACGCAATAGACATTCCCGTCGCTGAGAAGGGAATAGCCCGCAGCCGTCGACAGCGATCCCTCGATACCGTTCACGCCACGGTTGCAGCCGATACGGTGGCGGGCGTAGATGCATCCCATGCGCACAGCCATACTGTTGGCGTAGAAGACGCGGGCTCCGGCATCATCGGTCGGGAGCCGTTCTTCGAAGCGTTTCACGGCGAGCATCGTCGAGAAAGCGGGCTCGTAGCTGCGGCGGTGATCACCGGCCAGCGCCCGCAACTGCTGCCAGCGGTCGTACCACCCGACGGGACCGCAGCCTCCGACAGCCGCGAGCACGTCGGCGGGACGGCCCTCGACGATACCCGTGAGGTTCATGAAGGTATCGATGACGGCACCAGTCTCGTCGATGCGCCAGCAACGGGCGTCGACGGCACGGCGGAGATAGTCCTTCAGCCGGGCGCTGACGAGGGTCCGTCCGACATAAACGATGAAGTCGGGCAGCGGAAATTCGGTCCCGTCGGCGGCCTTCAGCATGGCGTCGAGGCTCTCGCTGCCATCCTCCACACTAAGCGCTTCCTGCAGGACGACATAGTGGCGGATAGCCAAAGCATCGGTGACGGCACGAGGCAGTTCGCCGTCACGCATCTGTCCGACGACAATCAGCGGGCGTCGGGCCTCGCTCATCTGCCTCATAATCAGCGTGGTATCAGTCCGGAGGGCCGGAATGCGCACAACAGTCCGCTCCTGCGGGAGGTCGTGACGGGTGAAATTATACAGCGGTCGGCTTATGGGCACATTGATATGGACGGGAGCGCCACCGCGGGCCGTGGCCGCAAGGAGGGCCTCGTTGACGAGACGGTTGCAGTGCCAGTGGCTTTCGCGGTCGCCGGACGGAACCTCCGGCAGATTGACGGCCGCAGCAACGAAGCGTCCGAAAGCCCCCGGCTGCGGCAGCGTCTGACCGTCGAGCTGGTCAATCCACTGCTGCGGACGGTCGGCGGAGACCACTACGAGGGGCACGCGCTGATAGAAGGCCTCGGCGACGGCGGGCGCGAGATTGAGCAGTGCCGACCCCGACGTGACGCAGACGACCGTCGGCAGACCCGTGCGCAGGGCCATGCCCAAGGCGTAGAATCCCGCACTGCGCTCGTCGGTAACGGGATAGCACGTCAGCGACGGACACTCGCTGAGGTTGTGGACGATAGGGGCATTGCGCGAGCCCGGACAGACAACGGCGTGGCGGACGCCGTGGGCGACGAGCAGCGCCGAGAGAATATTTATGTTTTCCTTGTCAGAGTACATCCTTCATTGTTCTTAATTTTTCTTCCGTTTCCTTCCATTCGTCGTCCTCACGACTCTCGCTGAGCAGCCCGCCACCGGCATAGAGCGACACCCTGCGGCCGCTGACCTCCATACAGCGCAGCGCGACGAACAGATGGGTGGCACCGCCGATGGCCACCGGTCCGGCAAAACCGCTGTAATAACGGCGGTCGGCGGTCTCGCTGTTGAGGATTATCGACCGCGCCTCAGCCTTCGGCAGACCGCACACGGCGGGTGTGGGATAGAGGTCGTCGATGAGCGACGACAGTGCCGGACGGTCGGCGGGGAGGTCGAAAACGAAGTCGGTGCAGATATGGAACAGTCCTCCGGCGGTGACGGTATGCGGTGCCGAGAGTTCAATATTAGTGGCATGACGGTGCAGACAGTCGCCGACATACTCCTCAACGATATGCTGCTCGCGCCGGTTCTTGGCGCTCCACGGTCCGTCGGTGGTCATCGTCCCGGCGAGGGCGACGGTGCGCCACCGCTGTCCGCGGCCTTCGACGAGCACCTCCGGTGTTGCCATGAGCCACGTTCCGCTGACGGCAGTGCTCACGAGGATTATCATCTGATGGGGATAACGGCGGCAGGCCCTGTGGAAAGCGGCCTCCACGTCGACGACGGCATCGGCAGCGAGGTCGTGGCGGCGCGCAAGGACGACCTTGTCGGCATCGCCATCGTCGAGGCACCGGTGCACAAGGGCGAAGTCGTGGTGGTAGGCTTGTCGCTCGGTGGCGGCAGCAGTGGCCCGCAACGGGGTGCCGGCATCATCGCCGGTGTGGGCCGCCGGAGCCGCGGCAGGATTGACCACGGATGACGACGGGGATGCGTCGACGGACCTGACATCGGTCGTCGTGGCCGGAATAAAGACCACAGGATGATCAGCCGTTGCCAGAAATGGCGCAAGCACAAATCCACTGCGACCGGCGATGGCATCGATACTGCTGATGCTCTCGGCCTCACCGCTGATAACATGATATTCCGATGTGTCGGGCAGACGATAGTAGGCGAAGTCCATCATTCGGCGTCCTTTCTTTCTGAATTGTCTTTATCCTCTGTTGTCTTTTTCGCCCCCGATTTTCCTTTTGCCGGAAGGACGTAGTTCGTGACATGCACCGTGGAGATGAGGTCGCCCCGACTGTTGCGGATGTCGACCAGCCACTGATGGAGCGTATGACCCTTGTATTGCAGTCGGGCGAGTGCCGTCACGGTGTCGCCCTCACGGACTGCCTGCACATGACTGCCACTGACGTTGATGCCCACGGCCAGACGGTCGGGGCAGAGGGCCAGCGAGCCCACCCCGGCGAGGTTCTCGGCAAGAGCCAACGAGGCTCCGCCGGAGAGGAATCCGAAGGGTTGGGTGTTGCGACCGTCGACATGCATGCGGGCCATACAGGTGTCGGGCTCGGGCGTGGAGAGGAACTCCATACCGAGGGTCTTGCTGAGTCCGTCGCGGCCGTCAATTATTTTCTTTTCCCTGTCAATGTTCATAGTAAATATATTTCGATGATGCAAAAATAACTCTTTTATTTGACACCGCAAAAAAGAGGCACATAATTTAGTACACAACAGAGGGCGTAGGCATTAAATTCTGTTGTGTACTATGCGAGATCCACTGACACCGGATGCAAATGGAGTCTGAGCAAGAGATTGAGAATAAAAGGAAGCGTGAACGACTTGCTGAACACAAAGGAATACAAGAATAGAAGAAATGTGCATCAACGATGATAAAAATATAGACTCATTATCTTCATTCTCGTTTTTTTTTCGTAAGTTTGCCACAAAAAGGCAACGATATGGAAGACGACAACAGATATATCCGATTTGACTGGGCCGCCAAGCGCATGCTGCGCGACAAGGCTAACTTCGGCGTGTTTGAGGGACTCATAACTGTACTGATCAACGAACCGGTGCACATCATCGAGATTCTGGAGAGCGAGAGCAACCAGAATGAACGCGACGACAAGTTCAACCGTGTGGACATCAAGGCACGCAACAGCAATGATGAAATCATACTCGTGGAAATACAGCAGGCACGGGAACTGTATTACTTGGAACGGGTGCTCTACGGTGTGGCAAAAACCATCACAGAGCATATATCGCTCGGAGACAAGTACGACAAGGTGAAGAAGGTCTACTCCATAAGCATCCTGTATTTCGACTTGGGACAAGGAGCCGACTATCTGTACCACGGGCAGACATCGCTGATTGGCGTGCATACCGGGGACAAGCTGAAGATTAATGCGCGCGACAAGGGTATCATCAAAATCAAAACTCCGGAACAGATATTCCCGGAATACTTCATAATACGGGTCAACGAGTTCAACAAAGTGGCAAAGACACCTCTCGAGGAATGGATAGACTATCTGAAGAATGGTCATATCAAGGATGATACGACGGCACCAGGTCTGCAGGAGGCAAGACAGAAGTTGCAATACTTGAAGATGAATAAAGCCGAGCGAAAAGCATACGACAGACATATAGACAATATCATGGTGCAAAACGATGTGCTCGATACCGCAAAAATGGAAGGACTCGAAGAGGGAAGAGCTCAAGGAAGAGAAGAGGGAAGAGCTGAAGGAAGAGCTGAAGGAAGAAAAGAAGGAAGAGAAGAGGGAAGAGAAGAGGGAAGAGAAGAGGGAAGAGCTGAAGGAAGAGCCGAGGGAAGAGCCGAAGGGAAAAAAGAGGGAAGAAAAGAAGGTGAGAAATCAGTAGCACAAAAGCTAAAGGCCATCGGCATGGATGCTGAGTCAATAGCAAAGGTCACTGGACTTACTCTCGACGAAATAGCTAATCTAAATACCAATCAGCACGATAATTAAACCTCCGCATAAAGCTTCACGCGCCACCTCCATACACACAATTAATAATTCGCCTCCTCCCTTTCTAACGAAACAAAGAAAATCCGCGTGCAGGGTTCCACATGAACACCGGCGCGCGGATTTATTGTTTCCTGGTTTTTAATAATATTGCCGAGTCCGTCCACTGCACATTGGCAGGGACGGAATCTCAGCAAAAGGATTGTTACTGTCCTACGACAATCTTCTTTCCATTGACGATATACAGTCCGGGCTGCAAGCCCTCAGCGGACGTAGCGTTATGACGGACAAGCTGCCCGCTGACACTGTAGATATCAAACGGTTTGCCATTGGCAGCCAGTCTGACTGCGTCGATACCGTCAACGACACCGGTGACGGTCAGGGTGCCATCGGTGAACTGGAAGAAGTAGTTGGCAGCCTTACCGCCCGAGAGGACGATAGGATACTCGCCGGCAGGTGATGTGGCTGTAGCGGTGGTGGTGGCGACAGGCATCTCCTCGATGACCGACTCGTTCTCCCCATTGTCGAAGCCCTTGATGGTAATCTTGAACTCCGGATCGGCAGCGTTGGCATCGCGGGTGTAGTCGCCGACAGAGGCGAAGAGCGTGTCGGGAGCGACGATGCAGTAGCCATCGGCATATTCGACGCCCTCCTGCTCACGGATGGTTCCGCGGTTGACGTGGATAGGATAGCGGCCTACCGGGGTGAGCTCGTTGACGTCGGTGCTGACCTCCGGGTCGCCATGGACGGCGTCGCCCTCAATCTTATAGCCGAGACGCGGAGCCGGGGCACCGTAGATCTTGAAGGCGTTGCGGGCTTTCACGCGTGTGCCGAACTCGACGATATTGTCGAAACTGCTGCTCGAGCTCTTGAACTGTCCCCACTGTGAGTGGTTGGCATAGCGGGTCTTGCTGCCTGCGGGCACATAGAGCTTGCAGTTTGCGAAGTTGAGTCCCGATACAGCCTTGTCGCCGGTCAATGGCGGTTCCTTAGAGTACATACGCAGTTCGGTAAGTCCGGCCATATTGGCAAAGGCATACTCGCCAATGCTCTCGACGGTCGACGACACGCGCAGTCCGGCAAGACCGCGGACGTTGGCCATAGCGTAAGGATGGATTGTGCGGGTTCCCAAAGGCAAGGTGAGGTAGCCGGTCTTCGACGGCATGACAGCTATGAGGTCGGCAGAGTCAACCTTAGAGTACAGAACGTCGTCCTTGATGAAGAAATCGGCATCGGCAGCCGGCAAGAGTTTAACCTCGCGCAGTCCGCCAACGGCCAATGCGCCGTCGCCGACATGCTTGATGCCCTTCGGAAGATAGAGTTTCGACAGACGGCGGGCACCATAGAAGGCACGCTCAGGCAGGACGTTGTCGTCGGTAGTATATCGTTTGTCGCCCTCGTAGAGATACGGATTGCCACCGCTGACGATGCGCGCCTCACTGAGGTCGAGGGTGTTAAGGCGGCCCTTGGTAGCGTTGCCCTTGGCGTCGACACCGCACATATAGCGCAGTACGGCAAGGTCGCTGGAGTTGATATCGCCGCTGACCTTCAGCACACCGAGCGATGCGCGTACAGAATCGGTGGGGAACATATCGTTGAGCATGCCGGCCTTATCGACGGTGACAGTGTCGCCGGCAAGTGCCTCACGCTCAGCAGAGATACCGATACACATATCCTGATAGCTCGAGAAGCTGTAGTTCTCGACGGCTAAGGTGGCGATGTCGTACATTCCGTTGTCGGATCCGTCCCATCCCCAGTTGATGTGCACCTGACCCTTATTGTTATATCCGTCAAGGACGAATGCATGACCACCGTCGTAACCGCTGACACCGGTATAGAGGATTGGGCGTCCGGCATCGACCTCATTATATACGAGGTTCATCCAGTCGGCCTCACTGTACTTCGAACGGTCCTCGACATGGACATCCTCGGAGAGTCCGAAGTTGCGCTTCAGACCGTCGCTGGCATTCTCGGTGTAGGTACCGGAGCCGTCGGGGGCATACTGCATGTCGCTGGCTATACCACAGGCGTACATCAGCGTGGCCACAGCGTTGGCCTCGGTGGAGTTGTAGTTGCCCTGGGTGTAGTTGTCGAGCATGTTGTCCCAGTCGAAAGTGGCATTGCCGAAATCGAAAGTATAGGTAGCCGTAGGGTAATCGAAAGGCACACCGACGGAATGGGTGCCGACGCCGTGGGCCGGAGCCTTGTGGTAGTAAAGGATCTGAGCCATGGCAGTAGCCACACAACCGGTGACGGCGCGTGCCGTTCCTGTACCGTACCATGAGTTGCTGTACGGTGCATCGGGGCAGAGGTCGTTATATGGTGTGTCCTGTCCCCAGTTCGAAGTGACGAGGGCAGCAACGTCTGTCTTATATTTTGATGGGTCAGGGGCTGTCGTCGTGCGTGGAGTGTTGGTGCGGATAGCCTCACGGGTGGCCTCGCGGACGGCACTGAGCCACCATTCGAAGTTCGGGTTCTTGCCGTTTGACACGGCTGCTCCATTGTCGCTGTAGCCAAGTATCTCCGGCATGAGGTCGTCGGCGGAGACAACGACGAACTGCCCGCCGGCATAGCCGTAGATGCGGAACGCTGAGTCCTCACGGAGCAAATCGGGTTTTATAGCCGGAGCCTTCTTACCGTAAGAACGGTACATGGCGGCAAACTGGTGCTGTGCGGCCTGGAGCATAGCCTGCGGTGTGCGTGGCGCTGCACCGGCCGTGGCCGTAAAACCCAGAGAGATTAATAAAAGTAAGAATTTCCTCATATTAAAAACACAATGTTTGTAATGATTATTTATAAAAAACGCAAGTAATGTAAATTCCTATCTGTTATTGCATGCAAAGTTAATAAAAATTGAAAGTTTTTGCAAGCAAAATGCAACTTATTTTTATATCAGCGAAAAATTTCTATTCTTTGCAGTGGAGGGAGGGCCGCAAGGCTGCGAAATGGGATGTGGCGATGGGGAAAAATTGGGGTCAAGGGGGTTGAATGACGAGGAGGAAAATGGAGTGGAATGGGGGGAATGGGGTTGGTGGGGTGAATGAGGTGAATGGGGTGAATGGAGTGAATGGGGTAAATGGAAGAGAGGGAGAGGAGAAAAAAGAAGAATGGAGGGCTAAAGACAGAAAGAGCCGCGTACCCATCAGCGGGCACACGGCTCTATGAAATGTTATCAATCGCTTATAAGTAGATGACTACTTAATAATGTATTTACGGTCGTTGATGATGTACAGGCCGCTCTTGAGACCCTTCAGGCTCTTAGCGCCGAGCATTATGGTCTTGCCGTCGATGGTGTAGACATTGTATCTGCCCTCAGCGTCAGCCTCAACACCGTCGATACCTGTTACGGTGATGCTTGCGTCGTTAGAGAATCCTGACTCGTTGATGTTGCCCTGAGCGTCCTGATAGAGGACGGTGACGTTGTAGACGTGTGAACCGGTGTCGGCGTCGGCGTCAGCGAATGCAACGGTCTTGCCGTCAACCTCGCCGAGGTACTCGCCATCGCGGTAAACCTTGAAGCCTACGATAGAGTCGTTAGCACCCGGAGCAACCTTCTCGAATGTGACATCATCGATACCGAAGAGGAAGTTGTTGTCGCCAGGAGTGTTGTGGTGGATAGCGAAGTACTTCGCACCAGCAGGCAGCTCAACGCTGATTTCCTTCCAGTTTGGTCCCTCGCTGATAAGGCTTGTGCCGTCAGCGATGTCGCTCTCGAGCTTGACGAAGCTTGCAGTGTCCTGATCTGTAGTAGAATAGAGGACATCGAAGTTCTCAGCATAAGTGACAGAGCTGCCCATCTGATCCTGACCGGTGATGTTGAAGACGTAGAACTTAACGGTCTGCTTCTTACCCGAGAGTTCCGGAGAAATCAGCCAGTTGTCGGCGTCGACAGCGCTCTGGCCGGTAGCGTCCATAGTGTAAGGTGCTCCAGCGAACTGGTCACCGCTATGAGGAGTCAGACCTGGGTTGTTGTCGGTAACGCTGAACTTATCGGTGATACCGTTCGGGTTGAATGCGTCGAAAGCGAATGCTGTGCCCTGTCCAGGATAGGTGTAGCTCTGGAAGAATCCACCTGCGAGACCCTTGTCGCCGTCAACGAGTGTCCAGTCGCCGAGTTCGGTAGCGAACGGAGCGTAGCTCTCAAAGTCCTCAGTGACAGATACTGGATCCGGAGCTGTAGGAGCAGTCCAAGAGAGGTTCACGCCCTTGTCGGCAGGCTCGGCCTTCAGGTCGTTGACCTTGGTGTACTGTGAAGGCTTAACCTTTACAGACTTGGTCTCAGTGGTGTTGTCGTCCTCGTCGAGGTCGTTAGCGTAAACCACCTCAGCCTTAACCTTTACGTCCTCAGTCTGGTTGATGGCAACCGGGAGAGTGAGTGTTACAGTGTCCTTGGCGAACACTGCGAGTTCCTTGCTTACAGCCACTGTATCGACAGCCTTGTCGCCCGAGTAGAGGACAACGCTGTAGTCAGAAGCCGGGTGAGCACCGAAGTTCTCGACATAAACGTCGACGTTAGCCTTGCTGCCAGCCTTGACAGTAGCAGGAACGCTGATGCCAGCGGCTGCGAGGTTATACTCGAGCTGGTCGAATACATTCACGTTGTCGACACCGATGTTGACATCAGATCCCTTAGCCAGACCGTCGAAGCGGACCATGATGTAGCGCTCAGACGCGAAGTCAGAGAGGTCGACCTCCTGAGTTGACCAGCCTGCGGTTGCATTTGTCGACAGGTCGATGCTCTTGGCCAGATGGTCGACACCGTCAGGAGTCTGAACGAAGACCTTGAATTCGACAGGATCGTTAGCCGTAGCGTAAAGGCTGAAGAACAGCTTAGGATTGGTAGCACCACGGAGACTGATCTTCGGAGTGTTGATAGAGCACTCGTCACCAGCAGTGATGACATAGTCGGTAGTACCGAGCCATCCCTCTTGAGAGTAAGCGTGCCATGCAGCGCTACCGCCGTCGCCGTCGGCAGAGTTCTCAGTGTCGAGGAGCCATCCGGCAGCCTCGGCGTTGTTGTTGTACTGGTCGTTACCGCTGACCCAAGCGAAGCCGTTGTCGATGTTGCCGCCCTTGAAGCTCTCCTTGAACGGAAGCTTGATTGACGGACCGATGACTACAGGACCAGCCATGATGGCTGTGCTGCTACCTGCATCGCCGTCGGCACGAGCGCCAACGATATAGAAGGTCTGAGTCTTGCCATCCTCAGCAGTTGTTTCCTCAGTATTCTGCGGGAGTTCAATTCTTGTAGCACCCTTCTCACTGGTAGTGATAGAGTCGCCAAAATCATAGCCAAATCCGCTCTTTACAACGTTGAAGAATGAAACGTGAACATTTGCCGGATTGACATATCCACCGTTAGTTCCAGTCTCCTCGAACTTATTCCACATAGCGAGGATGTTATTGCTATTGTCGAGAAGCGTGAGGTTCTTTGGCGTTGTAGGTACATCCTGACCGATGAACGCAGTAGCACTTGCCTTCAGACCGAAGTCAGCGCCGATGTAAGGAATGATGGTGTACTGATGAGTACCGTTTGTAGGCACGGCCTTATCGGTGTAAGTAACCTTTGCACCGGCGTTTGCAGCAGCCAGAGTAGCAATCTTCACACCGTCGCGGAGAATCTGGAAGCTGTCGACTTTAGCGATATCATTGCCACCGACGTTGAGTGTAGGAGCAGTGAAGGCGAGGTCAGCCTTGAGAGCGCCGCGCTCGGCAGGAGTGATGGTGAAGTCGGTGACAGCCTGTGGAGCTGTTGCCAAAGCGCCCTTCTCGACAACAATGCTGTCGATGTAGAGTGCCAGCTTGTCGGGATCGGAGTTATCGTGGAAACCGATGTAGAAGTTGCCGTCAGCATCAGGATTGATGTCGAAGGAGAATGTTTCCCACTTTGTCGACGGAGTATAGGTTTCCATCAGTGTGTTGGTCATATCGGCAGCCGTAGCTCCCTTACCATATTTCACCTCGAGGCTGTTAGCGTATGAAGAGCCAACATTCGTAACCTTGAATGTAACGGTGTACAGACGTCCCGGAGTGAAGTGCAGCGGCGGTGTGATGAGCCAGTCGTCGTTGGCCTCTTTCGAGTTGTAGGTCGACTTAGCGTAAGTTGAACCGTCGTAAGTTGACGCGTAGTAGCTCCAGGTCTTACCGTCGTTGTTGGCGTCGATGACAGTGAAGAGGTTGAAGTCGGCTGCATTGTCGAATGTCTCAGTCCAGTCGGGCTCAAGAGCATCACCAACTACGACGCCTGCAGATGTAGCGAGTGCGCTCTCCAGTCCCTCAGCCTTTGCCCTGACAGCATAGGTGTAGCTTGCCAGTGGCTTGCCGGTGAGGTCGTCGGTAGTTGTTGTTGCAGTGATATCCTTTGCAATCTCGGTTGTGTCACCGTTAGAAATACGGTAAACATCGTATGTGAGATCGCCAATGACACCATCGTGTGTACCCGTTGTAGGAGCTGTCCAGTTGACGGTTACGACACCTTCGTCGTTAGTAGCAGTGATGCCTGTGACTGGTGAAGGCACATCGTAGCCGATCCACTTTGTCAGCTTAGCCTTTGGCGACTCGCCGGCATCGTTGGATGTGGTGACTGTGAAGTTGTACAGTCCGCTTGCCGGTACGGTTACAGGAACGGATACTGCTGCTCCGGCTGTTGCTGTTCCGGTAGCTACGACAGCGTCGTTAGCCTTCACGGTGTATGTCACCTCACCTGTGAGGTCAGCGCCGCCGAAGGTCTTAGCAGGAGCGGTGAAGGTCAGTGTTCCGCTCAGGCTTGCACCTGAGAAGTCGAGGGCTGCGTCAGTGATCTTTGCAGGTGCGCCGTCGGCAGCTGCCGGTGACGGGATAACCATACCATAGAGCTGGTTGTTGCCTGCTGCGATGAGCGTTGCGGCACCCGTGGAGAGGTTGATCTCGTAAAGACCGCCATTGGCGTTGGCGTCGAGAGCATACCAATAGAAAGTATTGTCCTTCTGGTCGATCTCACCCGTCTGACCGTAATAGCCGTCAGATGAAGAGACAGTAAGGCCGGTAGGACCAACGAGAGTCTCCGTACCGGTGGTCTTGTCAATCTTGTACAGATTACCGTCGGAGGCAACACCGTACAGCTGGCCTTCCTTCGTGATACCTAAGGCCACGTAGCTGTTGGTAGCCGGACCGATAGTGGTACGTGTCTTGGTAGAATAATCGACGGTACCCCACTCCAGAGCGGAACCTTCGGAATTGTAGAACTCACCATATACAGTACCGTCGTCAGCCTGGGCTGTCTCAACGGCTGCGAGGTTCAGGCTCTCAGTGTAATCAAGGGTCTCAGAAGTTGTCTCACCGGTCTCTGTATCAGTGGTATAAAGATACTCTTTGATTATTCCGTATGCAGCATACGAGAGGTCGAGCGACAGGCCGTAGAGTTTTCCGTCAGCATACTCCACACCGTGGTCAGCAACGTTCGAGGCTGTTGTCTCATAGAGCGACTGTAAATTCAGTGGGTCGGTAGGAGCGAACGAATAGTAGCCGAAAGGTCCTGCTGCATCACTTGTCCACCATCCCTCCTTGTAGGCCAGGTTAGCCCAGATTGTCGTAGCAGGATTTGCGAAGAGAGCACCGCTTGCCTTGCGCTTAGCCGGGATATTGAACACCGGTCCATGGAATTCAGTGAATGCCGATGTACGGGGAGCGAGTGTTTTCTGCATGGCCAACAAAGGATGGTTAGAAGCGAACACCTTCCGTGCTTTTGCCCTTTGTGCAGGCGACATTTTCAGAATCTCAGGCTTTATGCGCGAACTTGCCGCGGGCGCCTGTGCAAGCACTAATCCAGAAGGGATGAGTGCCGCCGCCAATGCCAGAGAGACTTTCAGTAGTCTTTTCCTCATAATGATTGATTTTGTGTGATTAAACATTGTGGAGAGGGAAAGCAGGTATCCTCAAGTAAATCTTTCTTCCCCAGATTCCACGTTACTAATAAATTTATTTTACCTCTTTATCTTTTCGTTGTGAACCTTGTCTTTTGGTCTCCTTTCGTTTTATATAGTGGTGTAAATCTTTCGTTTATGTCTAATGTAAATCTTTCTTTGTCGTTTGTGTAAGACGTTCTATATATGTCGTTCCCCTCGGGTTTGCAATCCTCAGGTGGTGAATGTTAATAAATAAAAGAGCTCTGCTTCAACGCTCAGCGGGTGTGAATAGAGTAGTTGTATTGGTTTCGATTTCTATGTTCGATTGCAAAGTTATGCAAAAAGAATGAAAATTCAAAGAAAAACCGGAAAAATTTATTGATTTTCTTAAAATTTATTGGATTTCTCGATAAATTGACAAAAATAGGACATGATTGGAAACAAATTAACCATTGGGGTGGATGGGACGAATGGGGTGAATGATGATGGTAAATGGTGTGGATGAGGTGGATGATGATGGGAATGGGGTGAATGGGGTGGATGGGGTGGATGGGGTGGATGATGATGGGAATGGGGCGAATGGGGCGGATGATATATATAATAATGTATAGGGGCAGGATGTGAAAAATTTTAACCTACGAACCAAATCGACAAGAGAAAAACGCGGTGGGCTTTGGTTGTTTGGGTTTTATTCCCTACTTTTGCCATAGTTTTTCATGTTAAAAGTGTTTGTATTATGAAAACGGAGAGAGAAAGACGGGCCACACGCGTGACGCTTTACGGTGCGGCAGTGAATATCATACTTGTCATCTTCAAGCTCATAGCCGGATTCTTAGGACAGTCGGCGGCCATGATTGCCGACGGCATCCACTCGCTCAGCGACCTGCTCACCGATGCGGTGGTGATAATCTTCATGCGCCTGAGCTCGAGGCCTCAGGACGAGGACCACGACTATGGTCACGGGAAATACGAGACGCTGGCCACGGCTATCATCGGCATGGCGCTGTTTGTCGTCGGCCTTGGGATATGCTACGGCGGAGCAGTTAAAATCTGGGCCGCCCTGCAGGGCAACCATCTGCAGCAGCCGGGATGGATAGCCCTCGTGGCTGCCCTCGTCAGCGTGGCCCTGAAGGAATGGTGCTATCAGTTCACCGTCCGCACGGGGCGCGCCATAGAGAGCGAGACGGTGGTGGCCAACGCATGGCATCACCGCAGCGACGCACTGTCGTCGGTAGGCACGGCGATAGGCATCGGTGGAGCCATCGTCCTCGGACCGTCGTGGGCAGTCCTCGACCCCATCGCTGCCGTCATCGTCAGTGTGCTGATTATCATCACGGCGTGGAAGCTGATGGCCAACGCCCTCGGCGAGCTGCTCGAGAAGAGTCTGCCTGAGGCCATCGAGACCGACATCGAACATACTGTCACCGAGGACCCGACGCTCAACGGCATCCACCATCTGCGCACGCGCCGCATTGGCAACCACATAGCCATAGAGATGCACGTCCGTGTGCCCGGCGAGATGACCGTCAGCGATGCCCATCAGGTTGTCACCAAGGCCGAGAGACGCCTCCGCGACCGCTTCGGTGCCGGAACATTCATCAGCATCCACATGGAGCCGAGGAAAGAAGAGGAGGCAGGGGAATAGAGCCGAGGGACTACAGATTATATAGGCACCGAGAGGACGCTATGGGCCTCGATAGGGCTTTATAGGGGGCTATAGGGCCATAGGGGGCTATAGGGCTTTATAGGGCCTTATAGCTTTTATGGCTTCGCAGAGAAGTGCTTACGTGCCTCCTCCATATCTTGGACGGTCTCCATTGTTCCGACATACTGGCCGTGGGAATCGCGGACGGCATGATAGGTGACGAGGGTGGCGCGCTGGTTCTTCTCCATCCACACCGACACACTGTTGCGCTTGCCGGAACGGAGGTCGGCGATGATGGCGCGGACCATCGGCTCTATCTTCGGCGGATGGCAGGAGAACACCTCACGGCCGAGGGCCGACAGCGGACGGTTGAACAGCTTAGCCGAGAAGGGCTGGTTGAAATAGCGGTTGATATTCCCGGCATCGACGAAGGTCACCTCCATCGGGAGGGTATCGAGGAGGGCTGTGAGCTGGCTGAGCGTTAGCGAGCCGCCGGGCATGTCGACACGCAGTTCGTCGGTAGTGCCGCCTTCAGAGCCACTGCGCTTTTCCTTTTCGGCCATGAGGAGGGCCTCGCCGTCCTGCCACGGCTCACCCTCGACGTCAAGGCAGGTCGGATAAGCCTTGCTGTCGACGTATATCTGCCGCCACTCCTCATCGGTGAAGTTAGCCGTACAGACGGGGAAGAGGATGCGATTCTCCTTGAACGTCATCTCGTGAGCCCTGCCGATGAGATTGCGCACGCGGTTCTTCCATTCGTCGTCCCGTCCGCCATCCTTCGCTCCCAATCGCAATAATGAAGAGAATTCCGATCGTATCTCGTCGTCGATGGTCCACATCACCTGCGAAGGACCATAGATGCCGTGCTTAGTTTTCAGCAGCGGATAGATGAGGTCGCCCTTCTTGGCGTAGTGAACAGACAACCCACTGGCTCTCAGCAACATAGCCGCCATATCGCCACCCTCGTCCAAAGTCCGCTGAACAGCAGCGAGAGCCTCAACGATGGCATCGTTCTCGCGGTATAGCACTTGCAGAGGATGGCCGGCGACGGCCCGCAGGGCAGCGGTCTTGTCGCGGCTCCCGGCAGCCTGACCGACCATCATCTCCTCCTGGCCGTGGTGCAGATCATGGTGTAAGTCGTTGACTTCCTGCTTCTTATGGAAGAGAGCGGAATGCACATCGCACAGTTTTTTCACGTCGTTGACCGACTGTCCCTCGCCTATGAGCTCCTGCTCGGCGCGCATGATGTCGTTGGCGGGAACATCCTTAAAGCGGCTGACGAAATCGGCGCGCACGCTCTCCAACGACTCTCCTTCATTAAGACGCTTCAGCATCTGCTTGATTTCGGAGGTAGTGTCGGCAGCAGGGACTTGCTCCGCCTTCGACGGCTGTTCGTCAGTCTGAGGCCCATAGCCCACGACGGCGAACCCATTATCGCGCAGAGCCCCGACGATGGCCTCCATGCTGATGCCGCGCATGGATGCGCCCTGGGGGATGGTCATGAGTTTTCCGACCGACAGTCGGATGGCTTTCTTCTTAATCTCGCTGAAACCGAGTGCCGCCAAGATGTCGATAATCTCGGGATGCGCCTGCGTGAGTTGGTAAACGGTCTGGGTGAGGTCTATTTTCTTCTCCATAATAATATAGGTGTTGTTTCTGTTTTTGTTCATTATTTCTCTATTGTCCCGACGGCAAAATCCATACCATAGTTCTTTCGACGAGAAAAAAGATCATTTTCGGCAACAAATGTTATTCCCCGCCCATCGGAGGTGCGGATCTTAGATTTAATTTTTATTGACATGGCAAGATTACTGCATTTGTTGTCTCCGGCAGAAGCATGGCTCTTTTCATTAGCCAGTATTA
>Ga0256406_1002751_pt1 | contig 23795 bp, 22 predicted proteins | sample RumenRJG_03DNA_FD_185986 | JGI IMG/M metagenome (GOLD analysis project Ga0256406, IMG submission 185986) | Bovine rumen microbial communities from Lethbridge, Alberta, Canada - RJG_03 | ecosystem: Host-associated > Mammals > Digestive system > Stomach > Rumen | place: Canada: Alberta | collected...
CTCGGTATTGCTACCTCGCACATCGGCTTGATTCGTTCGCTGTACTGTTCAGTTTTCAAAGAATCATCGCTCTTCAAGCGACTTGTTTATCATATCACATCTCAGTATCTTCTGTCAAGCATTTTTTTGAAATGTTTTTGAAGAAGAACTTCGCGGGGCCGCCGCTCTCGCGGCGACAGGTATGATGATATCATGGATAGCTCTTTGTGTCAACAGGTTTTTTGAATTTTTTTGGGACACGCCCTTTGGACACGCCCTTTGACGGTCAGCCGACAATAGGAAGGCCCTTTTATGGGCAGTCTAAGGGCCTACTTCGGCTGACTTGCGCATTCTATGCAGAATGCGCACATGAGGGTTGACGGGGCTGCGCCCCGAGGGTTGTGTAGAAGGGTTGTGTTCGCTTCCGCTCAGGGGGCGACGGCCCTTCGGGCCGAGGGTTGTGGTATCGCCCTTACGGGCGATGAGTATGAAGTCAGCGTTACAGATTAACCTATCTGCATCATACGTCATAAAAAGCATTACGTCGATCAGCCACCTCCGGTGGCTCTTCCCCCCTTTGGTGCCTTACGGCACCACCTTCCCCCCGCGGAGCGGTGGGACAATAAAGCTCTGAAAAGCAGTCCTTTCATAAGCAGCTCACAGCATAACGGAGCTTTATAGTCCCCTGTGGAGGTCCTGCATAGGACCTCCAAGTGGGGCGAAGTAAGGCGCCTAGCCTGCCCATTAAGGCGCTTTCCTTTTGCCGCCCCACCGAACTGCGGGGGTGGCAAAGGAACTGGATTCATAGGGGAGCCCCGCGACCCGCGAATCCAGTGACATGCTTCCCACCGGGCAAGGTGGTGGCGCCAGCCACCAAAGGGGGAATGCATTTCCTCGCCCGCAGGGCGGTTGTATGGTTTTAGCCGCCAAAGGCGGCATAAAAAATGGCGCCCCCCCAAGGGCGCCATACCTCGCCAGCGCAGCGATACTATATACCTCCCGAGGGCGAGAGCCCTCAACCCGTCCGGGAGGCGTCAGCCGGTCCCGGACAGAACCCTTGGCGCCCAGGGCCAAAGGCCCGGCGGCGCCATCAACCCTCGCCCGCGAAAGCGGGCGTCAACCTTCGGGAATACAGCTTCCCTGCGAATTGACGAAGGCGATATCAGGGGCGAATGATTCTCCCCTTTATTTCACAAATTTCCTTCCTTCTTTCCAGGCTTTTCCCACGGTTTTTCCTGTTTCCAGATAGGTGCCGTTTACTCCGTCGAAAATGAGGGGATGGAGTTTAGCAGGATCCGGTCTGCCGCCGGTGAGGATGGATTCGTCTGCCAGTATGTGGATAATATTGCCCACCACGTGGAAGTCTTCGCCTTCGGGAATGAGTTTTTCCACTTTGCATTCAAAGGTGAGGGGATATTCTTCAATCACCGGCGCATTGACGTATTCGCTCTTCACGGTGTGGAAGCCGGCTTTTCCGATTTTGTCTTCCACGCGGGCTCCGGAGACGGTACCGAAGTAGTCGGACTCGGCCATGGTTTCCACGGTGGACATGCTGACGGTGAAGGCGCCGGTTTCTTTGATGTTTTCCATGGTTTTGTGGCGATGGTCCAGCATAATGCCGATTTTGTCGGTATCATAAATACCGGCCCAGGCAGCGGTCATGGCGTCGGGGTGTCCTTCTTTATCCCAGGTGGCAATCACGATGGCAGGCTGGGGATATATCCAGGATGCCGGTTTGAATCCTTTTTTCATAGGAATTCTCCTTTCTTATATAGAAATAAAATATGGAATCTCTTATATCTATTGTATCATTTTCATCTAGGAAAGGAGGAACATGTAGAGGGGAATGAAGAAGATACCGAGGAGAAGGGACAGGCAGTTGATGGTGGTGGCATAGCGGACATCGGCGCCTACCGAGGCGGCGAGGATGGTCATGTTTGTCATGGCCGGCATACCAGCCTGCAGAAGAAATACCCGGCCCGACATGGGACTGACGGGGATGAAGGAAAGGAGCAGGAAAAGGCAGAGCGGTGAAAGGATGAACCGCCCGGCCATGGCGCCTGCCAGGTCCCGGTCCCAGTGGATGGAGGAGAAGGGTATCCGGCTCATCTGGATGCCTACCACCATGAGGGCCATGGGGGTAGCCATATTTCCCACGTATCGGCAGGCCGTCAGCACAGATGCAGGCAGCGGAATGTCCAGCAGCACCAGCACTACGCCGGCCAGAAACCCCATAAGAGGCGGCGTGCGGAGCTTCTTCGCCATTTCCGCAATGGCGAATTTCCTGCCGCTTCCTGCATCTTTCACAATCAGGTAGGCTCCCAGCCCCCAGAACATGGCGGTATTGGCTATGTAGTACAGCATGGCGGAGGGCACGCTCTTTTCGCCGAAGAGGGCCACGTTCACAGGAAGACCGATGAAAATGGCGTTGGCTATGCAGCAGGTGCAGGTGAAGAGGCCCCGGTGCTCGAAAGACACATGGAGGATGGCTGCCCACAGGCGGCCGGCTATATAGGCCACGAAGATGGAGGCAAAGGGAAGGAGCAGATCCAGCGCCGTTTCTATCAGCCCCTGCCGGGTGAAATTGGATTTCAGGGAATAAATCATGAATGGCGGCAGGGCCACGGTCATGGTGAGGCGAGTAAGGTCCTTCCCTGCCGTCTCCCACAACCAGCCTGTACGGGACAGAAAAAATCCAAGCCCTGCAATGAGGACCACTTCAAATATACCTGATAATCCTTGCAGCACAGCATCCATAGAAATTCCTTTCAGCAAAAGGGGTGTAAGTTTCCAGTTTCCCGCTGCCTCCATGCCATTGGCAGGAAGGCCATCAATGGATGGAGCGTATCTCCATGAGCCCATGCGAACCAGAAATCAGATCCCCGTTTTCATTCCTTTACAGTATATCCCTTCCTATCCTATAATAATAATATAGTTTTATAATGAAACTTATTCGATTATTTTATAAATCCTATTCGTTCCTGATATAAGGTGATGGTCCATGAATACTGAATTTTATAGAAATTTCATTGCCATGGTGGAAGCCGGCGGTATGAACAGGGCTGCCCGGGAAATCCATGTGGCCCAGCCGGCCCTGACCCGGCAGCTCCAGGTGCTGGAGAAGGAATATGGCGCTGTGCTGGTGAAACCCCGGAAAGGGCGCCACACCCTGGAACTCACGGAGGCAGGCTGGATTCTATACCGCCAGGCCCGGCAGATATGCGAAGCAGACCGCACAGCCCATGCGGAAATCTCTGCCCTGGAAAAGGGGCTGACCGGCACCCTCCGTCTGTCCCTGACCCCTTCCCTCATGCCCATGGTCATTGAAAAGGGCATCCTCCCTTTTCATAAAAAGTACAGGGATGTAACTTTCCGTTTCCGGGAATCCTACCAGGTGCCGCTGGCAGAAGAAGTGCGCCGGGGCATTTCCGAAGCAGGCATTACCAATGCGCCTCTGCCGGACCCCTTCCTTTTCCAGGTACTTCACGAAGAAACATCATCCCTGGCGGCAGCCGCTCTAAAGGACTCCCCCTTCTTCCCCCTAAAGGAAGCCCTGTCGGCCCGGGACCTCTCCTCGGTACCACTGGCCGTGAGCCGGAGTACCGAGGATCAGGTGAGCCAGTTCTTCCGGAATGAAGGCCTCCGGCCTTCCATCCTCTTTTCCATAGACTCCCGCGCCTCGGCCCTCCACCTGGCAGAAGAAGGCCTGGCCGCCGCCATCGTCATGTGGGCTCCCTGGGATAAACTGCCAGACACCATGACCCTCCGACCTCTGGCCGGCCCGGCCTACAAGCAAACCATCACCTTCTTCTGCCTGAAGGGTCATCGCCTGTCCAGGGGCATGGAACGGTTTCTGGACTGTCTGGAAAAGGAACTGAGATGACACGCCTGCGGCGTGAGGGTTCACAGGGTTCAGAAGGTTCAAAGGGTTCAGAGGGTTCAGAGGGTTCAGAGGGTGGTGGTATCGCCCTTACGGGCGATGAGTATGAAGTCAGCGTTACGGGATTGGCTTTCTATGTCATATGGCATGATAGGCATTCTGCTGATTGGCTCGCTGCGCTCGCCTCCCCCTATCCGGCTTCGCCGGACTTCCCCCTATTCAGGGGGCAGAATAGGTTTCTATGCTTTCCTGCAGAGACATGGTGGCCACATGGCTAAGCATCCATAGTCCCACCACGAAGTGGGGGGGAAGGTGGTGGCGCCAGCCACCAAAGGGGGATTGCATTTCCGACGCCCGCAGGGCGGTTGTAAAGGTTTTCTATAAAAGGGCGCCTTCTATCAATTCATAGGCGCCCACTTCCACCCTTTGAACCCTCTGAACCATTTGAACCCGGGCGCCGAGAGGCGCCTGAACCCTCAAGCCCCAAAGGGGCTTGTCCATAAGGCGTGTCAACCTTCGGGAATACGAGAAAGCACCGCAAAGCACTACGCCTGTCCCGATCCCGCGGGCCGCGGAGAGGCTCCATATACTTCTATCCCCATCGTGATACAATAGGAACCAGAGAACAGGTATGAATTTCCAGCAAAGGAGTATGGATATGCGCATTATTGTGATTGGCGCCGGCCATTTGGGTTATATCATTGCAGAGCTTCTGTCCAATGAAGGCTACGACGTGGTGGTGGTGGATTCGGACGGCGATAAGCTGGAGGCCGTGCGGAATGATTTGGATGTACTCACCGTTCTGGCTGACGGCACCAGCCCTTCTTTCATGCGGAGCCAGGCCAGGGGCAGTGATCTGCTGGTGGCGGTGACTGCCATAGATGAGGTGAATATCATTGCCTGCATTCTGGCGAAGAAGAACGGCATCCCCCATACCATTGCCCGTATCCGGGAACCCAAGTTTCTGGCAGAGCCGGTGGACTATATCAAGGAAAATTTCGACATTGATCTGGTATTAAGTCCCGAGCTCATTACGGCCCGTGAAATCAGCCGGTTGGTCATGACTCCTTCTGCCATCAATGTGGAAGATTTTGCCGGCGGCCGGGTACGGCTTCTGGAGTCGAAAATCAGTCCCCGGTCTCCCTATGCCCACAGGGAGCTGAAGGATATCAAACTGCCGCCTTCGGTACTCATTGCCCTCATTCTTCGGGATCATCATATGATTATCCCCCACGGCAATGACCGTCTGCTGCCGCTGGACAATGTATATTTTCTGGGAAATCCGGAATCTCTGGAGAAGCTGTCCCTCCACAGCAGCGCCAAGTACCAGCGCCGGACGAAGAAGGCCTTAATCATCGGCGCCGGCCGCACAGGGCAGGCCCTGGCTCCCATGCTGGAGCGGCAGGGCATTTCCGTGAAGGTCATCGATAATGATGAAGACCACTGCCAGCAGATGGCGAGCAAGCTGAAAAAAGGCATGGTCCTCTGCGGCGACGGTACGGACATGGACCTTCTTACCCATGAAGGGGTGTCGGAGGCGGACACGGTGATCTGCACCACCAAGGATGAAAGGCTGAATCTGATGATGGCTCTGCTGGCCAAACATCTGGGCGCCGGGCAGACCATGGTCCGGGTGACCCGGACGGAATATATTTCCCTCATGCAGCAGGTAGGCATCGATATCGTCCTGTCCACCCGCCTTCTGGCCGCCGGTGAAGTGCTGGGCTTTGTGAGAAGCGGCAGCGTGGTTTCCGTATCCCTTCTGGAAGGAGCCCGGGTACAGGCCATAGAAATCGTTCTCACCGAAGGTTCCAAGGCAGTGGGCCTGCCTCTGATGAAGGCCGATATCCCTCGGTCCTGTCTGGTGGGCGCTTATGTGCGGAATGGCCATGTGTATATTCCTGACGGCCATTCCGTCCTTTCCGCCGGTGACAGCGTCATCCTTATCGTGGAAGCGGACCATGCCCAGAGCGTGATTTCCTATTTCAAAGGCAGGGATTAGTATGAACAGGCAAATCATCCAATCCATGCTGAGCCGCATCATTCTGGGCTCCGGTGCCGTGCTTCTTCTGCCCCTGCTGCTGTCCCTCTACTACGGCGGCCCGGTGCTGTCCTTCCTCATTCCCGCCCTGCTGGCCCTTGTGCTTTCCCTGATGCTGAGGAAGAAGAACATTTCCCCCAATGTGAGCCTCACGCCCCGGGAAGGCACGGCCATTACAGCCCTTTCCTGGCTGTCCGTCTCTCTGCTCTACGCCATTCCCTACATCCTTTCCGGCACCCTTTCTCCCCTTGACGGGCTGGTGGAAAGCGTATCCGGTCTCACCGGCACGGGAGCCACGGTGATTACTGATCTTTCGCCCCTGCCGCCGTCCATCCTCTTCTTCCGGGCCATGACCCACTGGCTGGGCGGACTGGGCATCATGGTCATCTTTGTGGCTCTCTTTCCCCAGGCCGGACGGGGCAGCGCCAAAATGGTGGATGCGGAAAGTACCGGCCCCACCTCCTCCAAGGCTCTTCCCCGCATCAAGGAAACGGCGCTGGCTCTCTTCTGCGTGTACTTCTGCTTCACCGCCGCCGCCACCGCCGCCTACATGCTCTGGGGCATGGGTTTCCTGGAGGCCCTGGACCACGCCTTTTCCACCATTGCCACCGGCGGTTTTTCCACCCGCAATGAAAGCGTGGCCTACTACGGGAGCCCTTCTCTGGAACTGATCATGGTGTTCTTCATGGTGATTTCCAGTGCCAACTTCGGCATCTATGTGAGCGCCTGGAAACGGGGATTCCGCGTGATTTACGAGGATACGGAATTTCGGGTATACCTTTTCATCGTGGCCCTGGCCACCCTTCTGATGACTGCCTCTCTTGTGCTGCAGCAGTCCATGTCTTTTCCCGAGTCCCTGCGGGAAGCCCTGTTCCAGGCTGCCTCTCTGTCCTCCACCACCGGTTTCGTGTCGGCGGACTTTGACCAGTGGCCTTCCTTTGCCAAATTCATCATTCTGCTGCTTATCATCGTAGGCGGCTGCGGCGGTTCCACTGCCGGTGGGCTGAAGGTGATCCGCCTCATTCTTCTCTTCAAATGCTTCTCCGGCATTCTGAAACTTCATATGCACCCCCGGGCCATTTTCCATATGACCGTAGGGAAGGAACAGTTCTCCCGGAATACGGTGCTCCAGGTACTGGCGTTCTTCTTCATTTACATGTCCCTCTCCGCCCTCTGGGCCGGGGCCATGATGTTCGACGGCCTGGATTTCATGGATGCCCTGGGCGTTGCCTTCTCCACCATGAGCAACGCCGGTCCTGCCTTCGGAGAGTTCGGCGCCACCTGCACCTACGCAGCCCTTCCGGACTTTTCCAAAGTCATCGTGTGCCTGTCCATGCTCTTCGGCCGGCTGGAGTCCGTCACCCTTCTGGCCATCTTCATTCCCTCCTTCTGGAAACGGAGCGGATGGTAAAATAAAAAGGAGCTGTGAAAAAATGATTTACATTTTTTCACAGCTCTTTTTTCATGTTCCTATTTCCTGTCGCCGAAAAGACGGAGAAGATAAATGAAGATATTAATGAAATCCAGGTACAGGGTGAGGGCGCCCATGATGGCCACCTTCTGTCCCTCATCGGTGGCCCGGGAATGATAGGTCAGGGCCAGCCTCTTAATGGACTGGGTGTCGTAAATGGTGAGACCTGTGAAAATCAGGATGCCTGCATAGGAAATCAGCATCTGCAGCAGGGTGCTGTCGAAGAAGAAACCCAGCACCGTGGCCAGGATGATGCCGAAAAGGCCCATGAGACACATATTTCCCATTTTGGACAAATCCGCTTTGGTCACATAGCCGTACACCGACATAATGCCGAAGGTGCCGGCGGTCATGAAGAATACGCCGCCAATGGAGGACAGGGTGTAGGTGAGGAACACCGCCGACAGGGTAATGCCGTTCAGCACCGAATACACCAGGAACATGACTGCCGCCGTTTTCAGGGACATTTTCCCCATGGCCGAGGACAGACGCCATACCAGGGCAAAGGTGGCCACAATCAGCACCAGGGTGCCTGTGCGGCTTCCCATAAAGAGCCCCCGGAGCAGGGCGTTATCTGCCACAAACCAGGCGCTGAATCCTGTCACCACCAGGGCGATGGCCATCCAGGCATATACATCCTTCATGAGACCGGGCATATTGATGGAAATGCTTTTCTCCCGTTCTGCTGTTAATTCATCATACATGGAAAGACTCCCTTCTGAAAGAAATGATCTATCTGCTTAAGGAAGCGCTGATTAAATCATTGTTTACTTTTATTCTTGAATTTTTATGCAATGTGAGGAATGGGCTGACGCGAATAGCGAGCTATTTAAGGAAGCCCATGACGAAACAGTGCATAAAAATTCTTATAAAAGAAAACTCTATGAATTAATCGGTGCTTCCTTAAAGAAGCGGCTTTTACAAAAATGCCGCCTCCCGGAAGAGCTGACTCTATGAATGAATCAGCATGTATCTGATCATATTGTAGCACAATCCGTACAGTATCACATCATCTGTAAATCCTTATAGGCAGGAGGCCTTACCCACTGCCCCTCTCTATCCATAAGCCCCCAGAGCCCCCGATGCTTCACCGGTGCCAGGCCGTGCCGGAAAGGACGCACCGCCTCTCCTTTCTGCAGGGTAAAAAGGGTCTGCCCCTTAAGGTCCACCGCCTGGATATCCTTTCCCTTTTCCAGCCAGGCCATACCCTCTTCCGAATAGGGCAGCATGACAGCACCGGAGGGAATTTCCTTCACAACTGTACCATCTGCCGCAGCCAGCACCGTTTTTCCCGCCTTTTCGTAAATCATGCGGTTTTCTCCAAGAAATGCGATCCGGTCATAGAGGAAATCCATGATCTGCCGGCCGTCTTCCAGCCGGAAAGCCCCCATCTTTCCGCTCGCCCTGTCCTTCATGGTCACAAGGCCTTCCTTTTCGTAGAGCATGCCGCCGGACAGATCATAGCGCCCCGGCGGGATGATGTACTGTCCCTTCCGATTTACAAAACCCAGAAGCCCCTTATTTTTTACGAAGGTCCCCCAGTCCGTCATGGGATACACCTCATCTGCCCGGCTGTCCACAATGATACGGCCACGGCTGTCCATGTATCCCCGTTTCACGCCGTCGTAGGAAAGGGGCAGCATGTCATCACTGCCGCCGCTGCCGCCAAGGCCCCCCAGCACGGCACCAGCCACTACGCCCCAGTTGAAACGGTTCACCTTCCGCCGGTATTCCGCAAGCCCCTTTCTATAAGGACCGGCGCTGTCAAAATCGGCAGTGAAGAGAACCTTCCCCGTCTCATCAATGCCGCCTTTCTGTCCATCGGAAAATTCCACCAGTGCTATGCCCTCGCTGAAAGGAGCCAGCACCTGCCGGTACAGGGGCGCAGTCACCCTTTTCCCGGCCCTGTCCGAAATGCCGTATTTCCCCTTTTCTCTATAAAAAGAAGGTCCTTCCTCCATAGGCGGCGCCGCCGGTTTTCCGTCAGCTGTGATATAGGAAAAGCCCTTCTTTCCCTTCACCAGGAAAAGGCCCTCTCCCTCATAGCGGATGGAACTGTACACCGGCAGCACCAGTTCCTCCCCCTGTCTGCCCAGGAGGCCCCAGCCCTTCTCTCCCTTGAAGGCTGCCGATACGCCGTAGTCCCAGGCATCTCCGCCCTCCCTCTGGACGGAAGCCCCGGGGAGCTTATTCTTTGCCAGATAGGGATACACCATGCCGCCCGCCGCAGGCGCAGAAGGCAGGTCCACTGAAATATCGGAATGGGTAGTGGTTTTGGAAGAAGTCTTTTCCTCCACCCGGCTTTCCTCCCTGGTCACCGATGACCCTTCCCGATGAATATGGGTATACAAAAAAGCCGGTTCCTCTCCCCATGCAGGGGACCACGCAGCCGGCAAAAGCAGGAGGGATGTGATAAGCAGAATCTTTCCGGTTCTGTAGTTCATAGAGCGTCCTTTCATTTAAACGAATAAATTCGATATTGTGATTTCATTATACTAAAATTCCCTTTTCCTGTAAATACCGACATCCTCTTCCTGTGATACAATAAAGAAAAAGAAACCATTTTCCAAAGGAGGCCGCCATGGACATTACAGAAGAAATAACCAAAATGAACCTGTACAAAACCTTTGAACCCTACATTGACCCTTCCGTCTCCATGAAAGACAGAATGGCCGGAAACATCCGCCTTGCCGAAAAGGCTCCGGAAGACGCACGCCAGGCTCTTGCCAAATGGAAGGCCATGAAATTAAAACAGCGCCTTTTCTGACAGGAATCCCCTGCCTTTATAAAGGAGGAAACTATGGACGCCACCTTAGACAGCGAAGATATTGCCCTGCTGAACCAGCTCTCAGACAAGCAGAAAGACTATGCCCTCACCCTCTACACCGCCCGGGAAAAGAAAAAATCCACCGCTTACATTCTGTGGATCCTTTTCGGCGTGTACTACTTCTACCTGGGCCATCCCTTCAAAAACATCCTTCTCTGGCTCCTCTGCTTCTGTTTTATCGGAGAAATCTGGTGGATCGTGGACCTCTTCCGCATGTCCGGCATGGTGAAGCGGAAAAATAAGGAAATCCTGCTGGAGTGCATCAAAGAAGCGGTGCAGCTCTACCCGGCCCCGCCTTCCCCCTCTACCTATTAAATAAAAACCACGAAAAAAGCCACCCGGGAAATGCTGACAAGCACTTCCCGGCGGCTTTTTCCGGTCAATCACGATGTCTATGGGTATTATAACATATGTAAGTGATCTAGTGAGCTAGGGATCTGGTGAGCTAGGGAGTGGGAAAAGGTAAAGCGCGTAACATCTTTGCCCCTTGAGGGGCCATAGGGTGTACGAGGCTTCAAGATGGAATGATACTCTACGCTGAACTGACTGCCAAACGGCAGCCTCCCCGCCGATTGGGATTTAACGACAAATGTCCCATATGCGCCGCATACCGAGATTCTTCGCTTCGCTCAGAATGACCATGCCGGTGGGAAGGAAACAGCGCCCAGCGCCCGACAGACAGCGGACAAGTGAACCGCCGTCAGCCGCCAGCCTACTAATCCACTAGCCCACTAGCTCACTAGTCCACTAGCCTCACTCATCATTCGACATATGGGTCTTATCAAAAATCAAAAAGCAGATGGAAATTATCATAGCTACCACCGTTGCCAGACCCATGCCCTTCAGCTGTACCGGGCCCACCACGATGGTGGCGCCGGAGAGGCCGGAAATCATGGTCACTGCTGTTAAAATCAGATTTCTGGATTTCGTGTAATCCACTTTCTTTTCAATGAGCATGCGGATACCGGAAGCAGCGATGAAGCCGAAGAGAAGAATGCACACGCCCCCCATGACAGGAGTGGGGATGGCATGGATCAGAGCCGCAATCTTTCCGATAAAGGAGAAAATAATGGCAAACACCGCAGCCCCTGCAATGACCCAGGTGCTGTACACGCCGGTCATGGCCATGACGCCCATGTTTTCACCGTAAGTGGTATTCGGCGTGGAACCGACGAAGCCGGAAATAATATTGGACAGGCCGTCGGCAAAGAGAGACCGGTGAAGGCCGGGATCCTTGATCAGATTTCTTCCCACAATATCACTGGTCACAAAGAGATGGCCCAGATGCTCTGCAAAAACCACGAATACCGCCGGCAGAATCATCATAATGGCAGACAGATTGAAATGGGGAGCATAGAAAGTGGGGAATGCCACCCAAGGCATTTCCTCCACATGGTGGAAATCCACCACCCCCAGAATCACGGAGAGAATATAGCCTGCAATGACGCCCACCAGGATAGGGATAATGGAAATGAAACCCCGTCCCAGCACCGTAGCCAGAATGGTAACCACCAGAGTAAACATGGAAATCGTAATGGCCGTGGCAGAAGACATACCCTGAGGCTCACCGATAAAGCCGGACATGGTCATAGCCAGCGGCGCCAGCTCCAGCCCGATAATGGCCACAATGGCACCCATGGCAGCCGGCGGGAACAGCACATCAATCCAGTGCACCCCGGCCTTCTTCACCAGGAACGAGAGGAAAATAAAGCAGAGACCGAAGGCAATGAACCCACCCTGGGCATCGGCATAAGACATGCCTGCTGTAGACGTCACCGCCAGCACCGGCGAAATAAAGGCAAACGAAGACCCCAGATACGCCGGAAGTTTCCATTTGCAGATCGCCAGGTACAAAAGGGTGCCTATGCCGTTCATAAAAAGACAGGTGGCAGGATCCACATTCAGCAGAAAAGGCACCAGCACCGTAGAGCCGAACATGGCAAACAAATGCTGCAGGCTCAGGGGAATGGTGGGCAGAATCGGAAGCCGTTCCTCCACCTCAATAATGCGTTTACTCATTTTTACATTCCTCCCGGGAAAAAAGACTCAGAAAAAAGGAAGGCTTCCGAAACTTCCGAAGACCCTCCTTCCTGAATCACTGTAAAATTTTCATCCTTACCATTTTATTCTTTTTGAAATGGAAATGCAAGGGGCTATGGGGCCGCTTTGCGGGCCTTGGACACACCTTCGGTGTGAGGGTTGACGGGCCTTTGGCCCGAGGGTTCTTAAGGTTCTTAAGTTTGACGGCCTTTCAGGCCGAGGGTTGTGGTGGCGGCTTCGCCGCAAGTTTTATAAAAAAGGGGCGCGGCTGGCGCCGCGGGTTGTGCAGAAGGGTTGTGAAGGGAAAGGTTGACGGCCCTCCGGGCCGAAGGTTGTGGCCGCCTGTCGGCGGCGGGTTGTGTATCGCTTCGCTCAGGGGGCGACAGCGCCTGCGGCGCTGAGGGTGGTGGATTGCCCTTCGGGCAATGCTTATAAAGTCAGCGTTACGGGATTGGCTTTCTATGTCATATGGCATGAAAAACAATTCTGCTGATTGGCTCGCTGCGCTCGCCTCCCCCTTTCCGGCTTCGCCGGACTTCCCCCGCAAGCGGGGGCAGAATAAAGCTCTGAAAAGCAGTCCTTTCATAAGCAGCTCACAGCATAACGGAGCTTTATAGTGCCCCCACGAAGTGGGTGGTGGCAAAGGAACTGGATTCATAGGGGAGCCCCGCGACCCGCGAATCCAGTGACATGCTTCCCACCGGGCAAGGTGGTGGCGCCACCCACCAAAGGGGGAAAACGCCGAAATGGTACCTGAAGTATATGACTCGCTGTTTTTTCCCTCATATCTCTCGTTTCCCCTTGAGGGGAAGTCCCGCGAAGCGGGAAAGGGTGTACGGTGCAGAGCACCGATATGATGCTCCATCGCGGTCCTGACCGCCAATCGGCGGCCCCCTGAGCGAAGCGATGCACAGCGAACACATTTTGAAGGAGCGGAGCGACGCACAAAATGTAGTGAGTCGTTTCCCCTGTGGGGCGCAACCTTTCTACACAACCCTTGGCACCAAGGGCCGGAGGCCCGATGGATGCCATATGCCCCTCTGCGCCGCAGGCGCAGGCCCCTTCGGGAATACAGCTTCCCACCGATTCTTCACAAAAGCCCACGGCTTTCCTGCCGCCAAAGGCGGCATAAAAAATGGCGCCGAAGGCGCCCACCTCGCCAGCGCAGCGATACTATATACCTCCCGAGGGCGGAGCCCTCAACCCGCCTGTAAGGCGTCAGCCGATCACAGGCAGAACCCTTGGCGCCCAGGGCCAAAGGCCCGGCGGCGCCATCAACCCTCACGCCCGTAAGGGCGTGTCAACCTTCGGGAATACCGGCAAGCACCGCCCTGGTCCCAATCCCGACCGCGCCGAAAGGCGCCTGAACCCTCAAATCTCTTACCTCAGCACATCCTCCAGGTACCGCAGGCCGTTCCACCAGAAGATTTGGTCGATTTCCCTTTCCCGAAATCCTCCCTTCTTCAGCGCATCAGCCAAACGGCCCATATCAGAGGCATCCTTCAGCTCCAGCTTCGGTTCAATGCCGTCGAAGTCGCTGCCCAGGGCCAGCACGTCGATGCCCCCTATGTCCCGGATATGGCGGGCGTGTCGGGCCAGATTTTCCAGGGTAGTCACCTCTCCGGTGCCGGTGAAGTGGTTGGCAAAGTTCAATCCTATGAGGCCCCCTTTATCGCCGAAGAGGCGGATCAGGTCGTCCGGCAGATTCCTCCTGTGGGCCGTCACCGCCCGGGCATCGGAATGGGACGCCACCGGCGGCACTTTGCAGGTCATCAGGATTTCCCTGGTCCCTTCATCATTGAGGTGGCTGGTGTCTACAATCATATGCATACTTTCCATGGCTTTGATGATTTCCCATCCCTTCTTCGTAATCCCCCGGTCTTTTCCTTCCATGCCATTGGGAAATCCGATTTCATTGGGATAGTTCCAGGTGAGCGTCATGAGGCGGACGCCATCCTTATACAGCTGTTCCAGCTTCTCCACGCTGCCTGCCGCCACTTCGCCCCCTTCCACGGAAAGAAGAGCCCCTATTTTCCCTTCTTCCTCCGCTTCCCGTATATCCTCCCGGCACCGGATAGGGCAGAGACAGGTATGATATGCTTCCAGCTCCCGCTGAAAAGTGCCCAGCAGGTCCTCATACCGCTTCCAGAGATCCGGCGTTTCCTTCCGGTCCACCCAGAGGGCGAAATCCTGGATGAAGCAGCCTCCCTTTTTCAGCTTCTGCAGGTCTATATAGAGAGAATTTTCCATGAGAGTCCCCTTCTCCGGATGGTCATGGAGCTCGGTGATGGTGTCGCAGTGGAAATCAATATATTTCATGGTGCCCTCCCGCATAAAACAAAAAAGCGCCGGCCATGAGGACCCGCGCCATGCAGACAATATGAAACTTCTTCCTGTATCATACCATTGGTCAAAGAGAGGCACAAGGGGCGGCAGAGGGTTTCCTGCAGGACTTTGCTCCATAATGTTTCTTACTGTACAATAGAAACAGAGTTTCCATTGTTTATTTTGACAAGGAGGTTCATTATGCCCTATGTGAACATCAAGATTACCAGAGAAGGACAAGTGACGCCGGAACAGAAAGCCCGGCTCATCAAAGGTGTCACCGACCTGCTGGCCGACGTGCTCCACAAGAACCCTGCCACCACGGTGGTGGTCATTGACGAAGTACCCCTGGAAAACTGGGGCCTCGGCGGCGACCCCATCCTGGTGGCCAGGGAAAAGAGGAAGAAATAAAAGGGGGCCGCGGAGCGGCCCCGGGTTCAGAGGGTTCAAAAGGTTCAAAGGGTTCAGAGGGTGGTGGTGGCGGCTTCGCCGCAGATTTAAAAAAAGGGGGCGCGGCTGGTGCCGCGGGTTGTGTAGAAGGGTTGTGGAAAAAGGTTCTTAGAATTGACCGGCCCTATGGGCCGGAGGGTTCTTAGGTTTGACGGGCCCTGCGGGCCCGAGGGTTGTGGATTGCCCTTACGGGCAATGCTTATAAAGTCAGCGTTACGGGATTTACTTTCAGTGTCATATGGCATAGTAAGCATTCTGGTGATTAGCCGCTACGCGGCTCCCCCTTATCCGGCTGCACCGGACTTTCCCCCATCCGGGGGACAGAACAACCTGTGCTTAAAGTAGAGTCACTTCAAAAGATAGCGTCACGGAGCTTTATTGTCCCCCCGGTATAGGCATATATATAATGGCGCCGAAGGCGCCGTACCTCGCCAGCGCAGCGATACTATATACCTCCCGAGGGCGGAGCCCTCAACCCGCCTGTAAGGCGTCAGCCGATCACAGGCAGAACCCTTGGCGCCCAGGGCCAGAGGCCCGGCGGCGCCATCAACCCTCACGCCCGTAAGGGCGTGTCAACCTTCGGGAATACAGCCCAGCGCCGCTAATGTCACAAATCCCATATACCCTCACGGTCCCTCACTCTTTGACCATATCCAGCAGGCGGGCCAGCACTTCTTTCTCGCTGCCCCGATTTTCCAGTATCCGATCTGCCGCTGCCCGATAGAGGGCAATCCGCTCTTTATAAAGAGTGAATACCTTATCCGGTCCTTCCTTCAGGAGGGGCCTTTTTTCTACTTCCACGTCGGTAACGATATCTTCGGCCCGGCGGTCGATGAAGATGATGAGTCCCGATGCATGAAGTTTCACCACGTTGCTCTGTCTTTTCACTACGCCGCCGCCGGTGGCGATGATGAGGCCCTGCCGGGCGGAAAGGTCTTCCACCGTTCTTTCTTCCGCATCCCGGAAGGCCTTTTCGCTTTCTGCGAAAAAGCTCTGAATGGTTCTTCCTTCCTTTTCCTCCAGATAAGCGTCGGCGTCTACGAAGGGGCGGTGAAGTCTTTCCGCCAGCGCTCTGCCAAAGGTGGTTTTGCCGCATCCCGGCATGCCGATAAGGACGATATTTTTCATTGGGTCATTTCCTCCACAATGTCTGTGATGATTTCCCGGGGAATGTCTCTTTCCATCCATATTTCCTCTGCCGCCATAGCCTGCATCACCAGCATGTACATGCCATTGCTTGCTCTGCCTCTGGCGTCCTGAAGGAGCTTAGTTTCCGCAGGATTATAAATGATGTCCACCACCTTGGCAAAGGAGGCGGTGAGCTCTGATGACACCGGGGATACCCCTGTTTTGGGATACATGCCCACAGGAGTGGCGTTCACCAGAAGATAATTGTCCTTTTCCACTTTCAGGCTGTCATAGCCTTCGATGATGACCCCTCTCTGGCGGGCAAAGGAAAGGAAATCCCGGTCCACCTTCTCCGGATGGCGGCTGATGACATGGATTTCTCCGGCCTTCTCGTCGAAGAGACACTGGATAATGGCCCGGGACGCGCCGCCGTGGCCCAGGACCACCGCCCTCTTCCCCTCCACGTCACAGTCAATGCGGGAAAGAGTGCGGGCAAATCCGGTGTAGTCCGTATTAAAGCCCCAAAGCTTTCCCTCCTTCCGGCCAATGGTATTCACAGCGCCAATGGTCCTGGCTTCCTGCGACAGCCCATCCAGGAAGGGGATCACGTCCACCTTGTAGGGAATGGTCACATTCAGCCCGTCATAGGAAGAAAGAAGGGCCGGCAGGTCTTTCTGAAATGTGTCTTTGGGAATTTCGATGAGCTCATAGGTCGATGAAACTCCCAGTTTTTGAAATAATTTTTCATGAATCACAGGAGACAGGCTGTGTCCCAGCACTTCTCCCAAAAGGCCAAGTTTCATGATTGGCTCCTTTCTGCTATGGACTTTGGACACACCTTCGGTGTGAAGGTTGACGGGCCTTTGGCCCGAGGGTTCAAAGGGTTCAAAAGGTTCAGAAGGTTCAAAGGGGAAAGGTTCTTAGGATTGACCGGCCCTATGGGCCGGAGGGTTCTTAAGTTTGACGGCCCTTCGGGCCGAGGGTTGTGGTATTGCCCTTACGGGCAATGCTTATAAAGTAGCGTTACGAGGGAGGGTTCTTAAGATGGACCGGCCCTATGGGCCGGAGGGTTCTTAAGTTTGACGGCCTTTCAGGCCGAGGGTTGTGGTATCGTCCTTACGGGCGATGAGTATTATAATGCCGCCTTTCGGCGGTCACGTCCACATCGAGTATCATAATCATTCTTACCCTCGTACATCCCTTCGCCACTTCGTGGCCCTCTTCCCCTAAAGGGGACGCAAGAACGTTACGGGATTTGCTTTTCTGTGTCATATGGCATGAAAATAATTCTGCTGATTGGCTCGCTACGCTCGCCTCCCCCTATCCGGCTTCGCCGGACTTCCCCCGCAAGCGGGGGCAGAATAAAACACCGCGAAACACTCTCTTCATAAGTCACACTACCATAAGCACGGGTTATAGTGCCCCCGCTTGCGGGGGAAAGGTGGTGGCGTCAGCCACCAAAGGGGGGGATGCATTTCCAACGCCCGCAGGGCGGTTGTAAAGGCTTTCGCTGCCCCGGGCAGCGGCATATAAAACTCCCCTCTGAACCAGCCCGCTCTGTGGGCTGAACCCATCGTTCGGTGCGCAGCACACGAACGATAGAACCCGGGCGCCGAAAGGCGCCTGAACCCTCAAGCCCCAAAGGGGCTTGTCCATAGGGCGTGTCAACCTTCGGGAATACAGCCCAGCACCGCTAATGTCACAAATCCCCTCTACGCTTTACAAGACGGGTAATTCCCCAGAATTTTAAAATAGGTGCACATGGACTTTAATCCCCGAAGGGTCTGAGCATTGGAGGGGTCTTCCAGTTTACCCATGACGTCGATGTGGAAGAAGTATTCGAAGGGTCTTCCTTCCATGGGGCGGGATTCCAGATGGGTCATGTTCATGCCGCCGTAGAAGAAGTAGCCCAGTACATGGTAGAGGGCCCCCGGTTCGTGCCGTACGGAAATGACCAGGGTGATTTTATCAGCGTTTGGCTTAATTTCCATTTTCGGCCCGATGATGAAGAAGCGGGTGTAGTTGCTGGAGTTGAAGAAAATGTTTTCCGCCAGCACCGACAGGCCGTAGAGCCGGGCGGCGGTGCGGCTGGCCACGGCGGCCTGGTTTTTCTTTCCGTCCTGGGCCACCTTTTCAGCGCTGCGGGAGGTGGAGAAATAGGGTTTCAATGTCCAGTCCCTGTGCTTGTTGAAGAAGGGACGGCACTGGGCAAAGCCCTGGGGATGGGAGAAGACGGTGTCGATATCTTCCAGCTTCGCCCCCGGCAGGCCCAGCAGGTTGTGCTCGATTTTCACGATCTGCTCTCCCACCACGGCACAGCCGTAGCGCTGAATCAGGTCGTACACCTCGGTAATCCCGCCGGTAGAGGAGTTTTCGATGGGCACCACGCCGTAGTCGATATCCCCTTCCTGCACCGCCTTCACCACATCTTCAAAGAGAGGGAAATAGGATTCCTCTCTTTTTCTATTTCCAAACTGCTGCTCCATGGCCTCATAGGTATAGGAACCCTTGGCGCCGTAGCAGCCTACACGAAGTACTTTATCCGACATGGGAATTCCTCCTGTCCGTCAAAAGAAGATCCAGAATCACCAGGGCCGCCGCATTTTCAATGACCGGAATGGCCCGGGGAATGATGCAGGGGTCGTGGCGTCCGCCGATGGAAAGGTCTGTATCTTCCTTTTTTGAAATATCGATGGTCCGCTGCCTCTTCCCGATGGAGGCGGTAGGCTTCACTGCCAGCGTAAAGAGAAGGGGACTGCCGCTGGAAATACCGCCCAGCACCCCGCCATTATGATTGGTCAGGGCTTTCGGTGTTCCCCCTTCATAATGAAGGCTGTCATTGGCTTCTGATCCATAGAGGGACGCAAAGCCGAACCCTTCACCGAAGGAAATGGCCTTCACTGCCGGCACGGAAAACATCATATGAGCCATTTCACTTTCCAGGGAATCAAAGAAGGGATCCCCCAGTCCCACCGGAAGACCGCACGCCATGCATTCCACCACGCCGCCCACGGAATCCCCCTCCTTCTGCGCCGAAAGGATAGCCTCTTCCATAGCCTTTCCTGCCTTTTCATCCATCACAGGCAGTTTCATGGCATCCAGCCTTTCAAAAAGAGCCTTTTCCTCCCCCAGAGGATGGAAGGGCCGGTCCTTGATGCCATGAATCGCAAGGGCATGGGCACCGATGAAAATGCCCTCCTTCTCCAGCACCTGCCGGGCCAGGGCCCCGGCAAAGGTGAGAGGCGCCGTAATGCGGCCGGAAAAATGGCCGCCGCCGCGGTAATCATTGAAACCGCCGTATTTGACATATCCCGTGTAGTCTGCATGACCGGGACGCATGTGGTCCTTTAAAATATCATAATCTTTAGAATGCTGATTGCCATTCCTGATTTCCATGGAAAGCGGCGTGCCGGTGGTGTGGTCATTGAAATAGCCCGAAAGGATTTCAAAACTGTCCTTCTCCTTCCGCGGTGTGGCCAGATTCGAACTCCCCGGCGCCCGGCGGGCCATTTCCCGGCGGACCTTATCCCAGTCAATGGAAATCCCCGGCGGAAGCCCGTCGATGACAGCGCCGATGGCGGTGCCATGGGATTCACCAAAAATGGTGACTTTCAATGTTTCTCCAAATGTATTGCTCATGGTTGTCTCCTGTAATTAAAAGAGGGGCGCGGCTGGCGCCATTGGACACACCTTCGGTGTGAGGGTTGACGGGACACACCTGCGGTGTGAAGGTTCAAAAGGTTCAGAAGGTTCAAAAGGTTCAGAGGGTTGTGGATTGCCCTTACGGGCAATGCTTATAAAGTCAGCGTTACGGGATTTACTTTCAGTATCATATGGCATGATATGCATTCTGGTGATTAGCCGCTACGCGGCTCCCCCTTATCCGGCTTCGCCGGACTTTCTCCACGGGAAAGCGTGTCACACGATTCTCAGGTCGCTTTGCTCCCTTACGAATCGTGTTCCCTTGCCACCCCATCCGGGGGACAGAATCAATCGCTCTATGCTTTCCTGGAGAGACATGGCCCCATGGCTAAGCATCCATAGTGCCCCCGCTTGCGGGGGAAAGGTGGTGGCGCCAGCCACCAAAGGGGGAATACATTTCCTCGAGCGGAGCGAGGTTGGCCTGTTTTCCGACGCCCGCAGGGCGGTTGTATTGTTTTCGCCGCCAAAGGCGGTATAAAAAATGGCGCCGAAGGCGCCGTACCTCCCCAGTGGAACGGTACTTCATACCTCCCGAGGGCGGAGCCCTCAACCCGTCCGGGAGGCGTCAGCCGGTCCCGGACAGAACCCTTGGCGCCCAGGGCCAAAGGCCCGGCGGCGCCATCAACCCTCACGCCCGTAAGGGCGTGTCAACCTTCGGGAATACAGCTTCCCGCCGATTCTTCACAAAAGCCCATGGTTTCCCTGGCGCCAAAAGCGGCATATCAAACTCCCCTCTGAACCATCTCACTATCCCACTATATCTCCTCCCACTTTCCGGAAGTCTTCCCAGAAGCGGGGATAGGATTTCTTTACGCTTTCTGCACCTTCTATGGTAAGGGGGCCCGTCAGTTTCGGGGTAATGGATGCCAGGGCCATGGCTATGCGGTGATCGTTCCAGGAGGATACGGTGCCGCCGGAAAGGAAGGGTTTCCCCCGGATGACCAGACCTTCGGGCTTTTCTTCCACTCCTGCCCCCAGCTTGGTGAGTTCCACCGCCATGGCATGGAGGCGGTCGCATTCTTTGAGCCTCACTCTGCCGGCGTGGATGATTTCTGTCACTCCTTCGCTCACAGCGGCCAGGGCGGCGAAGGCGGGGACCAGGTCGGGCACATTTTCCGCGTCCATGGTGATGCCGTGGAGGCTGCTTTTTTCTGCCAGAAGGCGGCCTTCTTTCTTTTCTATATGGCCGCCCATGTCTTTCAGAAGGGTGACAATGGCCCGGTCTCCCTGAAGGGAGGTGTCCGACAGGCCGGTAAGGGCTATGGTGCCGCCGGAAAGGGCAGCGGTGAGCCAGAAGGCAGCCTGGGAGTAGTCACCTTCTACAGCGAAGGTGCCGGTTTTGTAGCACTGCCGTCCCGGGATTTCATACAGGCCCTCTTCTTTTTCATGGATGGTGATGCCGTGGCGGGAAAGGGTGTCCAGGGTCATATCCACGTAGCTTTTGGATTCCAGGGGCGTGGTGCTTCGAAGGGTGGAGTCTTCATCCGCCAGGGGCAGGGCGAAGAGAAGACCCGTGAAGAACTGGGAGCTCACGTCACCGGGGAGCTCATAGGCGCCGCCCGGAAGGGTGCCCTGCACTTCCAGAGGAAGGCCGCCTTCGGTATGGTAGGAAATCTGTTTCCTGTCAAACATATCATAGTAGGGCGTCAGGGGCCGCTCCGACAGCCGTCCGCGGCCGGTGTACACCACATGATTTCCTGAGGACAGACCCAGAGGGATGAGGAAACGGAGGGTGGAGCCCGATTCGCCGGCATCGGCATGAAGGAGCCCCTCCTGTTTCGCAAGCCCTCCCCGAATGGAAAGGGTTATGCCATCCTTTCCCTCTTTTTTCTCAATAGCTGCGCCAAAGAGGGACAGGATACGCACCGTGGCTTCGATATCTTCGGACCAGGTCACGCCGGTGACCTCCGTCTCCCCCTTAGCCAGGGCAGCGGCAATGATTTCCCGATGGGTCATGCTCTTGGAGGAAGGCACCCGTAAGGTGCCGGCAAGGGACGCAGGGCGGATGGTGATGTTCATGGAAACCTCCTTACTCTGTCACTATATACCGGGACAGTTCATCAGTGGAAATGGTGAGAAGCTCGGCTTCCCCGATTTTCTTCAGCACTACCAGGGTGATTTTCTTTCCCCTTCTCTTCTTGTCATGCATAATCTGGGGAATGAGATCCTCTGCCGGCACGCCGATGGACGTAGGCAGGGACAGCTTATGAAGCACCCGGATGAGACGGCTGGCGGTGCCTTTTTCCGTAAGGCCCATCTTTTCCGTCTGTTCCGTCAAAAGGCTCATGCCTATGGCTACCCCTTCGCCGTGGGTGAAGGTGGAATAGTGGAAATACCGTTCCACGGCGTGGCCTATGGTGTGGCCGAAATTGAGAACCTGCCTTTTGCCGGTGTCAAATTCATCTTCTTCCACCACCCTTGTTTTCTGCAGCACGCTGTGGAGAATGATTTCCTCTATATGCTTTTCCAGATCCTCTTCCGTTTCCAAGGACTCAAAGATTTCAAAAAGTTCCCGATCCCCGATGCATCCGTACTTCACCGCTTCCGCCAGACCGTCGTGCACGTAGCGGGTGGGCAGGGTCTTCAGAAGGTCCGGATCAATGAAAACGCCTTTGGGCTGGTAAAAAGCGCCGGCCAGATTCTTCCCGCTGGGCAGGTCCACGGCCACCTTGCCGCCTACGGAGCTGTCAATCTGGGCCAGGATGGTAGTGGGTATCTGGAAGAAGGGAATGCCCCGCATGTAGGTGGCTGCCGCAAAACCGCCCAGGTCCCCCGGCACGCCGCCGGACAGGGTGACCAGCGCATCGCTGCGGGACATATTGAACTCCGACAGCGCGTCGTACACATCAGAAAGGACCTTCATATTCTTGCTGGCCTCGCCGGCAGGAATGGCGATGACCCGCACATCGAAGCCCGCCTCAGTCAGCACCTTCCGGATCCGTTCCCCATAGAGAGGCTCCACATGGTCATCGGTAATGACGGCGATTTTCTCCGCCTTCGTGAGAGATCGGATTTTTTCGCCCACCCTGTCCAGAAGGCCGCGCTCGATTTCAATTTCATAGGAATCTTTTCCCAAATTCACTTTAACTGTTGCCACGATGCATCATTTCCCTTCTTCTTCTGCCCGCCTCTTCCAGAAAGGCAGTAATTTTCTCTTCATTCTCCGCTGCAATGGCCTCCCTCAGCGTCTGGAGGGAAGCGCTGAACCGGTCGATTTCCTCCAGCAGCTTATCTTTGTTGGCTAGGAAAAGGGAGGTCCACAGCTTTCCATTAATATCGGCCACCCTGGTCTCATCCCGAAAAGAGCCGCCGATGAAATACTTCGTTTTCTCCGAATAGGAGCTGCTGTTCATGAGCGCCGTGGCTACCACATGGGTGAGATCACTGGTGTAGGCAATGGCCCGGTCATGTTCCTCTGCTGTCACCACCGGCACATGGGCACAGCCCAGCTCCCTGGCCATGTCCTTCACCAGCTCCAGATGCTCCTTCCTGTTCCAGGGCTCCGGAATGAGCACATAATTGGCGCCATCGAAAATGGCGCCGTCCGACTGGGCCAGCCCGGCTCCTTCCTTCCCACACATGGGATGGCCGGAAACGAAATCCATGCCCTCCGGCAGAAGGGCGGCCACCTCTTGGGCAAAGCCGTTCTTCACGCCCGCAATATCCGTGAGCACCGCCTTTTCATGAAGAAGGGACAAATGCTCTTTGATAAAGGACAGGGTCCCCCTCTCCGGCGTACAGAAGATGACGATTTCCGCCTTCTTCAAATCCTTCGGATCAATGGAATCAACGATTCCCATGGCCAGCGCCTCTTCCGCCACCTTCTTCGTGCGGTTCAGGCCAATCACCGGATGGCCCAGCTCTTTCAGCCTTCTGGCAAAGGAGCCTCCCATGAGGCCCAGGCCGATGACGGCAATGGGAATCTTTCTAAAGTCACTGTTCATAATGGTTT
>Ga0256406_1002753_pt1 | contig 23780 bp, 19 predicted proteins | sample RumenRJG_03DNA_FD_185986 | JGI IMG/M metagenome (GOLD analysis project Ga0256406, IMG submission 185986) | Bovine rumen microbial communities from Lethbridge, Alberta, Canada - RJG_03 | ecosystem: Host-associated > Mammals > Digestive system > Stomach > Rumen | place: Canada: Alberta | collected...
GGATGCAAGGGCAACTGAGCATTGCAATTGTACCCCCTCGGAGGACTTTTTTTCATGACCGCCACGGCTTTTTATCGTCACGCCCGCATAGCAGGCGGTTTTAAGTTGTCCCTATCGGTCCACATAATAAAAAAGGAAAAAATCCGCGAATTAATGATTTTCTTTCGAAGATGCATATACCTCTTCTTTTCGGACTCCTCGCTCTGACTGGAAGAACTCCAGTTTCGGTTTTACGAGCTTTTCCCGGTATTCTCCTGGCGCAATGCCCATTTGTTCTTTGAAATTCGTGTTGAAAACCTGCACCGATCGGTAACCAACTGCTTTTGCGATCTCTTGTATAGACATGCTGGTTTCTTCTAAATAAGCACAGCTTTTCTTGATGCGAATCTCGTTTTGTTTCTTCTTCGGCGTTGTTTTTAATTCTTTGGCAAACAAAGCACGCATATAAGAAGAAGAGATGCCGACACTGCGAGAGACTTCTTCCATAGAAAGGTTGCGGTCAAAGTTATCATCCAATAAAGATAAAATCCGGCGTAAATAATAATTTTGTTTGTTATTTTCTTCCGCTTGGGTGGCACAACTTAAGATTTCTAAGAAGAATCGCTTTAAATCCAAATCGAATTTCGCCCAATCAATTTGGGAAAAATGACTGGTATCCTTCGCATATTTTTGTAAATCCAGCATTCGCATCATGATAGAACCTGTATCATTAACGACAAAACGAGATGCCCCTTTGGCAAAGAATCGTTCCATTCGAGGAAAAGAATTTACATATTCCGAAGACCGTAGGTGGTCCATGATGTTGCCTTCGTTGCAACTTAACTCCATTGTGATGGTCTTTAAACTATTCGGAATAACGGACTTGTGATAAACGAACGGCAATAAAACCAATAATTGGTGGGAAAACAAATGAAAGGCGTTTTCCTTGCCGTTTTCATCTAAATCTACCGAAACCAGCTCTCCTCCTAAGACATAGGAGAATTCAATCGTGTTGTGATTGTGGAAAAGCATCTTTGGCTTTTTTTCTTCTAAGGAATAGTTATCGATAGAATAAACTTTTAAGACGATGTTATTTTTTGGTTCCATGCCTAGAGAATAGCAAAAAAGTGAAAATACTGAAAGATATCGCCTTAACTATTTCATCCGAATAATGCCTTTGTCATAAATCTCAGGGTAATAGTCTTGATTAATGACTTTATCAAACGCGTAATTTTGCTCTAGCTGGTAAGTCAACAAAATCAAAGGCCCCAGGAAAATGATGGTAATGGCGACCGCGATCCATTTCCAAGTCACAGATGGGATAAAAGTAAGTAACAAGGGAAGACAAAGGAACAGCAACGCTAACAACGACGATGGAGTTTTGAAATAAACAGTGAACGCATTGCTTAATTTTTCTCGAAACGTCATCTTATAAATTTGATCCATCCCCATGAGGTAGCAGAACGGAACCAGCAATAAGAATGCTGTAAATCCAAAAGGCAACGCATTGAAAATCAAAGAAGGAAGCGGGCTCATCATCACAAAATCATCAATGAGATAAAGCAACGATAAAAGGAGAAAAACGACAAGGTAAGAACGCCAGCAAGATTGAATTCCTTCTTTAAAGTCTTGCCAAAAGAATAGGGGGTCTTCCCAGGAAAGTCGTAACAATATCCGTCCTAGTCCCGCCATACCGATACTGAAAGCGGCCGCCAGCGGAATCAAAATCAAATCCCCAAAGAAAGCAATTTGTCGAAGCATGTCTGATGCCGTGGCTTGATCGATCTCTTGAGCGGCCAGCGACGAATAAACCGAAGATGAGTAAATGTCACGGACGACATAGGCCGCGATCATCGGCAAAGCAAAAAGAAACAACAATCCTCCGAAAGCCAAAAGATATTGATGGCGAAGTTTGATAATGTCGAAAAACTCTTCCCATCGGTTATGGGGCAACATGCTACGTGTGAAATCGCCTTTGGGTGCCTTATTCTTTGCCACTAGGAACCACCGCCTCACAATCTAATCGCATGGCAACAATCGTCGGATGAGAAGAACAATAAACCTCATCCGCATTTCCTTGCATGATGACCTTGCCTTCATCTAGCACCACAATATGTTCTCCAGAAAGTAACGCTTCCTTGATATCATGGGTCACATAAACGACCGTTACTTCTTTCTTGGCAGCATATGCACGAATCATGTCTAAAAATTCTTTCCGATGGAGTTGGTCCAAGCTAGAAAATGGTTCGTCTAACAACAATATCTTTGGATCCTTAATCAAGGCCCTTGCCATCGCGACTCGTTGTTTCTGACCTTCAGAAATATGCCGTGGCTTTCTCGTTAGGCAGTCCGAAATGTCGAACGCCTTTGCCAAAGAATAAACCTTATTAATCACCTCTTCACGAGGCAGTTTCATCACCCTTAAAGGAAAAGCAATATTCTCAAAAATGGTCATCGAAGGATAGAGCTTAATGCCCTGACTTACATAAGCTAATTCTCTCTTTTGCGGGGGGATGTCCGCCATATTTTGCGTATCAAAGTAGATTTTTCCTTCATAATCCGCAAGGCCAGAGACCGTCCTTAATAACGTGGTCTTTCCCGAACCAGAAGGTCCGATCAAAACGTTAAAAGCTTTATTTTCAAAGACCGTCGAAGCACCATCGAGTGCCAAAAAATCTTCATTGCGATTTAAATGATAGGCAACCGTGACATGATCCAACGTGATTTTTGGCATAGAAAAATTATAGAGAAGACCCTCCATGAAAGGTAGAGTTTGACCCTAAGGAAAGAAACGCGCAATCCTAAAATTAATCATAGAAAAAATGAAGCAAATGAAAGATATTGCTTATACTAGCCTTTTTCCTATATAGCATGGGTGATAAAATTTTATCAGCATAAACGATTGCTGGCTTTAAACCAATCGGGACCATAAGAAACAAAAAGAGATAACCATTCTCTTCTTGCGAATTCTTAACCGTGTCTACCACCAAAAGCTATCGTGACAATCGGCGTTTGTTCAGCCAAAAAACGGGAGAAAACAAAAATGAAAGACAAAATGAAAAAAGGTCTATTGTTGTTTGTCGGATCGCTATTACTTGCAACGACTTCGTGCGTTCAAAAATCAGGCGATGATACGAATGGAAGAGAGCGTTCCTTTACGTTTTGCTACTATGATTCGGCCTATGGTTCTAGCTGGATTGATGCCGTCATCAAAGACTACACCGAAAACGTGAACAAAAATGTCTGGATCAATACCCGCGCCTCCACGGATAACGAAGACGCCAGAACCAAAATTAAAGCCGGTGTTGGTACATTTGACTTATATCAAATCGAAGTTGGCATGTTCAATAACCAAGACTATCTCGAACCGTTAGATGACTTAATGGATACCGATTTAGCCAGCGTAACAGCCAATTTTGATGCCGCTGATCAAGAAAGCGGCGTCAAGGTCAAAGACAAAATCGGTGCGAACATGATCTCTTTCTACACCGAAGGGGACCACATCTATCAAATGAATCAAACCAGTGGCACCGGCTGGAACTGGGCTTACAACCAAGATACGTTAGATGAAGCGCTTGGTGCTGGTAACTATCAGCTCCCCAAAACGACGGATGAATTCTTTAAGATGGGGGATGACCTTTATTCAAAAGGTATTTATCTCACTGCATTCCCGGGTTCTGACACAAAAGGTGGCGAGTATACGCGTTATGCGTACAAGATTTGGTTCGCACAACGTATGGGTTTGACTGCACGTGACCACTACTTCAAAGGTGAAGTCTTAGGGAGCGATGGCACTTATGCCCGTGATGAAGAAGAACCAAAAATGGTCACCGATAACCGCAAAGCGATTGAAGACACCTATCAAGTAGTGACCAAACTTTGCACACCAAGCAGCAATGGCCAATATATGCATAATCGCAGTTCCGTCTTCCAATATCGGGATGTGGATTCCTTACTCTATGGGGCGAAATACAAAGGCCAAACCGTTCCTAAGATTGCGTTCCACTATGTCGGTGGCTGGCTAGAAAACGAAGTCCAGTCCTATATCAATGCAGGCACGATCAAAGACGGGCAGAACATTCGCGCCACGAAAATGCCAGTGATTTCTTCCATCATCGATCGTTTACCTACCGTCAACGACGACGCGACGCTTTCAAAAGTCGTGAGTTATGTCGATGGGGAAGGCGAAGCACCAGCAGGCGTCAGCGAAGACGATATCGCTGCCGTTCGGGAGGCTCGTAACCTCATTGCCGAACTCAATTGCCGTGAATTTGTGATTCCCAAGAGCGCGAAGAACAAAGAAGACATCAAAAACTTCTTAGCCTATCTCACCACAAAACGGGCACAGCGCATTGCCGCAAAAGCCTGCAACGGCACGAATACGCTTCCTTATGGCTATGTTCCAACGGAAGAAGACATGGGATTCAAATTATCAAATTATAAAAAAGATTATCAAAAATTATCGCAAGAATGCCAGGCCATCGATGTCTCAAATTCCGACAACAGTTTTGCATTGTTCATGAATATTGAGTGGTGTACCAATAGCAACGGCCTCACCATAACCATCTTTAACGGAACGGCGCAACCGCTCGACAAAATCTATGAGGCTACTTATGGCAAATTAAAACCAAACTGGAAAACGATGATTGCGCAGTATAAGAACCGTTACGGCGAAAATTAACCGAAAAGAAGGAGAGAACATGAAAAAGAAGTCAACGTTTGTTGCCCTCATGGCCACCTCTCTCGTAGGGGCCACCCTTTTCGGATGCTCAAATCATACGGTCACCATCCGCCTAGAATCAGATTTTGACGCGGATAAGACCTATGAATATACCGATAAGGAAATCACGTTCCCTTTGGCCACCGCCATTAATTCAGATGGCAAGCCCATTAGTTATGACGTGGCTTATGAGGTGGTTTCTTCAACGGGGGAAACACAAACGAGCGAATTCCCTTCCTTTAAGTTAGGTGTCGGTGACTATCAGTTCATCTATTCTTATCAAGATCAAAAGCTCTCCTATCCCTTCCATGTACGGGATACCACGGCCCCAAACATTATCTTCTCCAATGTTCCCGCTTCTCTTTTCTATGAAGCAGGAATGGGAGACCAACCACTTCCTGACTATGAGATCGATGATCTCTCTTGGGGCGATAACGCAACGGTAGATGCGGAACTTTATTTCACACCCGGCGATGGAGAGAAGCAAAAAATATCCTACAACCCCATGAATAACCGCTATCCCGTCACGGGTTTTGGCACGTTCGAATACGTGGTAACTGCCATCGATGAACGAGGAAATAAAGCCACTCAAAGCGTCACTTGGTTGGCCAAAGACTATTCTTGGGTTGATCCTTCCTTAGAAGAAGGAACGTTAAGTGATTTCAATGAAGCCGGTTATGTGAATTACATTAAAACTGGCGATGTAAACCAGTATTACTCCATTGGGAATAACTTCACGGCAGAATCGTTAGAAACGTTCGAAGGTGCACATGGTGTCTTCCATTTAAATATGGGATTCAGCCAAGAGGGCTACAACTCTGTCAGCATTAAGTTGGCCAAGCCTTATACCTATGCGGATTTGGAAGGCAAATATCTTTCGGTCCGTGCCTATGTTGCCGGCGATGGTTTATTCGATCAATTTGGCTTTGCGGGCAATCATAAGGACACACGGGCTGCCGACGGCCAATATCGGGCTGAAATCTCTACCGTTGGTGGCTTAGAAATCGGCCAATGGAAGACCTATTCCATCGGATTAGACGTTGCGAAATACTGCGAAATGACCGCGGATGGTTCTACAGATGCCCCGATTCAAGAACTGCAACTATGGTTCCGAAATCAATCATCCAAGAAACGGATGGACCTCTATCTCGACAGCATTTCTATCGCGAGTAAATTAGGTTCCACTTCTTTAAAAGTCGATGATGAAATCTCGTGGGATCCTGTTTCTAACGTGGATCACTACGAAGTCAATCTCAATGGTCAAACCCAAGAAGTGCAAACGACTTCTATTGCTGTGCCAGAAGGCAAAGGCTACGTCGAAGTGACACCGAAAGGGGACCAGGTCAGAACGCTAGATGGTGACCCTGTCACTGCCATCTATGGTGTCAGCACGAAGCCAAACTATATCGCAGGATTTGATGATGCCCTTTACGGTTATCTTTGGAACCGCGAACTTGACTTCTCGAACGAGAATGATAACGAAGGCTATCGACCAAGCACTTATTCTTCTTCCTTAGAGAACGATGGTTTAAAGCTTGATGTCTCTCAAGGCGCTTGGGGGATTGTCAGCGGCCTTCGCTTCCAATTCCCGAAACGGATAAAGAAAGGCGATTACGATTCGCTTCGCGTTACCTTAAAAATCGAAGATACTGCTTATGACTATTTCCGAATCTATGACTATGCGAAGCATCATTACTGCTTTTATAGTGGCGAATTCGAAGCAAAAGACCAAGGAAAATTCATCACCTATGCGCTCGATTTGTCTACTTATGAGCCAGAAGAACTAGAAGGGCTTACCTTCATCTTCGGCCGCGGCGGCGGTCCAAATAGTGCCAAAGTTGTTGCCACTTTCCAAAGCATCATTGGCATCAAAAACCAACTTTCTGGTGTGGTGCAACAATCCGATGAAAACGTGATCGGATTACAAATGAAAGACGGCACATTCTCTGCTTCTGGGTCGCTAGATCTTTCTAACGCTTCGATTCAATGTGAGAACAACAACGCTGTGAATGGCGCAACGGTCGAAAACAATGTAGTGAAGTTGACGCTCACAAATCAGCCGGTCGAAGGAGAAAAAGTCACGATTGCCGCAGCTTCTACTTTAGCCATTGGAAGTGACTCCTATCTTGTACCGGAAGATATTTCGCTGATTTACCTAGGCGGAGATTGGAATTTAATCCTTGGTTCCGTAAAGTTGCATGCCGGGTATACCACCTCTACTTTGGTGCAATTTACCGACTTCTTCGATTTAGGCGCTGAAAGCGATGACACTCCCTATGGCTTCTATGGCCATGCGTATTATAACGGCCAAGCCATGAAAGACGTCCAAGTCGTCGGTTATGCCTCACAAAAGAAGACCATCTGTTTCAAAGAATTGTCTTTAGACACCACTGGCATCTTCCGCATTAATGCCGGCAGTTACATCTATCACAACGGCAAAGCTGCCATGGTGCAAGAAACATTCCAAGGTGTCTATAACGGGAACGGATCCATGGAGGAAATCAAATAACGTATGAGCAACATCTTTGAACGCTATGAAAACCATACTCCTTTCATTTTGATGGCGGACATCCCTCCGAATCCGCTAGATAAGGATGCCGTAAAACAGTATCAAGATCTCGGATTGAATACGTTTATTTTGACGGAAGATGATGTTCCGTTTACGAAAAACGGAGTCATCACCGAAGCCTATCAAAATGCGATTCGTAACCTTGGTGACGTGGGATTAGACGTCTATATTCGGAACATGTATAACGATGCCGACTATTTTCAAAATCCCATCGAAAATAAGCAAGGCAGCAACTATGGCACACCTTATCAAATGCCCGCTCGTAACATCACAAATGAATTTGCGGCTTTCCCCGCTGTCAAAGGATTCTACATGGCGGATGAGCCTTATATGGCGGATTTAGAAGATCGCCCTGGTTTTGCTTCGTTTGATCGATTACAAACGTTAGTCGACTGGAAAAACCAATATTATCCCAAGCTTTTCTGGCATATTAATCACGTATCCTGCGATTCTTATGACCATTGGCCACATTATCTCGGTTACACGATGGAAGACTTCTTACAAAATTATGTCGATAGAGTATTACGTCGTCTTACCGATGGTGGTCGTTCGTTATGTATCGATTACTATCCGTTTGCCGATGAAGGCAAAATCGCAAGTGATTACCTGTGGAACGTTTGGACATTAGCGAAGATTTGCCGCCGTTATAACTTAGGCGTTTCCGTAGAAAAGAAAGCAACGCCTGGCATCTGCATTCAATGCCATCAGTTCGTCTCTCCGATCGGAGAAGGGTTAAAACGCGATCTTTCTTGCCCTGAAGAAATCGCCTTCCAGGTCTTTACCGGTATGGCATTTGGCGCTCGTCTTCTCGAGTACTTCTGCTACCGCTCTATCCCTCAAATCGATATGAACGGCATGTTACGTGCTGGCACTCCACATACCTATGATTTTGTAAAAGAAGGCAACCGTATCGCGTTACCGATGGCAAAAGTTGTCTCCGCTTTTGATTGGGCAGGCGCGTTCTTAGTTTCTGGTGATACGCACGAAAACGAAGAAGCGTTCGCGAAAGTAAAGTCTTTAGAATTACGAAAAGATGTCTATTCACCGGATATCCTGGCAATCCATGGAACTTACGACTTGGTGGTTTCCTCTTTCTATCAAGGCGCGATTCGGAAATACATGAAGGGTGCCGAACAATACGGTTATTTCGTGTTGAATTATACCGATCCTACCCTAAAACATAACAACCAAGTTGATATCCATTTTAAGAAAGCAAATCAAGCTCTCATCTTCCAAGATGACGCATGGAAAGAAGTCTCGATTCCTGATGGCCGCTTATCGCTTACTTTGGCCCCAGGACGTGCGGCATTTGTTATTCCTCAAGGACAACAGGGTGAAAAACCCAAAAAATAAAAAATTTGGAGGTCTATCCGATGAAAAAGAAAAGCGTTTCATCCTTGGTGGCAGGAACCATCGCTGCCCTGGTACTTGCCGGGTGCGTTGAACAACAACCTGTACATTCTTCTACGAATGTCACAGAGTCTTCCCTCACCAATTCCTCATCTAGCAGCGAAAAAACTGTTTCGAGTAGCGATAGCATAACCGTCTACTACAACGTTTCGTTCGATTCTGCCGGCGGAAGCGCCGTAGAAGCGCAAGAAGTCGAAGGTGGCAAGACTGCCACTGCCCCTGCTAATCCAACCAAAGAAGCAACCGCGGAATATTCTTATACGTTCCTAGGCTGGTATTTAGGTGATGAATTGTATGATTTCGCTTCGCCTGTGATCAAAGACATTCAATTGGTAGCTCGTTGGCAAGAAGTGAAGAACAAATACACAGTCTCCTTTGTAGACGCCGACGGAAACATCTTACAAACATCCGAAGTGGAATATGGGCAAAATCCAAAATTCACTGGGGAAACCCCAACAAAAGCAAGCACTGCCCAATACCATTATGATTTCAAAGGCTGGTTTGATGAGAAAGGCAACGAATTAACAGACGCCACAATTGTGGTTGCCGCTGCCACCTATCATCCGGAATTCACGTCGGTAGTAAATCAATATAAGATTACCTACCACTACAAGAATGCCGATGGTGCGACCACTTCGACGCAAACCTTGGATTACGGCAGCACCTTGACGCTTCCTGAAACAACTTACACGACCGCAGAAGGACATATCGCCAGCACCGATGGCAAATGGTATACCGACGAAACTTGCGCCACGGAAGCGGATGTAACGGCTATCGTTTCTGCTAACTTGGACTTATATGCCAAATACAACGCTGTGATGGAACATCCGTTTGCGGTTAACACCAAACAAAACGGCTATAGCACCGCTAGTTTGGTCCAGATGGGCGGATTGAACTTAAATGCTCCTTCCTCGGCTTTCTCTTCCGACGTGGTGCAACTGGATTTGCTAAATGGCAACTACAGCTTTGCGGGTACGTTCTCCTATAACGGAGAGGCGTTTACACCTGCTGGTGTCATTTTGCATGACAATGGTACCTTCCAGTTCAACTTCCCAACCCGTACGAATGTTCAAGGAGATGTGATTAAAGTCAATGCGGGACTGGAATTCACCATTAAAAATATTCACTACTCCTTAAGCAAAGACGTTGAGTTCTATTACAACGGCACCAATTGGCGCGTGGTCACCGGCCATGTGGACTTGGCTTACCATTGGGGTGACGCCGCCTATAACGTCTTGATGTTAAAAGGCGCAAATGGCGTAGACGACTTCTCTTTGTCATATTCCGTCGAAACCGTTTTGGATAGTTCCTCTCACCTAACATTAGAGAAGAATGGGGCGACCGATAGCGCGGTTACTTTCAGTTATCTCACCGATAGTCCCGAAAATGGCGGTACCCCACTCATTAAGATTGCGGCTACGTTCCAATCGGGCGACTATTTAACGCTTAAGGGCGGATCCTATTTCACCGACGGCAATAGCTCCTACATTGTGGACCACGACCTCACGCTTCATTATGTGGGCGGAGAAGGGAAAGGCGCCTTTGTTCCTTCTACCTTAGCTAAGGTTGCGGCGACCGGTGTGGAAACCGGCGATGCCACAAAAGTCATTGTGGATATTGCTGTGCCCGACTTAGAAGGCAAGACTTTAACCAATCAAAGCTTCACTCTAGCTGGAGAAAGCAAGACCGCTTCTTCCATGACTTATGCCGATGGCAAGTTAACCATCACACTACCAGAAGCTGCCAGTGACGGTGCAATGCTCTCTTTACCAGAAGGCATGCGCTTTGAGGCTGATGGTGTGAGCAGTGTTTACTTCTTACAAAGCGATTACATCATTCGCTATCTTGCCGCAAGCGGATGGGTCGTCTATGAGGTGACACCGTTTACCATTTCCGAATATCGCGGTGGCGCTTCCAACTACGTTCAATTCAACCAAACCTTTGATTTTGAAGGATTCACGAGCGGAACTGCGCTAGACGTCTCTAAAATCTCGTTTGCCGTCAACGGCGAAGACAAAAATGACTCGGGTATCAATATTCAATACTTCATCGGAGATGATGGCAAAGGAATCATTTCCATGAATTTAAGCGCATACACCCCCGTTGCTTCTGATGTCTTCACCATCAAAGCGGGTTCTATCTTCACCAATGGCAAGAAAGACTATTCGTTAAAAGAAGACTGCAATGTACGTTACAACGGGACAGGCTGGGCGATGCTTACCTATGTGAACGCGCTCAAATATCATTGGGGCAACAGCGCAGCCATTCAATATGACCTAGATACGCCGCTCTCTTGGAATCTTTCAAGCGAGGTCGGCCTTGATTTCACCGCTGCGATAATCGAAGTCAACGGGACCGTGCAAGAAGTCTATAGCATGCAATACTACCCCGATAAATCCCTCCTTTCGATCAACTTCGGGGGCAAGTACACTCCCGCCAACGATGATGTCTTTACCATTGAGGCCGGATCGGTATTTGTCTATGACAAGCAGTGCTTCGAATTAAAGAATTCGATTTCCATGAAATATAACGACTCTGGTTGGGTAGCAGCCTGACATCATAGAAAAAAGACTTCTGAGGAACGCCCCATTTCCCTAGGATTGGGGCGTTTTCTAAACCAGAAGTCTTTTTTAATGATGTTAGAAAGAAGAAGCAAAGTCAGGATGAACGATCCATAACAGGCTTAACATAGCGCCTTTATTATCGCATATTTCGTTGCTTCTTCCTGCCAAGAAAGCAGGAAACAAACGGGAAAGATTTATGCTTGCTTCAACACCAATTGTTGCCGCGAAGAATAACCCTTCTTCTTTAAGTCTGATTTCAGTAAATCAAAGACGGTCGGAACAATCTTAATTAAGCTCATTGGGCTAGGAAGTCTCTTTAAGGCTTCGATGGATAGTTTCTTTTCTTTTGCTACTTTCACGTATTCTTCAGAATATGGCTCAATCATTTCGGCAATTCCAGTTACTTGAAGGGAATTTAGGTTAGTAAAAGACATGACGGGATCAAAGATAGCAAGACAGACATGCTTGTTATCTTTAAGCGCTTTAAACTTTAGCCCGCCTTCCGAGAATAAATAGAAGCATCCGAAGAAATAGTTATATTCAATGGGAGTGTTACGAACAAAATCACCACTGGCAGTGGCTAAGGCGCAAACATTCCGCACCTTGATAAACGAATCGATTTCTTTCTTTAATTCGTCTTCTGGCATCTTGATAGAGCTTTTATCTTTTTCCATCCAATATTGAGAAGCTTTCTCGTAATCCATAATAATTCTCCTGATAAAACCTGCTTTTTCTATTAAAACACAAATCCATAGATTCGCTTTATTTTTGTTTTTATTGAAAAATGTTGACCAAATGGTTCTAATATTTCAACATAAAGTCTTGAATCGACATCACCTGAATGCCGTTATCCAAGTAATGTGGCGGCACATCTTGGTCCGCCAAAATCATTTTGGGAAAACCATCACGAATGTGCATCAAAGAAGCCATCTTTTGTTCTTTTTTGCCAATATCATCAATGCCTTCGGTCACTTGAATGTACATTTGCTTTTCGGGGTCATGGACCACGAAATCTGCCTCTAAGTTCTTATAGCCCCATTTCCCATCTTCGTTTTTGACTTTTGCTTTCACGCAACCTACATCAACGCGATAACCACGCATGATCAATTCGTTATAGACGGCGTTTTCTAAAAGACATGGTCGGTCGAATTGTCGGAAGTTGAGTCGAGCATTCCGCAATCCAAGGTCAGTAAAATAATATTTTTGCTGGCCAGAAATGTATTCTTTGCCTCGCACGTCAAAACGTTTTGCTTCTTGCACCAAAAAGGCATCTTCCATGTATTGGAGATAATCGTCAATCGTATTACGAGAAACATCTGAGATATGTTCCGCTTTAAAACGTGCTGCAATCTTGGTGGGATTGATCAACGATCCCGTAGAAGATGCTAAGAAGTCCAACACTTCTCCAAGGTTGGATGAATTCCGAATGTTGTGTCTTTCAACGATATCCGAAAGATAGGTTTTTGTGAACAATCGCCGTAGATAATTCCCTTTATCTTGATTACTTTGATACGCTAGCACCATTGGCATGCCACCATGGTAGAGGTATTCGCGAAACGCCTCCCTTGGATCACCCGTCCGCGCCGAATAGAACTCTTTAAAACTTAACGGATAAACGCGAATTTCATCACCTCTGCCGCGGAAGTTCGTTAATACATCACTGCTTAACATTTGGGAATTGCTGCCTGTGATGTAAAGATCGCACACATCCATGAGTCCAAGAACGGTGTCATAAAACGTAATGGCATTTTGGGAAGAACGGACCTCTTTTGGGAGAGCTTCGTTAGGAACAGTCACGCAGTATTGAATTTCATCGATCATCACGTAGCAGCGTCCGCTTGCCGCTGCCATTTTGGAACGTAAATACTGGTCAAGTAAAATTGGATTCCGATAGGTTGCATTCGCATTAGCATCTAACGAAAGATAGATAATGTTCTCTTTTTTCACACCGTGTTCTAATAGCCAAGACCGATATAACTCTCGTAAAAGATACGTCTTTCCACAACGGCGAAGACCTGTGATAACTTTCACAAGTCCATTATCTTTTTTGCTGATTAATTGCTCTAGATATCGATCACGTTGAATTGCCATATCTCTATTCTATTGAAAAACTTGAACCATTTGTTAATTATTTTTCAATAAAAGTGAATTGCATCATAAAAAACAATTAACTAGAGGCAAAAATAATGTCGACGAAATTTTCCACTTCTGAATGAAATTCAGCAGAAACTATTGTGGTGTTCAAGTTTTTATCGTGTGCTGTATAAATGCCTAACCGCTTTTGCCATCTTCCTTTAAAATAAAAACGTAAAGAAGGTCTATTACGATGAATAAGAATGTTGTGATTACGGGGTCAGCGCGCGGTTTTGGCTTTGCGATGATTTCCGACTTTTATGCGCTTGACTATGATGTCGTTTTAATTGATGTCTCAGAAGAGAACCTTGCCAAAGCAAAAGAGAAGCTTCTCGCCAATAAGAAAGGCGAAGTCCTTACCTATGTCGGCGATGTAACCAACCAAAAATCCATTTTGGGCATCATCCAAGACGTGGTTGCGAAACTTGGAAAGATTGATATCTGGATCAATAACGCCGGTGTAAATCAATTAATGAAACCGATTTGGGAATTGGATGAAAAAACCATTTCTAGATTAATCGACATTGATTTGAAGGGAACTATCCTTTGTTCTTCTGCCGTCATGAAGCAATTCGTGAAGCAAAAGAGTGGTCAAATCTATAACGTCGAAGGCTTTGGATCAGATGATGCCACAAGACTTGGCTTGTCGGTATATGGCACGGCAAAACGCGGTGTCACTTACTTCACTGAAGCGTTAACCAACGAAGTGAAGAAGAGCAATCTTCCCATCCAAATTGGCAAGATCACTCCCGGAATTATGATCACGAACTTCATTAACCATAACCTCGGCGATCAAACCTTTGAACTCAGTGAACAAACGAAGAAAGTCTATAACATCTTAGGCGACTATCCTGAAACGATTGCGGCCTTCATGGTAAAACATATCAACAAGAACAAGAAAAATGGAGCAAAGTTCACTTGGTTAACCAACCGTCGTGCCTTCTTCCGTTTCATGAAGGCACCGTTCAGTAAGAGAGATTTCTTTAAAGACGACAAGAAAGACGCGAAATAATTCGCATAAACAAGCGTTTCTATCGCATCGTGGCCGGGTGACTAGCATGGCTCTCGCCATTTTTGCCATAGAGAAGAGCAAATACTTCGTCAAATCGCATCAAAAGATAGCGAAACGTGAACAGAATAAACATCTGAACGGCCCACACAAAGCCTTTGACTACCACAGCCAACTATTTTTTCACCGCCCAATGCCCAAACCGCTTTCCGCCGACGCGGGCAATTTTCTTAGCGTTTTGTAACTCTTCCATTTTACGTTGGAGCGTACGATAAGGAATGCCTAATTGTTTCGACAAATCTGTCTGTGTAATTGAAGGTTTGTTCATAATAGCGGTTAAGATTTTTTCTTCTAAAACGCCATCCAATACGCCAATATTTTGACGTTTTGGCGCATTGGAATTTTCTAGATATCCCACAGCCGTTGTTTCTTTTAATGTATTTTGAATAATATCCAGCATTAGCGCCACAAACGGAGCACTATCACTCTCTTTGTCCGATTGACTGAGCGCTTGATAATATTCTGCTTGCCTGCTACGAATTAGTTCTTCAATTGGCAGCCAATAAAATAGCTCGTTCCATTTTCCTAGCAATAAGCTATGCCACATCCGGCCAATACGACCGTTACCATCCGCGAATGGATGAATAAATTCGAACTCATAATGAAAAATGGCGCTCTTAACCAACGGATGCATTTCCGATGATGGATACCAGTGGAGCAAATCTTGGATCTCACCAGGTACAAATTCGGCAGGAGGGGCCATATGAACGACCATATCGCCTTTTACCACGCCGACGCCACCGGAACGGAACTTCCCGTTTTCGCGGATCAATCCTTCCATCATAATCCGATGTGCCTTCAATAAATCATCCATTGAGTACGGATTAAGAGAAAGCATCAAATCATAGGCTTGATAGGCATTTTTCACTTCACGAATCTCATTAGGGTTACCTAAAATTCGCTGACCATTCACAATCGCTGTTACTTGTTCTAAAGAAAGAGAGTTGTTTTCAATTGCTAAAGAAGACTGAATCGTTCGGATTCGGTTTTCTTTTCTCAAACGGGGATTTAAAGCACCATGTGATAAGACTTTAATCTTTCCAATTTCCTCGCTGATTGCAGCCACTTGATTAAGAATGCGTTCCGTCAAGTGGAACGGCGGTTGATATCGATCCATTTTATGATTCTGTCCTTTTCTATCTATGGCCTTCTATTAGAGAAAATCCATCCATATTTTTACACTTTTATTAAAATTGGCTCAACAATTTGTTAAAGACTACCCCGAAACGATCGCGGCCTTCATGGTGAAGCACATCAACAAGAACAAGAAGAACGGGGCAAAGTTCACTTGGTTAACCAACCGTCGTGCCTTCTTCCGTTTCATGAAGGCGCCGTTCAGTAAGAGAGATTTCTTTAAAGACGATAGGAAAGCCGCGAAATAATTCGTATTAAGAAAAGGGCCTTAATAAACACATGTCTTCGCCTACAAGAAGACGTTTCATTTAAAAGTAGACGATAAAGGACGGGGTTATGTCTAAAGTACGCACCACTATTAAACTCGATGCCAAATTATTAAAAGACAGCAAACCATTATTCGAAGATCTTGGTATGGATCTCTCTACTGCTGTAGCGATTTTTCTAAAACAGTCGTTACGTGTGCAAGGGATTCCTTTTCCTATTGCAAAAGAGATTCCTAATGTAGAAACGATCGCGGCCATGAACGAATATTCCCAAATGAAGGACCATCCCGAAAAATATAAGCGCTACGCTTCTTTTCGTGGTGTAATGAGCGGAAATATTGCAAAACAAGAATGACTAGTCACTAATTTAGCCAGTCAGTGACTAAGACGCCTTTCTATGTTTTTTGACTACAGCTATTCGGCTTATCAGAGATGGTCGTTTTTGACCGTTCCTTTTTCTAAAGCGGGCTCAATCAACTTGTTGGAAAGCTGCAGGCCATTTCAAACTTCGTTATCGCCCAGGTAGGTAGTTTTTCGTCCAATTTTCTGTATTTTTGGATGAAACAAAAAGGATCGAGTTAATGATTGCCCGTTTGGAATTTGACCCAACCAATGCGATATTAGATATATTCCAGCGGCAAGCAAACCAAGTTATCTCTTAAATATAGTTTCTCTGGATAGGTGCACAAAATAACGCCGGTTGCCCTATGTTTATCGACGTCTTTGTCCAAAACATCGAATGTGCTGGCCATAGAAGCCGTTGGCGATTCTGTTTCTTTAATCTCGATAGGATAAAGATTGTTACCATCTTGGATAATGAAATCAATTTCCCCTTCTTCCTCTTCTTCTACGACTCCGCCATCGGTTTTAATCCGTTTTTTCTTTTTGTCTTTGCCTCTGTAGTAAAAAATCGAAAAATCGTATTTCTCGCCTGCGTTCGAAAAACTCTTAATCAGTTCATTGATAACGAAAGTCTCGAACAAATTACCAGCCATGTATCCGTTTTGTGCTGTTTCTTTGGTGAGCCAACGCGTTAGATAACAAGCTAAGCCAGTGTCTCTAAAATAGATTTTCGGCGCTTTAATCGCGCGGTTTAAATGTGAATTGCAGTAAGGTTGCAGCAAATAAATGATATTGCTTCGCGTAAGAATGCTGATCCATGCGCTGATGGTTTTTTCGTCCACTCCCACCTCACTCGCAATATTGGAGTACACAAGAACATTTCCAGTTCTTGCTGCCACACAGGTCATAAACTTCGTAAACGTCAAAAGATTATTTGTGCTAATTAAATCGGCGACGTCTCTCTCTAAATAGGTGTTGATATAAGAAGCATAGAAATCTTCCCATTCCTTATCCTTATTTTCATAAAGTTCTGGGTATTGTCCGCGATGAATAATTTCCCAGACATCGCCATATTTTTTCAGACATTTCTCCCTCTCACGAAGATAGGCATCGGTGGGAATAAAATGCTGATTGAAAGGAACATCATAGATTTCTCTAAGAGATAGGCCAGAAAGTTCATTGGTACTGACCCTTCCCGCTAAAGACTCTTCTCCTTGATGAAGTTTTAATTTTTGACTTCCTGAAAGGATATAGGAGCCATACCCAAGGTGATCAGCTTCTATCTTGTCTTTGATGGCTTCAAATATCGTTGGCACCTTTTGTGCTTCATCGATAAATAGAGGGGTGCCTTGTTTCGTTAAAAAGCCGGCCTCATCCGCTTCAGCAGTAGCACGCAAAAGTTTGTTGTCGAAATTAATCTTTTTTACGTCATGGAACAAATAGTTGCAAAGCGTTGACTTTCCAACTTGTCTGGCGCCGCTTAATGAGATGGCAATGTTATTTTTAAATCTTCTTTCTAAAACCGGAAGCAGATGTCTTTTAATGGAATACATGGAGTGCTCCTCCTCGACAACATAATATCATCCAAAGTCATTAATCTAAAGAAAAATGTTGTCTTTTCCGGAATCAGATTCCGGATTAGCCATAATTTATAGAGCATTTATACCCTTGCTGTCCGTTCAAATTACGCATTTAAGTGAACTCATACTTTGTTTTGAGATCATTCAACGTGTGAAAGGGAATTAGGCCTTCCGTTTGTAATCTACCAACGACAATCCCGGGCGCTATTCCTTGTTTGCTAGCAAATAACAACACGCTTTCTCGCGAATAATTACCATCTTCTTTAAATCGTAGAAAATCACCTTTGTGTATTAAAGCATCTTCCGCCCATTGATTTGCGGCTCTTTCGTCTTCTTCCGAAATGCCACCAGCCTTTCCAACATGCCCCAGTACTACATGAGCAATTTCATGAAAAAGGCTGAACCAGAATTTATCGGCGTCTCTTCCTCTTGTGGTAATGCCAATTACGATTTTCTTGCCATCCATAAAGGTGGCGCCTTGTAAAAAAGAACCACTAAGATGAGGGAGCAAGACCAATGCGATTCCGCAATTGGCCAAATGCTTCTTGAGTGACGGGCAAAATGCATCCGGATCCAAAACAGTCATTTTTCTGATTTCAGGGACGAGGGAGGCCAAGCGTTTTAAGTTCACCGATTCAACCGTTACATCCCGCGCTTCTATCCGTGCTTCCTGAGTCCACGCCATCAAAATTGGTAGAAAATAATCACGACCGAAGCTTTCTGAATCGCGTTAATTAGCCTTTATGTCGCTGGGCGAAGAATCTCTAATACCATTCCCTCAAAATTTTTTAATTTTTGGTAATAGGTCATGATTTATGCCGGCAAAAAACGCCAATTTAAAATAGATCTAACACCTTTATCGAAGCGGCACTTCAAAATAGGTTTTTACCTCCTACACCTATTAATAGGCACACTCTGATAGCAATGGACATTTTTTACCAAATAAAAATTACGACCTAAGCCACCGAGAAATGTCGACAATCTCAATCCCCTCATATTGATAGTTTTCATGTCTCGTTCTCGCGATAATCATCTTCGGATAGGCATCCCGGATAGCCAATAACGGCGTATACTCCCGTTCAAATGTCTTGGGATAGAAATGTTGTCGCTGACTTGAATGTAGATTAGCTTGTCTCTTTTCTTCGCGACAAAATCGATTTCTTTTTGATAAAGTTTGCCAACATACACCTCGTAGCCGCGGCGCTTTAATTCCAAATAAACGATGTTTTCATAGACTCTGCCGAAATCCATGTTCCTGGTTCCATTGACGGCATAACGGAAAGAAGGGTCGCAAAGATAATATTTATTGTTACTTGCGAGGTATTTCTTCCCCTTTAAATCGTAACGTTTTGCTTCATAGAATAAGAAGGCGTTTTGCAAGTATTCTATGTAATTGGATACCGTCTTTCTCGTGATTTCACTTTGATTACGGTTGAGCGCTTGGCTGATGTTGCCAGGAGAAAGCAAATTTCCGATGTTGTTCATCATAAACTCAGCAATGTTGTTAAATTCGGACTTATTCCGAATATGATATTTTTCAACCAAATCACGAATCACAATCGTAGAATATACTTCTCGGATATAATCGTATTTTTTGTCTTCTGATGCATAAGCATAAGATCCAGGCATTCCGCCTGTCTTTGCATAGGTATCAAACGCGTCGTCATAATTGTCATGGATCCCGTAATAGGCAAGATATTCTTGAAATGAGAAGGGGTATATTTGAATTTCCATGACTCGACCAGTAAATAATGTGGCTAAATCCGAGCTTAAAAGGAACGCGTTCGATCCTGTGATATAAATGTCATAGATGCCTTTGGCGTAGATGCTGTTGATAGCAAGTTCAAACTTAGGGCATAACTGCACTTCATCAATAAGAAGGACATTCGTCATACCTTTTTTGTAGTTGTCCAAGATGTATTGATGCAATGCATGATATTCCAGCAAGTGATCAAATTCCAACTCTTGCAGGTTGATCATAACAATGTTGATCTTTTCGTCTTTCTTCTTTAAGTAGTCAATGAACTCTTGCAGCAACACCGACTTCCCGCTTCTCCAAATGCCCGTGATAACTTTGATGTCCGGTGTACCGTAAGATTCCATTAATTGGTCAAGATATCGTTGCCTTGATATTAGTTGCATGCTGACTCCTTCTATTACCACTTTTTTAAAAAATTTTAATTTTCGGTAATAAATGATTTTTTGATAGAGCGACGTCACCAAATAGGTTGTTTTTCATTCGGCTACTTAGTAGACACATTACCATGGCTAATGCATGTGCTACTTGAAAGATTGGGAGCGGACGCAGAAGCAAAATAAAAGAAATAGGAGAACTCCATGTTTATGTATATGTTTTTACCGTTTTCATATACTGCAATATATGATTTCTTGCGTCCATGCAGCTGTCTCAGTTTTTTAAACAGCTAATCGGAATAATATAAATGCCTTCTTTGCTTAAATACCCGTACTGTCCATCGGTAATGATGGCCCTCACCGTCGGAAGCTCCATGGTGTTCGTCGGATTGGCATCGTTATAGGCGCGAATCAGCGCCATCATTTTTTCTAAATTCTTGATCCCTTCAGAAATTTGTTCATCACTACTTTTCACTTCGAACAAACCATATCTACCATCTGGCAAATGGATCACGAAATCGCATTCTAGTCCCAAACGGTCTCGATAATATGAAATTTCTCCGTCTATGGTTTTTGAATATACTTCTAAGTCTCTTCCCACCAAACACTCAAAAAAGAAGCCTCTTGTTCTTTTGTCTTTGGATAAACCCTCCGAATTGATACCTAATGCCGCACATGCCAAAGAAGGATCGAAGAATTCTTTTTTCGGCAGCGATCGAATCGAGGTCTTGCTTCTAAGATTCGGACACCATGCAGGTATTTCCTTAATGACAAACAATCTTGTTAAAGCATTGTAATAATCATAAAAAGTACTATCTGAAAGCGGATGACCGGATTTATTTACGTCTTCAATAATGGTTTTGTTGTCCACGTTTTGAGATAAGGTTCTCGCCAAAGATCTTAATAGAACTCTTGTTGTTATAGGGCTTAATTCCTTCCCGCTCGCTTCTTGAATATCGGTTTCACAAATGCTGTTTAACGCTTGCCTTCCGTAAGAAAGTAAATTATGTGGCGGATTTACCACCCCTTCTGGCCAGCCTCCCTTCACCATTAAATTGTTGATCGTCTCTTTTTGATCGGGTAAATATACGCTAATAGGTTGCATCGGGTTATCAAAAAGTTCTTTCAAAGAGATTTGCCCGGTAGAGTCGCCACTCTCGAAAAGGGTCATTGTGGTCATGTCAATTTTGACGATGCGCATGGAACCGGTGTGGTTCGTCGTCCCCGCTTTAGGAGAAAAAGAACCGGTTAAGATAAATTGATTTTTAAGGTGCGTTTCGTCGGCATAGTTTTTTACTTCGTCCCATATAGCAGGATAGAGTTGCCATTCATCAATCAGCCTTGGCTTAGCACCTTCAAGAAAAAGTCTGGGGTTTGCGTAGTACATGCTATCAAAGTCGTCCCTTTGACTTTTTGTGTTAAGCTTTATTTCACTATTGGCAAAATGCTCTGCAGTATATGTTTTGCCGCACCATTTCGGTCCACGAATATGAACGGCTGTAAAATCAGCCAAATAGTCGCCGATTATTTTATCGATAATTCTAGGTATATACTGCATTTTATCCATTTTCGTTACTCCGTTGATATTATGACATAAACATAGTGATTTGCAATATTTTGTCGGAGTGATTTGCAATATTTTGTCGGAGTGATTTGCAATGTTTCGTCGGAGTGATTTGCAATATTTTGCCGGAGTGATTTGCAATATTTTGCCGGAGTGATTTGCAATGTTTCGTCGGAGTGATTTGTAATCAAAAAAACAGGACTTCAGAACGGAATCCTGCTTTTCTGTTAGAAGCGATTTTTACTTCTCTTTATTTGATCATCGACTGAGAAATCATCCAAACCGCTTTGCTGAAGGAATCGATGAGATCGTCCATTTTGGTCGACACGAGATAGCTGTTTTCTTCATCGGCACTTGTTTTGATGCTGGATGCTAATCCGAGCAACACCCGATAATCTTCCAGGACTTTGCCTAACAATTCATCAGCGCTGATGTAGGTGCCATTGTCTTCTTTGATCTTAGAAAGTTCTAAGAACTCACCCATTCTGGACACCGGTTTGCCACCGATTTTGAGTAACGTCTCCGCCACTTCATCAATTTCTTCGTTCACTTCGTCATAGTAGGATTCGAGTTGAGCGTGGATGGTGAAGAAGGAATGTCCGGTCACGTACCAGTGGTACGATTGTAATTTGTGGTAGAACACCACTAAGCTTCCGAGCAATTCGTTCATCGAAGTATTTACTTTGTTTTGTTGCATATTCATTTTCTCCTTTGGGACCTTTGTCCCTCTCTGCACTTAGATAATATTCTTTAAACAATCGCTAAAATACCAATATTGTCTTTAATATTTGCACTATTTTCTTTTTTATCTATTTTTATCATTTTTGTTTTGCATTATTACGAGCGTATAAGCCTATTTATTTATTAATTTCATATATTTATTGCATTATCTTTTGTATTTATATTGTTTTATGACAAAATAAAAACATGAAAACATCACAAGATGCCCAATATACCTTCGGCAGTTTGCCAGTTCTATTAGAACAAAGAGAAGTCTGTGGCGCCGATCCCCATCAGGAACTGGCCCATTGGCACGACATGTTAGAACTCATCCAAGTCAAAAGCGGCCAGATGCATTGCCACGTCAATGGGTCTGACTTCTTATTGAAGAAGGGCGACATCTGCATCATCAACGAAGAGCAGATCCACCGCATTTATAGCAACGAAGAGATGCCCTGCTCCACCAACACCCTCACCATCAGCCCGGCGATGTTGCAAAACATTACGGATATGTATAACAAGCTGATTTTGCCGGTCATCAGCGACAGTGACTTCACCCATATCCGGATGAATGGCCGTAATTCTCACGCGCGTATGATATCTGATTTAATGGATGAAATGATGAAACTAGCCAAAGATCAACCGGTTGGTTGTGAGCTTCAGGCGCTTGCCTGCGTGGCCATGATTCTACGTCAAGTTTATCTCGTGCACAGTGAAGAACCGATCGAAATCGAACACGATGAAGACCTGCGTTTACACAAAAAGATGACCGCCTATATTTACGAGCACTATAACGAACCAATCAGCCTAGATGACATTGCCGCCTCTGCCGACATCAGCCGTTCCAAGTGCTCGGTCTTGTTTCATAAATATGCCGAAACGTCCCCGATTGATTTCCTGAATGCTTATCGGTTGGAAATGGCAGCCGGCCAGCTATGCAATACCGGCAATACCGTCGCTTCCATTGCCTTTGCGTGCGGCTTTAACCAGCAAAGTTACTTCAGCCGTATGTTCGTTCGCGAATACGGCATGACCCCTAAGGCGTACCGCCAGGCACATCAAAGCGCGCGTTAATTTAATATTGGAAGGCATCAGATAACGTTTTTACTGACGCATAAATGGCAAAATTTCCTACTTTATGGATGGAAAATTGGCTATGCGCAGTTCAATGCTCTTTGTGTTTCAAAATATCTAAGAGCTCTCGTGGCGTAACAACAAACGATTCCTTGGAAAAATGTTTAGTGTTTCCCGTAACTAAATAAGCGTTGTCGCCACGCTTTTCTAGAACAACTTCGTAAAACGGCAAATTGCTTGCGTCGGGGAGAACCACACCAGAAGGAGACGGATTCACCAGAACACCAAATTTTTTCATTGCAAAAAGCAAAACGTCTACGGTTCCACTTTCAAAGCCAAATTTCTTTCGCAATAAAACTTCACGATATTCTTTTGCCATGACGGTGCTATATACAGTAACGATCTCTCCGCTCAAAACTCTAATCATTACCTGAACTGTGGCTGCATCGTCTTTGCTGGACAGTAAAGCAGAAACGAGGACGTCGGTATCAATCACCGCATAGCAAATCATTCATCCGAATCC
>Ga0256406_1002754_pt1 | contig 23776 bp, 19 predicted proteins | sample RumenRJG_03DNA_FD_185986 | JGI IMG/M metagenome (GOLD analysis project Ga0256406, IMG submission 185986) | Bovine rumen microbial communities from Lethbridge, Alberta, Canada - RJG_03 | ecosystem: Host-associated > Mammals > Digestive system > Stomach > Rumen | place: Canada: Alberta | collected...
TAGGAGTATTTCAGCTGGCATGTACACCAATAGTTCAAGAAGTTACCTAAAAATGGCAAGCGGTACACCTCGGCGGACAAACGGTACACCTTGGCGGACAGGCGGTACACCTACTGCGGAATACTCACAAAGAGACCGGGATGAATCAGCACCTGTAAATCTACCCGCAGAATCATTTCTTCATCCATCATCCATTCCTCCTATGCCACAACTCCGGAAATCATATACCGTCTTACATACCGCACAAACGAGGGCAGCCTCTCCATGGTCTTATCCAGTCTCGGATTATATCCCCATCCATGGAACCGCCGGATTTCTTCCTCCCATCTTCCATTCTGGAAATACTTCCACACCCCAGCCGTATATCCCTGCTGAAAGAGGAAATATTTTTCTCCATTTTCCACCAGAAAGAAATCAAGCACATCCGGACTCTTCCGCACTACAATCTTACCCTTCATGGAAACCTCCTGTGAAATCGCTAATCTCATTCTACGTATACAGTACTGAACCTTTACATCCTGCCGTGGTCACCCGCAAAGCGACTTCTTATCCTACTTCGTTTCCTCCTCCTCGCTCACTTCAGTATCATCATCCGTACAATCGCGGTTGATATCATTAATAAACCCTAAAACAAAACCCTTGTTGAGTCCATGGAACCGATTTAAAAACTCCTCTTTATCAGGATTGAATTTTACAACATCTAAATCCATCAGTTCTTTGATTGCCTCTTTGATTTTTTGCTTATCAAGTTCAAGAGCAGCTCTAAGTTTTTTAGTTTTTTCATCGTTGCCGCTGCCAATTTTTCCCCAATTTGATCTGACCTTATATATTCTGTCTTCCAGTGCTGCAATCCTGTCATCAATTGAGATCCCATATACCCTTTGCATGGCCCCCTTCGTAATGAGCCAGGTCTTTCCCGACTGGCGGCATTCCTTCTCCGTGAACTTCGGTTTTCCGCCTTTCTGTCCCTTACATGCAGAAACCAGCGTTGAAGGAGCCAGTCCCCATTTATCCGATGCCTCCTTCACCGTCAATACATTGATCAAAGCATCTGTTACCGGAGTGTCGAAAGAAATATCATCCATATAAACTTCCAATGCCATCCAAAGCCGGTTAAAATTCCCTCCCCGTCCCAAATCAAAACGGTCTATAAATTCCTGTAATGGCAGCATCCCTTTTTCCATCGTCATCTGGCCATTGGGATTCTCCATTTGCTCATAAAACCCAACATGCACATCATCCGGCATGTTCTTGAAAAATTCAATTTCACTTTCAGTATAATCTGCTGAAAAATCCATTATATCCTCATCTATGCCCGGAATAGAAGTGTATACACCTCTATTATTAAAATCATATTTAATTTGTGGACCCCCATCCATGGTCATTAACTTCTGCTCTTCCTCATGAGTCTTGCACTTTCCAAGGAAAATTCCAATGAGCCCATATACTTCCTTCACTGAAGGTTTCCATTGATCCTCTGCCGTTTCCACACGGATTCTCGTTTCCCCCGTATTCACGTTCATCCAGGTTCTAATCTTTGTGCCTGCCACATTGAATTCCATAAGCAATCGCCCTTTCTCTTCAAAATAGTACGTGCAATTTCACTTAACTGTATCTATTATTTCACTTATTCCTTCGTTTGTCAAGAAATATTTATAATTTCGCGTAAAAATATTTTATTTTATGTTTAATTACACATCAAAGCGGTCTGCTAAATAAAAAGCACCTCCCCCTCGGAAGGTGCTTTTTTATTTTATCCATTCTGAATGATAAAGCTCACATAAGGCAGGAACACATCATAGAATTTCCTGCACCAGGTCACGTGGAAATCCCTGATTTTTTCCAAGTCCCCGGTATCATAGAGATCCACGCCGGTGAGTTCCAGGTAGACTTTAATTTCTCACATGGAAGTTCCCAGTTACCAGAAATCCATCAGGGCCTGAGGTTTCGACTTGAGCGAGAAAGGCACAACTCCGCGGACCTTCACGGTATACCGGGAACCGGGCAGGTGGCGGCACACAATTCATATAGTGCCGCCCTTTTTATAATTCTTCTATAATGGCCACACATAGGAGTTCCAAGTTCTGAGAGACCCATCTGCCCCTTCCCATCCGCCGGAAACGCAAGCAAAAAGCGCTTCCCTTTCGAAGGTGTTTTTCATTAAATGCTAATCTAATTCACTATCTACTTTATCTTCATAAATTTTGTTTAACTTATCGATTGCATCCAGATAAATTGCTTCTCTTCTTTCATCGCTAAGAATTGTTTTTCCCCCTAAATATTCTTTAATAAGCTCGTTCATTTCTGCCAGACCAGTATTTACACATTTTTCACAATATCCAACCGCATTTCCCCATTTAGTCAGTTCATCTATATTATCTTGGTCATCGGTTTTCAGATTTTCACCAATATTAGCTGCATAATAAAAAATTTTGTCATCTGTAGCAAGAGAAGTATTAAGTATCAGACCGTCTCTTTTATTCTTAAATTCGCTAGGTCTACCAATCCCTGCCGCCAAAGCCATATCCCATATAATTCTTTGGTCTGTATTGTTATTAAAGAAGCCTCTATTGCGCCAATCTTCGATTATTTTTCTATATTCATGAGAGACAAATATTCTATCCGGCTCATTATCATTAGAATTATTCATTGGCATTTCCTCCAATTATCTAACAATTTCCGTATAGGTTTCATCCTTGGAAATTTTTAAAGTTGTTACAGTAATACCATATTCATTAAATAGTTTCTCGACTTCACCATACAACTCATTTGGGTTAAACAAAATAATTATCTGTTTTGATCTGCTATTTTCTATTAAAGTTTTAGCAATCTGCGTCCTATTTAATCCAGCAGCTCTACCTAATGGTGAATCTATAACTAGCGGACAATTCTTACCGGAAGCATCATGAATAGCAAGAGTAAACGCATAAGCCAAAGTCATGTACTCTGTTTCACTCATAGAATTAGTCATTCGATTTTTATCTTTGTTGTATGCAGTAATTGAGTACGAATCATCAATATCAATATGATCGAATGTATTAGTTTTAGGGCTCATTTTAACAAAGTAATTCCATGTGCTTTGCTTTATGTTATCTTTCATCTCTTTCATGATTTGATCATGAATTTCTGTAAACCTCTTATTAAGGCGAACCAATACTTCTTTCTCGGCCTTTGCATCGTCATACTTATCAATATTCTTTTCTACTTCTTCCAACTCAGCAGATACTTTATCATATTGTTGTTGCAGGAATTTCCGATTTGCTTTGTATTCTGCTATTAAGCCAATCAAAGAATCTCTCCTGCGGGATTTCTGTTCCTTTTCATTAAATGCCCTCTTTTGTTCCTCCTCTTGGCTTGAAGAAACCAACTGTGAAAAGCGCATGTTAGCCTGATTGTAACCTTTCTGTAACTCCCCTTCTTGCTGTTTGAGGAATCTATATTTCCTCAACAACTCATCTCTTTTAGAAGAATATTGATTCACATCGTTTATAAAACGTTCCAATCCGCCTTTCATTGAGCTCAATACATTAGAACTATCTACTGAAACTTCAAAACGTGCAATTAACTGTTGTATATAGTTTAAGGATTTAATATCTAAACTATTCTTGCAAACTGGACAAACATGGGTAGAAAAAGCTTCATTTAACAAATTTTTATCGATAGGCGGAGGTAACTTATGCCTTACCTCCTTATCCTTAATAATATTGTAAGCTTTTTTGAAATCTGGATATAAAGGAAGTAAAATAGAATATTTATGAATAAAGGCCTGCATGTTCTTCATGAGTTCATTTTGTTCTTCTTCATTGACTTCCAATCGTTTTTCGTAATCATCAATTTGATTCCTTATATTATCTGAAGCAGTATAAGTCTGTAGTTCTTCTGAAAGAGCCTTAATTCTAGAATTTACTTCGTTTAATTCAGTAGTATAGGCAGTAAACCTTTCATCAGCATCATTTAGCGATTTTTCCAAATTATCTCTATCTTTTACTAACTGATTTTTATCAGGTCTGGCTTTGTTAAGGATATTCCGGGAAATCAACTTACGCGTACTTTCAGAACGTTCCATTGCTGCTTTTAATAATTCAATTTGGCAAATGTTGAAAATGGAATCCTTAACACTGTTCGTATTATTTTTTCTAAAAAAATTCTGAAGGCGTTCACCATCAAAGAAATAAAAATTAGCAATCTTAGAGCTGAAATACTGTTCGACTCTTGGCTTTGTTTGATCTTCATCAGTGTAAACAATAGTATTCGAGTATTGATCATTTTCAGTAACTGTAACCTTGAATTCACTGGGTCCATCACTTTGGGCAACATTATTAATTTTTCTAAAGATTTTCTTTCTCTTAAACTCTATGGTTCTATTCTCATCTACCACAGTTAAAACTACTTCAACCGGAACAGTATCGCCTTCCTTTACATCATTAATCATTTGGCTATTAACGATTGGAAGCTTATCCGTAGATTGATTTGCCGGTCTAGAGCCACCTGAAATATTCTGTTCCTCTGAGTCATAAAGACACCAATTAATAGCATAAAGGATTGTAGTTTTACCAGTACCGTTATCTGCCACGAATGCATTGAGCTTATAAGTACCATTATAAAGGAAAGGAATTGAGCATTCCTTATACAACCTAAAATTTCGAAGCTGAAGCTTCTTTATATAAACATTATTCATTTCTGCCCAGACCCCTCTGTAAGTTAATATAGTCTTTCACAGCTTTTTTATAATACTCAGTATAATGCGCCTTGCCACCTGTATATGGTGCAAAACTTAAAAGGTCTTTCATCAACTCTTTAAAGGCTTCATCTTCCGGCAAGTCGTTGATTTTACTTTCAATTTTGCTGCTAATAATCATTTTATTATTATATGTCATCGAGAATTACTCCCTTCTCCTCGAATTTTAGCTTGACTTCATCATAGTTGAGTGCATTTTCTGCAATTATTTGTGCTCTTTTAGCTTCTTTATAGAGTATAGAATCCTCAACCACATCTTTATCATGATTACTTAACACTATTAGATCGTAGATAATGGATTTCTTTTTCCCAGGATGAGGCCTAATCACGCGTCCTACACGTTGAATATATTCCCTAGGATTCGTGCTGTTGGACATAAGAATAGCAATCCTTGCCGTTTGAATATCTATACCTTCGTCAAGGCATTTAATACCCAAAAGTACCTGAATCTCATGTTTGGCAAATTGAGATATAAAGGACTGTCTTTCAGTTTCACCTTTTTCATTAACTTTTTTGGTTGCAGAAATATTTTCAGTAATTTTCGCTCTTTTAATTCCCATCTTACCCAAGAATTCCATGCACGAGTCAATTTGCTTATCTGAAACAAAAATGATGGTATCCTCCAAATCAAAGCCAAGAATTTGAATCAACTGGCGAACAACATCTTCCTTTCCTTCTGCATTCTTACAAATATTAGCTCTTTGTTCATATAATCGTTGAAGGCGTTTCTCATCATCTTCCGTCCATTTTTCTGGAGTCTTATCTTTTTTCTGCTTTAGCGTATAAGTCCGAACAGTCAATTTATCATATTTTTTTTGTTCTACTTTTGTTAGCTCAACAAATTCGGGATTATAGTTATAATTATTTAAGAAAGGTCGTCCTGTAATCGTATTAATTGTCGTTAGTGCGTCATGAATTGTGAATTCAAATGAATTATTTCCAAAATATTCTCGAATAAGAGATGTTCCTTCTTCATCAAACATTCTTTGTGGCGTGGCACTTAGACCTACACGAAATTTGTAATCGGGTCTTAGTGCTTGCCGTTGTTTTGCTGACCCTATGGCATGAACTTCGTCACAAATGAATAAAATATCGGTCGACTTTTTCCTTTCTGTTACAATTTTTAGAAATGCATTGCTTGATGCTGTAGCATGTGTTGAAAAAATAATTGCCGTTCTTGCAATACCCTGGCCTAATAAAAGAAAAACAGAACTTAAATCAGTTTTCCAATTATGATTGCTTCCATCAATAATTAATTCTTTATCAAATTGAATTCCCAACTCATCACATTCTGCCTTCCATTGTCTGGATAGAGTATTCTGCGGTGTCGCAACTATGGTTAATAGTGGATTCGGTCTTTTTTGATGAGCTAGTTCCTTTTGTAAGGCCAGGATACAAGCCAAAGCTGTTCTTGTTTTTCCTGTACCTGTAGCCATTTCCATCATTAAACGTTTACCATTTGCCAGCCATTTTTGAACTGCCTTTTTCTGATGTGGAAATAGACTGATTTCTTTGTGGCTGCCCTGATACACATAGCGACGCATAATTGTAAGATCTTCTACATTATTTGGTTTTACATCAATTATTTTCTTTTTAATTGCTTCCGGAATATCATAAACCGTAGCTATATCTTCACGATTATTATTCCAGTAATCAACAAACCTTTTCTGGTCTGGTCTAAGATACTTATTCTGTTCTACAATCCAAGACCGAAAAACTTTAAATTCTTCAATATTTTCAATCCAGCCCTGTGCTGATTCATTAATAGATCCAGAAAAAGAAAGTTTATCTCCTTTATCATCAAAAAAAATGCCAAATTTTTCATGAAACAAACTATTTTGCGATTTCTTTGAAACAACTATTTTAATTCTGAGATAATCTTTATCCAGCATCCATGCCATAGCACGTATTCTGTCATCCACATTATGTGAAAGATCAAAATCTTTAAAAATAGGAGAATCTTCTTCCAGAGTCGCTTTTTTTCTTAGTATTTCATAATCTTCTACTGATAGATTTGGAGAGATAAGGAGATACATTTTCCCTTTATTATGTATAAGGCCTTCTATCCCTTCTCCGGCAACTGCCAAAGCACTAGAGCTAAAGAATCCTGCTACTCTGAAATACTTAGTCGATTGTTGAAGGACCGGAATGTAGAAATTTTCAAGTAGATGGCTATTGCTATTTTTGGATTCATAAGAAAGCTTTAAATCTAAATCACGGAATCCCATTCCTGAACCCCCCATTCTTACTAATTAATCCTTTATCGGATTGGTTGTTTCATCCTCAAAACGCATATCAAAATATTTAACTGCAAGCTGCGGGGCCTCAGTTTCCATTTTGATCATTGCCCGTAAAGCTGAACATGGTTTATCACTGCGGCGATAGTATTGATCTCGATAGCAGAAATTATGAAAGCTCATTTTCTTGAAAATTCCCGGCTGGTTGCACCAGCGTGCCAGGGCTACATACATTTCACGGAATTCGGAAGTTTTCCAGGGCATTTCATTTTTATTCTGATATCTCATGATGTATGGCAGGCAGTGGTATTTTGCCAGTAAAGCAATTCGGCTGAAAGCATTTTCGATGTCGTTAATATCCGTACTTTCAAATCCAACCAGAACATAGAATTTGATATTGATAGTATCCGTATATTTACGAATCATTTTCAGCTTACGATGGATCAAGTCGTAATCGCCGATATTATCAAAAGCGAAAGTAAAATCACCATCATATTTGGCTGAAAAAAGTGCCTTGCAAATTTCATCAGTAAGAAGTCTTTCATCCAGGCCCTGTTTAAACTTGAATGGCTTATTTGTTTTTACCAGTTCTTCAAAGAGTGGTTTCCATCCTCTGCCACCAAAGAAATTGTCATCCAGCATACAGATTTTCTTGCGTTCCGGATCATAAAATTCTTCTAATGGACTATGTACAAAGACCCGGTTATATTTCTGGTTTACGCAGAATTTGCATTTTCTGAAACATCCACGAGTGAGGAATCCAATACTATAATCGGTATATTCCTTGAACTGCCGCCGGAAAGCAGCTTCATCAAATTTTCGATGTTCTATAACTGCCCGGTTGTATCCATTTAATACCTGTTCCTCAATCCAGGCATCATACAAATGATAGTCAGGCATATGATGTTCAATTTCATTAGGAAGGCTGAATGCTTTATCGAAGAAAAAACCTGTCCCACCAATGTAAAACTTTGTGTTTCCAAGCTCCCAGAAAATCATTCTTTCCATCCAGTGTTCCACTGAAATGTTGAAATAAGCCGGGACACCCATCGGACTTTCTGTTGCATTTTTAAAATCCGGAATCAGCCTACGAAAGCGTGTTGTATTTTCAATTCTCTTCAAGTCCAGCCATTTGCAATCCGGTATTTCTGTATCAGTAAAAACTTTAGCAACAAACACATAATCATATTTCCGCAAATCATTCGGATCGTGATAGTTCCCCTCCAAAGTAACTTCGGTACCCTTTTCCTTAAAATAAGCGGAAATCTTTTCACAGACCAGATTGGGGAATCTATGTTTTTTACGTTCAAACAGGTCGACATCTACGATGGCAACCTTTTTATCCTTAAAATCCAATTGGTTCCTCTCTTTATAAATAGCAAAAAGCGCCGGTAACTAATATAAAAATAGTTAACCGACGCATCACCTCATTAAAATAAGTAAACAGGATCTTATAAAAATTTAGATCTGATCTAATTATATAATGGATGATTGTTTTTGACCATAACGAGCACTTTAATTTAATAAAGAATTCAGAAGGATTTATGTAAAAAAATATTTATACAACTTGATATGTGTATTGCACGCAAAAAAGCAGAAATCTGAAAATACAGATTCCTGCTTTTGTTGAATATTGATATAAAAAGCTAATGATTTTGAACGCTATGCTGCCGGTAAAATTGTTTTACTTCAGCCGATGTATGCAGCATTCTCGGATTTAATGGCTGTGTAATATACAAATTCTCTATAGATTCTGCTCTGGAAAGAGCTACATAAAGCTGCCCTTCTGCCCAGAATCTTTGCGGATCGACAACATTACAGCAATTATAGGTCTGACCTTGCGATTTATGAGCAGTAATAGCCCATCCAAGGCGTAATGGAATTTGAGAGAAGTATCCGATTTCCTTTTTCTCCAATTTCGACTTTGTATGAATCTCGCCGTCCTTTTTATACTCTGTTTGAGTGACTTGATAGCGAATCACCGGCCATCTACATCTCTTAAGTTCTACCGTTTTGCCTGTATTATCAACTTTTATATTTACATAGTCATATTCACTGGTTTCTTTACTGGTCGACTTGAAACCTACTACGGTTCCAAAAGAGCCATTTTGATATTCATTCTTTCCGCTTGTATCGTTAACCAGGAATATAACTTTTGCCCCGACTTTCAAACTTAATACGGCTTCGCAGGGTAAAGCAGTTTCTTCTGTATCTCCATTCCTTATAACATGAAAAATATGCTTATATACATGAATCCTGTTGAAATACAAGCCATTGATTTGAGCTGCCTTCGCATTTGTAGCACAAATTGTCGGTCCCACCTGTCTTTCTTTACTCCTGAATTTATTCAGATACGTGAGTCCTTCCATATTTCCAACACGTATCTTATTCAATGCTTTTGCAAAATCGGAATCAGACTGCCGAACTGTTTCTTTAAGTTCCAGAACCTTGAATTTTTCTTTTTTCCAAGCTTCTGTCAGAAAAGGCCATCCTCCGGGATTTTCCGGATACAACTGACGCCAGATTTCTCGATCACCTCTCCCGATTACAGGAGGCAGCTGGAAAAAATCGCCACATAAAATAACTTTCAAAGGATGACCCGGTACTACTTCGTCAGTTTTTTCATCGATTCCGCCTTTTCGAATGCAATTGACTGCAAACATAACATAGGAGAAAAGGTCTGAACGGGCCATAGACACTTCATCAATAACTAAAGTATCGGCCGTCCTTAAAGCAATTATGTCTGTACGTCCCGATTGTTCTGCACGTTTATTACTTATAATCCATTTAGATTCCATGTTATCCGAATCAGTCAGGATTTGAATAGGTATTCTAAATGCCCGATGCAGCGTAACTCCACCCGCTTTAATGGCGGCAATACCAGTTGGAGCCGTAATCATAACTTTCCCATCGTGATCATGAATATACTTTTGTAGAAGAAATGTCTTACCAGTTCCCGCTCCTCCAGTCAGAAAAAAATTACCATCCTGCTCTAGCTGGTCCAAAGCCCATTTCTGGCTGTCTGTCAGTTCAACTTCCGCTTTAACCGGGTCAGTAAGTATTATTGGCTTTTTTGGTTTTAAAGACTCAGGGATAGGCGCTGGATTCCCATCTCCATCATTATTATCTGGTTCCGTTTCAGTAGGATTTATTGGCGGCTTTGGTATATCATGTCCCGGACCTTCTCCACCAAACAGCTTTTTTATGAACCCCAAAAGAGACATAGGCAATAACTCCATTTCAATTTGAATCCACTAGCCAACCGAAATAATCACAGTCTTTTAACTATTATTTTGGCATCAAAAACATGAACTTGCAATATTTACACCATTTTTATATCTTTGGCGGAAATTATTCCATATAAAAAAGGCGCGGCTATATGAATTGTGCCGCGCCACCTGCCCGATTCCCGATGTCCCGAGTCCCGAACAATGCAAAGCTGCTGAAAATGACTGATAATTCAAAGTAATGACAATTTCAGCCTTTGATTAAAGGTCTGGTAACTGGGAACTTCTATACGAGACATGCATCCTCCAATTTCAAGAGTTCCGGTTTTTCTTCGAGTTTCGGCACCATTTTCATTACGACTGCGGCAAATTCTTTGTATTCTTCAGGCATACATCCCCAGGTGTATTCGTCTTCTTCGGTCTTATGGTCGGAATAAGTAATGGTAATTCGCAGACGCGAGGCGTCTTCGACAACTATACCTATGTATCCGCCAATGGCAAGGACTTTCCGGATTTTGGATGCTACTTCTTCAAAGAGCTTTTTGAAGGAGGTGCTGTTGGTATGGTAGGCCCAGTGGCGGGCGGAGTTGGTATCGGTTTCTATAAATGAATTCCTGTTATAGCGGATTCCAGTGGGTTCGATGGTCAATTCATCGTAATAGGAAAGCCAGCCTCCGGAGTCGCTGGTGATGGTTATGCGAATGATTTCTTTTTTTCGCCCGCCCAGTTTATATAGGGCGAAGGATTCCATTTCCCACTCTTCATTTTCTGCCACATTCGTAAAGTTTTCTTCGGGGTCCCGGGAGAGTTCTCTGGCTTTCTGAAGGATTTCTTCGTATTTCGTCCTGTCATTTCTATAGAGATCCACGGTTTCGCGAAAGAGCCGGCTCGGTTTCATGGTCTCTTTATATTCCCCGGTCCAGGCGCATTTCATGTATTCCAGCTGCCAGGCCATGCCCGCCAGGTTCCGGTATGCATCGGTCATTTCCCGTCCCTGATTCACGCCTTTCTGACGGAGGGTCTTCGACAGTCCTTTCCGTACTTCTGCTTTATCTTTTCCACTGACAATCTGAAGGTAAGCATCCAGCGTGAGTGCTGCTTCGTATTCATCAAAGAGTGGCTGTCTTTTCGTCATATGAATCCCGTCCTTTACGTCCGAACTGAATATCTTTCTATATGTATTTTACTACTCTTCGTCCCATTCCAGGTCCCCCTGTGAGGGACAATTCCGACTCGCAGGAGCTTTTCAACCCCGCCTGGGCACAGTCCCCCTATCTACTCGTGCCGCATCAGCGGCACACCTTCCCTTTCCCCTTACCTCTTTCCCCTTTCCCCTGTTTTTCGGGCGCGCATATAAAAACTGGCGGGCTTCATAAATCTGATGCCCGCCACCACCCCGATAGCCACGCTACTCACGATAATCACGATGCATTCATTGTTTTTTAGCTGCACCGGCATGGGTGAATGACAGCCAGGCTTCTGATAAAAGCCTCGGAACTCGGAACTTCCATGGGAGAAATCATGCAAATCATGATCCGGCGCTCTCCTATTCGCGGCGAGCAGAGCGAGCCGCGGGGCTTTTCCCCGAGCGAAGCGAGGTTGGCTTGTTTTTTCGGCCCGCAGGGCCGGTTGTATGATTTTAGGGCGGGTGGGCGGGAATATATAATCTGCGCTGCTTTATGATTTGTGCAGCGCACCACCCCGATTCCCGTGTCCCGACTCCCGGACAATGCAAAGTCATCGAAGACAACTGGTCTCTCAATGTTTCAAAGAATAGAGTTCAAATATTAAAATTGCGCGGCTTCTTAATTTGTGCCGCGCCACCTTCCCGATAACCCCGTTAGTCACGATAATCACGATGCATTCTTTGTTTTTTAGCTGCAACGGATGAAATGACAAGGCAGCAAGGCATTTGATGAGAACTCTTGGAACTTATATGTAAAAAGTATCGATTCTTCGAATCGATTTGCCCTCTCACCACTTTGTGGAGCTCTCCCGAGGGAGAGCCCGCGTCTAATGGATAGAGACAATTTCCACAAAATTGTTTTGTCAGTTAGCCTCGTATGTGCCTTGCAGGATTGAACAACCTTTCCGGCTGCTCCGCAGCCACCTTTCCATACCAGGAAAGGTGGTGCCCTGCAGCATGCCTTCCATTTTTCTCATATGTGCTCAACCTGTGTAGTGCTGAAAATATAAAAAACGCTTCTCTTCAGAAGCAGTTTTCTCTTTTCCATGGACTTACTCCTCGTCCAATAGTCCGTGTTCTGCCAGTCTCAGGGTGCCCTTTCTGTATTCTTTCATTTTCTTTTCCAGGTATCTTATATTGCTGTCAGAGTAAAAGGGGTCTGCGGTGACTTCGAAGGGTATCCGTCTTTCCCTTGCCACGGTAATGGCAAAAATGGTAAATGCAGCGCTCATGGAGAGTCCCATATCTGAGCAGGCGGCTTCCATATTTTTCTTTACATCTGCATCCAGTTTGAAATTCACGTTCACACTCTGTGCCATAAAAATTCCTCCTTTTCTTTTGATTATAAGAGGAAATAAAGAAAAATACAATCGTTTTTATTTAATTTCTCTTTATGGTATAGAAAATGACAGACGGTTAGTACGAAAGAACCTGCAAGTCATGATCCAGTGCTCTCTTATTCGCGGCGAGCGGAGCGAGCCGCGGGGCTTTTCCCCGAGCGAAGCGAGGTTGGCTTGTTTTTTCGGCCCGCAAGGCCGGTAGACGGAAAATCCCCCCTTGCCAGGGGGGATGCCGCAGGCAGGGGGGAAGATTTATGGGTGAAGAGGCAAATGCGCTTTTCTACGTGTATGGGTGAATAAGCATCAATCATCCCATCCGTCAGCTTCGCTGACACCTTCCCTAGCCAGGGAAGGCTAAGCACCAGGCGGTTTCGCCGCCATTCCCATTCCCTGCCCTTTCAGGCCCTTCGGGCCAGCTTCCCCGAGGGGAAGCCAACTCGCGTGCCGATTGTGTCTTTTGTCACGAGAATGGTTTGTCAATTAGCCTCATTTGTGCCTTGACTGATTGAACAACCTCTCAGTCACTTCGTGCCAGCTCTCCAGCTACGGCATGACTCTCACTGCGATTTGCGCGTCTTTCGGCTTCGCCTCTCTCCTTCAAATCGCGTTCGAGAGCAAAGCTTGGAGAGCTGGTGCCCTGCAGCATGATTTCCTTTGTCCTCATTTTCGACTTGTATGGATAGTGCGGGGAAGCATGACTCATCCCATCCGTCGACTTCGTCGACACCTTCCCTGGCCAGGGAAGGCTTTTCATCAGGCGTCTTTGGCCGCCGGGCGTGAACCTCGGAACCCGGAACTCCCATGCGAGCCCGATGAGTGTATTTCCAAAGTTTTCAGTCTTGAGGTTTTAGCGGGACTCTGCAGTTTCTATCTGAAAGTAGTCCAGCAGTTTCCTGACTGTATCCTGTCCATCACGGCAGGTGTCCAAGAGGTATCCCGGTTCTCTGTCCCATTCATAGAGTCCCCGGTAGTAGTAGTCTTTTTTTCTGTCTTCTATGAGAAAGGGGACAATGGTATTTCCAAGGCATTCTTTCAGAGCGATGAGCCGGCCTACCCGGCCGTTTCCGTCCTGGAAGGGATGGATCCTTTCGAAGTGGACGTGGAAAGTGATGATGTCTTCCAGTGTGATTTGCGGAATTTTCCGATAGTCGGAGAGAAGGCGCATCATTTCTTTATGTACGTCTTCCGGTGCTGCGGTTTCCCGGCCGCCTACCATATTTGGTCTTTTTTTATAGTCACCCACGGCAAACCAGGGAAGTCTTGCGTCCCGGGTATCCTGTTTCAGGATGAGGTGAAGTTCTTTGATCATGGTTTCTGTCAGTTTTTCTTCTGCATGGTCAATGACATAGTCAATGGCCCGGAAGTGATGCACTGTTTCCAGAATATCATCCACGGAGAGGCTGCCATTTCCGTCAATAGTCGATGTTTCGAAAATCATACGGGTTTCTTTTTCCGTAAGCCTGCTGCCTTCCATATGGTTGGAGTTATAGGTCATACGCACCTGAAGTTCATGATAAAAGCCATTGGAAATATGATGTTCTCTTTCTTCCCGGAGTGCACGGAGGACGGGATTGTCCGAGACTTCGCGGCAGAGGGTTTCCACCGGGCAGGAGAGGACGATGCTCATCTTCCTGAGTACGGCGGAGGAAATTTTTTGTCCTTTTGAAATTTTGGCGAGGGTCCTTGAGGATATGCCTGCAGCTTTTCCCAAAGCGGTCATGGTCATCTCCCGACGGGCCAATTCTTTCTTTAATCCATCGTAGCTGTACATAATAGCCTCCAAATCTTTACTTTTATGTTTATTATCTCATATAAAAGTAAAGATTTCATCTGGAAAATTGGACTGATGAAAGTGCTGTTCCCCTCGCCCGATTTGCAGGAGTTCTCCGGAGCCGCAGGTTTCTTATCTCATTTTTGGCTTGTATGAACTTTTCAACCCCGCCTGTACAAAGTCCCCATATATATTCGTGCCGAAGAGCGGCACGCCTTCCCTTTTCCCTGTTTTTCGGGGCGGGTGGGCGGGAATAAAAAAATGCGGCGCCCACAAATTTGCGCCACACCTTCCCGATAGCCCCGATATCCCCGGGAATCCCGATATTCCCGAAACAAAAGTCATCGAAGGCTAAAGTTCCCATAAAAAGCGCCTGTATCATTTCAAGATGCCCGCCGCCCCGAAATTCCGGGGTCCTTATTTCCACCTTCACCTTTCATCTCCGTAGTTTCCTCTGCCGATGATGCTTTTTGTCTTTTGCACGGGATAGGGTGCATTGTCTATGGTATAGTACCCCACTTCGTCTACGTAGGCGATGGCGGTGGATCCGTCGTTTCCGACAGGGACTCTGACCATATCTCCTTTGACGATGGAATCGTCGCTGGTGATGTAGTTGTAGCGGCCTATGCTGTTTCCAAAGTGGACGGTGAGGTAGATGTACTGGCCTGCGGGGAGTTTTTTGTGGTAGTGACGGTCTTCGAGGAAGTAGGAGTGAATCCCCGGGAGATCGGTCCGAAGGGCGCAGAGGAGGTGGGGGAAGTAGTCGCAGAAGCAGGTGCCCCAGGGGCAGTGGAGGGTCCTCATCTTTCCGTCGTGCCTGTGGATTTCGAAGGTGAGGTCGGCTGTCATGGTGGAGGGGTCCGCTTCTTTGAAGAGGTGGAAGTCTTCCTGTTCGAAGGGTGACCATCCTTCAAGGTAGCGGGCGTATTTCTTCCCCGGTTCCTGAAACATGTGCAGTTCTTTGCCATCTCTGCTTTCCGCGCTGTAGGCGATGCTGTTTTCTTCCCGGGAGATGAGGATGACTTCGTTTCTGTCCACGCCTATTCCTTTGTAGTGGAAACGGATGGTCAGTTCTTCTACCCGGTCCGCCGGGATGAGGCATATTTCGGGAAATATTTTTTCAATCCAGGAAATAAAGGCGCTCCATCCTCTGGGGACGGCTCCGCTGCCTCGGCGGGTGATTTTTCCGGTGTCTTCTATTTCCAGTTTCCAGTCAAAGTCTTTTTCTTTGCCCCGGGTAAAGGGCGCCCAGTCGGAAATGCCGAGGGATGCCCAGGCGCCCAGGAGTTCATCGGCCGCAGGGATTTCTTTCTCTTTGTCCAGGGTCCGGCCGTGTACGTCCATGATGATTTTCCTATCCACCGGCCGGCCGCGGATGAGGGTGGCCGAAAGGACAGTATAGCCGGCCTTCGGACTGCCAAGGGTGAGACGCAGTTTCATATTTCCTCCTTCAGTTCCCAGGTGATGGTGACTGATTCTTCTCCTTCCACATTTTCGGGGTGAACGTCCATGGATGCGCTTCCTATTTCTTCTCTTGCGCCCATGTAATTCATGCCGGGCGAGGAGAATTGGACTTCGTCCCAGGAGTAGTTGATGGAAATCATATTTCCCAGAGCCTGCCCTGCTGCTTTGGTGAGGACTTGCGCCTTATGGGCCGCATCCCGCACAGCTGCGGCCAGGAGTTCGTCCCGCAGACTTTCCTGATCCGCCACGTGGAAGGAAAGGGTGATGACAGGCTCTGCCATGGAGGAGGAGAGGCTGGAAAGGACGGCGGAGAAGAGTTCTTTCCGGAAGGGGAAGGAAATAGAAGCGCGCTGGCTGCATTCGTAGCCGGTGAGTTCTTTTTCTCTCGTATCGTCATTATAGTGGTAACTGGGATTCACGGAGAAAAGAGAGGTCTTCAGGTCTTTCGCCGGAAGGCCCGCTTCTTCCACCGCTTCCTGCAGCATGGAGAGCTGCTGTCCGTTGATGAGGACTGCCTTTTCATAACTTTCATTGGACGCAGAAATCTTCATGTCCACTTCTACCGTATCCGGCGCACGGGATACGCGCCCCACGCCTTTCACACAAATCGTCCGTCTGTCCATAAGTAAGACTCCTTTCTGTTTCGAATCTATGACCTCTTTCTGGATGTATTATAACAGGCAGATAGGACAGCGCTTGTCACTTTGAATAGGGGAAATAAAAAAATTGATAGATTTCTCTGACCTGGATATGTAGTGCAGGAACGGTCATGGAAATTCCCGGAACTTCCATTATCACGTTACACAGGGGTGGTTACTGTCCTTTGTCATTTTTCAATAGTACAGCCCCACCGCTTCGCGGCGAATGGAGCCACTCGGAACTGGGAATTTCTATGGAAAATACAATTTTATCCTTTACCATTATGTGATATAGCATATAATAAGACAGGAAAAGGAGAAAACATGATGGAAAAATTGACTAACTATGAAAAATTCTTTCAGGAACAGATGAAAGATCCTGAAAGAAAGAAGGAATATGACGCACTGGAACCGGAGTTCACCCTGATTCAGGCGATGATTGATGCCCGCCGGGAAACCGGCCTTACTCAGCAGGAGCTGGCAAAGCGTACCGGAATTACCCAGGCGGATATCAGCAAAATTGAGAACGGAAATGCAAATCCCTCCCTGAAAACGCTGCAGCGTCTGGCCGCAGGGATGGGCCGAAAACTGAAAATTGAATTTATCGCATAATAAAAACTCTATCCGAATCATCGGATAGAGCTTTTATTATGCGATGATCAGCACCTCAAAACCTGCCCGAGGAACTCTCCTTCCCCGGAATTTTCCTGCTTTACTTTCCAGTCATTTTCGACTTGGATGGACAGTGCAGGAAGATTTTCCCCGGCGGGAGGGCCGCCGGATGGTCTGGCTCCCCCTGGGGGGAGCTGACACCGAAGGCGTCAGAGGGGGGAATGGGACATGGCGAAAGAATCGATTCTTCGAATCGATGTGCCCTCTCACCCCTTTGGGGAGCTCTCCCGCGGGAGAGCCTCCTGTTTACGGATATTGTCATTTGTCCCCGGGGACCTTTTGGCAGTCAGCCTCATTTGTGCCTTGCAGCGATAGATGAACCAACCCGGCCGCTCCGCGGCCACCCTTCCAGCACTCGGAAGGGTGGTGCCCTGCAGCATGCTTACCGTTTTCCTCATTTTCGACTTGGATGTGTAGTGCAGGAAGATTTTCCCCGGCGGAAGGGCCGCCGGATGGTCTGGCTCTCCCTGGGGGGAGCTGGCGCCGAAGGCGTCAGAGGGGGGAGGAATAGGACATAGCGAAAAGATCGATTCTTCGAATCGATTGGCCCTCTCACCCCTTTGGGGAGCTCTCCCGCTGGAGAGCCTCCCGCTTACGGATATCGTCATTTATCCCAGGTACCTTTTGGCAGTCAGCCTTATTTGTGCCTCGCAGCGATAGATGAACCAACCCGGCCGCTCCGCGGCCACCCTTCCAGCACTCGGAAGGGTGGTGCCCTGCAGCATGCTTACCGTTTTCCTCATTTTCGACATGGATGTGTAGTGCAGGAAGATTTTCCCTGTCAGGAGGGCCGCCGGATGGTCTGGCTCCCCCTGGGGGGGGGAGCTGGCGCCGAAGGCGTCAGAGGGGGGAGGAATGGGAAATGGCGAAGGAATCGATTCTTCGAATCGATATGCCCTCTCACCCCTTTGGGGAGCTCTCCCGGGGGAGAGCCTCCCGCTTACGGATATCGTCATTTAGCCCGAGGACCTTTTGGCAATCAGCCTTATTTGTGCCTCGCAGCGATAGATGAACCAACCCGGCCGCTCCGCGGCCACCCTTCCAGCACTCGGAAGGGTGGTGCCCTGCAGCATGCTTACCGATTTCCTCATTTTTGACATGGATGTGTAGTGCAGAACAAGCATCAATCATCCCATCCGTCAGCTTGTCCTGGCCAGGGAAGGTTTTTCATCAGCGGCCTTCGGCCGCAGTTCCATCCCTGCCCTTTCAGGCCCTTTGGGCCAGCTTCCCCGAGGGGAAGCCTATCTCATCCGCATGGCCTGCTGTAGAGGCACTCTCGAGGTTTGAGTCATTTCGACTTGTATGGGCTTTTCAAACTCGTCCGGGCAGAATCCCCATATATTTGTGCCGCATCAGCGCTGCACCTTCCCGCACCCCGAAATCTCGAATGTGACTACAGAGCGGCATGTCCCTTACAGGGCTGACTCCCGAATACCGTAACTGGCTCAGGTCATCTTATCTGACAAATGCCGCAAATAAACTCGCCTGTGCAAAGTCCCCGTATCTACTCGTGCCGAAGAGCGGCACACCTTCCCTTACCCCTTTCCCCTGTTTTTCGGGGCGGGTGGGCGGGAATAAAAAATGCGGCGCCCACAAATTTGCGCCGCACCTTCCCGATAGTCCCGATATCCCCGGGAATCCCGATATTCCCGAAACAAAAGTCATCGAAGACTAAAGTTCCCATAAAAAAGCGCCTATATCATTTCAAGATGCCCGCCACCTTCCCGATAACCCCGATATCCCCGATAATCCCGATATTCCCGAAACAAAAGTCATCGAAGATTAAAGTTCCCATAAAAAAAGCCTGTATCATTTCACAATCCCATTAATCACACTCCTGTGAATATTGAATAAGTGTACGTCTGTGAGGAGACGGTTTCATTCTCAGTCAGGGAGCTTTATTTTTACTTCATTCAGGTAAATATCCACCACCGGTGGACAGTTTTGACCGGCGGTTTTCTTTGAAATTCTTCTTTTTTCGCCATTTTTCGCGGTTCTTTCCCCACTTTACCTTTTTCTGACGGATCTGTTTCCGGATTTTTTCATGAAATCTGTCCGCCTGTGAACATGTGATTTTCACAACTCACAGCTGTGGATAAGCAGCAGGCAGCGGGAAGGGGCATGAAATAGGGGTTTTCTGCCGGTTATACCATCCTAAAGGATGGGTTATTCACAGTTATTCACAATTTTCTGTGTATATCTCCAGTGGACAGTGGATAAAGGGATGCGTATTTCCTGTATTTCTTCCGTTCTCATTGAGGTTATCAACAAGTTGTGAATAAGTATGTGAATTTGTGGTGAAAATTTTTGAAGATTAAATAGTGTACACTTGTAAATAAAGTAATAAGTGTGAAGTGATAAGTGGTAAGTGAAGGTGGTGCGCAAAAAATTTGTAAAGCGCACCGTTTTTTAATTGGGACGGTACTGGAGGTCCGATTTCTATAGTTTCGACTTGTATGAGCTTTTCAACCCTGCCTGTGTAAATTCCCCATATATACTCGTGCCGCATCAGCAGCGCCACCTTCCCTTTCCCCTTATCCCTTTCCCCGGTTACTTCGCAACCGACGTCAAAAATTTTATTTCCCCGAAAGTAAAAAAGGCCGGCCACCTTACGGTGTCCGGTCTTTTGAATTTGAGGAGGACGTTTTTTAATTCCTGTTTCCTCGTGGAAATCAGTTATTTTTCTTCAGCTTTTGGTGCTGCTTCTTCTTTTGCTACAGGGTCTTCGCCAATCGGGTAGTCCTGGAGGGCTGCGAAGCCTTCTTCACCGGTTCTGATCTTGACTGCATTATCAATGGTGGAAACAAAGACTTTGCCGTCGCCGTACTTGCCGGTGTAGAGGACTTTCTTTGCCACTTCGATAATCTTTCTCGGAGGAATTGCGGATACAACCATTTCGACTCTGATCTTCGGCAGCAGTTTTGCGGATACCTGGGCGCCGCGGTACATCTGGGTCTGGCCTTTTTCGATACCGAAGCCCAGTGCTTTGGTGACGGTCATGCCGGTAATACCGATGGCTTCCATGGCTGCTTTGAGTGCTTCGAAGCGTTTGTCGGAGGTAATGATGGTTACGTTGTACAGTCTGTGGCCGTCTGCCGGTACTTCTTTCGGAAGCGGAGCCGGTTCCGGTTTATCAAGCGGAACTTCCACTGCGTCTTCCGGAGCTTTGGCTGCTTCGATCTGGCCGCTGATGGAGTCCGGAATCATCATGAAGTCTGCGTATGCGGATACGAGGCCGTGTTCTTCGAAGTCGAGGCCGTTGATTTCTTCTTCTCTGGTTACGCGCAGGCCGATGGTGGCTTTGATGATGCGGAATACGATGTTAATGGCAATGAATACATAGATGGCTACTGCAACTACGCCCAGAAGCTGAATGAGGAAGAAGTGCGGGTTGCCTGTATAGAGGAGGCCGTCTTCCACACCGAAGATGCCGGTGAGGAGTGTGCCGAGGGCACCGCAGCCGCCGTGGGCAGCGATAGCGCCTACAGGGTCATCAATCTTGAGTTTCTGATCGACGAATTCGATAGCGTATACAATGAAGATACCGGAAATCACGCCGATAGCAAAGGAGCCCGGTACGGAAACTACATCTGTGCCTGCGGTGATAGCTACAAGGCCTGCGAGACCGCCGTTCAGGGTCATGGAAACATCAGGTTTGCCGTATTTCACCCAGGTCACACACATGGTGGTGCAGGCTGCGGCAGCTGCTGCCATATTGGTGGTAACCATGATGGAACCTACGGATTCGATCACATCGTCACCGGTCATGGAAACAGTGGAGCCGCCGTTGAATCCGAACCAGCCCATCCAGAGGATGAACATGCCGAGGCAGGCCAGGGTAATGGAGTGACCGGGGATAGCATTTGCCGTGCCGTCTTTGTTGTATTTCCCGATTCTCGGTCCAAGCATGGCTGCGCCGACCAGTGCGCAGATGCCGCCGACCATGTGTACACAGGTGGAGCCTGCGAAATCATGGAAGCCCAGTTCGGCAAGCCAGCCGCCGCCCCAGATCCAGTGTCCGGAAATCGGATAGATGATGAGGGAAATCAGCAGGGAATAAATGCAGTAAGCGGAGAATTTCGTACGTTCTGCCATAGCGCCGGAGACGATGGTGGCGGAGGTTGCACAGAATACGGTCTGGAAGAAGAGGTATTCAAGTGCGGTGTAACCTGCGTCCGGACCCGGGTCATAGGCTCTGACGAAGAAATCCGGCGTACCGATGATACCGCCGATATCGGTACCAAACATGAGACCAAAACCAATAATCCAGTAAGCTACGGTACCAATAGAGAAATCCATGAAATTCTTCATGACGATGTTGCCGGCGTTCTTGGCACGGGTGAGGCCCGTTTCCACCATGGCGAAGCCAGGCTGCATGAAGTAAACAAGAATAGCACCCAGAAGGATCCAGATACTGTCTGCCGGCGAGTACTTGCCTTCCCCGTCAGCTGCCATTGCGACTGCCGGACATGCCAGCAGTGTCGTAAGGAGCAATGGCCACTTTCGAACCAGCGATTTCATAAAAAACACTCCCCTCTTCCCGACAAAAACGTCTGATTCGGGCGGAATCAGGTTCTTTCCTTTGGAAATAGAAAATGCCCGCAAATTTCTGCGGGCACCCTTGTCCAAAAGAAAAAGCCTGATATGAACACTCATAATCAGACGTCTTTGTCAAAACAATATGTAATTTCGGGCATTTCGCCCTTGTATGGTATTAGAATACTCCTATCCTTACCTTTCGTCAAGGGTTTTTTGCAATTTTTTTACAACTTTTCGATAGTGTTTATAGTTTATTATGAGTTTAAAGAATAAAACGAATTTTAATTATTGCCTGACAATTCAGACATATACCATGGGTGGCCATCCGACCCGGGCCTTTGGCGAAAAGGGGATTTTGCCTGCCGATCGAGACTTGAAGCGTTTCAGGCTTTCCGACTTGTGCCATTGGCGGAATGGGGGGCAACGCGGTGGCCCGAGGAGGCAGGCTCTTGCTTTCCATTTTGAGTCAATTTCGATTTGTATGTGTAGATGAATCCACCCGCCTTCGCTGCGCTCAGGCACCCTCCCAACACTGGGGAGGGCTGAAACGATAACGACTTGCAGGGATAGGGACAACCGGGCAGGAGCGCAGCCGAAATAAAAGGGCGCCTTCTTCAAGACGCCTTTTGAACGAATCACTAACCACTAAGCACTAAAAACTATGCACTAAAAACTATCCTCACCATTTCCTCGGTATTTCCGGGAACCGCTTCACCACCATCATATTGGCGGTGAAGGTGCCCATGAGGGTTCCGTCATCGTCTTTGACATCGCCTACGATGACTACGGTAGTACGGCCATGATGGATGATATGGCCGTGGCAGCGCATCGTTTCTCCGGGGGTGGTATTGTGAATGTAGGAAATCTGGAGGGAAACGGTGACCACCACAGCGCCCTGGCTGGCGGAAGTGACGCCGGTGACGGAGTCCACCAGGGAGGCCATGACTCCTCCGTGGATGATGCCCCGGTGGTTCACATGAAGGGCCGGGTCCGTATGGAGAGCGACGACTACGTCTCCGCAGTCAATTCTTTCAATATCGTATTTCATAAAGTCCATCATGTAATGATTGGGCTTGTAAATGTCCCTGATGTGGGCACGGATTTCGTCTGGATTGGTCAGGACTTCCATAATATACCTCGCACGTGAAATACATACTAACGGTTTTATTGTACACTCTTTTCGGCGCGATTGCTATGGGGGATAGTAGCGGGTAGCGGGTAGTGGTTAGTTTTTAGAAATCAGGTGATGGAAACGAAAAAGCCACTATCCCCTGAAGTATACTTCTCCGAGGGTAGTGGCTTTCCTCATACTGGTATTTTCTTTTTCTTTTCACGGGCCCGTGAATTTTCAAGCTCGGCCCGTCACCCTTTCCGCTTTCTCTGAGAATGGCTGCCGTAGCGGAAGCTCGTGGGTGATTTCCCTTGCTCTGCCTATATAGTGCAGAAAAGGAAATTTATTTTATTAGATTTTCGTTAAATTTTAGAATTTCAGGAAATAAGACACTCTTTTAATAATTTCGACATGTACGATTGAACAACCTTTCCGGCTGCTCCGCAGCCACCTTTCCATACCAGGAAAGGTGGTGACCGATTGTCAAGTTCCACTTTTTTCTCACGTGTGCCCTGAAGGAATAGTGCAGGAGAACCATAGAAGTTACCAGCTGCCGGAGGTTCCATTCCTGCGTTACGCATGATAGATTTGTGTCATTTGTCATAGCTTTGAAAGTCAGCCCCCTTCACCCGCTTCGCGGGAGCTTCCCCCGCAGGGGGGCGGGACGAATCAGCGGCCTTCGGCCGCGGATTCATCACTGCCCTATCACCCGCTTCGCGGGAGCTTCCTAACAGTATGAACTTAAGGCTGAATGGATAACTTTACATTTAAAGCTATCCATTCAGCTGTTTTTTTATGCAAATTAGAACTCCGACGGTTATGAACTATTTAAACTTAGGTATTGACTAATAAA